>Ga0247843_1005906_pt1 | contig 16497 bp, 16 predicted proteins | sample LaCruzMarch2017__FD_192420 | JGI IMG/M metagenome (GOLD analysis project Ga0247843, IMG submission 192420) | Freshwater microbial communities from meromictic Lake La Cruz, Castile-La Mancha, Spain - LaCruzMarch2017_8m | ecosystem: Environmental > Aquatic > Freshwater > Lake | place: Spain... | reverse complement strand
GTGAAATCTCGCTTCTATATTTTGAATCACAGCCATCTATCGCACTTCCAAAATGAAGTGCTTTTGATTAAGAACAGAGCATGAAAATTGAAATTGGTTCAAAGCACTATTTTAATTTCGGAACTACGATTGCTTTGGGTGCTAACCTCAAAACATGGTTGCGCATTCTATTCACATTTTGGAAAGATGTGGATTGGCAATTTTGGCCAAAGGCGGTAGTCATAACGCTTTTTATACTTCTAAATTCCCCAATAATTTGGTGGGAAAAGTTGCGATATACCAAACGAATAAAATCTGTCGTAGTGAAGGCGCCAATTTTCATAATTGGACATCAACGAAGTGGCACCACATATCTTCATTATTTGCTAAGTAAAGATCCACAACTCGCCTATTGCTCTGTAAAAGAGAGCTTTATGCCGTGGACTTTCTTCACCTTAGAGGCTTATCTAGTGCGTATGTATAAAAAAGCGCTTCCAGAAAAACGCCCAATGGACAACCTTAAATTGAGCATCGAACTACCAACTGAAACAGAATATCCATTGGGAAATATGGGACTTATTTCGATGGTTTCAGGATATTATTTTCCTAGAAAAATGCTTTCCATATTCAGGAAATTCGTGCTTTTCAAAAAAGAGGCAGACAAAAAAGAATGGCAAAATACTTTGAAGTATTACCTTCAAAAACTCGCGTTAAAGCACGGCAACAAAACCTTAGTGATGAAGAGCCCAGAGAATCTTGGTCGTGTACGTGAAATACTCGAAATCTTCCCAGACGCACGATTCATTCACATTTATCGCAACCCTTACACTGTGTATTTTTCAACTGAACGACTGTATGAAATCACCCTGCCAATGGTGGCGATGCAGCACTGTGAAGCATCCCATGTTCAGAATTTCATAGTACAATCTTACGCGGAACTGTTTGCGAAGTATTTTCAAGATAAAACAGCCATTCCCACAAATCAACTGACTGAAATAAGATATGAGCAATTTATTGGCAACGAATTGAATGCGCTTGAAGCTCTTTATGAAACCCTTGAACTTACTGGATTTGAAAACGCGAAATCACCTATTCAGCAGGAAATAGACGGCTACAAAAATTACCAGACCAATTCGTACGATTATCCCTCAGAGCGCAAAAAAGAAATATATGCAGCATGGAAAAGTGTGTTTGAAACACTTGGATATTCCGCTTAAGCCGCCTGTTTCCAGTTAAAAAATTTCTCAAAAATTGAGTTTTACGCCACTTTAGGGCATAAAAAATGGGGTAAGCTGACTGTGTCGCACCGCTACAACCACCTGCCTTTGCTGCATTCCTGCCCTGGAGGATTAAGTGGGAGCTGGTCGCACAGGACTTACCCCAGCGCAAAGGTAATACACGAATTGGCTAATTAAACTAGTCAATTTTGGAAGTGTGCATTCCTATATTTGTCGCTAAACTGAATTCGCACAAATGAAACACGCAATGAACTGGGGAGCTGTGCTAGGCCTGCTTCTCATTATGCTTTCGCTGGCATTGTATCTCCTCGATTTAAACGAATCGGGACTTACTGGAATTGCATATGTGTTCATAATAGGAGTTATCTGCTATGGTATTTTTCAACGAAGAAAAGAGCAAAACGGGTTTATTTCCTATGGCGAAGGTTTGGTAACTGGCACTGCAATTTCGTTTTTTGGAGGCGTGATTGCCGCCTTCTATTCCTTCCTTCACATGAGTTTTATTGACACGCATCAACTAGAACGATTGCTGGCAAATATGGAAGATCAGTTGTTTGAAAGTGGAGTACCACAATCGCAAGTTGATATGATGATGGGCATGTATGAGAAAATGTTTCAGCCTGTTCCCATGTTTTTTATCGCCATTTTCAGTAGCGCATTCGCAGGTTTTATCATTTCCCTTATTGCCGCAGCCATTTTCAAAAAAAATGACGAGTCGTTTGAGGCCAATTTCAAATAGGTGCAGATTTCGCTAGTAATTCCACTTTTTAATGAGGCAGAATCACTGCCCGAGCTTACAGCTTGGATAAAACGCGTGATGGATGCCAATGGGTTTACCTACGAAGTTGTGTATGTAGATGATGGCAGCACCGATAATTCGTGGAAAGTTATTCAAAAGCTCAAGCTAGAAAATTCGAACATTGTTGCATTGCGATTTCGCAGAAACTACGGCAAATCGGCAGGATTAAATTGTGGCTTTGCCAAGGCAAAAGGTGATGTGATAATTACAATGGATGCCGATTTGCAAGATAGTCCAGATGAAATTCCTGATTTGTATAAAATGATAACACAGGATGGTTTCGACTTAGTTTCTGGATGGAAGGAAAAGCGATACGACCCTTTGTCCAAAACGATTCCAACCAAAGTTTATAACTGGGCAGCTAGGCGCATGTCCGGCATTCAACTTAACGATTTCAATTGTGGATTGAAGGCTTATCGCAAAGATGTTATAAAAAGCATAGAGGTCTATGGCGAAATGCATCGGTACATTCCAGTAATTGCAAAATGGGCTGGTTTCAATAAAATTGGAGAGAAATCGGTGCAGCATCAGGAACGAAAATTTGGAGTCACCAAGTTTGGAATGGAGCGCTTTGTAAACGGACCGTTGGATTTGCTGGTAATCACATTTGTGAGCAGATTTGGCAAGCGACCCATGCATTTCTTCGGAAGCGTTGGAATGCTTATGTTCTTGCTGGGTGGTGCGGTAAGTTTTTGGCTCCTCCTCCAAAAAGTGCTTCATGTAGCCAATGGAACGGTTGCCAGAGAAGTGACAGAGCAGCCGCTTTTCTATTTGGCAATGATGGCGATGATTATTGGAACGCAGCTTTTTTTAGCTGGATTTTTAGCCGAAATGATTGCGCGCTCTTCAAGTGACCGCAATCATTATCAAGTGTCTGAAACGATAGATTGAACGTGGCTCTTCCCGCCAAGTGTGTCATCATAGGTCCTGCATTTCCACTTCGGGGCGGAATTGCCCAATTGAACGAGTCGTTGGCGCAGCAATTGACCGCGCTAGGAGTGGAAACCAGCATCTACTCATTTTCACTTCAATATCCTGAATTTCTCTTCCCTGGAAAATCTCAGAAAGAGATTGGCAACAAAACGTTCGAGAACTTTCAGATTCATTCCACTATCAATTCAATTGCACCTTGGACTTGGATTTCCACGGCCAAAATGATTGTAGCAGAGCGACCAACAATAATCATAGTCCGATTTTGGATTCCATTTATGGCGCCCTGTTTGACCTACATATCGCGATATGTTCGAAAGAAATTAAACATCTCTATAGTTGGATTATTGGACAATGTGATTCCTCACGAACACCGTTTGGGCGATAGAACATTAACCAAAATGTTCCTGAATTCATGCAGCTATTTTGCCGTGATGTCGAGTAGTGTGATGTCCGACCTAGGCTCTTTTGACCGTGTTAAAACTAGAAAGCTGCTGTATCACCCTGTTTACAATCATTTTGGGGAGAAAATAGAGATGCAAAAAGCCCGTGAACATCTTGGACTGAGTAATCTCGACCAAGTGATTCTGTTCTTCGGACTGATCCGTAATTACAAAGGGTTAGATATTTTGCTTGAAGCAGTGGCGAAAATTCGACAGCGAGAGCATATTAAAGTGCTTGTTGCAGGAGAATTTTACGAAGATAAAGCACATTGTTTATCTATCATTAAATCGTTTGGTTTAGAAGAAAACGTAATCATTCGAGATGAATTTATTCCAACAGATGAAGTGAAATACTACTTCTGCGCCTCCAATATTGTAGCGCAACCGTACAGGACTGCCACACAAAGTGGTGTTACTCAAATTGCCTATCATTTTGAAACACCCATGCTTGTGACAAACGTTGGTGGATTGGCTGAAATAGTACCAAATAGAGTAGTAGGTTACGTCTGTAGGCCCGAACCACAGGTAATTTCAGAGCAACTTACCTTGTTTTTTTCCGGAAATGATGAAGCAAAATTTAGATTGCAATTACCCAAAGAGAAATTGCGATTTGAATGGAAAAATTTTGCCAATGAAATGGTGACATGGGAAAGCAAATAGAATGCATGCCGACATAACAGAAAGCTAATGGCAGGGGGCTTTTTATTGGCTTATCAGCTATTTTCAATGTCTATATTTGCCGCCCCTAACAAATCCGAATTGGTTCAAACAGGAATAATGAGAGAAATACAAATGGTCGATCTTGTGGCGCAATATGCCCACATTCAGGAAGAGATTGATGCGGCAGTATTGGGAGTCATTCGCTCGGCCAAGTATATTGGCGGTCCTGAAGTTGACAGCTTCAAAAAAGAATTTGAAACCTATCTTGGAGTTAAGCATGTAATTCCTTGCGCCAATGGAACGGATGCACTTCAAATAGCGATGATGGCACTTGGGTTAAAGCCAGGAGATGAAGTGATTACTCCTACTTTTACTTACATAGCCACGGCAGAAGTAATTGCACTTTTGGGTCTGACTCCAGTTTTGGTGGACGTAGAACCAAATACATTCACCATTGATATCAAACAAGTTGAAGCGGCAATCACTTCGCGCACCAAAGCCATTGTGCCCGTTCATCTTTATGGACAATGCGCAGATATGGAGCGTCTACTTGCGTTAGCTGATAAACATGGCATTCATGTTATAGAAGATAATGCCCAAGCTATTGGTTCGGATTACAATTTCACCAATGGCAAACAAGTGAAGGCTGGAACTATGGGAGTTTTTGGTTGCACCTCCTTTTTTCCTTCCAAAAATCTAGGCTGTTTTGGTGATGGTGGTGCCATTATAACCAATGATGACAAACTAGCTCATTTGGCTAAAGTGATAGCATCTCACGGACAAACAAAATTGTACGTGCACGATGAAGTTGGCTGTAACTCACGATTAGATGCCATTCAAGCAGCTGTATTGCGTGTTAAACTGCCCCATTTAGATCAGTACATTGCCTGCAGACAAGAAGTAGCACATCGTTATGACTTAGCCTTCAAGGATATTTCGGCAATTTCAATTCCATTTGCGCATTCTCGCTCTTCGCATGTCTATCATCAATACACCATGGTTTTAAATGGTTTAAGTAGAGATGCATTGCGCAGCTATCTTGCTGAAAATGGAATTCCAAGCATGGTGTATTACCCCATTCCATTGCATAAACAAAAAGCATTTAAAGACACACGCTACGATGATTCGGCTTTTCCAGTAACCGACCATCTTTGCGACAATGTGATTTCGCTCCCAATACATACAGAAATGGATGTGGATCAGCAGCAATTTATCATTAATCATGTCCTTGCATTCGTGGGAAAAACTTCTAAATAGAACTGAAAAAATTAACCAAAGAAAATGAACATAGCAGTAGTAGGTACAGGATACGTTGGTTTGGTAACAGGAACATGTCTGGCAGAAACGGGCAATACCGTGATTTGTGTGGACATAGATGAGTCCAAAGTAAATAAGATGCGGAATGGTGAAATTCCAATTTATGAACCGCATCTTGATGTGATTTTTGAGCGTAACATCAAACAAGGTCGTCTAAGTTTTACTACAGATTTAAAATCTGCCATTGAACACGCCAAAGTTATTTTCTTAGCTCTTCCAACCCCTCCAGGTGAAGATGGGTCAGCGGATCTTTCTTATGTGCTTGGTGTTGCGAATCAGCTCGGAAAAATGATGACTAGCTACAAGGTTATCGTAGATAAAAGCACCGTTCCAGTCGGAACTGCCGAAAAAGTGGAGGCAGCGGTTGCCAAGCACGCCACCGTTGAATTCGATATTGTTTCGAATCCAGAGTTTCTTCGTGAGGGATTTGCTGTAGATGATTTCCTAAAGCCAGATCGCGTTGTTGTTGGAACATCTTCTGAACGTGCCCAACATATAATGGACGATCTGTATCGTCCTTATGTTCGTCAGGGAAATCCAATCATTTTTATGGATGAACGTTCTGCGGAGTTGACAAAATATGCCGCTAACGCATTTCTTGCCACTAAAATTACTTTTATGAATGAGATTGCAAATCTGTGCGAACTCTTAGATGCTGATGTGGATAAGGTTCGTATTGGAATTGGAACAGATACTAGAATTGGAAAACGCTTCCTTTTTCCAGGTATTGGCTATGGCGGTAGCTGTTTTCCAAAAGACGTGCAAGCATTAGCTAAATCAGCAGCAGAAGTTGGATACGATTTCTCCATTCTTACTTCAGTTATGCGTGTAAATGAGGAGCAGAAAACTGTAATCATTCCAAAAATTCTGGACTTCTACGGAGGAGACTTAAAAGGCAAGCATTTCGCTATTTGGGGTTTAGCGTTTAAACCCGATACCGATGACATCCGTGAAGCACCAGCATTGTATGTTATTGATAAACTTTTAGCTGCAGGTGCAACCGTCACTGCTTTCGATCCGGAAGCAATGGCAAATGTGAAAAAATTGCTTGGCGATAAAATCGTTTATGCCAATGATCAATACGAAGCTCTAAAAGACGCAGATGCATTAATTATTGCTACAGAATGGTCTGCATTTAGGTCGCCAGATTTCGATTTAATCACATCATCGTTAAAGGAAAAAGTGATTTTTGACGGAAGAAACCTATATGACTTACCCGTTCTAAAAGATTTAGGGTTTTATTACAATAGTATCGGCCGTAAAACTGTAATACCAGCCTAATACTAGTGTCTTAGGTCTTATTTCAATCTAACCAACCTCTTTAAAAACGCAATGAAAAGAGTACTCATTACAGGTGCAGCAGGTTTTCTAGGCTCTCATTTATGCGATAGATTCATTAAGGAGGGATTTCAGGTAGTGGGGATGGACAATCTCATAACTGGAGATTTGAGGAACATCGAGCATTTGTTTAAGCAGCGTGGTTTTGAATTTTATCATCATGATGTAAGCAAGTTTGTCTATGTGGCTGGAAATGTGGATTACATCCTCCATTTTGCCTCACCTGCTAGCCCAATTGACTATCTTAAAATTCCAATCCAAACACTAAAAGTGGGTTCGCTGGGAACGCACAACTTGCTTGGATTAGCCAAGGTTAAAAATGCTCGGATGCTTATTGCATCTACTTCAGAAGTATATGGCGACCCAACTGTTCATCCGCAAACCGAAGAATATTGGGGAAATGTGAATCCGGTAGGACCCAGAGGCGTTTATGATGAAGCCAAGCGATTTCAAGAAGCTATCACTATGGCTTATCATCGCTACCATGGATTGGAAACTCGTATTGTTCGAATTTTTAACACCTATGGCCCCCGTATGCGATTGAACGATGGTCGCGTACTTCCCGCATTTTTTGGTCAAGCATTGCGAGGTGAGGACATTACCATATTTGGAGATGGGTCGCAAACCCGCTCATTTTGCTATGTTGATGACTTGGTTGAAGGCATTTATCGCTTATTAATGTCCGACTATGCCGAACCGATGAATATTGGTAATCCAGATGAGATAACTATTTCACAGTTTGCCGAAGAAATAATTGCGCTTACTGGCACGAAACAAAAAGTGATTTATCAGCCACTCCCGGTTGATGACCCGATGCAACGTCAACCGAACGTTGATAAAGCTAGAAGTATACTAGGATGGGAACCAAAAGTGCAGAGGGCTGAAGGATTAAGAATTACCTATGAGTATTTCAAGAGCCTATCACATGAAGAACTTTACAAAAAGGAACACAATAAGTTTGAGGGCTACATTAAGAAGTAGATATGGAGTATTTAGCCCACGAAACCGCTGTTATAGATGAAGGATGCTCCATTGGTAAAGGAACCCGGATTTGGCATTTTAGTCATATTATGTCAAATTGTATTATTGGAGAAAACTGCAATTTGGGGCAAAATGTTGTAGTATCACCAGAGGTGGTTTTAGGAAATAATGTAAAAGTTCAGAACAACGTTTCTATTTATACTGGAGTGATTTGTGATGACGATGTTTTTCTTGGACCATCCATGGTATTCACCAACGTTATCAATCCCCGAAGTGCAGTAAATCGGAAAAATCAGTACTTAAAAACCCATGTTGGTAAAGGCGCTACAATTGGTGCCAATGCTACGATTGTTTGCGGTCATGCTATTGGTGATTATGCATTCATTGGTGCTGGAGCAGTTGTAACTAAAGAAGTTCCTGCTTATGCATTAGTTGTTGGGAATCCGTCCAAACAAATTGGATGGATGAGCGAATATGGCCAACGCTTGCGGTTTAATGATGCGGGACAAGCAATTTGTTCCGAAAGCGGAATTTTATATCAAATAATTGGGAATCGCGTTTCTAAAGTTGTGTGATGGTGAAATCCAGAAATATTCGATTTGCCGTAGTTGGTTGTGGCCATATTGGCAAACGTCATATTGAAATGATTCTGCGTAATCCTGAATCAGAGCTCGTTGCAGTTTGCGATATAGCAGATGGTCAACAATTAGGTATCGACAAGTATAACGTTCCAATTTTCACTTCAATTGACACATTGCTTATGTCCAAAATTGATTTGGAAGTCATTTGCATTTGCACCCCCAATGGGATGCACGCCAACCAATGTTTAAAGGCATTGTCTTTTGGAAAGGATGTGGTTTGTGAAAAGCCAATGGCGTTGACTAAAGCCGATTGCGAAGCAGTTATCTTCAAGTCTCTTCAAATGTCGAAGAATGTTTTTTGCGTAATGCAAAATCGATATTCTCCGCCATCCGCTTGGATAAAAGACGTAATCAACAAAGGAATACTGGGTCAAATCTTTATGGTCCAAATCAATTGCTACTGGAACAGAGATGACCGATACTATACAAGGAAAAACTGGAAAGGCAATCAAGAGTTAGATGGTGGAACGTTATTCACCCAATTCAGCCATTTCATCGACATTATGTATTGGCTTTTTGGAGATGTGACAGCTATCCAAGCGCAATTCGCAGATTTCAATCACAAACATTCCACAGATTTTGAAGATTCGGGTCAAGTTTCTTTCCGATTCATCAATGGTGGCATGGGCTGCATCAACTATTCAACCAGTGTGTGGGATCAAAATCTAGAAAGTAGTATGACCATTGTGGCTGAAAATGGGAGCGTGAAAATTGGTGGGCAATACATGAACGAGGTTGAAGTTTGCAGTATCTCTGGGTATTCAATGCCCGAACTTCCCCCATCTAGCCCCGCAAATGATTATGGGGCGTACAAAGGATCAGCTGCTAACCATCACTTTATTATTGAAAACGTGGTGGATACCCTAAAAGGCAGAACTTCTATGACTACTAACGCACTTGAAGGTCTTAAAGTGGTGGATATTATTGAACGCATCTACAGCCACAGACCTGCGGATTTATTGGCAAAACACAATTAAGTTTATACAACACACATGAGCATTTACAACAAATTAGTAGCCAAAGAAAATAAGCTTGCCCTTATCGGATTGGGTTATGTTGGCTTGCCTATAGCCTTAGCATTTGCAAAAAAAATTAAAGTTGTAGGCTTTGATATCAATGCTGGACGCGTTGAGTTGATGAAAAAGAATATTGACCCTAGCGAAGAATTAGATGCGTCTGATTTTAATGGAGCCGACATACTTTTCTCTGCTAATCAGAGTGATTTAAATGATGTGCAATTCTATATTATTGCGGTTCCCACTCCAATAGACGAACATAATCTTCCAGACTTACGGCCAGTGCTTTCTGCTTCGAGAACTGTTGGTGCTGTTCTAAAAAAAGGTGATTATGTGGTGTATGAATCCACAGTTTATCCCGGATGCACCGAGGAAGATTGCATTCCAATTTTGGAAGAGGTTTCTGGACTAAAATTCAATTTGGATTTTAAGGTTGGGTATTCTCCAGAACGCATCAATCCAGGAGATAAGGAACATACGCTAGCCAAAATCACTAAAGTGGTTTCGGGATGTGATGATGAATCATTGGAAAATATAGCGAGGACTTATGAATTGGTGGTGGATGCAGGCGTTCATCGCGCGCCATCCATAAAAGTTGCTGAAGCTGCCAAAATCATTGAAAACACGCAGCGCGATGTGAATATTGCGTTGATGAACGAACTTTCTATGATTTTCAATCGCATGGGAATCAACACTTTCGATGTGTTGGAAGCGGCTGGTACAAAATGGAATTTCCTTAAGTTTTTTCCAGGATTAGTAGGTGGACATTGCATTGGCGTTGACCCTTACTATCTAACCCACAAAGCGCGTCAGCTTGGTTTTCATTCCAAAGTAATCATCTCAGGACGAGCCACAAACGATGCTGTGGGCGCCTACGTAGCACAAGAAACTGTAAAGCGGATCATCGCCAAGGGTAAAGATATAAGCAAAGCAAGGGTGCTGATTATGGGTGCTACGTTTAAAGAAAATGTAGCGGACATAAGAAATTCAAAGGTTGTGGATGTGATTCGCGAGTTGGAATCGTTTGGTGTTCGTGTGCATGTTATTGATCCTTATGCATCATCCAAAGATGTAAAACATGAATATGGATTTGAGTTAGAAACCGAAGTAACTAAAGGCTACGAAGCTGTTGTGGTTGCTGTGAATCACAAAGAATATATGGGACTTTCAGAGGAATATTTCGAAGGTATACTCAGCAAAAAAGGAATTGTGGTAGACGTGAAAGGCGTATACAAAGGAAAAATCAATCGTTTAGCATATTGGAGCCTATAAAATGATTCTAGTAACAGGAGGCACTGGTTTCATAGGATCGCATACAGTTGTAGAACTGCATAAAGCGGGCTACGCTGTTCTTATCGTTGATGACCTTTCAAACTCACGTTTGGAAGTACTGGATGCTATCGAGCAGATTTCCGGGATTCGTCCTGCTTTTGAAAAAGTGGATGTAACCAATCGCCAAGCGTTGCAAGGAGTATTCGAAAAATATCAAGGTTCCATTGAAGGTGTAATTCATTTTGCTGCAAAAAAAGCTGTCGGTGAGTCGGTATCATTTCCTTTGATGTACTACCGCATTAACGTACAAGGGCTTTTAACTTTGCTCGACTGTATGGAGGAAAAAGGGGTAAATCGTATTGTTTTTTCCTCTTCGTGTACTGTTTATGGGCAACCAGACCAAATTTCTGTTGATGAATTGGCTCCAAGAAAAAAGGCCGAATCGCCCTACGGAAATACCAAAATGATTTGCGAAGATGTGTTGAATGACGTGACAAAAGCTGGTGAGTTAAAAGCCATTTCGCTGCGGTATTTTAATCCAATTGGGGCGCATGAATCTGCTCTAATTGGCGAATTGCCCATTGGCGCACCCAACAACTTGGTGCCATACATTACACAAACGGCTATTGGCAAACGCGAAAAACTAACTGTTCATGGTGGTGATTATCCAACGAATGATGGCACCTGCATTCGCGATTACATCCATGTGGTCGATTTAGCAAAGGCACACATAAGCGCCCTTCAACGGTTATTGACAGGTCGCACCGAATCTGTGCATGAAGTTTTTAACATTGGCACTGGCAAGGGTTCTTCTGTTTTGGAAGTAATCAAAACATTTGAAAAAGTGAGTGGCAAACCGCTCAACTATTCCATTGGCCCGCGCAGAGAGGGCGATATCACTCAGGTGTATGCCAAAACGGGCCTTGCAAATCAAAAGCTGGGCTGGAAATCTGAATTGACCTTAGAAGACGCATTGTCTTCCGCTTGGAAATGGGAACAACACTGTAAAGCCCAAGGACTATGAAAACTATAATTATTACTGGCGGAGCGGGTTTTATTGGATCGCACGTGGTTCGCAGATTTGTGAATCGCTATCCCGAATATCAAATTGTAAATCTTGATGGACTCACCTACGCGGGAAATCTTGAGAACCTTAAAGATTTGGAACATGCTTCAAACTATGTGTTTGAAAAAGCTGATATTGTAGATGCAGAAGCGGTAAATGCCGTATTTCTTAAATACAATCCTGATGGTGTAATTCATTTGGCAGCAGAATCGCATGTGGATCGCTCCATAGCGAATCCAATGGCTTTTATTCGCACGAACATTGAAGGCACGGTAAATTTGATGAATGCCGCTCGACTTGTTTGGAACAAAAACTGGGAAGGCAAACGTTTCTACCACATTTCTACCGATGAAGTGTATGGTTCGTTGGGTGAAGAAGGATTATTTACGGAGGAAACACCCTACGATCCGCGGAGCCCGTATTCTGCTTCGAAAGCGAGCAGCGATCATATTGTTCGTGCCTACTTCCACACCTACGGTTTTCCTGTTGTTATATCCAACTGCTCGAACAACTACGGTCCCAATCATTTTCCTGAAAAACTGATTCCGTTAGCCATTAACAACATCAAAAACAATCTTCCTATTCCCATCTATGGAAAAGGCGAAAATGTGCGCGATTGGTTGTTTGTAGAAGATCATGCTTCAGCAATTGATGTCATTTTCCATAAAGGAAAAGCAGGAGAAACCTACAATATTGGCGGCAACAACGAATGGACGAACATTGATTTGATTCTGTTGCTATGCCGAATAATGGATCAAAAACTTGGTCGTTCTGCTGGGACTTCTGAGCAACTGATTACCTATGTAAAAGACCGTGCTGGTCACGATTTGCGTTACGCAATCGACTCGTCCAAATTGAAACGCGAATTGGGCTGGGAACCTAGTCTAACCTTCGAAGAAGGCTTGCCCAAAACAGTGGATTGGTATCTGAACAATGAGGCTTGGTTGAACAACGTTACCTCGGGCAATTACCAACAGTATTACACAAAACAATATCAGGAGCGTTAAACGCAACTACACTTAACGCTAAGCTACATGTCGCATAGAGTCCACCATAACCAAGACCTGAGTACCTCCACATTTCTAGTTACCGGTGGCGCTGGATTTATTGGCTCCAACATTGTGGGTTATCTTATTCAACATAGAGCGAAAAAGGTGCGCGTATTAGACAACCTTTGCGAAGGCCGACTACAGAATATTAACGCTTTTATTGGGCTACCTAATTTTGAGTTTATTGAGGGTGACATCACCAATGCTGCCACGTGCGCTGCTGCTTGCAAAGGCATTGATTACGTGACGCATCAGGCTGCATTGGGATCAGTTCCGCGCTCCATTGACACGCCATTGCTTACCAATGCGGCCAATGTTACTGGTTTTCTAAACATGTTAACCGCTGCCAAAGATGCCAAGGTGAAGCGGTTTGTTTTTGCAAGCTCTTCATCTGTGTACGGTGATAGCCCTAGACTTCCCAAAATTGAAGAACATATAGGCAGACCATTGTCGCCTTATGCAGCTTCCAAATTTGTGAATGAAGTGTATGCGGGAGTGTATGCGCTCAATTACGGGATGGAAATTATTGGCCTGAGGTATTTCAACATCTTTGGCCCTAATCAAAAGCCAGATGGCCCGTACGCTGCGGTAATTCCACTGTTTATGGATGCGTTGCTTAAAGGGCAATCTCCGTTTGTGAATGGCGATGGTGAACAATCGCGCGATTTCACTTACGTAGATAATGCCGTTCAGGCTAACATACGCGCCATGTTTACACAAACCAAAGGCGCTACTGGTCAGGTGTATAATGTGGCTTGTGGAGAACGCTTCACCATCAACCAATTGTTTTACGCAATTCGAGATTTGGTTGGAGGAAATGTTGAACCTACGTATCGTGAATCACGAAATGGCGATGTGCGCGACTCCTTGGCTGACATCTCCAAAGTCAAAGCTTATTTGGGGTACGAACCACAAATGACCATGCAAGAAGGAATGCAACCAACATTGGAATGGTTCAAAAAGAACTACGCTTAACCCGCGTATTTCTTCAAATTTCAGGTTATTACCTTTTGATTCCTTAAGGTACTGTGATTTTAACCCACAGATGACACCACCATCTGGCGGTTAATTTTCTTCAACAGACCGCTAAGCACTTTTCCTGGGCCTACTTCTGTGAAGGAGGTCGCACCATTTTGCAACATTTGATTCATGGTTTGCGTCCATTTAACTGGCGCAGTCAATTGAGCAATCAAATTGGCTTGAATAATATCTGGGTTGCTTACTGCTTGCCCCGTTATATTCTGATAGATAGGACAAATTGGTTTAGAAAACTTAGTGGCGTGTATGGCGTTCTCAAGCCGCACTTTGGCTGGTTGCATCAAGGGCGAGTGAAATGCACCACCTACATTAAGTTTAATTGTACGCACAGCGCCCTCTTGTTCCAATAGCAAGCATGCCTTGTCTACGCCTTCAACGGTTCCAGAAATCACTAATTGCCCAGGACAATTGTAGTTTGCAGGCACAACCAAATCTTCAACCGTGCGGCAAATACGCTCTACTACCTCATCCTCTGCACCAAGAATAGCCGCCATTGTAGACGGTTGCAACTCGCAGGCAGCTTGCATTGCCAGCGCACGTTCGACTACAAGCTTAAGTCCATCCTCAAAACTTATAGCCTTATTGGCCACCAATGCCGACAACTCGCCTAGCGAATGACCAGCCACCATATCGGGATGAAAATCTTCGAGGGTAAGTGCGGCAATTACAGAATGTAAAAACACTGCGGGTTGCGTCACTTTGGTTTGGCGCAAATCTTCCTCCGAACCTTCAAACATTACATCGGTAATTCGAAATCCCAATATTGAGTTCGCCTTTTCAAACAACGCTTTTGCTTCATCCGAACCCTCGTAAATTCCTTTGCCCATGCCCGTAAATTGGGCACCTTGGCCTGGAAATATATATGCCTTCATGCTTTAATAATGTTGTTCGTTAGGAGCAGTCGCACCTAATTATCCTCCGTAATATTCCACGTAGTTATTCTCCGTTTCTACCAATTTGATGCAATGCAATGCAGCGCCCATTGCCACAATTCTAGCTTCCAACTGTTGCCAAATGGCTATTGCCAAATTCTCGGTGCTAGGCAAAATACCCTGCATAAAATCGACATCTAAATTCAAATTGGAGTGATCCACGCGGTCTACAATACAGGTGCGTAGCAGTGTACTTAGGTCTTTGAGATTTACCACAAAACCAGTGTCGGGATTCACCTCGCCTTTCACGGTCACAATCAAATCGAAATTGTGGCCGTGCCAATTGGTGTTGGCACATTTGCCAAATACCTCCACATTTTTCTCTGCCGACCACGCCTCATTATAGAGTTTGTGTGCAGCATTAAAGCGTTCCCTACGTGTAATAAATATCATCCTTGCTTAACTCTCAAAACGGGGTGCAAATATACTCTGCTCAAATAGGTTTGCCAAGGTGAATGATCAAGGCTAAAGCAAGAGAAATTCACAAAAAATAGCTTCCAATTCTAGGTCAATAGTTGGGAAGCGAAGGAGAAGGAATGCTACTTTCGAATCTTCAATGGCGAAGATTAAAATTGCAGTGGTTGCTGCCACATCTATGGAGCTAGAAAGCCTGCGAAAGCATTGCGAAGCGGTTCCATATACAAACCTTGAACTGTCTTGGATTGTGGCTGGAGTAGGAATGGTTAATACCGCAATGCACCTCACCAACAGCTTTGGGTCACATTGCCCAAACCTTGCCATTAACATCGGTATTGCAGGCAGCTTTACTAACGAAATGCCAATAGGCAATGTGGTACAAGTGCATACCGACCGCATAGCCTACTTCGGGGCCGAAGATTCTACCCAATTTATTTCGGCTGAAACCATAGGACTTTGCCCAGCGGAAGAAGTAATCTTTGAGGCGACTGCGTCCCTTGAGGCAATGCCCAACGCAAAGGGCATCACCGTAATGATGGCGCATGGCAGCGCTGCTAGCATACAAAAAGCTTTAGACCTCTGGAATCCTGACGTGGAAAGTATGGAAGGGGCAGCATTCTTTCGTGTATGCCGTCATTTCAATATTCCCGCCATGCAGATTCGTGCTATTTCAAACGTAGTGGAGCCTAGAAATAGAACAAAATGGAATATTCCTTTAGCTGTAAACAACTTAACTGAACGCATGCTGAGCGTGCTACACAATTTGAATAATGGAAATTGAACTTGGTTTTTCGCCTTGCCCCAACGACACTTTTATTTTCGATGCTATGGTGCATGGCCGCATTGATACCGAAGGAATCACCTTTAAGGTAACCATGGCCGATGTGGAAGAACTAAATCGTCTGGCTATGACCAACGCGTTGCATGTAACCAAATTGAGTTTTCATGCTTATGCCTATGTTTTTGAGCGGTATCAATTGCTGAATAGTGGCAGCGCATTAGGCAACAACTGCGGGCCATTACTTATTTCGAAGCGCATTATTGCACCAGACGAAGTGAATGAACTGCGCATAGCCATTCCCGGAAAGCTTACCACTGCCAATTTTTTAATGGGCTATGCCTATCCTAAAGCCGTCAATAAGCAAGAAATGTTGTTTTCTGCAATTGAAAACGCTGTTGCTACGGGAGAAGTAGATGCGGGTGTGATAATACACGAGAATCGCTTTACGTATGCCGAACGCGGTTTTCATAAAATCGTGGATTTGGGGGAGTATTGGGAGCAGAAAACGGGTTTCCCAATTCCCTTGGGAGGCATTGCTGTACACAGGGGAGTTAGTCCTGCCAACCGATTGAAAATTGACCGTGTGCTGCGCAGAAGTGT
>Ga0247843_1005904_pt1 | contig 16499 bp, 8 predicted proteins | sample LaCruzMarch2017__FD_192420 | JGI IMG/M metagenome (GOLD analysis project Ga0247843, IMG submission 192420) | Freshwater microbial communities from meromictic Lake La Cruz, Castile-La Mancha, Spain - LaCruzMarch2017_8m | ecosystem: Environmental > Aquatic > Freshwater > Lake | place: Spain... | reverse complement strand
GCGCGACCAGAACAGATCGAACAGAAACCACGTCGACAGAAAACTCCGTGTCACATCGGACACCGTCACTAATATCCCGAGTCACGAGTCACGAGTCATGAGCTCCAAGGACCACTGTCCTTAAGACCTTCTTGAACTTGAGAAGGCGAGTTATTTTTTTGACGGCACACCGCACCCGCAGTCTCTCTTTTTAACGCCTCGACACTCGAATCCTGAGAAATCTCCCACCGTCATTATCTGCCCTGGCAATGGTACCAATATACGAAATATCAATTGGTACGGACGCCTATTCGATCTGCTCACGCAAAAGCATGGCATACAATGCGTATGCGAGAATTTCCCTGATCCGCATCGTGCTCGTCGTAATATATGGGTTCCTCATGTACGGTGCGTTCGTCTTTTGTACTTCAATATATATTTTTGTAATCCACCCCCACACATCTAAATGTGAAATTTCATCGTCCTATTATCGTACAGTTCTCTCGCAGAAGCGCATGGACCAAGTAATGATCCCTCAAAAATAATACTGGTGGGACATAGCTCGGGTGCACAAGCGGCATTGAGATATGCTGAACTTTATCCGGTACATGGGATTGTACTCGTCTCGGCAACATATTCTGACCTTGGTGACGCAGACGAACGTGCATCGGGGTATTATCCACAGGGACAAACAAATAATCCGTACTTGTTCGAAATGATGAAGACGAATTGTAAACATTGGTATCAATTCCATTCCGATGACGATCCATTCATTCCATTACACGAAGCAGAGAGGATACGTGGAGGTTTAGGACTTACGGATACATACCACATGCTTCCAGGACGATCACACTTCTTCGATTATTCACCAGAATTGTTAGATGCGGTCTTGTCTCTTTGTTGATGAACATGACATGTGTAATCAAATATTTATTCTTAATGACCTTTTTTTTGTTTTCACAATAGGAAGACATAATTATCACTACAATTGAAACAACATCATTTACGTATGAATTATCCCTATCTTTACATGTTTGAACGGGCGCAACTAGAGCCGATGTCAAACTGTACAACAACGTATGGGTTGGAAAGTGAGTACACCGACCTTTTGTGTACTATGAATATTATATACAAATTTCAATCCTCCTCGCTTGAATCCTCCTCGCCGATGATCCGGAGACGAAGGCGAGGAAAAATGAGATCATTTAGTGATTGCGTGATGTAATGATTGCGCGACTTAAAAATTAAAACGGCTGCAAGCTATTTCTTAAAGCAGAAAAAAATGACCAGTAAATTCATGCCAAAAGACTCAATCCTCGAGTAGACCTTTGTACCAAACGACGACGACTACGACGAGAAAGGTAGTATTACAGTGTGTTTGTGAGCTGCTGCTCCACGAGTCTATGAAAGGTGCCTTTCGATCGAATCAATTCGTCAAACGTCCCAGTTTCAACAATCACACCGCCTTTCAATACCGCGATACGATCAGCTTCCTTAATCGTCGACAGACGATGTGCGATGGATATTACCGTCCTTCCTTTTGTCATTGCATGTAATGCCTGATTAATGTGGTACTCTGATCTAGCATCCAATGCCGATGTAGCCTCATCTAATATAACTATTGGTGGATCTTTTAACATGACTCGTGCAATAGCAACTCTCTGTTTTTGTCCACCACTAAGCTGCGTCCCACGTGAACCGACCTGTGTCTCCAGTCCTTCAGGGAAAGCGTCGGTAAATTGCGTCACACGAGCCAATCTAGCAGCCTCTAATATGTCCTCGCTACTTGCATTTGGCCGACCATACCGTATATTGTCATATATACTACCAGAAAATAGCAAGGGTTCCTGAGCTACAACTCCGATCTGTTCTCTAACGATTGTGGGGTCCAGAGTCACAATATTCTTTCCATTTAGGAGGATTCTTCCATTGTCAAGATTATAAAGTCGAGTAAGTAGCAGCGAAATCGTCGATTTGCCAGATCCACTCCCGCCCACGAGAGCAAGGTTTTCACCAGCATCAATGTCAAGTGTAAATTGTGGTCCAATTACTTTCGCATCAGGTCTTGCTGGATATGCAAACTGGACACCATCGAATTTAATGGATATGGGTTTACCGCGTTCAAATGGGCTGGATTTGCTTTTGTCAACGATAGTACCATCATCTCCACTGGTTAGCAGCGACGATGGTATTTGAGGGACTCGATCAATAATCTCAAACAATCGTCCGGCAGCCGCAATGCTCTTCATTATCTCAGTGTACGTCCCAGATAACGAACTCACGTTGCCAGCCATTAGCAATGAATACATTAGAAATCCAGTCAATTCACCTGCTGACAGTTCCCCTGCCAATACTAGCGTGCCACCATACCCCATTACAAGCAAAACGGCGCCGTTGGCTGCAACGTGAACGACACCATCAAATGCGGCCTTTGTTTTACCAACATCGATTTCCATCTCGTGTGCTGTTGTGACTGCGGTGGCATATCGATTATATTCTATTCGTTGGGCATTGAATGATTGTACTGTTTTCATCCCACCAAATACCTCCTCGGCGACATCTGTCGCCAGGCCGTGCAATTTTTGAACCGTCTTCTGCTTGTCTTTCAATTTCCGACCGACAACCCGAGCCATTAGGAATACTGGTGGTAAGGAAAGGAGGGATACCGTCGCGAGAGTCGGAGAAGTGTAGAATAGCAACGACGTCGAACCGATGCTCATAACGATACCACGTAGTCCCGATACGGCCTCAGTCGTCATGGCCGACTTTATATACCAAGAATCATTCGACAGACGTGATATTAGATCACCCGACTTGGTTTGATCAAAGAATGCACTATCCTGACTAAGGATGGATGAGAATAAACGCCGTCGTATCCTACTAACTATGCGATTACCAGCAACGTTTAGCATTAATGATCGTGCATACACTCCAAGACCTGCCAGGCCCGTTAGACCAAAGAGTCCAAGCGAGACCGTCGTTGGATTGAAATTTCCGGCACCACCATCCCCACCCGCAGTCGTGGCCTCGAGTATTGCCGCATCAAGGACGTTCCCACAGAAATAGGGCAAAAGGAGCGTAATGGACGATGTCACAAGTAGAGTTCCAGCAGAGGCTAATACGAGCGTGCGTTCTGGTCGAGCGATTACGTACAACCGTTGTAGGACAAAGCTCTTATCTTCTTCTACGATCGATGGAGGTTTCATCGAAGATGTCGACAAGGATGGACTTGTGTCATTGCTGTCGCCATCTCCGCGGTTACGTGGTGTCGACGTTAATGCAGTTGACATCGTGCGTCTAATTGAGCATGAAAGAATGTTATCATAGGAGTAGCTGTTACTCCAACCGCAGATAGATAATACCCTCTTTCGATCATTCGTCGACGAGAAGGAGAACAATGGCAGTCGCCGTCGTAGAAGACATCTACTACAATACGAAAACATCATGAGCGCGGTCTCGATTGGCCCTTCGACACGCTGTCAATCCTGCATGCTGTGACTCACCATCGTCGTTATCCCTTCGTCGTCGTTGTTACAAAGTAATACGTAAATACCTAGGAGAATCTAAGAGGAAACAGCACAACCTACGTATCAACCAACGCGGCATTGGTCCGACGATCTCTTGCTCTTGTGTTCATCGCCCGTGTCATCGGAGCTGCTGCTCTTGCTGCCATCTTTGGTGCCACTCTCCGGGCACAGGCCATTACAAACTATTAAAATCCGAACTCAACCAGCTTCCTGAACCAAGATGATGCTCCTCCGTCTTTTGGGGAGCGCCACCATCGTTCAATGCATCATGTCACCAATATCGAGCTTTGTTACCGTAGGCGGTGTTCATCAAAGGCGCCATACCATCAATCCTCCGTCGTCGTCTTTATTTTCAAGAGAAACGACATCATTCAGTCGCGTAGGAGTTATTCGACGGTCGAAGAACACCGCCCTTTTTTCTTCGAGTGCATTTGCAACGACCGCAAAAATGACTGGATTGGCCATTGGTTCATTCTACAGATCCTATCCTGCACTCGCAAGTTTTCTCACGGCATCGATACTTGCCTGTATTGCCGACATTGTGGCACAGATTATGGATGAATGTACAAAAAGGCTTGAAAAACGAAGAATTGTTGGAATGGTACTCTACAGCGGACTAGTCTCGGGTATATGCGTGGAGTACATGTACTCCTCTGTCTTTCCTGTCATATTTGGTGTGACCGAAGGTGGATTCCTCAGAGCAATACGTATGACAATATTTGATGAATGTATCAATGCTCCATTACTTTGGCTACCGCCTGCGTACATGGCACAGGCGATCGTATACGGAACATCAATACGCGAGGCGATACAAAAGTACATGACGGATGTTCGAGAGCATGGTCTGCTTATAAAATATTGGAGTATTTGGATCCCAATGAGTTTATTCAACTTCGCAATCGTTCCGTTACACTTTCGTGTTGCTTTTGTTGCCGTAGTGTCTTTCTTTTGGATGATCATACTTTCAATTGTGGCGAATAGGAAAGAAAGCAATAGTGATGACGAAGACAAACTTTGCGAGCCGGAGCCTTCCATGGGCAGTAAGACAACATGGTGATGAGCTAATATTTAGAGTGTCAGTTTCGCCAATCACACACACATGTATATCTGTACTAAAAACATAAATTTTTCTTTACGCATTTAATTGTTCTATTTCCTTCTATCATTTGATATGCCTGTACACATCAAATCTACTTATACTTTGTATTCATCAGATTGCGCATGTTTAAATTCTAATGATATTGCCATAGCTGCTGTTGTGGAAGACCACCGACACTGTGTGGATGGACAAGGACCCCAGAAGTACTCATGAAAGGGTGATGATTGCCAAAACTAACACTCCGAGGTGCCTGCGACTGTTGCTGCACGTTAACACTGCCCCCAAATTGTTGGTAAGGGATACTACCAAAAGTCAAAGTTGGAGGTGCATGCTGTGCAGAGGGCATCGACAGATTGTATCCAGCTGCAGAAATGGGGATATTGTGCCCCCCTTCTGTCATGTAAAGTTGACGGCCCCCTCCACTGCTAAGAAGCTGGGATTGTTGTTCGAAAAGACTATTGCCAAACGTTTGATTTGATGGTACATGTTGTTGTGATGTCTGCATTGTCGGATAGTGCAGGCCCGAGGAATAAAGTGTAGATGCACCCATGAATTGCTCTCTCCTCGAAGCCAACTGCTCACCAATCGTTTGATGCTGAGCCAAAAGCAATGCATCAAAATCTCGGGAATGAATATCAAAACTGGGTCGTTGCACACGAGCCGTGGTTGGCTGATTCATATATGCCATCCGTTCATCCATCATCCGATGTTGTTGTTGTGCCAAAAACAATGCGTCAAGATCTCGCGTGCTGGGTTGCGGCTTATTCATAATGGGTGATTCAACTCCTTTGGTAGGATGCTGTGCTAGCTGCAATGGATCCACTTCCCGTGTCCTTGGTTGAACATCCATCATCCGATGTTGTTGTTGTTGTTGTGCCAAAAACAATGCGTCAAGATCTCGCGTGCTGGGTTGGGGCTTATTCATAATGGGTGATTCAACTCCTTTGGTAGGATGATGTGCTAGCTGCAATAGACACGGGCGTGTCCTTGGTTGAAAATTTCCATCTGACTTTTGCTCCCTAGAAGCAGTTTCATGATCAATATCACGTTCTCGAGTTACAGACTCGTTCTGCGAGACAATCCGCTCCATAGTCGTAGTTGAGGTAGGAGCTTTTGCATACGCATGGAATCCAAAACGTTTTTGCTCATAAGGACTCTTGGGCGTCAACGACGGACTCCTGGGTACAAACGACCGTGACCTACCTCTCGATTGATACTCCGGAGCGATTTGAGGTCTCAATACTTCAATTGGAGAAGTTGCATCAACAAAGCCTCTCCTTGGCGAATATGGTACGAGATGATTTGGTTTCATAGTTTGCTTCATTGACTCTGACACGAGTTTTAGTGATGGTTTCGATTGGTAGCGGTGATGATTACGTGAAGACGGCTGCTGGGCTGCGTGGAATGATGAAGGTGTTGCTCTTGGCGTGGCAAATGATTCAAACGAGGATTTTCTCCCCACGGGCTCTGACGTAATTAATGATGGCAAAAGCAGATGCCTTGTTGATAGGTGATCTCGAGTTCTCATATCATTGATATTATGGTCTTTACTTTGAGTTGGCCCTTCGTCAAATTGGTCATATGTAGATAAGGTAGATTTCGATGAGACAGAATCAGCAACGCTGATTTTACTTTCGCTTCTCTCAATGCTACTGACTTCATCTTGATGATAGCCGCTCTGCTTCACACTTTGTTTGCGCTTCTCAGAAGTCTCTCGCAATTTAGACAAGTAGCTTGATGACGTGGAGAGTCTTTCGTCCTGAAGTTTACACAAATAGTTCGAGGATGGTGAGAGAGGTTTAGACATGCCATTGTTGAGGTTGACTGAACCATCATTGGCATCAATGTCATCATCACATTGTGGGGGGTCCAGTTTCGTATCTACATTCCCTGTCACATCCACCTGTGTTGTTAAAATCGATTGGTGACTTCCGACGCTACCTTGATGACTTCCAATGCTCCCATGGTGACTTCGGATGCTTCCTTCAAGACTTTTCACACCTTTCATATGACTGTACTGCGAAACTGATGCTGCTGAAAACATGTCTCCGTGAGTAGATTCCGCATCGACATGATTGGGTAGTATGTCTTTTTCCTCTGACTTGTCAGTATTGTCTAGATCAATTTTCACGACAATACCTTCACACTTTGACTCCCTCTCCTCTTCGGGCTCTAGTTTAGCTGTTGCCTTATTAATCTTCTTCTTATGATCATTCCTAGCTTTTACCATCTCGTCGAGTGCCTCGCGTGCATTGGCTGCAGCTAATTCTGCTTCTCGATGCTTGCGTAATGCGTCGGCTTCAAATTGGGCAATTCGTTCCTGTTGCAATTGAAAGCTGGAAGAGATTTCAGCAATTGAATTAGAAGAAGATTGAGACGCTTTCGCTAAAGTTGCTTTAAGAGCTGCTGTGAGCTCCTCTTTTCCGGCCTTTCCATGGAATGAAATAGGAGACGGATCATTCTTGTTGGAACCTACAGATGATGGCGACAAAACAGTTGGTCGAACGGATCCTTTACTGTGCACACTGTAAGTCGACTTATGTGATTGTACTACAGATGATCCCGACGATGGATCATTCCTGTTCGACAGTGGTGATAAGACAGCGGAATCATCCCTTTTACTACGAATACTCATACTCGACTTCTGTGACTGTACTACAAATGATCCCGACGAAGGATCATTCCTGTTCGACAGTGGTGATAAGACAGCGGAATCATCCCTTTTACTACCTACAAATGATCCCGACGAAGGATCATTCCTGTTCGACAGTGGTGATAAGACAGCGGAATCATCCCTTTTACTACGAATACTCATACTCGACTTCTGTGACTGTACTACAAATGATCCCGACGAAGGATCATTCCTGTTTGACAGTGGTGATGAGACTCTAATACTCTTACTCGACTTTTGAGATTTTACTACAGATGATCCCGAAGTTGAGTCATTCCTGTTCGACGGTGGTGACAAGACATCAGAATCATCATTTCTACTTCGAACACTCATGCTCGACTTCTGCGATTGTACAATAGATGATCCCGACTGCACACTAGATATTGACTTCTGCGATTGCACTGATGATGGATTATTCTTTTTGAGCCCATAAGTTGGTGGCGATAAAAGAAGAGCAATCTCCTCAGTCGACAGTAATTGTTCGGCAGCAGCTAGCTTGGACTGAATAGAGCTCCTATGTTCTTCAGTCAAAGTTGATTTTTGAGATTGAACAGATGTCAAGTCATTCTTCATTGATCCAGCTGATGATGACGATGATGTACCCGACATTATAATGGACAGCTGTGTGGATTCATATTGAGGCATGATCGAATTTTCATCAAACGGCAGAACTGTCTTCTCTTCACGCATTACTTGCAAAGCCTCATATTTCTTCTCGTCATCTGGCAACAAGGAATCTTCTAGTACTGCATATAATCCTGGTGTTGTTGGGGGTGGATATCCAATCATGTCTGACAAATGATCATGATGAGATATCGACTTGGTCGAGGAAAAGGACATGGCACTGATAGAGTCGTGATCGCTCTGCGGTGGTGTGGCTGGAATGATTTCGTTTTGCTTCGTAGCAAACCCGGAGACTTCAAGATTCTGGTGAATCTGGGTTGCCTTTGTCATAAGCGCCCTATGACGAAGTTCCTCAAAGAAGACATCCCGTTTATATACAACTACTTCGTCTGATGAAGTCGTTAATTGCTGCTTCTCATAACCAGCCACGCTGCCATCATCATTAAACACAAAGTTCTTCATGCTATTCTCCCAAGCTGGCATGTAATACTTCTGTCGACCGGTGGAATGATCTTTTGCTAGGTTGTTTATTGTTGTGCGCTTCTCTTTGAGCTCGGGAGAAGCTGTAACGGCAGGTGGTGCTGGTGCTGGAGATGGTTCCTCTTTCACATCAATAGGCATGCTGGCCTTAGCATCTGAGGCTACATTCTTTGGGCTAATGGAACGTTCTTTTAACAGAGTATTTATGGTCGGACGAGGTATGATCAGTGGAGCTTTTTTGTTCGATTCCCCTGCAGACGGAATTTCATAATCGAAGAGAAGCGAACCCAAACCCGGTGTGCTTTTGCTGATCGATGCTTCTTCATGAGAAGTTGTTATTAAGGCAATTTTAGATTCTTTGATACTTGCTATCTTGGATGACGACACGCTTGCAGAAGTAGCACAGTCAATACCTCCTCTCTTCACTTGACTCATGGTGCACACTAGATCATTCAGTATTCCATCGGTTTCTTGAATGATTTTCGTCGCAAATGCTTTACCCTTGGCATAACATGCATTTGGATCAATGAGTTCATCACTCACACCAACCATATGTGTATTTACTGGTTTGACGTTGATGTTTGGTGATTCACACGATGTATGAGCTTCTTCTACCTCGTGTGTCAATTGACACTGTGAGCTCACAATTACAGCTTCCTGTGACATTTTGTCTTCGCCGTGGTCATCCTCCTTCGTGGAAATTAGGGTTGGTGCAGCGACATTGGTTTCCACCGCCGCTTCGACATGATGGCTCGCTTGTTCTAAACGAGGTGCTGGCTGAACTGCCAGCTGCTGCTGCTGCTGCCTAACCCGGTTATAGAATTGTAATACAAGTGCATTCCTACTGCGAGTGTTCGACGATTCTTCTACCTCCTTACGTTCCCCTGCTTGTCCTTCTAAAGTGAAATCCGTAGACGCATCTTCTACTGCCACAACTCTATGTACCTCTTCACTCACTACTTCATTCACCTCGTGTTCTAATGGACGTTGAACATAGACACTAAGTACTGATCTCTGGGATATGCTGTCCTCACTCTCCTCATTCGTCATCTCAACAATATAGTCGGACGTATTCTCTTTTTCTTCGTAGAATTCTGAAGGCGCATTACTTTCCGTCTCGTTGTGCTCCGATGGACGTCCGTTGCTACTACCCGAAACCCAAATATCTTCCGATCGTTCGTCTGTATCATTGTCAAGAAGTTTAAGCATATGCTCGATGTCGTCACTTTCGCACCCTTGAACAGGAGTAGACACACGTGTTGTGTTCCTTGTGTCACGTACGTCGAATGAGAAACGCGACAGTTCGATCCCATCATTAGTAACGTTGATTACACTCTCATCCACGCGCCATCGTCGCTGGGCATCACCACTACTGAATTCATTACGAGATTCAAGCAGTGCGATTTCCTCTTCCTCTTCACTGCTTGATAGCTTCTTCCCAGTTGCTAACGAGATCATCTCATCCATACAAACTACACATCGCACAATCCCACGATGGCTCATTAATGGGACATTGCAGTCAGTGCACTTGACAGATGTTACCTGATACCCCTGTAGCATCTTCTTGGCTATTTTCTTTGCCACCGTCGTCCCATCGAGTGGTCCTTTTTTAGGTGGTACTGTTACTATAGTACCATCGACGCCATGATCCATCGACGCGGGGATTGTCGATCGCTCGATCATTGTGGTCTGCTGCTGCTGTTGCTTATTGTTTCCGGTAGTTCTTGTTGTAATTTGCGATAGATCAATTATTACATTGCCGCTGCTTGGGCTCTGCTGTGCTTTGCGATTCCATATCCACATCTCGAGAGCTAGGAGCGTTGGGGAAGCAACGTTATCGATTAGTGCGACGAGGCCCTCGATGTTCTAGTCGACCCAACTCAGGGAAAAGCCTCGCGATTTGCGATTTCCCCACCCAACGCTCTCTCTCAACGGACATCCCGCCATAGTCTAAAACTCTAAAAAGAAGAATCGTAAGGTTAAGTGGCACAAAGTGGCGCCCAGCGCTAGCTCAGCCACTTAACTTAGATGGCGTTGTCATCGTGGACCAAAGGTGTCGGCATTCCCAATGACGATCGGCGGATCAACGTATGGAGTCTCAATGGCTTCGGTGAACCAGTCCTTACCGGTGGGATGTACACACCTGATGAAACACGAATCCTTGATCGTGTGATTACTGAGTACTGTGCCTCGAGGAATGTGACGTTAACACAGCTTTGTGGGGGTGATGATCATAAAAAGTTTGACAGAACCTGTCGCGGTGCATGGAAGGAAATCTCAAAATGCTTACCACACCGCACAGTCTTATCCGTGTACCGTAAATCAATACGCAAGTATCATGGTATGATGAGAGGGAAATGGAGTGAGGAGGAGGTTGTTTCATTATTCCGACTTGTGGATATACATGGCCGACGATGGCGGTTAATACAAGGCAAGCTTGGACGGAGTGATGTGGATTGTCGTAACAAGTATGAAAGCTGTAATACTAATTATCAACGTGGGAAATGGAGTGTAGAGGATATTGAATTGCTATTGCAAAAGGTGCGTGAATCGTTGGACGTGCCATTCGAGAAGGAGGAGAATGAGAAAGACATGGATGTTAGAGAGATCAATTTGTACACAATTGAAAATGATACGAAAATTTCATGGGTCGCCGTGAGCAACAAAATTAATCGGGGGAGGATGGACTGTTACTTCAAATGGAAGCTTATGACACGACGATCGAATCGGAAGGCAGCAAAAATCGGTTTGGAACCAATACCAATGGCGAGAGAATCATTAAAATTCGACGTACGGTCAGAATATCATCGTTGGAAGGCAACGAAGCATGATCTTCCCTCCTCCTCATCCTCGCCTCTTGACCCCTCTGTTTCCAACATTTACAGTGAAGTCGATCGACTATTCTTTAATGCCAATAAGGATACTGTCACAGTCAAAGACATCATTCAGTCAATAGTCAAACATTTCCACCTTCCAAATATCGATATGAGGATGAAGAAGCTAATCAAATTGAGACTGACTGACCTAATTAATGGACGTATTCAGCTGGAAGATGGAGAAGACGACATTGATCATGAAGCATGCATCTCAACGCCACATGTGACGATGAGTTTTGACAAGATCGATGATGACAATCCTCAAAAACTTCGTTCGATAAGATTATTGGAATCCATTGTTGATTCACGGGCTACACGTTATTCAGATGTCCCTTATGCAATGCGTAATGAATTGGAAGAATTGATTGACACGTATGCAACCACCGCTGATATGGATTTACCACTATGGAAACTGTCACAGGTTGTGAAAGACCTAGTTTCAAGTTGAATGTTGCCGGCCAATCATCTGAGACAAGCTCTATGATTGCAGGAAGTGTGGTAAATGCAGATTGGTAATATCACAAATTTGGAATCACAATTATACTGTCCATAATATATCTTCAAAAAAAAATCTCTCTCTAAGCAAAGGACCCAGTACATCCCCAATGATTAGGCGTATGATAATCATTCAAATGTATCCAATGATTGGCCGCCAATTTCTTCCCTTTAATAACGTCCTTCGCTTCATGATACATTCGTTTATCCCAAAACTCCGGATTGTCATCCATAACTGATGGCCAAACTAATGCACGTCCTTTCTTAGGTTTAATGGCCAAATCAAGTTGATTAAAGTATGTCTCACCACCCTCTTCTACGTCGGACAGACTTTTGGTTTTGGGTTATACGCAGTGTTGGAAATAGAAAATTAGTGACGACAACAAGGAGAACAGAACAAAGCAATCATTTTCAAATAAAATATATATCATGAATAACTCGTTTACTCACTACAAGAAAAATGTCATAATCCTATGCCCTGCGGGTGTATCATCATACGCACTCGTATCATGATGAGATCGATAGAACTGATTCTTATCATATTGCAATAGCTGGAATGATTCATAATTAACTTGAGGAATGCTATATTAGATATTTGAATAGAGGGAGAAATGCAACATTGTAAAGACAATTAGACATTAACAAGCAAGTAGCGCAAGATAAAAAAAGTATGTATATGTATCTCTTACCCCGTGATTTCTTCAATCTTCTTTGTGGCACTCTGTACACCCGCTAATCGTTCACATTTATGCATACACCAGGCATTGGCACTCGTACGCGTCTGACTTACAATCTTGGCCTGTTCGCCTAATTCACTCTTCTCACCCTGATCGGTACTACGTTCATACCCCTCAATTTCACCTCCACGGATTAAGTCACGTACTTCGGTGTTGGTTAAGAAATTATCAAATACAACTACCCATGGTGCACCCTCTTTGATCTTATCACCACCAGTGGCATTGTACTTTACTGGATCGGGCGCCGAAACGACCTCAAAGCCATACAACTCTTTTAACGTATCATCATTGGCCCACTTATCAAATAATTTATTCAAATCGCCCGCCTGCCATGCATTCGGCGGAGTTTTTAAATTCTCCAAACTACAACGCTTTTTGGGATCGATGAGTTCCCTTGAATTTAAATGCACATCGCACGACTCGCAGCAATGTACAATCATCCATCCTGGACTGCGTGTGCATCCCCCAGTCTCGGCTTGGGATTTGCATATACTAAATCGATCTTGGCAAGGGTTCGTCGACGGGCCGGAATTTTCGGGTACGATGAATTGCTGGTTGCGTCGTCCGACACGATACGTCAATCGCGCCTCCTGATCCGTGCCTGGATTGGCGAATAGTCCTTCTTTAACGCCATGACGCGTCACGAAGAAGGTGTGTCCCACGTAGGAATTTAACGACGTACTTTCATTCTGAACCAGGTTGCCCATGAGCAGACCATAATCGCCGTCGTCGTAGTATACATCCACGCGGTATGGCGATTTGTTCGTAATTGTGATCGAAAGTTCTTCACTCGATGGGATGCTCGAGTCGATACTCACGTCGACTTTCGCCAAGTCTTGCGCAGTCTCGGTCGTCAAAGTCGTAACGACGTTGCCATCTGCGTCGATAGTTGCCTCGCCGACATTTTTTCCTTCTGAAACTGCCGTCGTTAACGTAAGCAGCAGCATCATCATCGCCGTCAGGCATTGCATCAGTAATAATCTCTTCATTGATAAATACGGACCGAGAGCCTCGATGGAGTTAAACACGAACCAACGATGTCAGTAATAATGGCTCCCTGGCGCATGCACCTTCAGCGAGTAATTTTTCGATTCTTTTGCCGTCTGGCCCCCGCCCTCTCAAACTTTTCTCCTTAATCGTGCTCATCACTTTTGTTAGAGTACCCTCCCTTCCAGTACTTTCGTGATGAGCGGCGGACGTGGTAGGGGTGTGAACGTCAACAAGCCAGCATGGCTCGTGGCAAAGGAACGAGAAGAGGCTGAACAGAATGCCGGGATTGGTGGTGGTGGTGGTTTAAGTGGAAATGGGGATACCGACGATGGTAAGTTTGCCAACGCTGCTCCTACTAATGGTGGTGGTAATTATACTCATGGGGAGCAGCGAGATCAGTTTGGCCGAGTCGTTGCGATGGCGGGGGAGAGAAACGGTGGCAGTGGCAGTGGCAGTGGTGGAGGGGACTCTCCCGGTAGGGGAGGACGTCGAGATGATGATCGACGTCGGGATGACAATCGTCGGGATGACAATCGTCGTCGCGACAACCGCGACCGACGCGGTGGTGGAGGAGGGAGTAGTGGACGACATGATCGTCATCGAGATGACCGTGGTAAGCGTCCAGCGTCGCATATGCGATTCCGATCCTATGAGGAAGAACGTGACTGGCTTGATGATCGACGTCGTGGTCGACGATCCCGTCGCAGTCGATTTGACGTTGAGCCTACTCCCGAACAACTTGCTGAGGATGAGGCACGTGCCGTACTCGAAAGTATGATGCCGGCAACGAATAGGACGGGTGGATTAGGTGGAGGTCCGACCGGTGCTAACGTTGGGTTGAATGCAGGAGGTGGACCGAAGTGGGAAGCACCATCATCATCATCATCATCATCATCGGCCGTCCAACCGCAGCAGACAAGACATGCACGACGTCTGTATGTTGGTAATATTCCTGACCTGTCAGAGGATGATGTGCATACCTTCTTTCGTAATGCGATATGTAATTCCATCATTCTTGATCCAGCTACCAACCCCAACGCCGCTTCTCAAAAAGCGCAGTACGTGGATAACGATCCCATCATCAGCGTATACATTAATCGTGAACGTCGCTTCGTTTTTCTTGAATTTAAGACTATGGAAATTACATCGGCGTGTTTGGCACTTGACGGGATAGATGTTATGGGACAAGGGAAGGTCAAGGTCAAGCGTCCTAATGATTACAATGCCGCGTTAGCACCACCAATCAACTCGCCATTGAAGCTGGACATTGCAAGACTAGGGATTGTTAGTCCAACAGTTCCTGATGGCCCAAACAAAATATTCGTGGGTGGATTACCATATCATCTTAATGAAAGTCAAGTGTTGGAATTACTTGGTGCATTCGGTCCAGTGAAGGCATTCCATCTTGTGAAGCAAGATAATAATGCTATAACAAGTAAGGGGTATTGCTTCGTTGAGTACTCCGATCCTAATATTACACAAATTGCATGCATGGGACTAAATGGAATGGATATGGGGGGTGGAAAGCAGCTAAGCTGTCGTATGGCTGCACAACAGTTCGCGGGTGGTTTTGATCAGGGAGGAGGTGGAAGCTTTGGTACGACGGTCGCAGCATTGCCTGCCATGACGAGTGTCGTTGATGGTTTTGATGTTGATGCACTCCTCACGCAGGCACTGGGAGGTGCCGGCGGAGGGGGGGCGGCACCGATGGCAGGAGGAGGGATGATGCCCGGCATGATTAATTCAGCCATGATTATGCAACAACAGCAACAGCAGCAGCAGCAACAACAGATGATGGGCATGTATGGGGGAATGGGAATGATGACACAGCAGCCTCAGATGCTGCAGCAGCAACAGCAGCAACCTCAAATGCTCATCTCCGATCCGATGGCAGTGGCTAACGCAGCTGCTAATGCACTAGATGCCGCGTTTGGTGGAGGAGGCACTGCGGGGGTATCTATGGCATTACCACCTGTTCCAGCATTGACTACCACTTCCGCTCCCACAAGGGTGCTTGTCTTGCTCAACATGGTAATGGACGAAGACCTCGCGACAGATGATGATCACAAGATGCTTGAGGAGGAGGTCCGTGAGGAGGTATCACGGTATGGCAAGCTGATTTCTATGAAGATTCCAAGGCCTCAGGTAAGCATCCTTTTTTTCTCTTTTGATGTTTTACTTTACGTCATGCGACATCTCATTTTTGTTGATATGCTCATTAACACGAATAGGATGGATATGCGTCTAGCGCTGTTAAGAAGATCTTCCTTGAATACGCTAGCTCAAATGATAGCTTGAGCGCTGAAAAAGAGTTGAAAGGAAGAGCGTTTGGTCCAAACGTTGTCGATTGCACGTTCTTTAGCGAAGAGGATTATTCCAGAGGAATTCTCAATTAGCCCATCGGCACATGAAGATGCCTTGGAAGAAAGATGTTGTGTTTCAGGATGTTGTGATTTGCTTGCGTCATTGGATTGTTTCGATCAAATTATGTGTTGATATCCCTCTCGAATACTCTCGCGCGTTCGCAGTACAGCATACATTGGGTTTAACCTATACCATGTAAAGATGATGAAGGGTATTGTCTAGAAAAAAGGAGTAAAAATGATTGGGGTCACATACCGATTCTATTTATTGGCTAATTTTTATACACCTTTTGTTTCTTCCTTTTATCGTACTCCTACTCTTTCGCGCCTTCAGTACTAAGTCAAAGGTTTGGAATATCCTTTGCTACTTTGCTTTGTTTGTACACTCGTGGCAAGTAAGTTGTGAATGAATTTGATTCCAATAAACTGAACAAATATCAAATATATAGTATACACTTTTGATCATCTCTTTCGGTCCTCTTTCAACATAATCCTCATAAGTTTAACCTTAATCTTCCTTCCAAGCATGAGTTGGAACTCTCACCGATGCGTATCGCATCATCCGCACAGATGCTAAATTCTCCATCGCGAGAGGTGGCATGGACTGTCTCCTGTCAATCTTCTTCCTATTTTCCAATGAGGTCAAAAATGATATGTA
>Ga0247843_1005899_pt1 | contig 16515 bp, 6 predicted proteins | sample LaCruzMarch2017__FD_192420 | JGI IMG/M metagenome (GOLD analysis project Ga0247843, IMG submission 192420) | Freshwater microbial communities from meromictic Lake La Cruz, Castile-La Mancha, Spain - LaCruzMarch2017_8m | ecosystem: Environmental > Aquatic > Freshwater > Lake | place: Spain... | reverse complement strand
TGAAATAACCCAGGGTCATGGGGGCGTGTACCAGCGCCGATTCCAACAGTTTTACCGGACGTGCAAGTTGCATTTGGGCCGACAAGCGCTGCAGCGTTTGTTGCCAATACGTTTCCGCTAAATGGGCGCCCTGGGTGCGCAATTGTTGTAAAAAAAAATAGGCACCCAGCAATTGAAACAGAAAAAAGCCGAAGCCTAACAGCCAGACCGCTACAATAACCGGGTAATTGTTTTCCAGCCAATCTGATGCCAGTGTCAAATAACCCGGATCCGTTGCTGCCCAGGTCCATGTAGCCGCATGCGTGCTTTCCTGTAAAATAACTTCCGGGGTGTCGGAAACTATGCGCGCAGCTTCAGGCGCATACAGGTAGGCAAAAGTGCATAAGGACACACCGAAAAGCAGACATAAAGCGACAAATGCGGCATAATAACGCTGTCGGGCCGCCCGAAACTTTTGCAGGATTAGCAACAGCAAAACCGCCAAAACAGCGCCTTGCCACACGGAATGTACCAGGGCCCAGCCCATTGCACGGATCAGCGCTTCGGCGAACAGTGTTATCATAGCTTATTTTGTTGTTCCATGTGTGCAATGAGTGCTTTGATCTCGTCCAACTCTTCCGTGCTGGCATCATGGTTGCCCAAGGCTTGCATCACCATTTTCATGGCGCTCCCGCGAAAGGTTTGGTCGACAAATTCCTGCAGCAAAACCGTTTGGGTATCCGTTTCCGTAATGGCAGCCGTGTAGGTGTGGGTTCGACCTTCTTCCAGGCGGGTAACGATACCTTTTTCAAACATAATTTGCAAGAGTTTGAGGGTAGTGGTGTAGCCAACATCCCGGCGTTCGTTGAGGCGTTCGTTCACGGTGCGCACCGTGCTTGGCCCAAGTTCCCAGAGCAATTGTAAAATTTCAAGTTCCGAATCGGTAGGCTTCATGTAAAATAGCTATTGACAAAGTGATCACAATGTTCCTGCAAAGATCTACGAATATTTTCGTACTTCAAAATTTATCTACGAAATTATTCGTAGATCGGATAAATGTTCCAATTCGAGTCCTGAACGGCTACCTTTGCGGCCATGGAACAAGCGCATCATGATCATCAAGCAACGCCTCCCGATTGTTTTCGCCTGGAGGAACTGGAAGTTTTACAATCCTTTGAAGGGAAAACGTTCATCGACGTCAACTATTACCTGTGGTTGAACCAGGGGACGGAGGAAACGCTGCCGTATCGTTTTATCTACTACGTGGAATTGATCTTTGACGATAATTCCGTGTTGCTATTCACTTCCGGGGAAGATTCCGAGGCGATTCGGATCGGCAAGGTAGAGGAGTTGGTGTCTACAGCGGAGGCCTTGCGCAAGTTGCATGGAGTCATTGCCATCCAGCGCGTGCATGCGGGTAGTTTCCCTTTATGGCTTCCGGTACAGGACCAAAGCCTGGAGGCCATTCGATTATCGAAGCAAACGGAAGGGTTTTATTTAAATGATGCCTTGCTTTTAGATTTTGGGGCGCATCAGATCCTGTTGCGATTGAGTGAAAAGGAGGGTTTGGAGTTGATATCATATATATAGGTGTCGAAAATGGAGAAACAGGGTATTTTCATTTTTTTTAAATTTATTTTGAAATAAGCTTGGTGAAGTAAAATATAGAAGCGTATCTTTGCGCCCGCTTTAAGAGGTTCACTTCGAACGAGAAGTTTTTTAAAGAAAAAAAGTTGCAAAAAGTTGGGATTAAATAAAAAGAGTTTCTACCTTTGCAGCCCCAAATAAACGACACTAACATACGCCCAATCGGGGGCCTTTATTCAAAGGAATAAAGATGGTTCGAATCCATGTAATGGTTGCCATTATCGGCTTCCGGGAGTATTTTATGGGGTCATAGCCTGACCTATAACTGAAAACGGATAAAAGCGGGTAAAAAGTTCATTGACAAGACTGGGAGGAGTAGAGATGTAAAAAAGTAAAGCAATACAGAGCGTTTGGTACGTTAGCCGTAAGGTGAAGCGAGCAAAACCAGACTAAATTAAGTCATAGGTGAGAGTTGGAAGCGAATTAAGGGCGTATGGGGGATGCCTTGGCTCTCGGAGGCGACGAAGGACGTGGTAAGCTGCGAAAAGCTACGGGGAGATGCAAACGATTTTTGATCCGTAGATGTCCGAATGGGGCAACCTTCTTGATTGAAGATCAAGAGAACAGTCGCTAACCCTCTGAACTGAAACATCTAAGTAGGAGGAGGAAAAGAAAACAAAAGTGATTCCGTAAGTAGTGGCGAGCGAAAGCGGAAGAGGCCAAACCATACTGCGTGCAGTATGGGGTTGTAGGACTACGGTGTGGAATATTAATTTTTAGCAGAAGAAACTGGAAAGTTTCACCATAGGGGGTGATAGTCCCGTAAGCGAAAAGAATTAGTTACCTAGTAGTATCCTGAGTAGGGCGGAGCCGGTGAAACTCTGTCTGAATCTACCAGCACCATCTGGTAAGCCTAAATACTACCGAGAGACCGATAGCGAACCAGTACTGTAAAGGAAAGGTGAAAAGAACCCTAAGAAAGGGAGTGAAAAGACTCTGAAACCATACGTCTACAAGCGGTCGAACCCTTCGGGGGACGGCGTGCCTTTTGCATAATGAGCCTACGAGTTACTCCTGTCTGGCAGCCTAAGCACTTCAGGTGCGGAAGCGAAGCGAAAGCGAGTCTTAACAGGGCGTTTGAGTCAGATGGGGTAGACGCGAAACCGTGTGATCTATCCATGGGCAGGTTGAAGGTCCGATAATCTCGGACTGGAGGACCGAACTGGTGAATGTTGAAAAATTCTCGGATGACCTGTGGATAGGGGTGAAAGGCCAATCAAACTCGGAGATAGCTCGTACTCCCCGAAATGCATTTAGGTGCAGCGTTGTCAAGTGATGTGCTGGAGGTAAAGCTACTGAAAAGGCTAGGGGGCTTCACCGCCTACCAACCCTTATCAAACTCTGAATGCCAGTACACAGCAGCAGCAGTGAGCCCCAGGGTGCGAAGGTCATGGGGCGAGAGGGGAACAACCCAGAACATCAGCTAAGGTCCCTAAATATGGTTAAGTTGCATTAAACGAGGTGGGAATGCATTGACAGCTAGGATGTTTGCTTGGAAGCAGCAATTCATTTAAAGAGTGCGTAACAGCTCACTAGTCGAGCGTTCCTGCGCGGAAAATAATCGGGCATCAAACCATATACCGAAGCTATGTGATCGAAAGATCGGTAGGGGAGCATTCTGTGGCGTTGAAGCGGAATTGTGAGGTTCCGTGGAGTGAACAGAAAAGCAAATGTAGGCATAAGTAACGATAAAGCATGTGGAAAACATGCTCGCCGAAAGACTAAGGATTCCTTGATCTACGTTCATCGGATCAGGGTTAGCCGGGACCTAAGGATAAGCCGAAAGGCGATGCCGATGGCAAGTGGGTTAATATTCCTACGCCTGTATACACTGCGATTTGGGGACGGAGTAGCGGAGGTATCGCGTACTTACGGAATAGTACGTTAAAGCGCAAGCGATAGTACGCCAAAGGTTTCGGCCTGCGGTGATAGTGTACCAAAGTGGCTTCCAGGAAAAGCCAATAAGCTTCAGGTGTATACAGCCCGTACCGTAAACCGACACAGGTAGTCGAGGAGAGAATCCTCAGGCGCTCGAGTGATTCATGGCTAAGGAACTAGGCAAAATGGTCTCGTAACTTCGGGAGAAGAGACGCTCCGTGAGGAGCCGCAGTGAAAAGGCCCAAGCAACTGTTTAGCAAAAACACAGGACTCTGCAAAATCGAAAGATGAAGTATAGGGTCTGACACCTGCCCGGTGCCGGAAGGTTAAGGAAGGGGGTTAGTCGCAAGGCGAAGCTCTTAACTGAAGCCCCGGTAAACGGCGGCCGTAACTATAACGGTCCTAAGGTAGCGAAATTCCTTGTCGGGTAAGTTCCGACCTGCACGAATGGTGTAATGATTTGGGTACTGTCTCAGCCATGAGCTCGGTGAAATTGAAGTATCGGTGAAGATGCCGATTACCCGCAACGGGACGGAAAGACCCCGTGAACCTTTACTACAGCTTTGCATTGGGCTTGACTATTCGATGCGTAGGATAGGTGGGAAGCTATGATCCAGGGATTCCGGTTCTTGGGGAGCTGACGTTGAAATACCACCCTTTGACTATTTGAGTCCTAACGTTTAACAACAGACAGTGCATGGTGGGTAGTTTGACTGGGGTGGTCACCTCCTAAAGTGTAACGGAGGTTTGCAAAGGTGCCCTCAGCATGGTCGGTAATCATGCGTAGAGCGTATTAGTACAAGGGCGCTTGACTGAGAGACCGACGGGTCGATCAGGGTCGAAAGACGGCTAAAGTGATCCGGTGGTTCCGTATGGAAGGGCCATCGCTCAAAGGATAAAAGGTACTCCGGGGATAACAGGCTGATCTCCCCCAAGAGCTCATATCGACGGGGAGGTTTGGCACCTCGATGTCGGCTCGTCGCATCCTGGGGCTGGAGAAGGTCCCAAGGGTTGGGCTGTTCGCCCATTAAAGCGGCACGTGAGCTGGGTTCAGAACGTCGCAAGACAGTTCGGTCCCTATCTGTTGTGGGCGCAGGAAGATTGAAGAGACCTGACACTAGTACGAGAGGACCGTGTTGGACGAACCGCTTGTGTATCTGTTGTGCCGCCAGGTGCAGTGCAGAGTAGCAATGTTCGGCCGGGATAAGCGCTGAAAGCATCTAAGCGCGAAGCCTACTCTAAGATGAATCTTCCGATTAAGGGTCGCAGGAGACTACTGCGTTGATAGGCTATAGGTGTAAGTGTGGTGACATGCTCAGCCGAGTAGTACTAATTACCCGTAAGCTTCCTTTTTTTTAAATCTCTCGCTTGCTAATACCAGAAAGGTGATTCTCAACAATGTCAATTCGTTTAGATTCATTTTTCCTACAGCAAAACATTCAAATGCTCTGCTTTACGATTTTACACTACTCTTTCCCGGTTTTTTGTCATGATAAACAATTTATCTGTTTATCATCAAGATATACGAAGATCGCATAGATATTTAGATCTATGGATACTCAAAGACATGTTGGTGTCTTTGGCGGCAGGGTCCCACCTCTTCCCATTCCGAACAGAGAAGTTAAGCCTGCCAGCGCTGATGGTACTGGGGTTGATGCCCCGGGAGAGTAAGTCGATGCCAACTCAATATAATTAAGCCTTATCGTGAAAACGATAGGGCTTTTTTTGTTTGCTTAAACACCGAATATCGAACACCGAACACCGAATTTCGAAATAAGGGGGCGCCACCGAAGGATTTAAGAATAAAGATTACATGATTTAAGATTTTAGATGGAGGTACAACGCTTAGCATTGAAGCACTAATCTGTGACCATAATTCGTTGCAAATCATCAAGATGCGACGGAATACCTATAGATAATTGCTTCCACTTGCTACATTTTTCGCGCAGATGGTACACAGATTCGCTTTCGCAGATATTACACGGATTTTTCTGCGTAACCATCTACAATTTTTTCTGGGTAGCATCTGCGCGAAATAGAACTCCGAGAGTATGCCGCTTTCCATCTTAAATCTTAAATCATGTAATCTTATATCGTAAATCCGCTACGTTCCCTCGGAAATGGCAAATCCAATCGGAAATCGGAAATCATGTAATCGGATATCGTAAATCCCCTCCATGTAATCGGAAATCCCCTTCCCTACCCTATCCTTATAGTTTAATCAACAAAGTTTGATATTGAACCACACCTAGCCCATTCAGGATTTGTGCTACATAACTTCCTGAAGGTAATTGTTTGGGTAAATCGCATTGCATAGGAGCACTACTTAATGACTTTTTAAATACATTACGCCCCCTGCCATCCAAAAGTTGAAACACCCCTACCCCACTAAGACTCGGATTAAATACAACTTGAATGGATTCCCTGAAAATTGTTGGATAAACCTGGTAGTAAGATGCTATGTGGGCTTGCAATACACCAACTGGCATAGGCTCTAATGCGACATCTAAGAGGGTGGTCTGCCCGTTTTGAAGGGATACCTGATCAATTATTTTTGAGTAATACCCTGGATGTTGCACCAAAATACTAAATAATCCAGCAGTGTCAGTACCTGTTTTATAACTCCCATCAACATAGGTACTATCCAACAATAAACCGGAACTTAAAGAAACATGCGCCTGCGCAATCGGTAACCCACTCAAAGCATCCGTTACCTTGCCTTCCAAGTAAGAAGCGCGTCTATACGTTGGCTTAAAAATAAACAAGCCTTCGTTTTTAGCAGTAGCAAATAAAATGCCCGAAGGCAAATAAGGATCGGCATCCCAAACAAGTGAACTACCCAAAAGCGCACGCGCAGTTTCAACCAAATTGTTGGGGCGGGTAGCGTCAACAATGGTGAGTTGTCCACCATAAGACGGATTTATTAAAAAGTTATTTAAAACCCGCACATTATGAACTTCTTTAGATGGATTAAAACTGGGATAATACTTATCTAATAGTGTAATGTTTTGCAAATCAGATACATCAAATGATGCCAAGGGTGCATTTGATTTTTCATCTGTTGTAAATAGCACTTTACTATCATCGGATAGATTGGTATTATGATTAAATGCAAACGGCGTCGGATGGGTAATTATTAATTGCGGATTGGCCTTGTCAAAAATGTCTATAACACCGAACTGACCTGCATAAATTTCGCTCGTCCAGAGGGTATCACCCCGAATAAAGCCATCATGTACGTAATTTGCAGCATATTGTCCAACAATTTTAGGATCCCAAGGATCTGTCAAATCGCAAATCAATGCACCGTTTTGGATAGGATAGGCCCCGAATATATATAAATATCCCGCTTCGGCTTGCACGGTGTGGCTTCTTAAAACTTGATCAACATGCGCGCTGTCCCCTTTCCATACTTTCCAGTAAATGGTGTCAGGTAGTGCCCGCAAATCAACAATTGTAATTCCACTCCCCGCAGCCTCCGAACCAACATAGGCAAATCCTCCCCAGGTTTTCACCTCACGCCAATTATTAAGCAACCCAGGTACCTTGAAACGTTCTATAGGCGCAAACGGATTGCTAAGGTCCACAACACTCATTCCACGGGAAGTCCCTACAAGGGCATATTCAGTACCATTGCTATCTACATAGTGCCAACAACCGGCCATCGAAACCGAATCAATTTTTAAATGACCAATTGGCTGCAGCAGCGTTTGGGCAAAAAAGATGTTTGGCACGATTAAACAGCAGACTAACAATACAAAACGCATATAATTTGATTTATTGATAAAGTTTTGAAACAAACGTTGACTTGTGATTTTGAGGAAAAAAAGTGCAACTTTTAAATCGTTGAAGTTACAAAAAACAGGAAATTTTGAGTGGTAATTAGGAATACCTGACAAATATTGTATTTTATTTATCAGATTGTGTGATCTTTACTCTTTAATAAATAAATACCCTGTTTACAAAGTATAACACTAAAACTGGCTTCTCATGATGCGTTTTTACGGTTTCATCCTTTTTGTACTTTTCACTTGCAATCAGTCAAACGCGCAATGTCCTCTAATTGTTGATGCCGGTGAAGACATCTACCTTTGCACGCCTCCAACGCCAACACAGATCAATGGCTCTATTAGTGGCGATTACATCAACTTTACCTGGTCTCCAACCGCTGGCTTAACCGGTATAAATACCCTGACTCCTACTGTAAATGTTACACAATCAACAAACTACGTACTTACAGGCCGCACGGCGAATTTAGCCAATAACCTCATTGATAATGGTGACTTTGGTGGAGGAAATAGTGGTTTTACCAGTGATTACCTTTTTAACCCGGGCGATCTGGTACCCGAAGGCGTGTATGATGTATTACCCAATCCGCAAGCATCGCACCCCGGGTTTTCACCTTGTGACGATCATACGGGCGGCGGTAACATGCTGGCAGTGAATGGCGCCGGAAGCCCAAATCAAAATGTTTGGTGTCAAACGGTTACGGTAATGCCTAATACACAATACGTATTTTCCGCATGGGTAGCCACCCTCGTAGCCAGTTCTCCAGCAATACTTCAGTTTTCAATCAATGGAGGTACAATTGGTTCAGTGTTTAACGCGCCTAGCCAAACCTGTATTTGGCAAAATTTCTTTACAACGTGGAATAGTGGCGCAAATACCTCGGCCGATATTTGTATTGTAAATCAAAATACTGTTTTGGGGGGAAATGACTTTGCACTCGATGACCTGCTGTTCTCCCCTATTTGCACGGTTACGGATACGGTGAGTGTTTTTGTCGTCAATATAAAAGCCATGGCCAGCTCCGTGGTAACCATACCTTGTGATGGAACCAATATTACCCTCAGTGGTGCGGGTTCAAGTACTGGTGCAGATATCACCTATCAATGGGAAACGGTTGGTGGAAACATTGTGTCAGGAGCAAATACCCTAGCACCGGTTGTAAATGCACCAGGTGAATATACGCTCACAGTTACTTTTGAAAAAAATGGATATGTTTGTGAAAAAACGGCTACCGTTAATGTCATTCCAAATCCGAATCCATTTATAGCCTGGATTAATCCACCCACCCCGCTCGGATGCGGCAGCCCTACCCTCACACTGATTGGGAATACCACACAACCAGGGGTTTCTACCTATCAATGGAGCACCGTGAATGGCAATATTGTATCTGGTTCAACTTCCAAAAACTGCGTGGTCAACCAAGCCGGAACCTATGAATTGGTAGCTACCAACAGCACAACAGGCTGTACCTATACCGCAGAAGTTACCGTAACAACGGCAACGAATCCACCCACTGCAATTGCGAATAGCTCAACAACCATCACATGTATTCAAAATACAGCGCCCCTAATTGGAACAGGATCAAGCAGTGGAGCCAATATTTCATACTTGTGGACAACAACAAATGGCATCATTAATGGGCCAGCGAATACTTTAAATGCCCTCGCTGGTGGCGCAGGAACCTATATCCTTGGTGTTACAAACAGCTCTAATAACTGCACTGCTTACGACACGATAACTGTCGCATCCAATACGACTTTACCAACCATCGTAATTCAAGCGCCAGCAGTGTTGGATTGCGATACGGATACCCTGATACTTAGCGCCAACGTGACACCTGTGCCAGCAAATTTAATCTGGACAGCCTCTGGCGGAGGAACGATTGTTGCTGGAGCATCAACGCCTACACCTAGTATTACAAGCAGCGGTGTATACACATTAACGGCACAAAATCCATCAAACGGCTGTACCCGGGTTGCTACACAGACTGTATTAGCCGATTATCAGGCACCGACCTCCGTAATCATGCCGCCCGACAGTATTACCTGCCAATCACCCAGCATCAGTTTATCGGGTAATGGTTCGTCTTCCGGCCCCAATTTTAGCTATCAATGGCTTTCTTCCAACGGCGGAAATGTTGTTTCAGGCGCTAATACAATCGCGCCTATCGTAAATACGGCCGGAAATTATAGCCTAATCGTCACCAATACCCAAAATGCTTGTACAGCCCTGGCCAATACGCTGGTTGTGGCTGATACCAATGTCGTAACTGCCATTGCCAACGCACCCGATACCCTTACTTGCCTTACATCAAGTGTCGTTTTGAACACGATTGGTTCGAGCAGTGGCCCTTCCATCACCTACGCTTGGACCACAACGGATGGTGTCATCTCTTCCGGTGGTACTGGTCCCAACCCGGTTGCAACGCAAGCTGGAACTTACCAACTGCTCCTAACGAATTTGGCCAATGGATGTACCGCAACCGATATTGCCTTGGTTGCACAAGATACGATTGCGCCCAACTTGAATATTCTACCAACAGGACTACTTACTTGCGCAAACCCCATCCAAACGATACAAGCGCAAAATAACCCAGGAAATGGATGGTTTAGTTATGTTTGGACACCACCAGCAGGTAGTAGTATCCTAAGTGGCGATAGTACACTTACCCCAAGTATCAATACACCTGGCACTTATCAACTCACCGCTTATAACCTGATTACGGGCTGTAGCGCTACCCTAAGTACCTTGGTAACCCAGGAAGCAGGCGTACCAATTGCCCTGGCAAGCGCCCCGGCGGTACTTTCTTGTGCGATCTCAAACATCAACCTCAACACCAGCGGCTCTTCTACGGGAAATAACTTCCAATATCAGTGGGCAACGACCAATGGGAATATTGTAAATGGCGCTACGGGTGCTGCTCCCCTGGTTGATCAAGCGGGTACCTATACCCTATTGATTACAAATGCAAACAACGGTTGTACGGCCGCTGCCAGCGTTACGGTAACCCAGGATACCGCAAGTCCAGCAGTCGTTGTGCAGGCGCCAGCAGTTTTGACTTGTTATCTACCAGCCCAAACCTTACAGGCCACTAACTTTTCTCTTCCTGGCAACTTTACGTACCAATGGTCCTTAGCCGGTGCTGGTAACATCATAAGTGGGGCCTCCAGCCTAACCCCTACCATAAGTGCGGGCGGATTGTATAATTTGTTGGTTACCAATACACAAAATGGGTGCACGGCCAGCCAATTCATTGCGGTGGATTCCAATATTGCGACCCCAGCAATGAACATTATCCCCATTGACACCATTGACTGCACGCATCCAACCCAAACCATTATAGCCATCAATAATTCCTTACCAGGCAGTTTTAGTTATAATTGGTCTGCCACCAATGGCGGTAATCTGTTGTCGGGTACAGACCAATTAACACCTGTTGTTAATGCAGCAGGTGATTATCAACTCGTTGTAACAAACCTGATCAACGGATGCACCGCAACCATTGCAAGTCCGGTCGTTGTAGATACCCTGGCCCCTTCGGTTTCCATAGCGTTTCCGGATACGGTCAAGTGTAATACACCCCTAATTACCCTGTTTGCGAGCAATAACAGTACGGCCAACAATTTTAGTTATGCCTGGTCGGCGAGCAATGGCGGAAACCTGATTTCAGGAGTTACGGGACTAACCCCACAGGTAAATGCAGGTGGCTTATACACCCTTACAACCCGAAACAACAACAACGGCTGTACAACAGTAGCCACCATTTCAACTGCTGAAAACACGGTTATTCCTGTTGCAGAGGCTGGTCCCAATGATACACTGAGTTGTTCCGTCAATGCATTATTGTTAAATGGAAGCGGAAGTGGCAACAACCCGGTTCAATTTAATTGGTCGGCCGCACAAGGAGGTAATATCCTCAATGGCAGCAATTTAACAACCCCTGAAATCAACGCCGCTGGATTGTACACCATTACCGTAACCAATATCGTCAATGGGTGTACCGCGGTGGATAGTGTTCGGATATTCAATGACCTTAATGCACCTGTTTCAAATGCTGGTACAGCACCTGTTTTGACCTGTAGCGTTAATCAATTCAACTTAAATGGTTCTGGAAGCACCGGAAATGGTATTTCGTACAATTGGACCACCCAAAATGGGGGCAATATAATTTCTGGACCGACCACCCTTCAACCGATTATTGATCAACCTGGTACGTATTTATTAACCGTTATTAATAGCAATAATGGATGCAGCGCACTTTCGGCGATCACGGTTTTACAAGATTTAACAACCCCTCAAATTGACGCAGGCATATCCGATACCCTTACCTGCAGCACTGGGAGCCTAAAACTCCAAGGGACGGCATCTGCTACAAATGGTGGTACGCTGGCTTACTTATGGACGGGTACGGGTATTACGTCGGAAGCAACAACCCTGAGCCCAAGCATCAACGAACCCGGAACCTACGTGCTGTCGGTAACCAACGCTTTAAATGGCTGTACTGCTATCGATCAGGTTCAAATCAGTATCGATACCGTAGCACCAACGCCAACCATTGTACAGCCAGCAACCCTGACCTGCGAAACCAAGGTTATTACGATAGATGCCAATGTTGCATTATTAAACGGCACATTTTCTGCGAATTGGAATACTGTAAATGGGCACTTTGTTGGAAGTCCGGCACAACTTGATCCAACGGTCGACAAACCTGGCATCTATAATTTGACTATTCAAAACACCAAAAATGGTTGTAGTACCACCATTTCCAGCACCGTAATACAGGATATTGTGCCTCCGACCGCACTTGCAGCAAGCGTAGAAGCCATTACCTGCAAAGTGCCGGTTGTACTGGTGGATGGAACGGGTTCATCAGCAGGACCCATTTATACCTATAATTGGTTGGGTTCAAATGGCGGAAACATTAGTGGATCTGCCAATATCCTTACGCCTTCTGTGGATAAACCTGGCACTTTTACCCTGACTGTTCAAAATACCAGCAACGGATGCTCGAGTACCGCCAGCACCATTGTAACGCAGAATACGACACCCCCAACGCTTTTGATCAATCCGCCTGCCGTTTTAAATTGCATCTTAAAATCGGTTCAACTCACCGGCTTGGTAAGTCAACCAATTAGCGGGTACACAAGCTCTTGGATCAGCACCAATGGACAATTTGTAAGTGGCCAAAATAGCCTGACTCCAGTTGTAAACCAGCCTGGAATCTATGAATTAACGGTTATAAACCAGCAAAACGGTTGTAGCAGTACAAGCAACACAACCGTTTTGGAAAATATTAAAGCCCCTGGCGCCGATGCAGGCCAGCCAGCGGAGTTGAATTGTATTGATACCGAGGCAAGCTTGCAGGCTAACAGCCCATCAGGCAGCACCCTTTCCTATGCCTGGAGCAGTGTAAACGGACAAATCATTGCGGGCGCCTTGACCCCAGCCCCTGTTGTAAATGCGCCTGGTACTTATCAAGTAAAAATTACGGATACCGCCAACGGGTGTACCTCTACCGATTCGGTGCTGGTATTTAAAATTTCACCACCTGTATTTGCGGCAACCGCGATTCAACCAAACTGTATCACCCCCAAAGGAACTATTAACATCAGCGCAGTAACAGGCGGAGAAGCACCGTTTACATATTCTGCGAATGGCGGTCAAAGTTATCAAACTACCACCGCATTCAATCAAATGCCCGCTGGTGACTATACCCTTGCCGTTTTGGATGCCAATGGCTGCCTTACTACGCAGGATATTATCTTGCAGGAACCGGTTTATCCTAAAGTCACCCTGGATCCAATCCAGCTGATTGATTTGGGAGATTCGATTCAATTACAAGCTTCACCCAACATTCCGTTATCAAACATAAGCAGTTGGACCTGGACACCGGCTGAGGGCTTATCCTGTGTAAGCTGCCCTGCCCCCTTTGCAAAACCAATTAAAAACACCCAATATGCACTCACGATCACCAACCTGTTGGGATGTTCCGCCACTGCAAGGGTACAGGTAAATGTTGCGAAGCGGCGGTATGTTTATGCGCCAAATATCTTTTCGCCGGATGGAGATGGCCTTAATGACCGTTTCAACCTTTTTGGAAAGGGCGTGAAAACAGTGAAAGCGCTGCGCATTTATGACCGCTGGGGTAGTGAATTGTTTTTTGCCGAAAACATGCAACTGAATGACGAATCCATTGGCTGGGATGGAAATTTCCGTGGCAACCCGGTAAATCCCGCCGTTTTTGTGTGGCAAGCAATCGTTGAATTTCTGGATGGTGCAGTGGAAATCTTATCCGGTGATGTTACGGTTAAGCGGTAGGCTCGATTTATACAGTGCTTCAAGGCATATTACCACCCAAAGCAAACCATATTCCGCAATGATCCAGGGGTACTTTTCAAGGTAAATCCCACCTGAATAATGTGAATAGGAAAAAAGCACCAAAAATGTCCAGATAACAGGAAACCGCCATTTACCCAGTAGCCCTAGCACAAAAGGTATTGCAACATACCAGGGATGTACGGTTGACGATAAAGACAAGTGTATCACGGAAGCAAAAAGCAAGGCGGATTCTAATGAAATCCGTTTTGCTTTTTTTTCGGTCGCTGTAAACAATGCAAGGAACAATACACCAAGCATGGTTGTCAAGCCGAGCCAAGGTCCAATTTTGGCACCAATTTGCCAGCCTGTTTCCCAGAAACCTACCAGGGTACACAGATAATATATGCTCGCATTGAACTGAAATTTTTGAAAATAAAGGTCAATACTGGTCGCCATATGCTGTAACAATGCCCAATTAAAGATGGGCAAGAAACAAATAAGGGTACTTAGTCCTACCAGCACGCAATACCATAAACCACGCCACCAACCCAAGTAACGCCATAAAATAGGCAAAAAAAGCAAGGGTAATAACTTTGAAGCGATTGAAAGGGCTAAGAAAGCCGCAGATAACGTCCATTGTTGCTTGCGCAAAGCCCATATAGCCGCTAATAAAAAAAAGATTAATGCCGCTTCAAAATGGCAATTTCCTACCAATTCGATGATTATCAAGGGGTTTAAAGCGTACAATATTGCGGCACCTTGACCAGCAAGTCGCCGGAGCAATAGAATTGACCCAATTTCACACGCGCACAAAAACAGTTTAATAACCACCGTAGCGCCCCAAATCCCTTTCGGTGCCAACCAACATGCTAAGGCAAATATACCTTGACAAACTGGCGGATAAACCGTGAAAAAGGCCCTTGAATTCATGTTTGCATATAATTCTGAATCAACCAAATGTTGATTTGCAGGCATTTTCACAAACGCATCGGGCGTAATCGAAAAAGGATGGACACCTTGAAGCCATAAATGGCCATCCCACAAAAAACGATAAATATCATCAGAAAGGTTCGGGATGCTAAACAACAAAAGCCCCCGGAGGAATACGCCTAAATAAAACATCCAGGAAAAAGCGCTTACATTTTTATAAAAATAGCTACTCAGATAGGCGTACATTAAAAAAAAAGCGCCCATGGATGCCAATATAGCGGCAAAATGAGCACGTTGCAGGTAATAACCAATAAAAACCGTCAGTACACAAGCGAGTGCACTGACGGTATATAATATCCATTTAGAGGAAAAAGCAGGGTATTTCATACACCACGGTTGACGGTTAGCCCGGGTTATTCAGCCTGATTTCATCATCATTACCATCAATAAATCGGTATTCATTCAAGTGGAAATCAGCATTAGCCTCAATACGAATCCAGCGGTTGTACTTGATAAACCAGTTGATTTGGCGTTTATGCCAATTTTTTCGCAAAAAAGATTCCAGATATGGGTGCACGGTAATGGCCAGGGGGGCTTTTGGCCGTGATTGCATAACATATTCCAGGTCGCGTTCAATTTCGTCGGTCAGTAGAATAGTTGCGTTTACTTTTCCGGTACCGCCACAAGCAGGACAGTCTTCCGAAGTATTGATTACCACTTCCGGGCGTGCGCGTTCGCGGGTAATTTGCATCAAGCCAAATTTGGACAGGGGCAGGATGGTGTGTTGCGCGCGGTCCTTTCGCATAAAATCTTCCATGGCTTTCGCCAATTGTTTTTTATGCTCCAGGTTTTTCATGTCGATAAAGTCGATCACGATCAAGCCACCAATATCACGTAGCCTGATTTGGCGGGCAATTTCTTCCGCAGCCTCCAGGTTTACGCCAAAAATAGTTTGTTCTACATCAGCGGTTGTCATTTTATGGCCGCTGTTTACATCCACGACATGCATGGCCTCGGTCTTTTCAATGACTACATAGGCGCCGCTGCTCATGGTGGCTGTTTTGCCGAAAGAAGCTTTTATTTGCTTTGTTACGCCAAAAGCATCAAAAATAGACTTGTTTCCATTGTGGAGTTGTGCGATATTGACCTGTTCGGGGCTGATATTTTGCAGGTATGCACGAATATCGGTGTATAGTTCTTTGTCATTTACCACAATTCGGCTAAAACCATCACTGAGCATGTCACGCAATACGCTGGCAGGTTTATCGAGTTCGCTCAATAATTTTGCCGGAGCGCTTTCCGTTTTCAGTTGTTGGAAAATATCTTCCCATTGGCCGACCAATCGGGTAAGTTCTTCATGCAGTTCCTGTACTTTTTTACCTTCTGCTGCGGTCCGAATAATGATACCAAAATTCTTAGGTTTGATGCTTTCAGCGAGCGTATGGAGGCGCTTGCGTTCTTCAGAACTGGAAATTTTTTTAGAAACAGAAACGGCATCCGAGAAGGGTGACAGAACCATATACCGGCCGGGCAAGGTAAGTTCACAGGAAAGCCGTGGGCCTTTAGTAGAGATGGGTTCCTTCAGGATTTGTACGAGTACGGGCCAGCGCTTATTGAGCACTTGGTCAATTTTCCCGGTTTTGACAATTTCATCATCAAATTTGAAATTATCAAGTTTATGGGTATTAATGCTGCCATTTATGACCCCATTTGACCATTTTACCAACGAACGCAATTTTGGACCCAGGTCGGTATAATGCAAAAAAGCATCTTTCCGGTGCCCAATATCGACAAAAGCGGCATTGAGTCCGGGCATCATTTTCCGTATTTTTCCGATAAAAATATCGCCTACGGTAAAATTGTTATTCGTTTTTTGATGTTGGAGTTCGGTAAGTTTACCACCTTCCAATAAGGCAAGTTCAACGCCAGACTCGGTGGCATTGATAATGAGTTCTTTATCCACGATGGTAATAT
>Ga0247843_1005898_pt1 | contig 16516 bp, 8 predicted proteins | sample LaCruzMarch2017__FD_192420 | JGI IMG/M metagenome (GOLD analysis project Ga0247843, IMG submission 192420) | Freshwater microbial communities from meromictic Lake La Cruz, Castile-La Mancha, Spain - LaCruzMarch2017_8m | ecosystem: Environmental > Aquatic > Freshwater > Lake | place: Spain... | reverse complement strand
GGGCGCGGAGAGAGCCACTTCAGAAAAACCTCACTGTTCCGCTGGATTCAGTCAACGGCGCGAGCGGTTCCCCCCTCATGGGTTGTACAAGTTCCCAGATGAGCGAGAAACAGCGGTTGTTGGCCCATCGGCAAGCATTTGCTGGATGCGAGCGCCTCCCGGGCTTTGCTCATCACCCAGGCGCTCGCATGATTTAATTTTCAAAGAACACTGAAGAAAAACGCGGCAGAAGGAGTGAACCCAACATTCCCCATTAAAACACGAAACAAGGGGCACTCATGGCGACATACGGTAATCCAATGGATGTGATCATTCTAGATCCTCGCCCTTCGGTCGGCCCCAAGGTCACAAAGATGACCTGATCTTCTGTGCTATTGATAATCTCTCGTAACGCTGTCTCCAGTTGGGCTTTTTCAGCGGCATTGAGGTCGCATTCGAAGATCGAAAACTGGAGGTGGTCGCCGAAGTTCTTGCACGCTTTAAAGACGCCGCGCAGGCGCTTGGCATCGGCTATGTCGTAACAGACGAGGTACGTAGTCCTCATTGAAAGTCTGTGGGTATCAGCGAGTTAGGAGCGGAACGTACTCCGGTATCTCACCAGTGAGGGCTTTGGCCAATATTCGAGCCTGCAGCTCCAGGGCCCGTCGATAGCTGATTTTATAGTCGAACAAGGGATGGGTCAGCAGGCTGCTCATGCGTTGCTCATAGGCGAGGAAGAATTTCTTCCGGCCTGCCGGTGTCAGGTTCACAGCTTGGCCTGCCGAGACGAAATTGTCAGGAGTCACCATGCGGTTGTTGATGGCCGTCAAGACAACGCTCTCGGCGATAAGCGGGCGGAACTCCTCCATGAGGTCCAGGGCCATGGCTGGGCGTCCGAACCGTGGTTTATGGTAAAAACCTACATAGGGATCAAACCCAACGGCGGCGGCGGCAATGGTGCAGTCCTTGGACAAGACGGAATAGGCCAAGGACAGCATGGCATTGACGGGGTCGGTGGGTGGGCGTCGATGTCGAGCATGGAATTCGAACGATAGGGGCTTGGGCCGTGGTCCAAGGTCTTCAGCCCCGGGGATATCATCGTCGTTGGGATCGGCTGGCCGGAGCATCCCTTGGAATTGTTCAAAGTAGGCGGCAGCGGCTGCCCCTTCGATACCGAGCAATTCCTCAAGGCTCGCCGCTTTGAGCGCATTCGCAGCAGCGGACTTGAGCCGAGTCAGGGCGGTCGCTGGAGCGTCTGTGTGGTTGCGCATCAGCAGGGTGCGATGGTTGCGAATCTTGCCGTACACGAACGTCCGGGCCATGCTAAGACACGTCCCCGGATCACTGGCTAACCGGAACTGCTCGATCCGCAGAAACACATTCTTCAATCCATGCCCGTGGGTGAGGCCGTAGAACCATCCGCCCCCTGAGAAGTAGGTAACAGGGATCTCGGCATCGCAAAGCGCCTGGATGGCTTGGGTGGTGATCTGAATGTTCCCAAAGAGCGCCACGTGAGAAACGTCCTTCAACCGGACCTCGTCCAGTGACTGGTCTCCATCCTTCACCGTGAGTATCTCGTCCTTGCGTCCCACCCGGAGGCCTGGCGTGTTCAGGTACAAAGCACGCTTGTCGTCCCGAGATGCCATCAGCCGGCGCGGTGCCGCATCCCGAGCAGAGTCGGCTTGATGGCCTTGATTCACAGCTGCTTCGTCCTCGCCTGCCAAGCCCCTGTCAACTGGGCCGAGCCCGAGAGACACCGCCGGTCTCTCCGCGACGGCTGTTTGAGCCCCGAGCAAGCGGGTTTCATCCGGCAGGCAAACCGGTGCAAGCGAACATCGCCGGCATTTGGGAGACCCCACCAAAGGCGGTGGTATCGGACCTTCCATAGTGGCGCGAGCTGCCTCGATCTGGGCGAGCACCCATGCCTCGCGCTCAGGGCTGAGAACAAAGCGCACACGTTGCCGTGTTGCCCGGTAGTAAATCACTCCCTCGTTGCACGCATAGCCGTTCTCCCGGAGCACGAGGATCTGGACCCCAAGCTGCATTTGGTCTGTCGGCCATAGCTCGTTGGCTTCCTCTCCCTCGCGGGGACGCCCCAACTTGTACTCGACCGGTAACACCGACCGAGCGATGCACACGCCCCTCTCGTCTTGCTCCCCCGGAACCACGTCCACCTCGACCAAGTCCAGCTTGGCAAGGACCCCGAGTCGCTCTGAGCCCAAGGTCACACTTCGGGAATGAATTGTGGTGCGCGCTTCCGTCTCCGAATCGTTGGTATCTGCCGTAGGTTCAACCGCTCCTCTCTTTTTCGATGCTGCCATAGGAAGAGCCCCAGAGCCAAAATCGACCCGCTTGTGAATCGCTGAACCCTGGATCGTATCCACGCTTTCGACAAAGACCCCTTCGACATGTTCGTAGTAAAACAGGCGCGGGCAATAAACGAACTCGTTGAGCATCCGTGCCGGCAGCTGCGCATCTGAGGCTATTCTGGGCTCTGCGCCGCTCACTTCCGACCGGCCGACGCCCTCCTTTCTCAAAAACTCCAAAGTGCGGTCGAAGATGGGGTGGCTTGAGCCGGCAATCGCAACCGGCTCGCCGTCACCATTCCCCAACTCGTCGGCCGTCGTGCAGTCCTGCTCAAGTCTTGCTACGACGGCACTCGACGAATTTGTGACGAGTTCTTCGGCCAATGAATCCAAAGCCGTCTCTGGCACAGACGTTACCGCAGTAGCCCGGGGCATTCGAGTGGAGTCGGCAGACTTCGAGGCTCCCCCCTCAATTGGGTTTTGCTCCGGACGTGGCGAGTCAGTCTCTAGCCTTTCAAACAAAGGACCGAGTCCACTGCCATCGTCGCCTGATCGTTTCTTCGTTTTTTTTGGCATTTTCTGCAGATACCAGCGAACGGACTTCAGACCCCATCACCCCGAGTCGCCCCAGGGAGTCATTGAGTAATTAGAATTCAAGCGGGGACAAATAGACCGAGTCCGAAGTGGGCGCCGTAGCCGACTGCTATGGGCCCACTCACAGGCTCAGGAAACTCGATAACGAACGCGCCCCCACTATCGTGCCCACGACTCCCCTTACCATCGCGACGGACACTCTGGAACTGAAGCGATCGTAGTCTGCGGCTGCCGAAACGGAATGGGAGATCCCGCTCAGGAATTTGGCGGCGGATCCTAGCTCCTTGCCACTTCGGGTTAAGGGCCAGCAATCGGAGCAGGTCTTCAGGGCTAGAACCTTGCTGCCAACCGTTGGGACCCATCTTGGGTCGCCCATCCCGATAGGTCTTGGCGTGGCGTGTTGAAACAAAGGGAGTCACCGACCGCCAGATTTTGGCGGTTGCAAAAAGCGGGCTCTCAAAATCAGGAGGTTGACCGATGCCGTGGAGGACAGTCCGCAGGTCGTGACCCTTGAAACCCCAAGTCCACTGAATCTTTCGGAGCGCTTCGACAGCTTCAGGATCGAAACCCTCGGGCGAATAGACTGTCACGTGAGTGATATGTGCATTGGAGTCATCGATGGACTCGCAGAAAACGTGAGCATGTCGGTGATCTTGGCTGCCTGCCCCGGTGAAGATCGGGTGCCCGTCGGAAATCAGTTCACTGCAAAGCACCTTGTGAATCTGCTCACCCACAGCCAAAGCCTTGGTTATGGCAGGTGGAACCACACTGGTGAGAGCGAACCGAGCAACGGTGGGCAACGTCCCAGCCTGGTGTTGGCGCAATCTTGTGGCTGAAGCGAAAGCTCTATCCGAACGCGTGTAGTTCAAAACGCGTGTGCCGGGTGGAATGTTCCAGCCTGCCGCTTGGAGATCGCCGGTATCAGCGTGCAGTGCAGCAAATAGGCCGTCAGGCACTTGCGGTAGCTTCTTCTTCTGCGCAGTGGTCGGCTTCGGACCCAGGGCCTCCAAAGCCTTTCCAGAGAAATCTGAACGCCAAGTTTCATAGGCGTCCGCTTCCATCGCTGCGAGGAGCGGGACCAGTTCCTTGCCAGGCGGCAATGGCTCACCTTCAGCCAGTGGCTGCGAGTTAGCTTCCATCGTGCCGACCCCAGTCAGAAGCCGTGCCTCCACAAGGCTCTCGGCGCGGCCGAAGTAAGAGAGTCGTTCGGCGAGTGATTGAAGCGCAGAACGTTCTTCATCCGATAATTCCCCATTCCATGCGATGAACAGCGATGCCCGCTCGGCGATCTGGATGAAGGTATCAAACACCTTGGTGGTTTTCTCGTTCTTCCCCTCATTATAGGGCATGTAATGCCGCGTGTGTGCTGTTGTCGCGGATGGCAGCTGGAAATGAGGTGGCACGGCGAGTTTTGCCACCAATGACCGCATGATCGCCTCCGGGATATCGACCCGGGCCTTCCAATGCCACGTCGCGATCAAAGCGCGGAGGATACGCCACGGAGATGGTGGCCACTCGACCGCTCCTTCATTGACGTGCCGCCCCCACGGTGTCGCATGAAACCGACCAGCTGGAAAACTGAGTTCGAGAACGGTCATGGGCTACTCCTCGAAAGTGAGTTGGGTCTCTGCCGGGCTGGCAAACCCTGCCGAAGCCGCCTTGATCAGAGCTGGGATGGCTTTTTCAAGGTCCGGAAGAGACGGCATGGTGAACGACACCGGGCGCTGCACGGCAAGATCGCCGCTGATTTCCAGATCGCAGGCTGTTCGCAGGCGCAGGCCATCGCGGAGGAACTTCTGGATCTTGAACAGCGCGAGGGCCACCAGCAGCTTCTCCGCATCAAGCCCGAGTCCGAAGCCACGAATCAGCGCTAGATCGAGATTGAAGAAGACACTGATGGTCCCGGTGTACTCCTCACGATGGAATGGGACATTGCCAAATCCCTTCGACGTATCGCCTGACGGGTCAACGGAATCATTCTTAACACCGCCACTGGCGGCAACGGCCACACCTTCCGCCTCGATGAAACCGGTCAGCGCACGCGGCAACCGCATGCGCCCGCCAGCGATCTCTTTTTTCGCGAGAAAAACGCCGTGAAGCAGCGCGTTGGTGTCGTACTTCAGCAGCGTGGCGGCAAGCTTACCGATATCCACGATTCCCTTCTCAGCGATCGCGAGCTCTTTTTGGAGCGTCGCCAAAAAGGACTTGTCCTTACCTTCAAGAATATAAGGGCTGTTGAGGCGATGAGCCTCAAGTACTGAGTTCGTGAGCGCCTTGCCGGACTTGTCTTTCACCTTAACGACCGGCAGGCCCTTCAGTGGCCCTACCCAATCATCATTCACAGAGTCCCAGCAGACAGACTCAAGTCGGTTGGCCATGCTTTGGGAGGATTCAACAAGGAGCATCTTCCGCCCATCAGGGCCGTCATACTGAGCGGCCCCAAGGTCGGGGAAACCGGTCGGTTGAAATCGGGTGCCTTGGAGCGGTTGAAGGGTGCCTTTGAGAAGTAGGCGTGGTTGGTTATTGAGTGCGTCGAGGTTCATACGGTTTGTTCCTTTGGTTTGTGAGTGATGGATTGCTTCAGTGTTCGGAAATCGTGGTTGGAAATGGGGAATAGCAGTGCCGCCGCCGTGCGCCGGGCCACATCTCCGCTCACCGGCAGCAATTTGACCAAGGGACGGCATCCGGAAGCCGTGAGCCGCCGGGCGGCAAGTTCAGAGGCTCCTTTTCCATCACCATTCATGGCGCGATGCGCGATGGCAGGTACGAGCGGGATTCGCTGCTCGCCTGCGGTGGCGCCGTGGTGGCACAACTTGATTAGGGCGTAGAGGGCGGACGGCACTGCAGCACCACCGCCATCAGCCGATTTCGAACCGGCTGAGGCTTCGACATCACGGGAATCCAACTCGCCATGGCCGATGCATGCGATTCCCCAAAGTAAGTCGGCCAAGAACCCCTCGTTCAATCGGCCTTCGATAAAAGCAGTGATGTCATCAAGCCGAGCGTATCGCGTCGCGATGTCGCACCATCCGCCGGTCCCTGCCTTTTCAAAACGAACGAGCCTCCGTGAAAGGATGGCGTTGAGCGCGGCAACCAGATCCCCGTCATGCCAGACGACATCATTTCCTGGTTGTTCCGCCCAATTCGCCCAAGATCGGGATTCGGTGAAGCCCATCGTGATCGGCTCAAGATGCTGACGGAACCAAAGCCAATCTCTGCCCAAAGGGGCACCAACGCTGGCGACGGCAGATGCCAAACGAAATTCTGGAGAGCCATCGTCAGCTAAATCCAGCCACTGAGTAGACAGACCACGCAACGGTTGGAGATAGTTGGTCGTCGTCCAACGAAAGCTCTTGGCCAACGCGCGTTCAGCAGCCCCAAGCGACGCCAAAACTGAAAGCAACGTGCCTCGGCCCCCATCGCGGCAAAGTTCCAAAATTCGGCGCTCAAGCTGATTCAGCGCACGCGCCACAGATGCTGGCGGCTCAGGATTAGCCTTTGGCCCAGCTTTCTGACGGAGGCGGTCATGCCATACCTCAATGTCTGCAAGGAGATCGGCCCGCTGGTTCCGACGAACCACCAATCGCTCCAATGGCGTCGCAAAGTAGGAAAGACCGTTGCGAACCTGAAAACCGTATCGCTGGAATGCTGAAATACCTCGATCTACCCCGAGCGTCACCACGGCTTGAGCGAAATCCACACCATTGCGCGCGGGTCGGCCTCGAACCTGTGCACGACCCTCGCCGAAGATCGCCCGCAGTTCGGGCAACGAGACTGGCCTCTCCCAAAGCGGAAACCACATTTCACATCGGGCATCTGACTCATCCGCTCCGGCGGCACTGGCATACCCGACGCCGGTTTGCCTTACGCAGAATGGGTAGACCAGTGCGCCGTCGCCTGAGCTCTCGAGGCGCCTCACGGAAGTCGCTGCGAAGAGAAGAGCTCCTTCGATCATCAGGATGAAGTCCCACGGGTTGAGCGCCGAGGGCCCGTCAAAGCCGGAGGTAGCATTCGCTCCACCCGCAGCGCCCGGAAAAAACTGGCCGATGGGTGCCTTGGTCGTCAGACCGGGGGCAGTTTCTCCGAACAAAGCCGCCAGCAACCAGCGTTTGGATTCCGGCGTAGGCTCGCCCGTTGCAACATCGATCACCTCGGTGATGCGCTGCATAAAATTGTTCGTGAACTCCAACCGCCCGTCGTTACCACCCGTGCCCAGTAGCGGCGGAAACTTGGCTCCCTCTTGACCAATCACCAATACTGCGTCCAGCCAATCGAGCGCAGACTCAGGGAACGAATTGCGACAAGAATGCAATAGTCGAGCCTTGGCCTCGCCTTCTGGCTTCACAGTCAATCCAAGGGCATCCAATCCCCTTCGAGCTGCAGCGATGCCAGCGCGAAAACCCGCCAAGCGATCGATTGTGCTTTCTTCGATGGCAACGAGAGCTTGGTTGTTGTCTTTCGGATAGAATCCGCTGCCGCCATTCCATGGTGCCAGCACTGGGGAAGGCCGAAAGTCGCTCCCCAAAAACTTCACCAATGCGTCGCGCGTCACGCCGGTTTGGAGTTCCAGACAGTCATCGCGCCATAAAGCCTTCACATTCGCGTCCAACTGCTCTGCGACGAGCCGTAAGATGCCCAATGCCTTCAGGTAGTGAGCAAGCGGGATGGGGGCGCAGCCAGAAAGTTTGAGTGGAAGCATGGCGGTTCAGTTCTGGGATGTTGTCATCGTTGCCGAAGCACGAGCGTCGGCAGACCGCAAAATGGTTTCGAGGAATGCGAGACGGAAAAGACCAACGCGATCACGCAAAGCAATCGAGCGGGCGAGCCAAGAGGGACCCTGTGAGCCATCACCCATCCTCATGAAGCCCAGATCTAACCTCGTTTCGGGAATATCGAGGTTTTTGAACCGAACTGCAGGTAGTATATCGCCTTGCCAAATACCGCGGGCAAAGAGTCGATCGGCATCTGAAGGGTCGCCTTCCTCCTCCGGTAAAGATCGGATGGACATGCGTACTTTGCCATGATGCGCGGCGATCAGATAGGCTATCAGGTCTCGGTCGGGGGCATCGGTCGGGGTTTGCAGCAGCCAAGCCAAAGAAGAGGCCAGTTCATGACGGAATCCCCTGCATGGTTTGCCATCCCGGAGTGGATGCCCGCGATACCGATCTGACTTGGCCTGCAAGCTCTCCTTCTTGTCAGCCGGAACATCGTTACCCCGCGTCAGCATCTCCTGAAATATCGGATGGGCCTTGCCAACATCGTGCCAAAGAGCGGCGGTGTGGACCGGGGTAACCTGATCAGTCGAGAAGGCCAAAGACGTTGTGATGGCGGACGTTTCTCGAACCACATCTGCGGTATGCTGTTCTAATGTCATCCATTGGCCAGAGAAGGTGCTTTGATTGCCATCATGTGAATCGGAATCCTCGTGGGTTGGGTGGTGTAGAGTGGTTGGCTCAGATTTGGTGTCGCCCGTCCAGCCCAAGCAATCGTCGTAGCCTCCGCTGTTGGCAGCTACGAGGTAGACAGATCCAGGTCGAGCGGATTTGGCTGGCTCCCATTTCATGTCGAGCGGGTTCCAGCGCCAAGCATTCACCTTGTCGCTCTTGAAGAACTTCACTGCGTCTCCGATGGACACGCGGCAAAGCTCCTCGCGCAGAGGTTGTGGTTCATCGTCGGTCGGAACCGTGCTCTTCGCGATGTCACGCCAGAAGAATTGCACGTCGTTGTCTTCGCCGTCACGGATGTAGCGGGAAACGTCGAGATCCTGTCCGCAGATGTCGGGTGTGGTATCGAACAAATCCACGAGGTCGCGGCGGCGGATGACGGGACGGATTACTGTTTCCTCGGAAACTTCGATCGCACGTAAGGTCTGAGAACCAGCATCGGTCAGCGTGCAAAGAGCGGTCCGGGCTTTTTCGAATTCGATGTGTGAGTAAGGCAGCAGTAGGTCGTCCTTCTCGTCCTTTGGCTCAATGTTCACCCAAAGAACTTCAGCATCGGGAAGCTCGGCGTAGCGGTTGCATCGGCCCATGCGCTGGACAAGCGAAGACCAGGGCGCGAGTTCGGTGACGAGCAACCGTGCGGACACATCGACTCCCGCTTCGATGGCCTGTGTTGCAATGACGATGCGGTCCCCATCGCCAAGGAGAAGCCTTGCGTGCCGATCTCGATCAATCGGACGGAAACGTGAATGAATGAGAGCGACTCGCTCCGGATCGTAGACCGACGGCAACGTTTGCTTCCCTTTTTTCCCAGCCGCGGTCAGCGCCGTGTAGATGTCCCGGGCTCGCGAGACACGGTTCACAACGACGAGAGTTAGGGTGCCCGGCCGGTGATGTTCCTTGATGATGGTAGCGAATTTCGCCGCGTATTCAGCCTTCGTCGTGGTGCTGAGTTCGAGCGATGAACGCATGAGAATCTTGGGCGCAGTGAGGAGCTGGCTGGGTCTTCCGCCAGACTTTTCGGCAGGGCTGAGCTCGAGAGTCGGCCAACTATTGGCGGGCTTGGGATGGTCCACCGTGGCAAGTCTGGAGTCGTCTAGCGTCGCACTCATCCACCATGTTGCGCAGGGGGCGATTGGGCTTGTGTTCCAGTGGCTCCGGAACCCTTCAAGCTGGGCACTCGTTTCGACACCCACGCCCATGAGCTGGGTTTCATCCATCACCCACAGACAGTCGTTGTTCAGCAATCCGAAGTGCATTGGCCATCGGTAGCGGCTCATGCCATAACCGCGGTTGAGAGCGCGGCTGAGGAGCATGTCCTGGGTGCCTATCAGGATAGCATTCTCCTCCGGATAAATGTCCCATTCGCCTGCATCTGTGCCGCCCATTAGGATGTGGATACCGACCTTGCCTTTGCGGGTCAGCGGATTGCCGTCCCAAGCGGCATCCCCGAACCATTTGCGTACCTCTTCAACGGTCTGTTCCACCAACGTTCGCATGGGCAAGCAATACACGAGCCTGCGAGGCCACCGAGAGCGTGCAGTTTCATTAGGCTGGGCAACACGATTCCACAGCCATGCAAGAACGACCCCTGCGGTCTTGCCGAGACCTGTAGGAATATCGATTAGCTGTGATCTGCAATCTGTCCCATGGCTAAAGTTGCCGTTGGGGGCGCTGTTGGCGCCGTCGTCGCCGCCGGCGAGTTGGCATTGGTAGGTGTATGGCACCTGACGACCACGCCCAGCGCGGTGGAAGGATTCTTGGAAAAACTGGGCGTAGGTCATGAGTGGTGGGTTGAACCAACTTTTGTTTTAGGCTGGGTGATCTCTAAAATGCGACTTTTTCTGCAATCACGTTAGCGTGGTGGGTAGGACAAATGCGGTCCAACCATCGATGCTAGTTTGGTTGCGCAAATTTCAAGTTAATGGCGTTTGGGCGATGGTCTTTGAGGCCCTGTTCCGGCCATCACGGAACAAAAATTTTAACCACGGCAAAGCCAAGACTGTGATTGCTTTAGGACATGTTCGGACAGAAATCGATTGGTGGCACGACGGCATCCACGTTGAGGCGCATCCATGATTTTTTCTCAACTGGGGTGGGTGGGGGATTTCGGTTTTCAGCCGTTCGCTCGGGTTAGCGTTTCGTGGACTTGGCGCTGGGCCTCGGTTACCATTGGGGTTTCATGGAACGTACGTTGATTCTCTGTAAGCCGGATTGTATGCAAAAGAACCTCGCCGGTGAGGTAATCGGTCGTCTTCAGAAGGCTGGTCTCCGCATTCAGGCGGCCAAGGTTCTTTGTTTGACCGATGCATTGCTGGCGGAGCACTACTCTCACCTGACCGATAAGCCCTTTTTCCCGGAAATCGTGCAGTTCATGAAGTCCGCGCCGGTGCTGGGCTTGATCATGACGGGCGATAATGCCGTGGCGACGGTGCGTGACCTTCTGGGGCCGACCGACAGTCGCAAGGCGGCCAAGGGCACCATCCGCGGAGACCTCGGTGAGTCGAATATGCTCAATATCGCTCATGCTTCGGACTCGGTGGAGAACGCTGAGATCGAGGTGAAGCGTTTCTTCCGTGCTGACGAGATCCCGGCCTGAAGTTGCAGTTCGGTCATGGTGGTAGGGATGCGGTGCGCTGCGTCCCTAGACCACCCACATCTTGCCGAAAGGGGATGTGTGGATTGACTCGCGGAGGTGCGGTCATAGGTTGGCCGTCTTGATGAACGGATCTGGTTCGAAAACACTCCGCACTGCGAATCCGGCCTCGGCCTCTGCTCGGGTTCCGGCTCCGGCTCCGGCTATTGTGGATTCGGCTTCTTGCATCCGGTTGCGCGGGGTGCGTCAGAATAATTTGAAGGGCTTCGATCTGGATCTGCCGTTGGGGCAGTGGATCGTGGTGACGGGTCTGAGCGGGTCCGGCAAAAGTTCGCTGGCCTTTGATACGCTCTATGCGGAGGGGCAGCGCCGCTACATCGAGACGTTCTCGCCCTACGCTCGTCAGTTCTTCGACCGGATGGACAAGCCTGCGGTGGATCGGATCGAGAACATCCCGCCGGCGATCGCCATCGAGCAGTGCAATTCGGTCCGTTCCACTCGCAGTACGGTGGGGACGATGACGGAAATCTGCGACCACATGAAGGTGGTGTGGCCCCACATCGCGCGCCCGCATTGCCGTCAGTGCGGAAACACGGTGCATGCGGAGCCTCCGGATCGGGTCTGGGAGACGGTGTGTCAACGGGTGGAGGCGGGTGAATGGTCCGGTGGTAGCGCTTCCGATGCATTGGTCACCTTCGAGTTGCCGCTCTCGGAAAAGATGGGGCTGGCCGAGCAGTTCCAATTGATGACCCAGCAGGGTTTTCAACGGATGGTGATGGACGGCAAGGTGCTGAGACTGGAGGAAGGTTTGGGTGCGGTAAAGCCGGGTGCGGGCTGCGTTCAGATCATCGCGGATCGGTTGCGGGTGGAACCCGGACAACGAAATCGGTTCCGCGAAGCCTGTGAGACGGCCTACCGCTACGGTCAGGGGCACCTTTTGGTCTGGAGCCTTCAAGGAACAGCAGCGGTTTCACCTCAACCGTTCTCTCAGAGGCTCCATTGCGCGGGTTGTGATTTGGACGCCCCCGAGGCCAAGCCGGCCCTGTTTTCCTTCAATCACCCGCTGGGGGCCTGTCCGGCGTGCAAGGGATTCGGGCGCATCATTTCCATCGATCCGACTCTGGCCATCCCGGACACCTCCAAATCCCTTGAAGGGGGCGTGGTCAAGCCCTGGCAGACCGGCATGGGCATGGAGTGTCAGAACGACATGATGCGCAAGGTTCGCAGCGCGGGCATTCCCACTCGGGTGCCATTCCGAGAAATGTCCGAGGACCAGCAGCGCTGGGTGATGGATGGGGAATCCGACTACGATCCGAAGGATCCCGAGAAGTCTTGGCCGAACAAATGGTACGGGGTGAGGGGTTACTTCCGCTGGCTCGAGAGCAAGGCCTACAAGATGCACGTGCGGGTGCTGCTGTCGCGGTACCGAAGCTATCAAACTTGCTCTGAGTGTCAGGGCCGTCGTCTGCGCCCTGAGGCTCTGGCTTTTCGATGGACTCCGCCCGGCCAATCCCGATCGCTGGACTTGGCCAGCTTTTACGGTCTGCCGATTCGAGAAGCTCTGGGTCTTTTGGAGGTGGCCGCCCAGACCCTCAACCTGTCATCGAAGGATCCTGTCGGGTTGGTCCTCGGTGAGGTGCGGGCCCGCCTGGCTTACCTGGAGTCGGTGGGCCTGGGCTATCTGACAGTCGATCGGACCACCCGCACCCTCAGCGGCGGAGAGACGGCACGGGTCAATTTGACGACCTGTCTGGGCACGCGCTTGGTCAACACCCTCTACGTCCTGGACGAACCGAGTGTGGGTTTGCACCCGCGCGACAGCCAACGGTTGATCCGCGTTCTCAGGACGCTCCGCGATGCCGGCAACACGGTAGTCGTGGTAGAGCATGAGCCTGAGGTGATGCGTGCAGCCGACCAGATCGTGGACATTGGTCCTGGGCAGGGGGCTCAAGGGGGACATGTCCTGTTTCAAGGATCGCCACAGGCCTTGCAGTCGGCCGTGGGTTCGCTGACGGGCGATTACCTGTCCGGGCGGCGCAGTGTCGGGGAGTCTCGCCAGCGGCCGGTGCCTTTGCCGCTGATCGGTGTTGCCACAGCCGCTGCGAAGGGCGCTGCGAAGGGCGTTGCGAAAGGTTCTGCTCGCGGCGCAATGCCGGAGTCGGCGCGGGCGAATGTCGGCGTCCTGCGGGAGGCTCTGCCTTCGATCCGGTACCCGGCCACGATTCCCACGCTGGCGCTGCGCCATGCGACGGCCCATTGCCTCAAAGACCTTGCTGTCACCCTGCCGCTGGGGCGTCTGGTGGGGATCAGTGGAGTGAGCGGTTCCGGCAAGACCACGTTGATCCGGGAGATCTTGTTGCCCCTGTTGGAGGCCCGGCTCAACTCCGGGGATCCGACCGCGGCCCTCGAAGAGGAGGTGGACAGCGAATCGATTGGGGAGGCCCAGGAGGCCTTGCAGTCGGCAGAGTTGGAGGGGGCCGAACACCTGGGGGCTGTGGTGTTGGTCGACCAGTCTCTTCTGGGTCGCACTCCGAGGTCCAATCCGGCCGTGTACATCGGGGCTTTTGACGACATCCGTGATTTCTATGCCGCCAGTCCGGAGGCGCTGGCCAATGAACTTCCGGCCGGATGTTTCAGTTTCAATTCGAAGCGCGGCCAATGTGAGACGTGTCGGGGGGCAGGGTTCGAGAAGATCGAAATGCAGTTCCTGAGCGATGTGCTCATCCGCTGCGCGGCCTGCGGCGGGCGCCGATATCAGGCTCGTGTGGCTGCCGTGAAGGTGGCCCCTCCCGAAGGCTTGGGTCTGTCGGCCTTGTCGATCTCGGACTTTCTCGATGCGACGGTCGAGGAGGCGGTGCGCTTTCTGGCCGCCTTCCCCGAGTCCAAGCCTGCGCGTCGGGCGTTGATGAAGCTCTCGCTGCTGACCGAGGTGGGTCTGGGGTATCTTCGGCTCGGGCAACCGCTTAACACGTTGTCGGGCGGCGAGAGCCAGAGACTCAAACTGGTTAGCCATCTGGCCGCCACTCCGGCCGCAGCTTCTACTGCTCCCACAGCGCCCGTGGCGCCACCGGTTTCTCGGCGTCGCGCCGAGTCGGTGCCAACGGGGGGATCGGGTGCGATGGGCGGATTCAGGCCGACCCTCTTCCTATTTGATGAACCGACCACGGGCCTGCATCTGGAGGACGTGAGAATCCTGTTGATGGTGTTTCAGCGTCTGGTGGATCAGGGACATTCGGTGGTGCTCATCGAGCACCACATGGAGTTGTTGCGCTGCGTGGATTGGTTGATCGATCTGGGCCCAGAATCCGGGGATCAGGGTGGTCAAATTGTGGCGGCCGGTCCACCGGACCATGTGGCCAGGGTGCCTGAGAGCCGCACAGCGCCATTCCTGCGGGATTAGCTGGAATGCTTCTGGTTGGTTGGGTGGTCCTCAAGGTTCGTCTTCAAATCCCTCCACTTGACCCTTCTGGTGCAGACGGAGAGCGTTTACGGCACTTCCCAGTGTTCACTGTGTTATTCCGTATCCCATCGATGTTTCGCCGCAGGGCGGCTGCGGTTTTCGCCGCTGCAGTCGGGGTCTGGAGCGCCCTCGCGCTCGGGGCGGAGGCGGTGTCTCCTGCGACCAATTCGGTGGACGGGATTCAGGCCCAGTTCCTGAAGCCTGGGCCGGGCGGTGCTGCGGGCTTCACGAGACTCGATCCTCGGCAGACTGGGTTGAACTTCACCAATCGCCTCGAGGGCGACGCCTTCCTGACCAATGCGGTGGCCAACAACGGCTCCGGGCTGGCCATCGGCGATGTCGATGGGGATGGCCGACCGGACATTTATTTGTGTGCTCTTCAGGGCCCCAATCGCTTGTTTCGAAACCGGGGGGACCTTCATTTTCAGGAAGAGACGATCGGCGCGGCCGCCTGCCCGGATCAATTCTCCACGGGAGCCGTGTTGGCCGATGTGGATGGCGACGGGGATTTGGACTTGTTGGTCAACGGCATCGCCTCGGGGACACGGCTCTTCCTGAATTCCGGGAAGGGGGTTTTTTCCGAGGTCACCGATTTGGGGTTGTCCCGATCGGCAACGCCCATGTCGATGGCCTTGGCCGACATTGATGGCGACGGCGACCTCGACCTGTACTGTGCCCACTACAGCGACATGGTCGCCCTGGCGGATCCGACCATTCAGGTCAGTGTCACCCACGAACGGGGATTTCCCCAAATTTCCCAGGTGAATGGGCAGCCCGCGACCCATCCGCGCTGGCTGGGGCGCTTTCGGGTCGGACCGGATGGCGAGGTGCTGGAATTGCCGGAATCCGATGGCCTGTACCGCAATGATGGAGGCGGCCGCTTCACTTTGTTGACCCACGTCCCGGGGACCTTTCTCGATGATCAGGGCAAACCGATGGACCCACCGCGGGATTGGGGACTGGGAGTTCAATTTCGGGACCTCAACGGCGACCGGTTTCCGGATTTGATCGTCTCCAACGACAATGGTTCGCCGGACCGCTTCTGGATCAATACCGGTCGGGGCACCTTCCGGGCCATGGCCGCCGATGCCGTGCGGCACGGGAGTCGTTCGTCGATGGGACTCGATGTGGCCGACATCGACCGTGACGGTCAGGATGACATCCTCATCGTCGACATGCTGGCCCGAGATCCGGCGACCCGGATGCGACATGCCGGGCGCGGCGGTCACGGCTCCACCCCTCCGGAACCCGTGGAGGTTCGTCCGGTGTTCAATCGAAACTCGCTCTTCTTGGGACGAGGCCCAGAAAGCTACGTCGAGACGGCTCTGATGGCCGGGATCGCTGCCACCGATTGGTCCTGGTGTCCGGCCTTCATGGACGTGGATCTCGATGGCCACGAAGACCTGCTCATCACCAATGGGTTCGACCAGGATGTGCTCGACCAAGACGCCCCCGAGGCCTTTCGCCGGCGGAAGTGGACCCCCGATCAAGTGCGACGCCACCGCCAGTTTTATCCGGCGTGGCGGACCCCGAACGCGGCGTTTCGAAACCTCGGGTCCGGACGATTCGAGCCTGCCAGCGATGCCTGGGGATTCGCCGCGACCGAGGTGGGGCACGGGATGGCACTGGCCGACCTCGATGGCGATGGAGATCTGGAAGTGGTGGTCAATGGGTTCAATGCCCCGGCCCAGCTGTATCGCAACAATGCGGTGGCCCCCCGGGTCGTGGTCCAGCTCCAGGGACGTGGGGCCAATCGGCAAGGCATTGGTTCACGATTGCTGTGGACGAGCGGGGGAATGACCCAGTCTCAGGAGATCATCGCCGGTGGTCGCTACCTTTCCGGTGAGCCTTCGGAACGGGTCTTTGCGGCCCTGGGTCCGGGTGGGCCAACCCACACCTTGGAGGTTCGTTGGCGGAGCGGAGCCGTGAGCCGATTCCAGGGCCTCGAGGCCAATCGCCGCTATCAAATTGTCGAGCCGCCACTCTCCGGCGACTCCGCCGAAAAGCCCCCCCAAAGTTGCCGGCACCGCACTTTGTGGAGTGGGACGGATGGTCACTGCCGGTGCACTCCGAGGCCCTGTTTGATGATGCGGCACGACAACCGGGATTGCCCCATCGCCCGAGCCGCAGCGGTCCGGTG
>Ga0247843_1005896_pt1 | contig 16521 bp, 16 predicted proteins | sample LaCruzMarch2017__FD_192420 | JGI IMG/M metagenome (GOLD analysis project Ga0247843, IMG submission 192420) | Freshwater microbial communities from meromictic Lake La Cruz, Castile-La Mancha, Spain - LaCruzMarch2017_8m | ecosystem: Environmental > Aquatic > Freshwater > Lake | place: Spain... | reverse complement strand
CCTCGATCAGTTTCAATTCAGCGCCGTGCCAAAACAAGTCGAAACGGATCGTGGCGTGTCCCCAAGTTTCAGCCGGATTGCGGCGCGCCGCATCGGCCTCGATTCCTGTCATCCCGCCAAAAAGAATCTGCCAAAGGCTTTGATTTTCTTTGCGCTGAATCCAGGCGAGGGTCTGTGAAAAACACGACAAAACCATTCGCGCATCTTGCACCATCGGATCCCAATCCGATCGTTTTACGATGACCGGATTCTGGGCCATGGGAATGGGCTGCCATGTTCCCAGAGATTTCTGCCAGATCGAAAGGTTGCGCATCGTTCAGCCCGGTGAGTTATGAATGTTCCGCTCTTCGAGAAACAATTTAAACACGATATCCAATCGTAGAGATGGAAAAAGAGCCGGATGAAGGGCGAGGGATCTTGTCTCAAGAAACTCTGCCAATAATGCATCTGCCGTTTCCGAGCCCCTTCGAGGCAAAATCAGAGCAAAGGCGCCAACTTTGGACAGGGTCTCCGGACGCAGCACTAGCGATTCAAAAAGGGCGTGGCCAAAAATCGTCAATTGAGTCCCAGTCATCGCTAAAAGACGCTGGACTTCATCCGGGTAGTCCGCCGGATCGCCCTGACGAACCCTACGAATTTCTGCCGCCATGCGCTCTGCGGATTTTTGATCCTGTACCAAAACAATGACGCCGGCCTCATCAACAAGGGTGAGAAAATCACGGCAGCGACCACGTTTTCCCGGCAGTTCCGTGGCCATGGCATCCTTGTGGATGCGGTTGATGGCCGCCTTGGCGCGGGGAAAGGTGCGCCAGGCCAAGACATTGAACAGGTCGTGAAGGGATTTTTTGCGCACCGGAAGGACACCTTCGTCGAAAATCCGGGCCTCGTAATTGCCGCGGCTTTGAGCAAAATCAACCAGAAGGGATTTTAAGTTTGGGTCCGGATTTCTCAAAAAATCATTCAGCGCCGCTGCGTCACCAATCTCAAAAGCAGGCCAAAGAGAGGAGGGGGCCGCCGCCAAACCGTCAAACTCGTGTCGATGTGCCAACAAATTAAGCATCAATAAAAAAGAATTTTTTCCAACAATTTCAGTAGGCAGCAGCGAATCGATCAGATAGTTTCACAGTTCACTTTTTGCAGGAGAACAGGGTCATGGATCAACCGGAACTTTGGTGGAGCAAGGTTTTTGGACCTGCTGATCCCGACACCATCTTAAACCGCGTCGATGAATCCATCGAGCTGGAAGATTACTGCGACCGCGCAGAAGGCTTCATGGATCTCGTCGAAGAAGCCCTCGGCAAAGGCGTCCCGGCCACTCAGGTCAAGGACATCGCCCTCGGCCTTCTGGCTTGGGCTGAAACCCAAGAATAATTTTTAGAGACGATTTCAGCACGCATTTGGATCGCGCGGTCGGCAAGACCACCCTCTCCAATAGCGACTGTCGGGGCAGCCAACGATGCCGCCCCCGCGCGTCCATTGGCAATTCCCAAAGAAGAACACTCCCGGCCGGGCGGTGGGAACTCTGAAGTAAACCGTGCACACGTCGGCAAGTGCGCCTGCCCCATTGGCAACATTGCAGCATCGGCCTCCGATTCCAAACTGAACACAAAATTGAAATGGCTGGGCCGGTTTTCCGCCAACGCCAATATCACCACCATTGATTACAATTGGGGGCCTTGCCGCAGGGACTGCGGGCTGCGCAGGCGCAACGGGACCGACCACAGGGTCCAGTTTGTCTTTGTTCAGTTCTTCGACCAGTTTGAACCACCAGTCAACAACGACGCCTGCCCAAGCGGGGGGCGGCTGGCTTGCTTCGCAATCAATGCATGGTGGTGCCTCAATTGTGGCAGTATCCAAGCGTTTCGAGACAACCGGTCCATCATCAATGAGAGACGCAACTTGGGCATTTTCATCGGGCGAGGCCAGACCAAACGTCTCGGGTAAACCGACAAGTCGATCACGAATCTCCTTCGGGGAGAGCTTTCCCGCGGGCTTCTCTTGGATTAGCTTTGAGACCGACGCCTCCAGGTCTTTCTGATACTGCGCCACGGCTTCGACGTTGTTCTCACCAATGGTCACCACATTTCGTCCCGCCATCGGCGAGTCAACCACCTGAACCGGATTTGCGTCGGCCTGCCCTGTCGATTTTTCTTTTGACTTGCCGGCAGAGCAACCAGCTAAGGCTGCCGCCGCGATGGAAAGCATCACCAAGCATTTGATATGGAAGCCCAACGGACTGCCCAAATGATCACGAACCTTTTGACCATGATTTTCCAAATGTCGCGCCCTCCACAAAAATCTCGAACTGGTTCGGAAATTGAGCCAAAAATCTTGAACAGAAAAGATCCTTCGCTTTCGCTCAGGATGACGGGTTCGCTCAGGATGACGGGTTCGCTCAGGATGACGGGTTCGCTCGGGGTGACGGGTTTGCGAAGGCAAGCGGACGGGTGCTTTGGACGTGCAAGTAACTAATTTTATTGTAGTTTTTTATATTTATTAATGGTTTTTAAAAAACCACCGAATGGTTCTTTATCGAGGTTCGGTTTGCCCCGGTCGGGTGGGTTTTTGCACCTGCCACAATCGGACAAAGGCTTCCGGGTCCTCTTTAAAGGAGGCATCGCACAGTATGAAGAAACCGCTGACGTATAACGAGAATGTGTACTTCTTTCAGCGCGACCGCGAGCTCATCCACGAGATGGATGAAAAACGGCGCCAGGTGGAGCACAGGCGTGAGATGCACAATCACGTCGGTCACTGCACTGCCTGCGGAGAAGACACCATCGAGGTGACATTGGAGACGGCGCATATGCACGTCTGCCCGTGCTGCCACGGTGTGTTTCTGGAGGGTGAGGCAGTGTCGGATCTGCTCCGGCGCGACGCCGTCAACATGGTGACGGGAGGCAAGCGAAGGAGACGAAACAATGCCGCTTAAGGTTTTTGTATCGGGAATCTTTTAGAATCGGTCAAAATCGGTCAGAATCCATGATCAACGAGCGTCTGACGCAGACAATGCGCCAGACGCTCGTCGGCGTTTGGCACCCCGACACGATGCCAGCCCGAAAAGCCAGCCTTTGCGGCATCAGCCTTGTAGGTCACATCCATTTCATAGAGGGTTTCAATGTGATCTGAAACAAAACTCACCGGCACCATGACCAGCTGTCCGCCGCGCTCGCGACCAAGGCGGGCAATCATTTCTTCCGTATAGGGCTTCAACCATTCCACCGGACCGACTCGCGACTGAAAAGAAAGTTCAAAGGCCACGTCGACATCGCGAGGGACCCACTTCAAGGTTCGCGCGCGCAATTCAGCAAAGTGGGCGCGGATTTCGTGAGGATAGGGATCCGCACGGCGGATGTATTTTGCTGGCAATCCGTGGGCGGAAAAAAGAACGGTAATGCGCTTGTTGTCAGATTTTTTTGCCGCCGCCAAAGCTGGCTCCATAGAGGCCTTCAAAAGGTCCCAGGAATAATCCAGATAATCACGCTGAAACCACCAGGACGGAATGCGGGTCATCGCCATTCGTCCCTCATGTTCGTCCCCGTGACAAAGGCGCCATGCCTTGTCAAAATCGAACATGGAACTGCCGGCCGTTGCATGGGAAAAATGCGGATAAAGCGTCAGCAAAAAAACCCGCCGGGATTCCCGGGGATCAAAATGACGAACGACTTCACCGGCACGCGGTGCCGTGTAGCGGTTGATCACGTGAACTCGCGTCTTGGGGCGGATTTCGCGTAATTTTTTTTCTAAAAGCCGCGCCTGGATTTCCGTATATCGATTGATCGGCGAATAGCCAATGGCGCGGTACTGCGCGTCAGACTTGGGCACGCGACGGCGCGCAATAAATCGGCCAAGCATTTTGCGCAAAAACTCTGGAAGTAAAACGCGCAGGATAAAGGGATCTTCAAAAAGTTCGGTCAAAAAAGGTTCGACTTCTGCACTCGACGTTGGACCACCAAAGTGCAATAGGAAAACGTCGTTTTGAATGTCGTCCCAATGATCGTTGCGAAGATTGTTTCGAGGATCATCCGCCATTGGAACCCACCGTCACAGCATCGGTCAGAGCCTGAGCAAGCAGCGCGTGGTCGTCCTGCTTGAGCTGGGTGAACCAGCGACCTTCCGGGTAAAGAACTGCGGTGATCCCGCGCTTGCAATGGCCCAGGCAACCAGACGAATTGACGCGGACGCGACCCTTCCATTCCGGATGGGTTTCCTTGGCCCAATTTTTCAGGCCGTCACGCAATTTCTGGGAATCCTTACTGCCGCAATTCTCGCCAGTGCCCTTTTGATTGGTACAGACGAATAAATGGGCTTCGAGTTTGTTTTCAGAATTCACATCAACTCCGCGAGTTTGCCTTTGACTGCCTGCGAACAATTATTGAGCTTCTGCAGGTGGCCGTCGAGGTCCTGCAGGCTCCGGATATACCTGATCACCCTGGTTTCGTCATCCGCCGCTGCCACTTGCCTGAGGTCGCATTCCAGGGCCCCGCCAACCCAAAGCTCAATCCCAGCCGGCATCAAGCGGTCAAGTTCACGCAGGTATTCTGCTTGTTCCGAGCCTTTCATATTGCGGCTCAATACGGCCGTGCGTCCGACAAGAACTGCCGAACTTCGCAGGATCCCGGCGGCTTCAGCCAAGGGTTTTGCGGGCAAGTTAGGTCCCAGGTACTGACATCGAACCCCGTAGGCAGAACATAAAACCGCACTCATGAGGATGCCAAACTCGTGCAGGTCCCCATCTTGAGTCGCCAAAGTCACCGTATAATCACCACCGGTTGACGCGTCTGGAAGACCGCCGCCGTTTCGCAGGGAAAAAATAATTTCGCCCAGCTGCAACTTCAAGATCGCTGAAAAGGCATGCTCCTGGGCGATAGAGAGCTTTCCCGCCAACACGCGCTCTCCGACCATCACAACGAGGGGTAAGGCCACATCGAGGACAAAGGACCTGGCGCTGTGCTGGGCCTTTGCCCGGAGGAGCTCGGCGTGAAGCTTTTCCAATTCAAAGTTAGACAAGACATCAAGAACTCGAGCGCAACTTTCGGAAATGGCCTCAGGCGTCGTGACCAGCTTTCGAGTTTTAGTGGCCACGGACTTTTGCTCGTCTGATGGAACCTTGCCAAGTCGCCAGAGGAGGGAACGAAGGTCTTCCTCACTCATGCGCGCCAAGTTACTGATCGTATGGCCATGGGTGACGAGTTGGCCGAGGATCCTGAGGCGTTCTGCCTCTTGAACGCTGTACATCCGCCGGCCGCTGGTCCCCCGAACTGGCTTGATGACCCCGTAACGCCTCTCCCAAGCACGCAGGGTATGGGCATTGATACCCGAAAATTTCACGACGGCTTTGATGTTGAAATGTTCCAACGGGCGAACCTCCGTCTGTCTAATATTCAGTAAAATTTATTAGACAGATCAGGTTTTTTATAGACAAGACACCCGAATTTGTCTAACTCTTTTTGAAAGGAGGATTCTTCATGAAACCCAGAATTTTCAAAAGTTTTGCATTTGCGGTGATCGCTTTTTTTGCGGTTGCAGGATCTCAGGCCATGGCCACCCCACCGGCTGAAGGCAGTGTCGTTGCGCAAGGGGGCGTATTCTACAAGATGCCGTCTGGCGAGATGGTTTTGCGTGATGCAACATTAGAAGTACCAGCGCGCGGCGAGGGCAAGGTTGTCCTGCGTAGCGGCCTGATTGAGATGACAGCCCACGGCTTCAAAACGGTGCACAGCCACGGCCGTGCGATTTTCTACGTCGTGTTCCTTGATCCTCCGGGAGCTCCAGAAAATACAGCCGTTGTGTACCGCGGTTCGTACCTTCGCGGCAGCAACGCGGCGAACTTCTGGGGTGATGTCTTCATCCAGACCTTCAGCACGAGCGCGGAGCTTTCTGCCTTGACCAAAAATCCAGGCGTTGACGTCCTCGTTTCTGACCTTGAAAGCAGCAACGACGACGGCAAGGATTGGAAACACGGCGGCGGATTCTGGTTTAATACCAAAATCGGCGAAGCCAACTGATAATTACGTAAGTAATTGAAATAAAAGTAATTTTTAACGGGAGGCTTCGGCCTCCCGTTTTTTTTCTCCAGTGTTATCAGGACGTACCGATGGCCTCCCGTGTGGTTAAAAACCCCCAATGGTTCAAATCCGGAGCGAGATCGTGGCCTCAACTTCCGCCCAGTCGCAGCATCAAAATCCTTGGCCAATGTCCCTCTCCGGGACAGCCCACGTTCGCCCGTGCGTTGTCATCGCCCGCGACCCGCAGGGTGACACATTCGCCGTAAGGGCAGCTGCAGGCGGCCCGGTTACTGACTTAACCAAATCGGAAGCCTTCTTGTTTGAACAGATACGGACCAATGGAGTTCAAGTGGTCCTGCAGTCAAAATTTGGGTCCGCCAGCGGAACCCAAAGCATTGAGACAACAATAGCGCTCACCCTTCGCCTTCATGAGAACGGACTATTGGAACCCCTCAGCAATCAAGACCTCATGAAGAGCCTTGAGATGCTCGCCTCCCGGCATCAACACCGCGCTCCATCCATCACAACAAGGAGCACACCAGGGAACACACAAGGTAGCACCGCCAACCATTCCATGGGCCCGGCCAGAATCGCCGGACATCCCACTGTTTCTTTACTCATTCTGATCTCAGTTTTCGCTGTATTCACTAATCCAGTCACCCGCTCAAACTTGAGCGTCGATAGTGTCATCCGTTTTTTAGAGACACCAGCCATTGCGCTTGCAGGCCTATGGTTCTGTCTGCTTATTGCATCGACCCTCTACGGCCTTTGCGCTCATGCCGTCACCCAGGGAGCATTACCGCCTTCGCTACAAAGTCCAAGCTCTCTGAAATTCCAGTGGCGCGGGGTATTTTTCCTGATGGCAGAATTTGAGACAACACCAATTGACATGCTGACTCGCATGGAAGAAATCCGCGTGCGCGCCACCCTACTCATTCTGCCTTGGCTCGCCGCAGGGTGCGTCGCGATGCTTGTTAATTCCACCTCCGAGGTTGGAACTGGAGCAATGCTGTCAGCGCTGGCAATCGCATTCGCACTGGTGGGACTCCGCGAGACGTCGCCCCTGGAGCGCCGGCAGCTCGTCGCCCTGCTCGAGGCCTATTCCAATCGAACAGACTTGTTGGAAAGCACCAGCCATTTTTTGAGGAAGGGCCTCTTCCGGTTTGATCAGAAATCCGCTGCGGGCGAAGGCATCCTTGCCAGCACGATGATTGCTTGGATAGCCGGTCTGACCATCTATGGCTCAGAAATTTTGATCTCAAGTGTTTACGGCCTGGGAAATCAGGTTGCTGCCTTGGCTGCCGACACCGGTGCTGCGGCAGTTGTGACCAACGCAATTGCATCGGCTGCGTGGCTGCTGATGTTGGCCACCATCGCAGTTGGAGGGGCCGCAAGGCTGATCTCAATTCCATTTGAAAATGCCTTTAGCCTGGCTGCAATTCCAATCAAAGCACTACGTCCACAGGCCCTTTTGGCACTGAATAAAAACTTGACGCCGCAGGCGCTCCAGCAGGCTTTAAACAACCTGCCAATTTTTGCAGACGTGCCTGACACGGTAATCTTGCAGGCCATCCAAATTTCAAAAATACAGCAGACGTCTCCAGGAGAAGTCATCATCAACCAAGGTGAAAGTGGACGAGACTTTTACGTGATCCTTGAGGGAAACTTCATGGTTGAAGGGACCGATGAAAGCCAAAAGGTCATCGTCTCTGAAAAACTGATAGCCGGTGATTCGTTCGGCGAAATGGCCTTGATCCAAAATCGCCCGCGAGCGGCCACGGTGAAATCTACATCTCGCGGCCTCCTCATCAAGATCCCCCGGGAAGGCTTTGATTCTCTGTTTCCAAATGGATCCGGGGCCAGGGAAAACCTGACAATGATCGTCCGGGCCGTCAAATTGCTTCAGGAAACTGAAGCCCTCTCTTATTTGACCCCTGCACAGACCCTTGGCATTGCACGGGCGATGCAGCCACGCGTGGCCAATGCGGGTGATGTCCTCATCCGCGAGGGTGACTCCAAAGCCGATTGCGCCATCTTGATCGAATCGGGATCGGTCAACGTCACGCTGCGTGGTCAGACACTCGCTGAAAATCTGATCAGGGGAAACCTTTTAGGCACAACGGCCCTGATGAATGACTCCGCCCGGACGGCAACCGTCGTATGCACATCAGACACGGTTTACCTTGAAATCTCGCGAGCCGACTTTTTGAGCGCGTGCAGCAGCAACGCCGTCATTGCGATCTTGCTGGGCACACGGACGCAAACGCAAATCAAGGCCAACACCGAGGTTGTCGCGGAGCACGCAAACGACCCGGCTCAGAGCAGGAGGATGGCATCATGATCGAACGATTGCTGCCAATCGCACTGATGGGATCAATGGGCTATAAAGGTGTCGAAAACAAGGAAGTTGTGACCGACAAAATCAAGAATTTTATCCACAGCATTGAAAGCGTCGTCAACTATCAGCGTATTTCCACCGTCGCCCATGCGATCGAGTTGGCGATGATCGACGAGCATCCACCGAAAATAGCAGACCCGAAGGTTTTCAAAGCGACCGTCAAAAAACTTGTCGGCATTGGCAAGAAAGGCAAAGGCGACGCCTCAAAGGATTTCTGGGGGACTGAACTTCGACTGACCGTCAAAGGAAATAATTTCGTGGTGTTTTCTGCCGGGCCAGACATGAAATGGCGCACCAAGGATGACCAGTCCGTTCTTGCTGAAATCATCAGATGACCAATGGCTAAATCTTTATGACCAACAAGCATTTTGAAAAGGCCGGGTACGGCATTGCTGAAACCGGACTCACTGCCAGTGAAGTCCTGATCCGACTTTACCTCTTGATCTTCTATACGGATATCGTCGGTCTTGAACCCAAACTAGCAGGTTATGCGGCCGCGATTGCCATTGTCTGGGATGCGATTACCGATCCCCTAATGGGAAGCGTGAGCGACCGCACGCGCAGCCGTTTTGGGCGCCGCCGCCCCTACATTGCCATTGGTGCCGTTTTGCTGGCCGGATCCATCATTTATTTGTTTTCACCGCCGGATCTTGCCACTCAGTCCGGTAAATTCTGGTTTCTGTTACTTTCTTACATGCTCGTGAATACGGCAACGACGGTGATTGCCATCCCACATGCGGCCCTTGGCAGTGAACTCACTCCTGATCGCAGTGAAGTGACCGAAATTTACGCCTGGCGCCTCATCTCCGGAAACATGGGCGCTATCCTGGGCACGATTGTTCCCGGCATTATTTTAACCCGCATGGCTGCGGAGCCAGGCATTCAAGACACCGTCGCCAAGGCCGGAGCTCACGCCACTGCGGCGGCCGTGGTCGCAGCCGTTATCTTGGTCACAGCCTGCATAACCTTCTTTGCCACACGGCGCGCAGACAAACCCACTGCCGGTATCGCCAGCCACAAAAAGGCAATGGCCGAAACAGCCCCTGCGTCCCATGCGCCCTTGGGGCACTTCCAAGGTTTGCGTTCGATGGTGCAGAACAAGCCTTTTGTGATTTTGTTTGTCGCTTATCTGATCGCGACGATTGGCGTGAATATCAATTCAAGCTTTGCTTTTTTTTACTACAAATACCGCCTTGAACTGACGGAAGCCGACACCCAGAAAGTGATCGCCTTCTTCATGGTGGTTTTCACTCTGGCCCTGATTGGCTGGATCGCCCTGGCCAATCGCTTTGGAAAAAAAATCCCACTCTTTGCTGGCACCATGCTGCTGGGAATCATGACCGCAATTGGCTACCCGCTATTTCCGGCAGGCAGCCTGGCAGGGCCGGCCGTTGCGGCGATTTTCGGCGGATTGTTCGTCGGATCGATCTTGCTCCTTGATGCCTGGCTCGTTGATGTCATTGATTACGACCAGGTGAAAACGGGTCAGAGCCGGCCCGGACTTTACTTTGGCATCTGGAAAATGGGTTCAAAGGCGGCCCGGGCAATCGCCGTCGCCCTGTCGGGGATCATCCTGTCGGCGATCGACTTCCAACCCAACGCCACGCAAACTCCCGAAGTTTCCTGGCGCCTGGCGCTGGTCTTCGGGCCTGGAGTTGCGGTTTTTTTCATCCTTGGCGCACTTCTCACACTCGCCATCAAACTAGACGAGCCCCGCATTGCGAAGGTCCGGCGGATTTTAGCCAAAAGAAATCGCCTACGGTAAATTCAGCTCGTTGCAAAACTGCGTAAATGGATTTCGTCTATTATTAGTATTTTTGCCCTAAAGCAAAATAACTCATGAGTGTTTTGGCATGAATGCATAAATACTCATAATTGTTCAGAAAGGAACCAACTGCAGGCATCCGAATTGCACCATCTCCCATCGGCTGCGCAAATTTTTCCCGATGGCGGAACCATGAGCAAGACTACGACCACAAAAAAAACCCCACAAAACCAGGCCCAGCGAATCCAAAAGCCCGATAAATCAGGAATTGAAAAAGCCGCGACTGGTATTGCCGGTTTTGACGAGATCACTTTCGGAGGTCTGCCCAGAAATCGTCCAACCCTCATTTGCGGCGGACCGGGAACTGGAAAAACCCTTTTTGGATTAGAATTCCTGACGCGTGGCATAACGGTCCATGGCGAGCCGGGCGTGTTCGTGTCGTTTGATGAGACGGCAGAAGACCTTGCAAACAACGTCAAATCTTTAGGCCTGGACCTGCCAAAGCTGATCGCCAGCAAAAAATTGATCCTCGATAGTTTGCGGGTCGACCGTGAAGATTACCTGGAAACGGGTGAGTACGATCTTGGCGGCCTGTTTATCCGCGTTGGCAGTGCCATCGATTCAATCGGCGCCAAACGGATCGTTTTGGACTCGATGGAAGCGCTGTTTTCTGGCCTGACCGATCACACAAGGCTGCGCAGCGAAATCCGCCGCCTGTTCGGTTGGCTGAAAGACAAAGGCGTCACAGCCATCGTCACCGGCGAAAGCCCTGAATCATCTGGCAAAACGCGGGAGGGTCTAGAAGAGTTTATTTCCGACTGCGTGGTTTATCTGGACCATCGTGTCATTGATACCATCTGCACTCGCCGCCTAAGAATCACCAAGTACCGTGGTTCATTACACGGCACAAACGAATACCCTTTCCTGATTGACGAAGCCGGATTCTGCGTCCTCCCTGTGACGTCTCTGAACCTAACTTACCCGGCCTCCACTGAACATGTGAGCACAGGCGTAGCCAATATTGATCGGATGCTGGATGGCAAAGGTTATTACCGAGGTTCCTCCGTTCTGGTAACCGGTACGCCAGGGTCGGGTAAGAGCAGTCTCGGGGCGCATTTCATCAATGCGGCAGCCCTCCGCGGGGAACGGTCCTTGCTGTGGTCCTTCGAGGAATCAGAAGCCCAAATCGTGCGTAACATGCGTTCCATTGGGATCGACCTTGAGCCATCAATCAAAAATGGGTCGCTAAAGATCCTCGCCAATCGGCCTCAAATTTTGGGCCTCGAAATGCATCTCGCCATCATGTACCGGGAGATCAACTCCTTTCAGCCGAAATGCATTTGCATTGACCCTATAAGCAACTTCACCAGCGCTGGAACGGTGAGCGAAACGAAGGTCATGCTGACGCGTCTAGTTGACCTGACGAAATCAAAAGGAATCACGACCATCATGACGTATCTGATCCGCGGCGGAATGCCCGGGGAAACAACAGAAACAGGTATCAGCTCACTTATGGACACCTGGATTTCGATGAGCAACCCTGAATTTAATGGCGAGCGCAACCGGCTCCTTTCAGTCTTGAAATGCAGAGGCATGCCACACTCAAATCAAGTGAGAGAGATGTTGTTGACACATCACGGCATTGATCTGATCGAGCCCTATTTGGGCCCATCTGGCGCCGTTACGGGTGCCGCTCGAAAATCCCTCGAAGCGAGTGAAAAGGCACTCGCCGTTGAACGGGAAATCAAATTATTGAGAAAGAAAAAAGATCTTGAGAACAGCCGGGACCTGACTGAGGCCAGGATCAAGATGCTGAGGTCACGCCTTCAAACCCAAGAGCAGTCCCTCCAACCCGAAATTTCACAGGCCAAGTCGCTAGAACAGGTGAAAGTGGAAGACAGGACAAGAATGGGAGCAACCCGGTCGTCTGCGCCTGATCATAAACCCCAGGAGCAGCGATGAAGCCTGGCAGCGACAGATCAGAGGTTTGGGAGATTTTTCTTTATATCGCGGGGGAAACCCCCAGAAGCGTCATCGCATTTCAAAATCTAAAGGATATTTGTAACACTCACCTTGCTGGTCGCTACACCATTGAAGTCATTGATCTGATGAAAAACCCAACTCTGGCCGAGATCGATCAGATCGTCGCGATCCCGACATTGGTTCGAAAACTACCGAAACCCGTGCGCAAGATCATCGGTGACCTGTCGAACACCGAGAAAACCTTAATTGGCCTTCAAATTCGGCCGGTCAGGCCTAAAAACGTTCATCAAAACGCACCTAGAAACGTGTCATGAAAAAAAGTACCCCTACACCGATAACGGCAACCGATAAATTTGAAGCACTAGATAAAGGCCCAGATAATCGTGTTTACGTCCTTCGACTGTACGTCCATGGCATGGCTCAGCGGTCGACCGTTGCCATCGCAGCGATCGAAAAAGTCTGCAACCGACATCTGCACGGACGCTTTACACTCGAAGTTATTGACATCACCATGCACCCAACTATCGCCATGGATGACGATATCGTTGCCATTCCCATGCTGGAGAAAATCCTTCCCTTGCCAAAGCGACGCATGGTCGGTGACCTGTCAGACGAGGAAAAAGTCCTGAGCCTGCTTGAATTGAAAAAGGCGTTGCCATTATCCCCTGAGGGAAAATCATGACCTCTGAAGAATCGAGGCTGAGGCGCGAAATAAATCAACTCAAGGCAAAGGTTTGCGAGTTGACTGAGATCATCGACGCCATGACCACTGGATCTGCTGACGCGCTGGTGGTCAAACACCCCAGTGGCAGTCAAATCTATACCATCGAGGCAGCCAATGATGCCTACCGGATCATGATCGAAGAAATGAATGAAGGCGCCTTGTCCCTGTGCAAGGACGGCATCATTTTATACTGCAACCGCAGATTCACCGAAATTCTTCATATTTCACCGGGGCAATTGATCGGAAAAAAATTGATTGATCTGCTTGATCCTGCGACCGCCCCAATTTTCACTTCTATTCTAGAGGACCGCGGAAACGAAGGCGGCCAGGGGGAGGTCGTCCTTCTTGCGCTCGATGGCCGTAAAATTCCTGCACTTCTTTCCTTGCGGCATGTTTTCCGCGAATCAAAAGAAATTATCTCTGTAATCATCACGGACCTGACCGCTCAAAAGCGAAACCGCGAGATTGAAGCCGCGGCCTCCATGACCAATGTGATTTTGGATCAAGCTAGCGATGCCGTACTGGTGTGTGATCCGGAAGGCGTGATCATTCGGGCCAATCAAGCCGCACAAAGCCTCGCCAAAAAAAACCCGCTTTTCAAAAAAATATCCGATGTGTTTGCGCTCGGAGTAAAACATACAGATTACGTGCGGGGTTTGGATGTCGAGTTTCCAACAAAAGGGGGCGAATCGAAGCATCATATGATGGTGTCGATCAGCCCGCTAACGAGCCCTGACGACCAATCCAAAAACATCGGAACAGTCGTGACAATGACAGACGTTAGTAAAATAAAGATCCATGAAGTCGAAGCCAAAAAAAGTCGAGATTTCTTGCGAACGACTCTTGGCAGTATTGGGGACGGCGTCGTCGCTACCAATGCAATGGGCATCATCACACTAATTAATCCTGTTGCTGCAAAAATTTGTCACTGTGCGCCTGAAGAAGCGCTTGGCATGCCGTTTAAGGAAGTCTTTAAAATCAGCTCCCATTCTGGCAATACCGATGTCAGAGACATTATCACCCAGGTTCTCGATGCTCGATCCGTTCTTACTTTGCCTGACAATTCTGAACTTCAGACAAAGAATGGCGCACTGATACCAATCGAGGATCACGCTGCACCAATTTTAGACGACTCTGGTAAAATCACCGGTGTCGTACTGACGTTCAGGGATGTGACCGAAAAGCGTAAAGCATTCTCGCGGCTTGCAAAAAGCGAGGAGCTTCTCAATCAAGCGCAACATATCGCCCAACTTGGAAGTTGGCACTGGGATGTAAAGACCGGGACGTTTACAGGATCCAGTGAATTCCAACGCCTATTTGGAGTTAACCCTGAGTTGCAGGAGCCACAGGGAATCTGGGCTCAACTGGAGGTTTTAAGAAAGAAGTCACTGGAGAGCGGAGAGGGCTACGCAACTGAATTGGAAGGCACGCTCCGCAACAACGCTGGATCCGGAACATCCACTTGGGTGAAGTGCCACGGGGAACTTGAAAGAGATGTTTCTGGTCAGATCATCGGCATGAGCGGAACGGTGCAGGACATTACTGAACTCAAAAAAATCGAGATTGAATTAAATTTCGCCAAAAAAGGGGCCGAGGAAGCCAACAAATTGAAAAGCGAATTTCTGGCTTTGATGAGCCATGAGATCCGAACTCCGGTAACTGCAATTTTAGGGTTCTCGGAACTCGTGACCAATCCAGAAGAGACTTTAGAAGAAAGGAAATCCTACAGCGAACGGATTCGTCGCAATGGCGAGCACCTTTTGCGCCTTATCGACGATATCCTTGATCTTTCAAAAATCGAGGTTGGCAGGATGGAGATCGACAGTGTTCAAGTGAACCTAAATGAAACAATTGGTGACGTATTTAGGACGTTGCTTCCATTGGCCACCGCCAAGGGGATTCATCTCAACTTGACGATGGACCCGTCTTTGCCGGTATCCATCATGACTGACCGGATACGACTCCGTCAGATTCTGATTAACATAATCGGAAACGCGATTAAATTTACCCGCGTTGGTTCAGTGAAGGTGAGAGTGAAGGTATCTGCCAGCGATGCTGATAAAAAGCTGCACATCATTGTGACCGACACTGGAATTGGCCTTACGGAAACGCAGGTACAGGGTATTTTTCAATTGTTTATTCAGGGTGATTCGTCAATCACTCGGAAATACGGCGGTACAGGCCTTGGCCTAGCTCTCTCCAGGAAACTGGCCCAGGCACTTGGCGGTGACGTCATCTTGGCTGAAAACCGCGGAGTTGCGGGGCCAAATCACGGATGTACCTTTGAGATCACCATTGCCATGACCGACGCAACGTACCAGGAGAAACCTGTCCCAGTGAGTGCAGACAATCAGCCATCGGCAAACCTTGACGGGATCAAAGTGCTCGTCGTCGAAAGTAACCCTGAACTGCAATACTTGATTAACAGGTATGTAAGATCTTCGGGCGGAAGTGTGGATCTCGCCTCCAGTGGCGAGGACGGCGTGGTCATGGCTTTATCCGGTAATTATGATGCCGTGCTGATGGATATCTGGCTGCCCGTCATGAATGGGCGCGAAGCGACTCGGACCCTTCGAGCAAAGGGCTACAAAACACCCATCGTTGCGTTGACCAATCACGCCATGCAGGATGAGGTGAAACTCTGTGAGGATGCCGGGTGCACTACTTACCTGCCAAAGCCAATAAATAGAACAGATCTGGTGAGCATGATCGCCAAGATCGTTCGCCATTAGGCTAGGGCGAAAGCAGAGTTGTTTTCCAAGAGGAGCCGGCGTCAGCCGATTCCGAATTCAACGTGTAAACCAGTCGTTCGTGAAGACGACTTGGTTTGCCTGTCCAAAATTCGATGCGCGACGGCGCCACTCCAAAACCGCCCCAGCGTGGGGGGCAGGGGACCGGCGCGTCTTTGAATTTGGCTTCGAATTCGGCCACGCGTTTTTCCAAATCCAAATGGGACGAAATCTCGCGACTCTGGTTTGACGCCCATGCCCCGATTTGGCTCCCGCGCGGGCGCGTTGCAAAGTAGGCTTCCGAACGATCACGGGAAAGTTTTTCCACCCGGCCTTCGACGCGGACCTGACGATTTAGGGTTGGCCACAAAAAGACAAGGGTAGCGAACGGATTGGCGGTGAGTTCGCGAGATTTGCGGCTTTCGTAGTTGGTAAAAAAGCAGAATCTTCCGCCTTCGACGGCTTTTAATAGAACAATCCGGGCCGAAGGTTTGCCATCAAGGCCGATCGTGCACAGAGTCATTGCGTCGGCGTTGTCGAGGTTTGTTTTGAGGCCGTCCTTGAACCAGGCGTCAAACCATTCAAATGGATCGCGGATTTCATGGGACATGGTGGAATTCCTTAAAGAAAAGATCCTTCGCTGCGCTCAGGATGACGACACACTCGTCAGGATGACGACACACTCGTCAGGATGACGACACACTCGTCAGGATGACGACACACTCGTCAGGATGACGACACACTCGTCAGGGTGACGACACACTCGTCAGGGTGACGACACACTCGTCAGGATGACGACGCACTCGTCAGAGTGACGACTAGTTGATCCACAGCGGCAAGGCAACCGAATCACGGGCGGAGTCGTCAAGGACCGCACGGCCAATGCGGACCCCGTCCAGCGCAGCACTTACGAT
>Ga0247843_1005894_pt1 | contig 16524 bp, 21 predicted proteins | sample LaCruzMarch2017__FD_192420 | JGI IMG/M metagenome (GOLD analysis project Ga0247843, IMG submission 192420) | Freshwater microbial communities from meromictic Lake La Cruz, Castile-La Mancha, Spain - LaCruzMarch2017_8m | ecosystem: Environmental > Aquatic > Freshwater > Lake | place: Spain... | reverse complement strand
ACATAGAGATGTTAATGGAGCGGTAAATATAGCTTTACACCCTTGAAGATTTAAAACGCCGGTTTTTAAATCTACTATATAATAAATGACTCATAAACACGAAGATTTAAAATTAACTGCTGTTAGATATTATTTAGATAATGATACTACCTATGCTGAAACCTGTAGAATTTTCAATTGTTCTGAAAGAAGTTTGAAAAGGTGGATTGATAGGTTTCAAGACGAAGATGAAATAAAAAGGCATAACAGAGAACCTATTTCTTATAAAGTTGATAAAGTTATGGAATAGAGATACGAACGCGTCAATGAATATATTACATATAGTAAAAAATGAAATAACGAGGAAAGGAAGACCAGAATATCTTAGACGAACTAAAAGTTCAATCAGTGGTACTACATCGGTATCGGATTAGCAATCCCTATGTCTTAAAAAACATAGACAATCCAAAATTTACACAGACTGCTAAGTCTAACCTTGAAAATAAAGATTCTAAAACCGGCGTTTTAAATCTTCAAGGGTGTAAATATAGTTATCTGTTACATCCATATTTTGAATGTGTATTTTCTTAACCTTGATTTTAGGTTAAGAAAATTTATATTATAATGAAGACTATCGGTCATATTTACACTTTAAACTTTCAACTTTATCTCTAAAAATTTTGGATTCATTGCCGTAGCATGTCGCAAAGTTGGTATTTTCTTAGTCATCCAATCAGTTCCAACCGCCTTCTCACTCATTACATACATATCTCCTGGCTCCAAATCAACTATAATTCTATTTCCAATAGGATTTGAATTTAAAAACCACTGATAATGAAAAGGCATTGAGATATTACCTAATCTCATCGCTACAACAATTCTTCTTTCGGCATCCCCATGAAAACCAATATATGTATTTTTCATATCATAATAATAATTACCTTCTGCATGTAGTTTATCTGCCTTTTCTCCGAAATATATTGGTAAATCATTATGAATTTTTTTTAAAAGTGGCACATCATCATACTTAATAATTCTGCCCTTTTTATTTTCGTAATCAGGTTCTTGCTCCTCATTTGAAAATATGAGATTATATCTAGCTTTTTTATTTACAACTCTACCTCTCATATATGCTTTTGTATCCCATTCGCACCGAAGCATTTCAGAATTTAAATGCTCTATATTTGCGTCAGCACCTAACATTGCTTTATATCCTTCTCTAACAATTAGGACATACGCATCTTTCGCGTCAAACTCTGATACATCTCCTTCTTTAACTAAATCAACTATTTCACAAACAAAACCAAGTTTTTCATATGTTTCTTTAATAGTTTGTAAATATTCGTAATCCATTCCTTCTCCTTTTGTTCTTAATTCGCCTAATTGTTGCATACCAACATGATTTTCAGCACAATCGCCAAAAGTAATTGTTACAACAAACTTATCTTGATCCTTAACAAGTTCATCTTCATATTTAAATTCGAATAATTCGGACATCTCGTGATTATTAATGGAAGTTTGTCGGTAAATTCAATTTTTTAGGCATATAAGACAAAATTATTAAAAAATTATTAAAAAATTTATAAATAAAAAATTTATAATAAATGAATATTTTCTGGAATGGATTTTTAATAGGTTCAATAACAGCTATATTTACTGCTCTAATTATATGGTTTTTAATATGGTTATTTAAAGATGTGATATTAAGGAATCCTATTCTAGGAACTTGGAAACGGGTATCTTCAAAATCTTTAGTAAAATCCACAAAAAGTTTAGGTTCAATATTTGGTTTCAGAACAGATTCAGGTTCAGGTTCGGGTTCGGGTTCAGGTTCAATACCATTTTTACCAATATCGACAACATCAACAACAACGAAAACGCCGATTCCAATAACGACACAATTGTTAACAACACCAGCAACAACAAACCCTGTAGAAGAAGAAGACATTGAATTTTTTTCCGAATACATAGAAATACAAAATATTACAAATAATGACTGTAAAAATTTCACAGATAGTTCCAGACAGAAATGTTTAGATGGTATAATTGTTATGCTTAAACAAACAGAATTTATGGGTATGAAAGCTATTTTTATCAAAGAAAAAGGTGTTTATACAACTTATACTATGGAAGGTGATGACAATTCTCCTATTACAATTGTTCAGGATAAGAATAATAAAAATATACTAAAATTGACTATGTATCACCATGGTACGTCTAAATTCGTCAATTTTAAACGTGAATAATATGATACACATAAATTTTACGAAATATGTTTTTAACCTCTAGTCTAGTTTGATTTACGTCATAGAAATTTTCTTAACCTTAATTTTTTAGGTTAAGAAAAATACATGTTCAAAATCTGGAAACTAGAGGATAAGAGTTCTTATTTTATAAATCAAGATAATCATCAATCCATTCCGGAATATCTCTTTTTTTCCATGAATGCATTCTTTTTTTTTCGTAATAATAATAGTTTCTGTATGACCATATTGCATCTTTTTCCTTGCAATATTCAGGCATCGCTTTTCGAGGCTCTGTAAAACCTATATCTTCTATAGGTGGTAAATTATTTAAAAGCCCTTCTAAATATTGTTCAGATTTATATACTTTTCCATATCTATAAGTATATTCTTTACATAATTCTTTAGTTAGCTTAATAAGCCAAATATAATTTGATATGCTTTCTCGAGCCCATATACTGCATGGATGATTCTTGTGTGATAATTTATACGGCGGAATGTATTCTGAACCTGTCATATGATGTACTGAACATAAAAGTTGGACAGATTCTAGAATCATTTTAATGACATGTTTGTCAACATGCATTTTGGCACATGTTTCAGGATCAAGGTGTAAAAAAAATATATTCATTGTATCTTAGTTCTTAATAATATATGAAATATTTTTTTCAATTTTAATCAGACTATTCAATCTTTTTCTTCTACTTTGTCGTTTTCTTCATACTCAAAATCATCAATGTTTATAACATGATTGTCATTAGTATCGTATTCAAGTTTTATCTTTCGTGCTTGATCTCCTTTAGGAAACACATAAAGATAATTATCCTCATCATAATCATCATTATCATCATAATCATCATCATATTTTTTATTACTTTAAACAGTCGTGTTTCAGGATCAAGGTTTAAAAAATTATATTCATTGTATAAGAATACTTAAATAGAAATATTTTTGAATTTTAATTACACTTATGGATGTGTTTAGTTTTTTAATTTAGTTTAAAGATTTATTTTATAATTATAAATATGTCTATTAAAACAAATATTGATAAATTAGATTGGGATCAACGTCAAAAAATTAACAGTGAATTGAAAATAACAATTCCTGGTGGTATATCAAAATATGTTTTTCCTTATAATATTGTAAATGATGATATATTTATACCTTTTTCATATGCAACAAGAGAACTTAATTTAAAAAGACCGCTACGCAATAAATATCCTGCTATGAATTTAAAATTCGAAGGAACTTTAAGAGACGAACAATCTGTTGTAAAAAAAGAAGCTATAGATATACTTTCGGAAACTGGTAGTGTTATAATAAGTATGTATACAGGAGGTGGGAAGACTATTACTTCAATTAGTATCGCTTGCGATATCAAACTAAAAACTCTTATAATAGTAAATAAAATTGTATTGATAAAACAATGGGAAGATTCAATTCTACAATTTTGCCCTAAAGCATGTATACAAAAATTAACAACAAAATCAAAATTTGACGATAGTTGCGATTTTTATATTATGAATGCCATAAATATTCCAAAAATGGGAGTAAAGTTCTTTGAAAAAATAGGGTTAATTATAGGAGACGAAGTTCATTTACTTGTTGCAGAATCTTTGGTTAAGTCATTCTTAAATATTTCACCAAGGTATTTGATTGCATTAAGTGCCACAGCATATAGATATGATGATCTAGGAGGATTATTACCATTGTTTTTTGGAAAAAGATCGATTATTCGTGAAATGAATCGCGAACATATTGTCTATAAAGTAGAGACAGGAATCATAATCGAGAACGAGATAATAGAGGAAACAGGTAAAATAAATTGGGGAGCTGTATTAAAGAAACAAAGTTCAAATACAGATAGAAATGACCTTATTGTAAAAATAATAAGATATTTTTCTGAACGTGTTTTTATTGTAATGTGTAAAAGAGTAGAACAAGCAAAATATATATATAATAAATTAAAAGAAGCAGGTGAGAGTGTTGATAATTTAATTGGATCAAAACAAACATTTGATAGAGAATGTAGATGTTTAGTATCTATACAAACAAAAACAGGAACTGGATTTGATTGGCCAAAGGTAAATACATTATTACTCGCAACAGATACAAGTAGTTATTTTATACAATCATTAGGTCGAATTTTTAGAACAAAAGATGCGATACCAATGGTTTTTGATATAGTAGATGCTAATTTTGTATTAGTAAATCATTATAAACAACGTAGAGATGTATATGAAAAAGTAGGAGGGAAGATAAAATTATTTAATAGATCTTTTCCAGATTTTTTTAATCTCTAGTCTCCAGATTTTGGACATTTATTTTTCTTAAATTAAGGTTAACCTCTAGTCTCCAGATTTTGGACATGTATTTTTTTTAACCTAAAATTAAGGTTAAGAAAATTTTTATGACGTAAATTTACATCAAAATGGAGACTAAAGGTTAAGAAATTTTTATGATGTAAATTTACATCAAAAATGAATATTAGCGTTTAAAGTATAAATTATTTTTATACTTCTTGACTTCTTTTTGCGAAACAAACCATATTTTTGGATATCTTCGAGTGTTCGTGTGTTTTTCTTTTTGATTATTTACAAAATTTATTTATTTTACAATCAGTCACACAATAAAAATTGAAATCTGAGATAAACATATTAAATGAATATCAGATATGACTCAATATGAAGATACAATAGTTGATAATAGAATATATGATATGTTTTTTGAAGTTATATTCACTGTTAAAGATAATGAACAGTTTGTTATTGATATTCCCAGAATCCCTAGTTTAGGTCTTACAGAAGAAAAATTAATAACTATAGTTTTATCAGCTCTTGACATAGAAGAGCTTGAAAATTTAAGCAAGCTTAGCTTTTGTCAGATTATTAAAAACGAAGACGAAGACGCAAGCTTTCAAATGTTCGAACCGTTTAGAGAAAATATGGGAAAATATTATTTCAATGTAGATGTAAATACAGATAATGACACTCGATATTGGAGCAATTTTAGAGACGAGTTTATCAAGAATAAGTTAAAGTAAATAATAGCAACTAGTAAGTAAAATATTTTTCTTAACCTTAATTATAGGTTAAGAAAATTGCGAATAACATTATTTAAAATTTTGGTATAAATTATAAATGGTTGATTATCAAGAATTGCAAAATTATTTTACAAACGTCAAAAAACATTTAGAGTCTCAATGCATATATGAAAATATTTATGCAGTTCCCATTTCTTCTAGTTCTAATTTAATTCATTTTTTTAAATATGATTGTAGAATACCCAATACATTATCCGAATTTGATTTTATATTTGCATTTTATTCCAATCTAGATCAAGAAATTATAATACAAATGAATGATAGAAAATTCACACAAAAACTTAAGCCTGGTTTATATTCTATCCCAATATGTAATATAATACCTTTATTATCCATGAAATTATCTACATTCAATATCATTAGTGAAAAAAATATTGCTGTAATAGTTGGAAAATGCGCTTCTGACATGATTAGAAATTTTATAGTAAATAATAAAGTATGCACAAAAATATTCACAGATAAAGAAGAAGATATCATATATAAAGCAGGTAATATTATTTTTGATAGCAAAACATGCAATTCAGATTTATATATTATAAAATTACCTTACTATTATATAGAAACAGAAGAATATCGTAAATATATTGCTCTTCGTTTTACAGAACAAATAAAATATGAATTATGTGAAAAAACATTAGTACCTGATAGAATGAAATCCTTCTTATCAATAGATAAATTGAAAAAGTACAATATTAGTTAGTCTAAATTTAAATATTCAATTGTTCTCTAGTATCAATTTTCTTAACCTTAATTTTAGGTTAAGAAAAATACATATTCAAATTTTGAATATTAGTAGATATATGTTCTAAAATGTGAGTTTAATATACATGTATATTATCTAGTCTCCTATAATCAATAAGTCCTAATTCTTCTTTTGTTATCCGAATATCTGATCGTTTTAAATCCCATGGAACTACCCACATTGATTCACCAGGCATTCCTTCATATATTGAATCTTCTAAGGGATCGTGAAGAAATGTATCCATTATCATACCTTTAACACCTTTATTTTTAATATCTTCTTCACGATATTTATCTATTTTATCATTAAGTTTTAGTTTGAAAGAGATCTTCATCTGCCCTATCCATTTTGCAGTATTTGGTATGTAAACAATACATGTCGCACTATAACCGAAATTTGATTTTATTGCTTCATCTGCTGTAAACTGCTTCATATAATTTATAATAGCAGACTCTTTTATGAATATTTCTTTGTCTGTTGTTTGTTTGTAAAATAAGTCTAAAACTACAGTGTATATACCGGATTTCGGTTTTGATTTAATTTGTTTTCTATTAAGACTTTTTCTAGATTTTATTTTCGGTTTACGTTGTGTTCTACTTGTTTTACGTTTGCTCTTTGTGTATTTTTTACTACTTTTAGTATAAGATTTTGGCATTTATTTATACATGTTTAAAAAAGATTTTTTATTTTAAATAAATGGATATATGTGCTATTAAAATTCAAAAAGTTTTTAGAGGTTATCTATATAGACTGAAAAAATTACCTTTAATATTATACATAATTCAGAAATATTTACAGTCTTATCAATATAATTGTTCAAATGAAAATGAAGACGGTCGTATGAATAGTTTTATTGACGAAAATAAAATTATAAATATTTTAAAAGATAAGTACCCTACACGTATACAAATTCCTTCAATTAGACATTGGTATGATATTCTTATTCTAGATTTTTATCATGGTTGGATCCCTGTTAATATTAAAACAACAACAACATTAAGTACTGATAACGTAGGTAATTTAGCACTTTGCGTACATTCATATACGGATCATAAGTTAAATTTACAAAACACATATAATAATGGTATTATGTCTAAAATTTTAATAGAAAAGTTACATAGTAAAAACTTTAATCGCATACTTAAAAAAGACTATTATTTCATAGTTTTAAATAAACTGAAACCCAATGATATTATTATAAATAGTATTCGAGGTTTAAGTAAGTTAACCCCAAATAGTCATAATTTACCATTTCAAATATGTTGGGATAAAAATAGATATTATGAATATGGTAAAATAGAAGATAAGGTTCGAATATTTGTAAAATGCTTGAACAAATATGTAAAATTAAAAAATTGGAGAACTGATTTTATGAAAGGAGTTCGAAAGATTAAATTTAAACGTGTAAGACGGTTAGTTAGAAATAATAAATAATATAAAAATTGAATTTATCTATACACTTTTCATATAGAAATATAGATGATTAATAATATTAAGAGTATTAAGAATATTAGCATAAAGAATAGTTTATTTACCCAGAAACATAATTTTTGTAAGAATTGTAATAGATTATGTATAAGTGAATATGGGGAAAAATATTGTTTTACGTGTTATGCAAAAGACTTATTTGAGGTACACGAGGAAGAAGATTTCCCAAAAGAACCTCTAAAACTCCAAAGAGAACTATCTCTTCCGTATGCATTTCCAGATGACATTTGCAATATAAATGTACCACTCAAAGTTCGATTGAAGTATGATCTTGTAATGAAAGAAATTAATAAAGTATAATTATATTAATCAAAACATTTTTCTTAACCTATTATTAAGGTTAAGAAAACTCGTGTCAACTATTATACTCTATTTATTATCTTTAAACCAAATCTCCTTCGTGTATCTGATATAGATGCATTTAAACTTGGTTTATTCCACAAAATCCATTTAGACCAAAAACCAGCAGTATTAACACCAGATTTATTCCATGTTTCTCTAGAACGATGTCGTGTTTCATATCTTCTCATACGAGACTTATTCTTGTGGATTGTATAGTCTGAGTATCCTTTTGCGCCAAAATTTATTGTTTTTCTGCCTATTGTAACAGCGTATTTTTTTGCAGGATTTTTTGACTTTTGAAGAATAATAATTTCAGAAGAACGAGAACTTCTACTATTCCGTTTACTATTCCGTCTACTATTACGTTTGCTCCTAGATTTATTCATTTATTATATGTATATAAAAATATCTGGTTTTTATTTTACACCCTTGAAGATTTAAAACGCCGGAAAAATAAAATTGATTTTTTATTTTTCATCTCAATTTAATTATTGAGAACATAAATAATGAGATATGTTAAGGCAGACAACCGTAACTATCGATGATTTATTTATGGCTCCATCTCATCGGGGATGTAAAATACAGGCTTGCGCCTACTCAGTGGTACTACATCGGTAACCATATTTTCAGGTTAAGAAAAATAATATGTAAATTTATATCTAAGATTTATATCTAACATTTACATGGGTCGCAAATACATGGATCACACTTGCAATTGTCTGATTTATCTACGACAACAACCTTATCTATTACTTCAGTATTTGTCGTAACATCTTTTACTACGTTTGTACGTGCTAATTCAATTGTCTTTGAACTTTTTCTATTCTTTCTAAAATATACACAATACACACTAGTTAAAGTTGTTGTAAATAAAACTCCAGACCCAAATCCTAATAAAAAAGTTCCTATATTCTGTTTATTCATTTTTATTTTATAAATTTTTCTTTAAATTAGATTAGTAGATATTGCATATACAAAACTATGGACGTAATAAGTAAAAACGTGTAGGAATTATAATGATTTAAATAGAAATAATTTATATTATAAATGTTTGAGAATAAATTACGAGATTTTTTACAATTATATGAATGTGATACAGAACTATTTGAGTATTTTTTAGAGTGTAAAAATAAATTAAAAAATACTGAATTTGTAGAACCAATTAGGATTGAAACTAGTATAAAAACACATGATAATGGTATTGAAACAAAAGGTAGATATTTAATAGCTGTAACATCAGAAGAATTTAAAAAATATACACCTGAACAACAACAAAAAATATTTAAACTTGTTTCTATGGATATAAATAACTTCAAAGAACAACTTTCAGATAAAACATTTCAATTGTATTTTGGATTAGACAACGGTAAAGGCAAGGTGTATTTTAGTGCGACAAATATTATTTGTTATGAGTCTTCTGGAAAAATAAAATACTATAATTTTATTAAAACAGGCTGGATAGATGTTTTTACATCTGAAGATCGCAATAAATTAAGTTCTGTATATAAATTATTAAATGAAGAAAATGGTCTTTATTGGTATGGTATAGGACGTGACTATATAACAAAATATTTTAGACCAAAAATTAATATAACTGAAGAATATTATAATACATTATCTGATAACGAAAAAAAAGAATTTGAAATACTTTCAAAATGGTATAATATAAGATGTTCTTGTTTTATAAAAAATAAAGGCTTAGATAATGGCGAAGAACATAATATAAAAGAAGATATTATTAAAAATATAAGGTCGAGATTAAATTAACATATAGTCTCCAGATTTTGGTGTGTGTTTTTATTAACCTTAATTTTAGATTAATAAAATTTTATCATATTATTTTATACACAATCACATGCTTATTATTAATAATTACAAACTTAATCACATATCTCAGTTTATTTTTGAAAAATAAAATCTTTTATATAAATAAAATGGAAAGTGTGAAACGTGCTTACTGTATTAATATTAAAAGATTACATCAATCCAACCTTAAAATTAAAAATTTTGATGAAATTTCGATACTTCCAAAATCTGTTGATTTAAGGAGTAAGATGCCTCCAGTTTTTAATCAAGGAAATTTGAGTTGCTGTACAGGATTCGCTATTTCTGCATGTTTTGATTATGAAGATAAAAGCGATTTCCAACCTTCACCTTTGTTCATATATTATAATGAAAGATTAATGAAAGGCTCTGTATTAATTGATTCTGGTGCAAATATAGAGGATGGTATTCGAAGTTTAGAAACATTTGGTGTATGTAAAAATTCCTCTTGGCCATATATTATTAATAAATTTAAGACAAAACCTCCAGAAACATGTTATAAAGAAGCTTTAAATTATAAAGTTACATCTTCCTATAATGTTCAACAAGATATTACAAGTATTAAAACATGTTTAGCAAATGGACATGCTATTGTACTTGGTATTGCTATTTATAGTTCTTTTGAAAATAGGGAATGTACATTAACCGGAAAAATACCTATACCAGGTCCAAATGAAGAGTTTTTAGGAGGTCATTGTGTTGTATGTGTAGGATATGATGATATGACTCAAACATGGCTGATGCGAAATTCACGGGGAGCAGGATGGGGGGATAAAGGTTATTTTACACTACCATATTTATATTTATTGGATGCTAATTTATGTTCAGATTTATGGACAATAACATCCGTAAAAATAAGCCCAATACCACCTCCTCTAAAACCAACTCCTCTTCCAAAACGCGCTCTAAATCTAACATTATAAATATATATATAAACAAAATAAATAAAACGCATATAGAAGACATTTTTTAAACTCTAGTTTCAATTTTGACGTAAATTCACGTCATAAAATTTTCTTAACCTCAATTTTTTGGTTAAGAAAAATACATGTTAACCTCTAGTCTCCAATTTGATGTAAATTTACGTCATAGAAATTTTCTTAACCTGAATTTTAGGTTAAGAAAAATAGAAGTTTAAAACCTGGAGACTAGAGGTTAATAATATTCAGAATAATTTTTAAACTATATTTTTATTTATTATATTATAAAATGATAAATTTGGCTTTCTTAGGTTTATCAATTTTAGCAGGTTTAGCAATTTTATCCGCTATAATTATTCCGATAATTATTTTAAATAATAAATCTTCTATTATTTGTAAAGAAAATGAATATATTTTAAACGATAAATGTATTTCATGTCCAGAAGGTACTTTTTCTCTTGCAGGAAGCAATACTGTTTGCAATCCCGCTATTTGTAAAAAGAATGAGTATGTTTCAAATAAAAAATGCATACCATGTCCAGAAGGTAAAACTTCTCTAACAGTAGGTAATACTTCAGGAGAAGATACTAGTTGCATTCCTATTATTTGTGAAGCAAATCAGTATGTTTCAAAACATAAATGTATTCCATGTCTAAAAGATATGTTTTCTCCAGCAGGCAGTAATGCTTCCGGAGGAGATACTATTTGCAAACCTACTATTTGTAAGGAGAATGAGTATGTTTCCAAAAATGATTGTATACCATGTCAACAAGGAACAAGTTCTCTAGCAGGCAGTAATGCTTTAGGTGAAGATACTATTTGCAAACCTATTTGTGAAGCAAATCAGCGTGTTTCAAATAAACAATGTATTTCATGTCCACCTGGAACATCTTCTAGGGCTGGTAGTAATTCTTACGGAGATGATACTAGTTGCATTCCTATTATTTGTGAAGCAAATCAGCATGTTTTAAATAATCAATGTGTAAAATGTCCAAAAGGTACAACTTCTCCCGCGGGAAGTAATGCAACTGGTATTAATACTGTATGCACGCCTACTATTTGTAAGGAGAACGAAATCGTTTTAGATCATGAATGTATATCATGTCCAGCTGGAGAATTTGCTCTTGCTGGAAGCAATGCTTCTGGAAATAATACGTTTTGTAGTTCAGATATTTTATGTAAAGCAAATCAAAAAGTTGTAGGTAATGAATGTGTGGACTGTCCAGAAGGAACAGTTTCTCCTGGAGGAAGAGATACTTTCTGTTATTGGCCTAACCCTTGTTTTAGAAATCATTATGTATCAAATCATAGGTGTGTGCTGTGTCCGAGGGGAACATTTTCTGATGAAGGAGCTAATCCTTTTGGAAAAGATACTAGCTGCACACCTACAATTTGCGGAGTTAATGAACGAGTTTCAATGTATAATTGTGAACCATGTCCACCTGGAACATCTTCTAGTGTAAGAAGTAATACTTCTGTAGATTATACATATTGTAATGATATTATTTGCGAAGCAAATGAAAGAGTATTAGATAATCAATGTGTTCAATGTCCAGCCGGGGAATTTTCTCCCGCGGGAAGTAATGCTAGTGGAAATAATACTACATGTACTAGCGAAATTATTTGTAATGCTAATGAATATGTTTCAAATCATAAATGTATTCCATGTCCAAATGGGAGTTTTTCACAAAAAGGAAGTCCTGTTTCTGGTAAAGATACTATGTGTTACGCAAATATTTTATGCGGAGAAGACGAAAGAGTTTTAAATCATACATGTATACCATGTGAAAAAGGAGCAGTATCTTCTCCAGGAAGTAATGTTTCAGGAAATGATACTTTCTGCGAATACAAGTTAGCCCCGGTTTATAATCATTATTTAGAAACAAGATCTGAACCAAGGCAAATATTTAATATACCTATAATAGGAATATATTCTATTAATATATCGGGTAATATAAAATATTCCATTGATCAGTATGAAATAATACCAGAAATTAATGGTATAAAAACAATTTATGGCATACTTATATTTTTAGTGGTACAAATTGTAGATAGAAATTTATCAATAGAAATAGTAAGATTTTTTAAAGTAGATCATAATATAACAGAAATAGCCCCGAACAATTATACTGGTTATTATAGCTATCCTCAAAATTTTAATTTTGGAAATATTAATAATATAAATTTTAATCCTTCAAAAAAGATATGCTTGCAATTCATTAGATTCGATAGTGAATCTACTAGAGATTCTGGATATAAAAAATTATTTATAGATGATAATCCAAATAACATATATTCTAATTGGCTAAATAAAATTTACTATTATGATCCTTCTTTTCTTCCCGGTATTGTTACTGGATCAAAAAAAGGGGTTGACTCACAAGTTTATGTTAAAATTTTTTAAATAAGATTAGTAGAAATTAATTTTTTCAAATTCTATTTATAATTATTGCTTTATTTTCTAAAATTAAATTTATATCATATAATACGCTTTGAAAAACTTCATTCCAACAGTCATATTTATTTGGTTCTAGCCATAATAAATTGTATACATTCCCGCTCTTATTTTTAACTTCATTACAATTATTCTTTTCTGTTTTATTCATATATGATTTTCTATTACATGTAGGTGTGTTTTCTGGTATAATACTTGTACCTGGTATATCACCTATTTCAAAAATACAATTAATAATATAAACTGGTTTATTATCTATATTTTTAATATAAGGTATAATTTCTGATATAGTTTGCTGTGTTCTACTTAACTCAGACGCCATTAATATATAATTCATTCCGATTCTATTTTGAATAATTTCTTTTGAAATAATTTTACCTGCTGTATTAGCTTGTTCTATACCTAATGGTGTTAATTTTGGATCTTTCTCAAAGAAATGTGTTAATTTGCTAAATCCGGAATGAATATTATGGAAACCTTGTCCATGTCTTACAAAAACAATTTCTAAATTTTGAAGAAGATTACAACTCTTACTGTATGTGTAGAATACATTTCTAGTTTCATTATTAAATACCTCTATAAACGTAGAAGTCATATGTATTATTGCGCAGTTTTTAAAACTTTTTGTGTTATTTACTAAATTTAAATAATTATCATCTTGAATATCAGGCTTAATTATCTCTAAAAATTTACGCATTATCAATTTTAATCTACCATTATGTGTAACACATAATGCGAAATTAAGTTGCTTATTCACTTCACTTTCTATTTTTTGGATTGTTTTAATAGGTTCAATGTCTATTTTGTCATTCATTTTAATAGGTTCGATCAAAGATTTGATAGGTTCAATTTCAGTTTTTTGAACTGATTTGACAGGTTCAATTTCTGTTTTTTGCATTTTATAAGGGGTGTATACATCAGGAATTGTAAAAGTCACACGTTTTGGAGATAATACGCGCGTTTTGCTTCGTTTTCTGGAAATTTTTAAACTCTTTTTATTTCTTTTACTATTTCTTTTTTGAGAACGACTATAAGTTTTAATACTATTTCTACTACTAGATTTACTCATCGAGTTGCGTTTTAGTTTATGTTTGTTATTCATTTATTTATTATAAAATTTTTTAATATTTAAAATATACAATATTATTATATAAAAACTATGAATTACTATTCGATAAATTATTATGACAATAGACGTATTTTATTCGCACCTATTGCTGGTGTTGTTGAATCAATTTGTGTACAACCGTTAGATACCATGAAAGTTCTTAAACAATCAAATCAATATACTAGTTTTCCGCAACTTATACAAAATCCAAGATTTCTTTACAAAGGATTTACACCTTTTACAACTCAAATGTTCGTTAAATACTTTCTGCGTTTTACTGCTTTTGAAATATTTAAATCAAAAAACGGAAATATATTACATAATTTTATTGCTGGAATTGGAGCTGGTTTCACTGAATCTCTTTTTATTACCCCTTTTGAACTGATTAAAACGAACCTGCAAACAACAAATAACAAAAAGCCTATAAGTGTCATTAAAAATTTATATAAAGAAAGAGGGTTAAAAGGTTTATATAGAGGTTTTTCTTCTACAGCAATAAGACAATGTACAAATCAAGCATTCAATTTTTCTATATACTATAAACTCCGCGAATTAATTATAAAAGAAGGAGAAAAACCAAATATATTTAAAATAGTATCATCAACTTTAATTAGTAGTTCAATCGGACCGATTATTACAAGCCCTATTGACACAGTTAAAACACGATTCATGAATCCGAAATATACATATAAAAATAATTTTGAAGCTTTTAAAGATATTGTTAAAAATGAAGGTGTTCATGTATTGTATAAAGGCTTGGGCTATCGATTATTAAGAGTTTGCGGAGGACAAGCAATATGTTTTACAGTAATGGAAAATTTATTATACTACACTTAGTTGAAACGTTTTATTTTTCTTAACCTTAATTTGGGGTTAAGAAAAATTATAGGGAAATATTATTAGAGATACCTGTAAACATCTACTCCTAAAATCTTTGAAAAATATTCAATTGGAATTAAAACATCATTTTGTCTTTCGTGTTTTATTGTTAAGATACCATAGTCAACATTTCCAGAAGACCATTTAAAGCTAGTATCGCAACATAAACATTCTACAATATGTCCAGATGTTTGAAAACTTTCCGTAATTACAATAGACGCATCTTTTTTATCATGTTTCAATGTTAATCTACCATCGACATTGAAACAAGTTGGACATTGAGGACTGTGAACTTCTAAAGCTAACTTTCCTTCTTTTTCGGTTTGTGTAAAATCACTTAATAAATATGGTTTTCTGCTCATAATATCGACTTTTTTATTATTATTCCTGGTAAAATTTCAATTTTTATTTTGTATACATGCATCTGTGTATTTTTATATAACTACGGTATTCTTACTTCTTTGTGTACCTCTTAGCAAAAATGCGTCTTTATAACCAATAATATTTTTCAAATCTACCCATGTAATTTCTTTAAGTCGTGTTGATAAATGTAAAACATTTCTTTGTTGGTGATTTGGTAAATCCCAATAATCTGGGCGTGTATTTGCTTGCGAAATACTTTCAATCTTGTATATCTCAACACGATTTTCTTTTTGATGAACAAAAGCAAAATAATCTCCTATGTTTGCATTATTTAATTTTGAATCATCCCATTTTGCGTTATTTCCGATATCTTCTAATTCCTTTTCTCGGAGATAATCAGTTTTGGCTTTTTTTCCATTTGATGTCAAAGTTTTTGATACTAAATTTATAGGGGTCATAATAATATTAGTCATATTTCAGATAAATTCTTTCCGTAAATATGACACAGAAATTCAATTTTTTACATTCTACGTTTTCTAGAATTAGATCTACGTTTAATTTTTTTAGACTTAGACTTAGTCTTGGATTTTCTTTTTTTGCTCTTATTTTGTATACTATTTAAGATATGCTCATTGATATTTTCATCTCTAGTTAAGTATGAATATAAACCAAAAAAAGCAGTTATAAAACCATTAACATTAAAACAAACATAAAAATTATTTAACATATGCGATAAAATACTATAATGCAACCCAAATTTACTTCTTATAGATTCATATAATATACCACCAAAAAAACAATTAATAATTTGAAAAAGAATAGCAAATTTAAATCTATTTCCTCGATGATAATTTCCAATGTGCGATAATCCAAAAAAAGTTGCAACCATAAATTTTATAGTTATACTTGTTGCTATTTTAATTTTTTCAATATCATCTGCATTTTTAGGAAACTGATTTTTAATATAATCCATTACAGCCATATTTTTAATAATGGGACACTTATATTTAAACAATATTTATGTCTCAATATTATTTTTACGGTTATTCCACTGCTTTAGTAGTTAACCTATTATTTG
>Ga0247843_1005893_pt1 | contig 16527 bp, 17 predicted proteins | sample LaCruzMarch2017__FD_192420 | JGI IMG/M metagenome (GOLD analysis project Ga0247843, IMG submission 192420) | Freshwater microbial communities from meromictic Lake La Cruz, Castile-La Mancha, Spain - LaCruzMarch2017_8m | ecosystem: Environmental > Aquatic > Freshwater > Lake | place: Spain... | reverse complement strand
TGAACACATATCAACATTCAAAATGAGCTCTTATTTCACCCCCGACCACGATACCTTCCGTCAATCCTTCCGAGATTTCCTACAAAAAGAGGTGGTTCCTTATGTAAATGAATGGGAAGAAAAGGGTGAACTGCCGCGCAGTATCTATGAAAAGTTCGGGGAAATGGGTTTCTTCGGACTGCCTTATGCCGAGCACTATGGCGGACTAGACCTCGATTTCTTCTACAGCGTTATTTTCATGGAAGAAATGGCCAAGATTGATTCGGGCGGAACAGGTGCGGCCATTGGAGCCCATGTTTATCTCGCGCTTTCTCATCTTGATAACGAAGGCACTGAAGCACAGAAAGACCACTATCTACGTAAAGGCATAGCGGGCGAAATTTTCGGCTGCCTAGCCATTACCGAACCAGGCGGAGGCAGCGATGTTGCGTCTATGCGCACCACGGCCAAACGCGATGGCGACCACTACATCATCAACGGCAGCAAGACCTTCATCACCAACGGAGTGTTGAGCGATTTCCTTGTTGTGGCAGCCAAAACTAACCCCGATGCCAAGGCCGCGGGTATCAGTATGTTCGTTATTGATAGGAATACGCCAGGAATCACCGCTACCAAACTGAACAAGCTTGGTTGGCGCGCGTCCGACACAGGCGAAATCGGGTTTGATGATGTGCGCGTGCCCGCTACTGCACTCATGGGTCAGGAAGGCAGCGGATTTTATTACATCATGCAGAAATTCGCATTGGAACGCATCGCTATGGCCATTGGCGGCATGGCAGCATCCGAACATGCCTTGCAGCACACGCTGAAATACATCAGCGAACGGGAGGCATTTGGTCGTTCGATAAATAAATTTCAAGTACTGCGCCACATTATTGCCCAATTGGCAAGCGAAATTGAAATGCAAAAACAATTCATCTACTACATCTGTGCCCGCCATGCCAAGGGCGAATATGTGGTAAAAGAGGCGGCTATGGCCAAACTGCTCGCCACGCAGCTATGCGATAAAGTGGCTACCGAATGCCTTCAAATGTTTGGTGGCTATGGCTTCATGGAAGATTATCCCATGGCGCGCAACTTTCGCGATAGCCGATTGGGACAGATTGGTGGCGGAACCAGCGAGATAATGCGCGAAATCATTGCCAAAATGGTGATTGATGATGTGCAGTATAAGTAAGGTAATGAGGTAATGATGGGATGAAGGAATGAAGTGCCCCAATCACAATTTGAATTCTGTGAAGAAATTTAAGTGGTGACAACATTTGTGATTAGTACAGATGTACTATTTTTGTGCTGCAAACAAGTTCACGTAAGGTTGGTTGCTGTTCCCCACGTGAGTTTCTTTCATTTTTAATTCGTAATTCCTAATTCTTAATTCTCTTCCCAGATGTTCACCGAAGACCATAAGATTTTCCGCCAAGGGCTGCGTGCCTTTCTCGACAAAGAAGTGATGCCCAACATCGACCAATGGGAAGAAGAGCAGCGCATGCCCAAAGACCTCTGGCCGAAGTTTGGCGAAATGGGCTACTTCGGACTCAATTATTCCGAGAAATACGGGGGTATGGATGCCGACTTCATGTATTCGGTTATCTTCATGGAAGAGATTTCGAAATGCGAATCGGGTGGATTTATGATTCTGCCTGCCGTGCAGCAGTTCATGTCTTCGCCCTACATCTATAAGCATGGTTCTGAATTTCTAAAGGAAAAATACCTCACCAAAGCCATTTCGGGCGAATGGATTTTTAGCATTGGCATATCCGAACCGGGCGCTGGCAGCGATGTTGCTAACATTCGCACTTCCGCCATTCGCCAAGGCGACCACTACATCGTTAATGGCAGCAAAACCTTCATCACCAATGGGGTGTATGGCGATGTGCTGGTTTTGGTTTGCAAAACCGACCCTGAGAAAGGTGCCGCTGGTGTTAGTCTTATCGTAATGGATTTGAACTCACCGGGCGTATCGCGCACTAAGCTTAAGAAACTAGGCTGGCATGCATCTGACACCGCAGAGTTGGCTTTCGACAATGTGAAAGTGCCGGTTGAAAACCTTATTGGAGACGAAGGTCAAGGGTTCTACTACCTTATGGGCGGCTTGCAATTGGAGCGTTTGGCTGGTGCTATTGCTGGGTTTGCTTCGTGCGAATGGGCCTTGCAATACTCCATGCAGTACCTCAGCGAGCGCGAAGCATTTGGCCGTCCGCTCAACAAGTTTCAAGTATTGCGTCATCGCGTAGCACAATTGGCATCAGAAATAGAAGCCAACAAGCAGTTTGTGTATCACTGCTGCAGGCTACATGCCGAAGGAGAATATGCCGTGAAAGAATGCTCCATGGCCAAACTTCTTTCTAGCGAACTGGCCGAGAAAGTAATGACCGAGTGCCTTCAGTTTTTTGGTGGCTATGGTTTTATGGAAGAATACAAAATGGCCCGCGCCTACCGCGATTGCCGTGTAGGCACCATTGGTGGTGGCACCAGCGAGATTATGCGCGAGATATTGGCCAAGATGATAATAGACGATACCTCCTACAAACGGGCAGGTTCGACACCCGCAGCAGCTAAACCCAAGGCAGTGGCCTCTGCACCTACACCAGCAAATTCAACAAACACAAACCAATCAAACCAACCAAAAATGAGCTTCGAAAGCGTAGTAAAATCAATTGAAGAAAAAGCAGCAAGCGCCAAAGTATTGGGCAGCAGCCTAAAGTTCAACTTCGGAGAGCAGAACATTCTGCTTAACGGAAAAGGCGACAGCAATGCTGTGAGTACAAACGATAGTGCCGATGCAGATTGCACTGTAGATGTGGCATTGGAAGATTTGGAGGCAATGCTTGGTGGTAGCCTTAACCCAATGACTGCCTTTATGAGCGGCAAAATAAAAGTGAAAGGCGATATGAGTGTGGCTATGAAACTGCCACAGATTATGGCCTAATTAGCCCTAACTCTTTTACTGCAAAGCGGGCATGCTGCAAAGTGTGTCCGCTTTTTTTTGAATATCACATTCGTCCTATAACCGTTGTATTGGCAGCGCTTAGATGTTTACTCATAAGCGTCCACCACCTCTACAACCGTTTTCCAATCGGCAAAAGGAGGAAATAAAAAAGGCAGATCTTCCTTTTTAAGAAGATCTGCCGCACTGCCCAAGATTACTACCTAGATACGCGTCCTATGTCACGGTTTATCCGGACACGTATTATGCGGTTTCATCGAACAGGTTGGGATGATTCACCCCTTTCTTATTTAGAGTCCAAACTGCGGCCCTCGTCTTCATTCTCTAGGTCGAAACCCAATTGGCGTTTTCTGTCATCTCTCGCTTGGGTGCTGTCCAAATCTTGGTGTTCAGATTCAACCTCATCGGTATCGTCACTGTCCTCTGAGCTAGCAATAGGACGGTTTGGATCGGTAGTACGTTTGGAGATGCGATCATCGCCTGTTTCGTTTAACCGAAAACCAATACGCTCGTGGCCATCCTTGTCTGTACTCTTGTCTGCTTGAGACGCCTGTCCTTCAGGGCGATCATCGGTTGGGCCGCCTAGGTTATCCAAAGCGTCTTTCTTTTCTTTACTATCCGCATGCTGCACATGTGGTTTAGCAGCATCGTGATCTTTGTTCATTCTGTTCAAATCTGCAGGTGCACCTGGCGAATTCTGTCTGCGTTGTTCGGGCTGCCCTTTGCGGTCATTATCATTCGTTGTCATGTTGATTGTTTTATAAGGTTAAACTCTGTTTCACAAAGGTGCAGGAGTGCCTTTGGGTAATCGTTGCACAATCCAATTCGAAAATTGCAACATTTACACTTTGACCATTCTAAACATTGCGAGCAGCTTTCCGTTTGCCTATGGATTGCGAACTTTGCGGGCACTTTTTTGGCTGATGCACACCCTTGAACCCTTTTTCAACTGGCGCGGATTTTACACTGCTGAGGACGATGACCGCTCGCCTTTCTATGGCCGCGAATACAGCGAATTCGAATTTACCGATGCCATTTACGACCATGTGTTGCACCCGCAATGGGACAACTTCGGCTCGGCCACGCTCTACCTCAAGATTCTGTTTTGCGATTATGCTAGTGGGTATGCCATAATCGAACTTATTGGCGAATGGAACGATTTGCTTTACAACGACATCATGCTATTGAAGCGCGATATTGTAGACCATCTCATCCATGAGGGCATCTCTAAGTTTGTGTTGATTGGCGAGAACGTGCTCAATTTCCACAGCTCGGACGATGAGTATTATGCCGAGTGGTTTGACGATATAGATGATGGCTGGATAATTGGGCTCAACTTTCGCGACCACGTAATGAACGAAATGCGCGATGCCCAACTGGATTGGTATATCAACCTCGGTGGGCAGTTTCAACACATACCATGGCGCACGTTTACGCCAATAGATTTATGTGAGCAGTTGAATACGTTGGTGATGCGGAGGATTGGGTGAATTAGGTGCTAGGTGTTGGGTATTAGGTTTTAGCGCCCCGTTAGCCTCGCCCACCACGATTGTTTCTTTTCTCCTTCTTGGTTTTCTGCTGGTGATGCGGCATCCTGTTGTTGCAGTGCGGCACGGGTGGCTTCTTCGGCCTGCTGCCGTTTCATTTCCTCGTTGCGTGCCAACATGGCCTGTATACTGGCGTGACTGACTGCATACTTTTTCATCGACTTCTTTGTTGCGTCTACCTTGGCCAGATGCCCTTTAGCAATGCGCAGCATATCGAGCACTTCGCGCAGTAGTTCATTGGTGTTTCTGAGAGACCCACCTACATGGTCGATATACCAACGCGTCTGGCTGGGATCGAATCCCTTAGGTGAGCGCAACGTTTTGAGTGCGGTCTTGCCATAGCGTTCACGCTCGTGAAAACGTTTCAGCTTCTTATCGATGAGTATGAATTTGTTGACTGCCAACTGCACATCATACCCCATGTTCCTGATCCAGGACGCCTCCTTCGCTTCGTCCATCGCGGCCATTTCTTTCTCCAGACGTTTCACCTTGTTCTTTACCGAAGCGTATTTCTTCTTGAAGTCGGCCATCTTGGCCTCGGCCTCAGCGCGCTTGCCGAGAGCTACTTGCAGCGCTGGAAAATACTCGGGCAATACGCGGGGATAATCCTGTAGGTTTATCATGACTTCGAGTTTTAAAGCGAACATCACACAACGGCCTTTGCGGTGGCCTTTGTCAAACAAATATCAGAAAATGATTTGAATAATTGCCTTTTAGGAGAACCCTATTCCTTATAACGTACCCTACAACCTGAAAACAACTGGAATGATGTATTGCACCCGCACCGCCTTGCCGCGCTGCAAACCGGGAGAAAAGCCTTTGATGCTCTTCACCACCCGAAGCGCTTCAGCGTCTAGGAGGGGATGCACACCACGTAAAACGTTGGCAGATTCTATAGAACCCTCTGTGCCAATGATGAATCTCACAAACACCTTCCCTTCTATGTTTTGTTTTTTCACCTCGTTCGGGTAGCTCACTTGCGCACCTATCCAATCCAGCAACGCTTTATCGCCTCCCGGATACGCAGGCATTACTTCTACAATAGTGAATGGCATATCCTCTGTAACCGACTCTTCGCTATCTAGGGGAAATTCGTGAATTACAGGTTGCACATCCTGTGCAAAGCATAGATGGGATACGAGAAGCGCTGCAACGAGGGTGCCGATGTGTTTCATAGTGGAGTAGATGTGCTGCCTTGTGCAGATAGCTACTACAAAGATGAATTATTTCGGGGAGGATGACTAATAATAAGGACGATTGAAAGGTGACGAAGACGCCACCGAATATCCCGAAGCTTCGGGAGGCACGAGGGAATGACCCTACGCGCCTGCTTCGGACAGCTTCGCTTGGGCAGAGTGTGCTCTAGGTCAAACCCCCGCATTGCCATTCATTCATATCACCGCGCCACGCAGGTAATCGGCTCGCTGTAATCCCCCATTCCAGCACTGTTGGTGGCAGCCACGCGAAAGCGGTACATTCCGCCTGTTACGAGCCCTGAAACGAGATACTTTCTACTGCCCAGCGTGGTGATTTGCTCCCAGCGCCCACCCGACTGTGGCATCACCCCAGGCAACACCTCTCCGTCTTCCACATAGCGCTCTATAACGTACATCTTCTTGAAATCTGCTGCGTCCCAAAAGAGCAGTATAGTGCCCGCATTGCCACCCGGATTGGCCCCTAATGCAATCACTTTGCCCGGGCGGGGCCATTTGGTATAATCGTCTTTGGTGTCCATGCCTGCCTTTGAGGTGAGCAACACGTTGCCTTGGCTTACAAGCTGCACATACACCACCAGTCGGTTCATCAGGGTGGTCAGTTCTTCGGCACATACATTTCGAGCCAAGGTGCGGTCTGTGCCGCCATACTCGGCAGCTGCGGCTAGCATTACAAGTTCGTCCACTTTGTCTTTCACCTCTTGCAGCGTTGGGTCTGGATTGGGATAAACCAGCACATTCTGGGTCATGCAGCTAAGCACATGCCTTGCCTTGTTGATTCGCTTGGGAATGGTTCGCGGCCATTTCAAAACAACCTTTTTCATGTCAATAGTTTTGATGTCAGAACAATCCTATTCGGTATCCATTGGCGTCTAATGTTCGAATGCCCCACCACTGATACCGAGTTGGTGTTCAGATAGCGATAACGCAGACTGGGAAGAAATAATGCATTGCAAGGCAGGTAATTTTCATTTTTCTCTTACAAAGCGTTGATTATCAGTGCGAAAAAAATTGTGTCACATTACACTGTCGCATAGATTGGCACACATTGCATCGAGCAAACTTTTAAGTTTAATGACCAAACATTAAAGTTTGCTCATTTCCCAGCGCTACAAAATGGATATTCCTTAAGGTTGGATGCTTGGCTTGCACTGAAAAACTACCCAACATAAAAGATGCATCACCAAAGAGCGCTAGATGAACGTCCATCTTTAGAGATGTCTGATTCCTTAAGCATAAAAAACGATTCGACATCAATGTTGCACGACCGTACAAGGCTAGTTGCTAAGGTTTCCTTAAAGAGAGGATTTCGTAGGAGAGAACATTGGGAACACTTGGATGGGTAGAGCAACCGTTTTCTAGTGTCTTACCAGTTTACTTACCGCTCTTCTTCCGTTTTCTCCAACTGCCACTACCATGTAGATGCCTTCTGGCAATTCAATGGTATCAGATTCCCAGTGTGTCCCCTTCAATAGAAAGTTCTGCAACCAACGGCCTGATATGTCGGTGAGCCAAACCTCTTTAATTGGTTCTTGGCTTTCGAGTGTGACAAACGTGGTAGCTGGGTTAGGAAACAACCTAAACGTCTTCTGGTCCGTCAAATACAGACCATTGGGTTCAGTCACCTCAAATGTAATCGTGTCGCCCATGCCCACCGAATCGTTTTGTAAGAGTATCTGATAGACACACGAATCCGGGGTACCTTTTATTCCATAGCGGTAATGAAATGTATAGAGACCCGAGCTGCCAACTGGAAGAGTGACGGAGACAGTGTCGATGTGCGTATATGAACTAAGCCATGGGCTCTGGGTGTAACAGATGTCAGCATAAATATCTGTGCCGACCACTTCTATCTGTTCTGAGTAAAGGGGAAATGGCTGGTTGATATTCGGAGTAGAACAGATGAAAAGAATCGTATCCATCCAAGTCGGATGTTGAGGAGTGTAGGTGATTGTGGTCACAGGCACCGACTGAGCATACCCCAATTCAGTCATCACTAGGCAAATGAAAATCAGGATTGAGGATTTTTTCATCACAGAGTTTCAGTAACGTTTGCTTTCCTGCCGCTTCGCGTGTTTGCAGCCCCTCCAAAGGTGAGCAATTTCGTGCATGATTATATACAGGTGACCCCACCCCAAACAAAAAGGGGCCGTTCATTGCTGAACGACCCCTTTCGAATTCAAACATTCTGCTATTTACTCACCACAATAAACTCCGAACGTCTGTCTAGTTGAAACTCACGCTCGTTGTAGGTAGACACCACCGTGCCTTCGCATGCGCAGATGTCCGTTAGCTTGGTTTCACCAACCTAGGGCGAATCCTTCCCTTTTGGTAGCGCACATTGGTGTGACGTTCCTTTTTGCGATAGGCACGCTGCTCCTCTTCCGACATGTTGAAAATATACTGGCATTCTTCACTACAGCAACCTTGGGTTTTCTCGGCACATGTGGGGCATTGAATAAATAGCAGGTTGCACCCTTTGTTTTTGCAGTTGGTGTGTTCGTCACACGACTCTCCGCATTGGTGGCAGTGTGCAATTACATCATCACTTATTCGCTCGCCCAATCGCTCGTCAAACACAAAATTTTTTCCTTTGAAAGTATTCTTTAGTCCTTGTTCTTTTACCTGACGGGCATATTCGATGATACCGCCATTAAGCTGGTGTACTTTAGAGAATCCTTTGGCACGCAGATAGGCACTGGCTTTTTCGCAGCGAATTCCACCGGTGCAATACATCATTATCGTTTTGTCTTTGGCTTCGGCATAGGTATTTTCTACTAAAGGAAGCAGCTCCCGAAAGGTATCTGCATCGGGAAGAATGGCTTTGTCGAATCGGCCCACTTCGGTTTCGTAGTGGTTGCGCATGTCGATGATGATGGCATCGTCCGCTTCTGAAAGTGCATTCCAATCTTTGGCATTGAGGTGCACACCTCCACCCGTTCCATCAAATGCAAAATCGGTGAGGCCATCGGCCACAATCTTTTCGCGCACCTTCACTTTTAGTTTCAGGAAACTCTTGCCATCGTCTTCGATAGCTACGTTGAGGCGGCATCCTTCTAAAAACGTGATGGTGTCTAACGCATGGCGCAGCAGCGAAATATTGACGCTTGGCACACTTGCCTGCCCATTGATGCCTTCGTGGGCCACATAGATGCGACCCAGTACACCTAGGTCGTTCATCATTATATACAAATGGTCGCGAAACACAGCAGGATTGCCGATGTGCGCATATTTATAAAACGAAAGGGTGACACGCTGCTGCCCGCTTTGCTCCAAAAGCTTGGCGAGGGTATCGTGGTCGTAGATGTTGTGCAGTCTCATGGGGCGCGAATTTACTTGTGCAAACGAAGAAAGGGATGATTTTGGTCAGGCAGCAGCATCCAACGTAAGTATCCATTTCTCCAAATTTATCACAACCGAATATCAAAGCCGTTTTGGCTCTGATTATAGTGGTCAAGCTGCTGTTGGACATACTTGCACGCCTGTTCGGCCATAAAATGGCAAAAGGCATCCGTGCTATCATCCGCTCGGCTACGATTGAGCGCAGTGATGTACTCGGCCTTGTCCTCAGCAAAGACAATGGTGAGCGGCAGTGCGAACTTGGCTTGAATAAAGTTCATCAACAGGCGCGATGTGCGGCCATTGCCATCGAACCATGGATGGATGCTTACCAGATAGAAATGCGCCTCGAAGCTTAGGCGATAGCGGGCCATAGCATCTCCCTTTTCGCCCAAACGCGCTTGCAACCTTAGGCATAAGTCGTTCACCATGGGAATGACTTTGTCGTAGTTTACAAAATAGGTAGTGCCAGCCGTCACGTTGCCCAGACGAAAATCGCCTTTGCTATCATCGCATGTGCCCAAAACAGTATTCCTAATCTTTCCAGTACCTCGGTTCACAGCGGCATTGATGCTGCGCAATAACTCGGGTGTAATGGGCAATCGTTTCGCGGCCGCATCAAGGGTATGCAATAGCGCTGTGTGATGGTCGGTCACCATCAGGTGGTGTTCCATCGGTTTGCCTTTGGATGTGGTGCCGTCTAATATCAACACTTGCGTTTCTTCCAACGTGAGTGTGCTGCCCTCAATGGCACTGCCATGATGCACAATGGCGATGCGGTTGAAGGTGCTGTGGTCAACCGTTTGAGCCAATCCCAACTCGTTGAAGCGGATTAGCAATTGCTCAAGAGTTATGAAAGGAGATTGTGGCATGACGATGCGCGAAGATACTTCGTCAATCCAACTGTGGAATATTTCACTTAGGCCACACTCACCTGCCGCTCCACTATTGCGATTCCTTCGCGAAAGCTATGCGGATTGTACCCCAACTCGCTCACTGCTTTGTCTATAGGCATGGGAGTGCGTGGTGGGCGCTTGGCTGCTTGGTTTAGCGTGGCGCTGCTTACGGGGTTGATGAGCCGCTTGTCCAAGCCATAATGCTCGGCCACTTGTTGCACAATTTCGATAATGTTGAGGGTGTCTTTGCCACAGATATTGTATATGCCTGTGGCATTGTGGTCTACCGCAAGGATGCAACCATCGGCAAGGTCTTCTGCAAGGGTGGGGCAGCGCACTTGGTCGTCTACCACGTTGATGGGCTGACCTTTTTCGAGTGCACCTTTAGCCCAAAGCACAATATTTGAACGGCTCATGTTGTCTACCACACCATATACCAGCACCGTGCGCAATATTGCCCATTTCAACGAGCTACCTTGCACAATCAATTCGCCTTTGAGCTTCGAATTGCCATAATAACTCACGGGGTCGGGCGTGGCATCTTCGTAGTAAGGGCCATCTTCGCCATTGAAAATAAAATCGGTAGACACATGTACGAAATGGGCGTTGTGGCGTTCGGCAGCACGCACTATGTATTCCACTGCATCCACATTGGCACGGTCACACGCAGCATGTTCCGTTTCGCAAGCATCTACATTGGTCATTGCAGCTGCATGAATCACATGGTCAGGTCGCACACGATTCATCACTTCGTCTACACTCGCTTGATTCTCTATATCCATAGAAAGAAACGTGTAGCCCCCTTGAACCAGCAAACGATTGGCACCCCGCGCTGTGGCGAAGATCTCAACATCCGGTCTGTCTTTTAGTTTGTAAACCAGTTTCTGACCGAGTAGGCCGTTAGAGCCAGTGATGAGGATTTTCTTGGAAGGACGAGGGACGAGGGACAAGAGACGGGTGAGGTTTAAGGATTAATGCGCAAGGCTTCAAGTTCATGCCGCGAAAAGCAAATGGCGAGCCGCTTCACAAGTCCCATACACTTCTGCGTTTCGGGGCAAACCATTTCTTGAAATACTCCTTGTGTTCTAGAAGAAATGACCCGATAAGATAGAGAATGATGGGCGAGCCGAAAGTGAAAAACGATAAATAGATGAAATACATACGTATAGTTGTGGCACGAATACCCAACTTGTCACCCAGCCAAGAGCATAATCCAAAAACTTTCAATTCGAAAAGGGAGACTGCTTGTTCCTTTAATTCTTTACTCATAGTGCGCGTTTCAACAGTTGATTTCCGACCGTGCAATGTAGGCATTTCTTGTAGTCGCAATAGTTGGAACGCAACTCCAGCAAGGCTTGCGCTATGGCCGCGCTAGGAATAGTAAGCCCTAATTCGCGAAAAGGATGAATGCGCGAATTCTTTTCCCCTTCAATGGCATGAAGCATTTCGATGGCCTGTTCTTTCAACTCATCGCGATGCTCGCGCTGTGCCACCACAATTAAATAGGGCACTACAGCATTGATAAGGATGTGGCGTTGCATGGTGGCACCCAATGGCTTCCGTTGAAACGGACTGGGATGCCCAAACTGGTAGTGGGTGTCCCAATAAGCAGTTGGTCGAGCCAATACAGAAGGACATTCTGACCCATTAAAACTCTGCGAATACCAATGCAGCAACGGTCCACAATGATGAATTAACGCAGCCAATTGCGCCAACCGCAACGATGGGAAATTGGCAGGCCGCAGCCGCAAATAGCGCCACTCTACCCCATTCATTGGCTCTAGATTATACTTATGGCGCAAAAAATCAAATTCGTTCTGAAGCTGCCTAGGCCATTCTTCCTCCAAATTAACTTGCAATAATCCTGCTGTCCCAAACAAAAGAGCTTCCAATTGTATGGGGCTATCTTGATGTTTTATAAGTGTTTTCCACGAAATTCTTCGGGCCATTTGCTCAAATGCATCGGCATTCACTTTCATGCCCATAGTTCTGGAAACGATGATGAAAAAAGCTTGCTCCAAATCGCCTTGGCATTGCTCCACCACCTCATTCATCCACGAAGATTTGCGTTGCAAGCGCTCTAATAAAACACGCTCTAACCAATTTTCGAGCACTGGTTTTTCCACTTCTGCTATGCCTTTACCACAGGCAATTGGATGCTGTGCGTCCACCAAACCTTTATACTGCGCAAGAATTTGGTTGCTAATGCGATGCTGCAATTCGAGTGTTGGAAAATCGCCAAGCGGTTCATCCAAGTCGTTTTCATACACCACGTGAAGGATGATATTGGCATAAGCTGGGTCAGATTGATGCTTGTGCCGAAGCCAATCTGAAGCTTTTACGTGCAGTTCGATATTGCCCGCCAATTGCAATGCATCTATGCCAATTCGCGCGTTGATAAAATCGGGACCAGCATCAGCACTGTGATTGCCAGGACGCATTACTTCTAAAGACCTGCCATCTATAGTTGCTAAGTCGCGGGCATCAAAAAGTCTATACTTCCAAATATGATGTAGAAGTTCCTCGCGTATGGAAGCCATACGTTAAAAGTAAAAGGAAAATTGAAAATGGGAATGAGAAAATCAAGAATCCCGAAACGATTCTTTATTGATCTAGTTCTTAAACCCTTTGCCCTACACCAACCCTGCTTTCTGCAGCAATGTTGCCATTTCTTGCTGCATTGTTTTGGCGGCTTCGCGAGCGGCCTCAGCAAAATCATCGCCATTGCTGGCATAAATGATATTGCGCGATGAGTTTACCAATAAGCCACATTGGCTATTGAGCCCATACTTCGCCACTTCTTCAAGGCTGCCACCTTGAGCCCCAACGCCTGGAACAAGTAGAAAGTGGTCAGGAACTATCTGCCGGACTTTAGCTAATAATTTAGCTTTGGTTGCTCCTACCACAAACATAGTATTGTCGGGTGTGCCCCAAAGTTTTGCCCTTCGCAACACTTCTTGATAGAGCGGCCCGTCAGCCGTTTCAATCATTTGCACATCCTGCGCGCCTTCGTTTGAAGTGAGCGCGAGAAGAACAACCCATTTATCGGCAAACCTAAAATAGGGTGTCACACTATCCGAACCCATGTAGGGCGACAAGGTGATGGCGTCAAAATTCATCTGATCGAAAAATCCTTTGGCATACATGGAAGAAGTGTTGCCAATATCGCCCCGCTTTGCATCGGCTATCATAAACACATCTTGCGGTACTTCTTGCATAGTGCGCTCTAGGCTTACCCAACCTTCAAATCCACGGCTTTCATAAAAGGCTGTATTTGGTTTGTAGGCCACACACAAATCATGTGTAGCTTCTATTATTTGCTGATTGAATTCCAACACTGGGTCGGGATATCCATACAAATGAGGTGGGATTTTAGCGATATCCGTATCGAGCCCGATACATAGAAAACTTCGCTTTTTACGAATTTGTTCGAAAAGTTGCTGGCGATTCATGGAGGGCAAAACTAACTAAGCAGACTGACCTATCATCACTATAAACCGCCATGTAGCTGCATTTTCTCTAACACTTCCAACACGAAGCGTGACGCCCAATTCCAATTAGTAGTTCTCTACTTCTCCCTTGGCATCAATCACTTTCTGCTTTAAGTCTTCCTTAAAAGCAACCAATCTGGCCAATACTTGGGCATCTGATGTGGCGATTATTTGAGCAGCAAGTATGCCTGCATTCTTGGCTGCATTAAGCGCCACGGTTGCCACTGGCACACCGTTAGGCATTTGAAGAATAGAAAGAATACTATCCCAACCATCAATAGAATTGCTGCTTTTTACTGGAACACCAATCACTGGAAGTGGTGTTATGGAGGCCACCATGCCTGGCAAATGAGCCGCCCCACCTGCACCTGCAATGATTACTTTAAGCCCACGGTCTGCGGCTGTTTTGGCATAATCGAACATGCGTTCGGGCGTACGATGAGCCGAAACAACCGTCATTTCATAGGCCACCCCCAACTCCTTTAGCACATCGGCTGCGTCTTTCATCACTTTCAAATCAGAACTGCTGCCCATAATTATTCCAACCAATGCTTTGCTCATGCTTTCACTTTTAAGGTCTGTTGTACATTTTTGGCCGTGGCCTTAGCTTCTTCCAACGTTTCGGCAATAATAGTGACGTGACCCATTTTTCGAAATGGCTTAGTAAATCGCTTGCCATATAAATGAACGTTCACGCCTTTCCATGCTATAGCAGTTTCAAGGCCTTCATAACGCGCTTCGCCTGTGTGACCTTCTTCGCCCAAAAGATTGACCATCACGGATGGTTTCACCACAGATGTATCGCCAGGGCTAAGGCCAAGAATAGCACGCAAATGCTGCATAAACTGCGAAGTATAATTGCCTTCTATGGTTTGATGGCCGCTATTGTGTGGGCGCGGTGCGATTTCGTTCACCCATATATTATCCTCGGTGTCCAGAAACAATTCGACCGCGAGGAGGCCAACGATTCCCAGTTTTTCTGCCACTGTTTGCGCCAAGTGTTGGGCCTGTGCTTCTATCTCCACTGTCACATCGGCTGGACTAAATAGAAACTCCACCAAGTTTGCCTTTGCGTTAAACTCTAACTCTACCACAGGGAATGCGGCTATTTCGCCCTTGGCATTGCGCGAAACAATGACCGAAAGTTCTTTGCGCAGCGTCACTGCTTTTTCAAGTACCGATGGCGCGCCAAATGCCTTATCTATATCTGTAGAAGACCACAGCGCCTGCACTCCTTTACCATCATAGCCCCCTTTGCGCAACTTTTGAAACGCGGGAAGAAAATCTATGTACTGATGTATTGCCTCCGCATCAACAAGCCTAAAGGGAGGCGATGGGATATTATGCTCCCTATAAAACTCCTTTTGTGCGCCTTTATCTTGAATGAGCCTAATTACACCCGACTGCGGAAACACCTGCTTGCCCATTGCTTCTAGTTCGGCAAGGGCGTCCACATTCACATGCTCAATCTCGATGGTGATGATATCTACCGTTTGGCCGAAGGCTAAAACCGTATCATAATCGTTGAAGCTCCCTTGAGTAAACGCATGGCAAATGTGTTTGCAGGGAGCATCCGCATCGGGATCGAGAATATGCACATCCACATCTAAATTGATGGTTTCGCGGATTAACATGCGCCCCAATTGTCCTCCACCAAGGATACCAATTCGGGTTTTGGGCTGGTAACTCATGGGGCAAAAGTAGCCCTCCAAAACGGTTTGATGACCCCAACCTACCTACTTTCTAAGCAAGTCGCTGCAAATGTTACTTTTGCAAGCCTTTTTAGATTCTATATGGAGGCAGCAGCAATTCAACTTCACGATAAGTTTTTTGTTCCTTATTTGGATGAAAAACAATTGCAAGTTGCGGTGCAAACCATTGCCAACAGCATCAACACTGACTACGAAGGGCGCACGCCTTTGGTAGTGATTGTATTGAATGGTGCGTTCATGTTTGGGGCAGATTTGATAAAACGCATGACAGTGAATTGCGAGGTGGCATTTATTCGTGTAAGCTCCTATCGTGGCACAGCTAGCACAGGCGAAGTGAAGGAAGAAATGCCTCTTGGGGCTGACGTGCAAGGAAGAGACGTGATAGTAGTAGAGGACATAGTGGACAGTGGACTGACGATGGACAACCTCCGTCAGCGTATGGCTGCTGAAGGGGCGAATTCCGTATCGCTTTGCACCCTTTTGTTTAAACCAGATGCCTTTAAAGGTTTCTTTGAATTACGGTACGTTGGATTTGAAATTCCCGACCGCTTTGTAGTGGGCTATGGCCTTGACTATGATGGTTTGGGAAGAAACTTACCATCTATCTACCAATTAAACGTGTAAATTGAAAACGGCTTGAAAAGGCCAATCATTAAAGATTAGAACACATAATTCGATTTTTATCATGCTGAATATTGTACTCTTCGGCCCTCCAGGCGCAGGAAAAGGCACTCAAGCCGAAAAACTCATTGCACACTATGGGTTGAAACATATTTCTACTGGTGATGTGTTTCGGTTCAACATTAAAAATGGAACTGATTTAGGGAAATTGGCCAAAAGCTATATGGACAAAGGTGAATTGGTTCCCGATGCCGTTACTATAGATATGCTTGCTGCCGAGGTAGACATGAATCCACAAGCCAAAGGATTTATATTCGATGGTTTTCCGCGTACAGATGTACAAGCTACTGCGCTTGACGCGTTATTGGCTGGAAAAAATTTAGGCATATCGCTTATGATTGCGCTCAATGTGGCCGATGATGAATTAAAAGTGCGCCTCAAAGGCCGCGCAGAACACTCGGGACGTGCTGATGATGCCGACCCAGAGGTTATCGCCAATCGTATTGCAGTATATAAAGAGCAAACTGCACCTGTAGCTAACTTCTACGACAAGCAAGGCAAACTGCGGTTGGTGGAAGGCGTAGGGCCTATCGATACCATTTTTGGTCGCATTTGCGGAGCAATTGATAAGGGGTAGATTAAATAGCCGCATATTCGGGTGTCTGAAAATGCGCTCAATTAATTATTAGGACACCGCAAAACCATGAAATCGAACTTTATTGACCACGTAAATATTTGCTGCCGCAGTGGCAATGGCGGT
>Ga0247843_1005891_pt1 | contig 16530 bp, 15 predicted proteins | sample LaCruzMarch2017__FD_192420 | JGI IMG/M metagenome (GOLD analysis project Ga0247843, IMG submission 192420) | Freshwater microbial communities from meromictic Lake La Cruz, Castile-La Mancha, Spain - LaCruzMarch2017_8m | ecosystem: Environmental > Aquatic > Freshwater > Lake | place: Spain... | reverse complement strand
GCCTTCACTTGGCCAGAAGTTATCGGTTTGAATCCCGACAAAACAAGGGTTATTCCGGTGGGCTTCACGGCACCATGGGTTGAACCATATTCTGGTACTTCGGTACCTTGGTCACAGGCACTTGATGGAAAACGTGTACTAGTTGTTTCCGGATTTTCGACATCGATTGAGAGTCAACATAGAGTAATCAAAGAAGTTTTCCCTGGTGCATCTTTCCCAAAATTTAGTCTATCAACAGTACGTGCGCCGATCGTTACGGGGGAAAAAGATTCAGACGGCCATACATGGTTTGAATTGCTTGACCGAATGAAGAAGGAGATTTCTACGAAAGACTTTGACGTTGCATTGATTGCCGCTGGCGCTTTTTCTTATCCACTTGCAGCCCATGCTAAAGAAATAGGAAAAATCGGAATTCACTGTGGTGGGGGTTTACAGCTCTTTTTCGGAGTAATGGGAAATAGGTGGAATAAGTCCCCTGAAGTTCTCAAGTACCTAAATACCTCGTGGGTTCGGCCTTCCTCCAAGGAGCGACCAAAAACTGCGGATCAAGTAGAAAATGCCTGCTATTGGTGAAAGCGGAAGTAATTGCCCACGTAACTTGATTCAGAATGAATCGATGTCTGAGGAGTTTTCCTCTTATTTGCTCTCAAAAACCTAAAATTTTGCTTGGGCAAAGATATAGTTTATCCATGCTAAAAACTTGCAATGTGTGTAATTCAGGCGAATTAGAAACGGTTTGGGAACTCCCAGATTTTCCATTAACGGGAATCTATGTCGAGAACCTTCAAGGTGTGAGCTACGATAATGAGTACCAACAGGAGTTACAGTTTTGTCAGAATTGCTCACATGCCCAACTCGGAAATCAAATTGATCCAACTTTTCTTTATCGAGACACCTATACACACCGCACGTCCGAAAGTCCGATTTCGGCAGGCGGAAATAGATATTTGTTGGAGTACATTCGTTCTGTTACAGGAAATCGTGAGTTTAATCAAGTATTAGAAATCGGCTGCAACGATTTGTTTCTTCTAGATAATTTGAAAGATCGTTCAAGGAATCAAGCGGGAGTCGACCCGATTTGGTCCGATGGCGTAAACGTCTCAGAAGGTGGAGTTAGACTCTGGGGTGGTTTTGCAGAATCAGTAGACTATGACGCTCTTCTTCATACTAAAGCCGATTTAGTCATCACTGCTCATACATTTGAGCACATTACTGATCCAAGACTCGCAATAGAGAGCCTAAATGGACACTTATCAGAGGACTGCTTGTTTATTGTCGAAGTCCCAAGCGCTGAGCGGATGTTGGAACAAGGAAGATTAGACCAAGTATTCAATCAACACGTGAACTATTACTCTGTCACTTCAGTCGAAAAGCTACTTTCCCCACTGGGGTTTAGATTGATTGATATGGACTATAACTTTTCATACTGGGGAGGCACCCAACTTCTCACTTTTTCAAGAGCAGATCAGTCAAACCAGCCAATCCCTAAACGCCAGATTAACAGAGAAACATACTTGCAAGGCGTCGCGACTTTTCTCGCCTCAATGGAAAACACTTCTAAGCAAATTGAGAATAGCCGAGGGCCAGTTTATCTCTATGGTGCAGCACAAATGTTACCGTCATTGATTTATCACTTTAGCGTAGAGGCAAAGGAAAAAATCGCTGGGATTATTGATGACAATCCGATGAGACAGAATCGATATTTCCCAAATCTAAAAACAAAAATCGTTTCTTCAGATGATTTGCCAGATTTATCTAATGCAACTCTTGTGATTTCTGCACTTGATAGTGCGAGACCTATTTTGAGCAGGCTTCTAGGGCAGCGAATTAGAACCTTGATTATTCCTAACGGACTGATTTAGATGGCGAAGAACCCAAAAACTAAATACGGGGTCTGGTCGTTACTGAATTCCTATAGCGTGCTGAGAGTCCTCCTAGAAGGCGACATTGACTTCGTTGTTTTTGATTTAGAGCACGGGTATTGGCGTAGAGATCAGTTAGCGACTGCAGTAGATCTGTGTCAAAAAAATGGAAAGTACGCGGTTGCTCGGATTCCGAACGCAACACAAGAATGGGTTCAGCTCGCGTATGACGCTAACGTAGATGTGTTACAAATAGCTGGCATAAGGTCACAAACCGATATTGATGATCTGATTGTGGTCACGAACTATCCACCGGTAGGAAACTTAGGATTTTCTCCATGGACACCTCAGGGCTATAGCCATAATCTTTCAGTGGATCGTAACCCTAAAATTTCAGTTCAAATTGAAGATATTGCTTTGCTCAACAAGTTTATAGACGGGAGCCTACGCTTTTCTCCAAAAATAGTTTCCATCTTCATTGGTAGATATGATTTAAGCGTAAGCATGGGGATTCCTGGGCAAATCGAAAATGTTGAAATAATGGATTTGATTAAGTCCGCTCAGGGAATTGCATTGGATTTAGGACTAACATTAGGTACAGTGAGTAACACGGGTCTTGATGCGCAAAAACTTCAAAAAATTGGCACAAGCTTCATTTCCTTAGGCTCAGATGTTCAGAGACTATTGATTCAGACGGGACTTGAGGAGAGTTAGATGGATTTAAAATTGCAAGGGAAGAAAGCTTTAGTAACGGGTGGCGCAAGCGGAATCGGTCGTGCAATAGTCATTGGTTTGGCTTCCGAAGGTGTAGACGTTGCATTTACGTCAAGAAACAATGAGCGGGGAAATCAATTGCTCGAGGATCTAGGTGGGTTAGAGTCTGGTCACTTTTTTCTCAATCTTGACGTAAGTGATAGTAAAGGCCCCGTTGAAGTTTTTCAAGTTTTGAATCAAGCAGGATTCGATGTAGATATTTTAATTAACAATGTAGGAGATACGCTTGAAGTTGTGGATCCAGAGTGTTCAATCACAGATTGGCAAGCTGTTTATCGGCTTAATCTAGAAGTGCATGTAGAGTTAGTAAACTTATTGATCCCACACATGAAGGCGAACAGTTGGGGGAGAATTGTAAACATAACGGCGGGTGCTGCTTTGGAAAACTCGGGTCCTGTCCCGTACTCAACTATGAAAGCTGCCTACACTGCCTACACAAGGTCCATGGCAAGAGTTCTTGCACCAACAGGCATCGTGATGTCAGCAGTATTGCCTGGTGTCGTGTTGACTGAGGACGGACATTGGAACAGAGTTTTAAAAGAACGACCAGATCACGCGAAGAAATACCTAGAGGAGCGAACGTCCCTAAAGCGCTTTGGCACTCCTGACGAGATTACCCCCTTTGTGCTCTTGTTAAGTTCTGAGCTTGCTTCATTTGCAGTTGGCTCAATTGTTCCTGTTGAGGGTGGGCAGGCTAGACACTTCTTTGCGGGAAACCTCGAGGCTTACGCTTAATTAACACTATGAAGAACACGGATATTGTTGCGAAAGTCTTGCGAGAAGCAGGAGTCACAGATTTTTTCGCGGTGACTGGTGGTGCGGCAGTCCATATTATTGATTCACTGATACAGCATGGTGATATGAAGGCCGTGTTTCATCATCACGAGCAAGCGGCTGCACTAGCTGCAGACTCCTATGCTAGGTTGCGAAATTTGGGAGTTTGTGTAGTTACAACGGGACCCGGAGTTACAAATGCATTGACTGGTTTACTGTGTTCTTGGCAGGACTCAGTGCCAACTGTGTTTATCTCCGGACAGGCAAGACACTCGCTCACGGGTTTAGGTGCAGATGTCAGGCAAGTCGGAACACAACATCTGGAAGTCATTCCAATTGTTCAACATATGACCAAAAAAGCAGTCATGCTCAAACCAGGAGATAACATCGAAGATGTTTTGGTTGAGCTAATTCAGATTGCACAAAGTGGGCGAAAAGGTCCAGTGTGGTTGGATATTCCGCTCGACCTCCAAATTCAAGATTCAGAGAAAGCCCAAGAATCAAAATCGAGTGATAAAAAGGTAGCAATAACTCGATTCGCTCAGGGAGAAGTTCTCGGTCTTCAAAATGATTTGAGCCAGGCAGCAAGGCCAATTTTGTTACTTGGGCGAGGAATCCATGGACTGAGTCAAGAAGTTTTCGAAAAAACGTTACAGATTTTGAATGTGCCTTGTGTGAGAACTTGGGGTTTTCTGGACTCATCATTAGTGATACCGGAAGAGTATAACTGTGGTGTGGTTGGTGTTTCTGGTCAACGAGGTGCCAACAAGATGATTTCAGAATCAGATTTAGTTCTTTCGCTTGGTGCACGTTGGGGTCAAGCGGTAGTTGGGCCATTAATTGAGAAATTTGCCCCAAACGCAAAAGTACACATTGTGGACATTGACCAAAATGAACTTACTAGAACGCAAGCATTTTTACCCCATGCCAATTCTCACAAAGGGGATGCGGCTGAATTGTTCCAATTGGTAGCTACTGGATTTGAGGGCAAGAAGTCGTTAGAAAGTTGGCATAAATATTGCAAAGGCTTATGTAATTATAACTACGAGCAAAACTACTCTCCGGACGGAGACGGAATAGATCAGTACGCTCTTTTCAAATTGCTAGATCAGAATCTACATGCAAACACCACAATAGTAATTGATGGAGGAGGAACAATAGTTTACTGCTCTATGCAGATACTGAGAAAACTTCCCGATAGAACAATTGTGATCCCAAGTGCGTCTGCACCCATGGGTACGGGAATTCCCCATGCGATTGGTGCCCAGATCAGTTTTCATACACGACACACAATTTTAGTTTGTGGAGATGGAAGTTTTCCATTTAACATTCAAGAGCTTCAGACAGTTCAAACGAATAAGTTACCCATCAAAATTATTGTGGTGAACAACAACGGGTATTTATCAATCCAGGGGACCCAAGATCAATTCCTCAAGGGGCGCCACTTTGGCTCTGCTCCCGACGGGGGGCTAGAGATACCCAATTTTGAAAAGATCGTGAAAGCTTTTGGAATTCAGTACGATCAAGCCTCCAAGTATTCTAATCTCTCAGAAAAACTTGAATCCTTAACTAACGCTGATGGTCCAGCTGTACTTGAAGTTCACATAAAGCAAGGGCAATGGATTTATCCCAGAACAGGATTCAGAATGGGTGCAGATGGAAAGTTTACTCCTCTACCCCTGAGCGAAATGCATCCTGAAAAAATAGTTCCAGATTTCTGCTGAAGAAATCTCGGGAAAAGAACTTGGAGACTATACTTCTATGATGCTCGAAGAGGAAAATTATGCGCTTGGGTTCCTAGATTCTTATTTCCTCAGACTAAAAAAAGCACAGGAATTCGTAGACCTTGACGAGGTTTCGGAGCTATTCTTGAAGTTGCTAGAAATACGACGATCCGATTCTACCCTTTTTCTTGCAGGAAACGGCGGAAGTGCTAGCACAAGCCAACACTTTGCAGTTGATTTGGGAATTGGCGGTATTGGTAGAAATTCAATTATACGATCGATCTGTCTCTCTGATAATCAAAGCTCAATTACCGCAATAGCTAATGACATAAGTTTTGACTCTATTTTTGCGGCGCAACTTTCAGTCCTTGGGAAAGATACAGATACATTGATGGTTATTTCGGCTTCAGGGAATTCAACTAACCTCATTAGCGCAGTAAACCAGGCGAAGCAAATTGGTTTGAAAACCTTGGGCTTACTAGGTTTTGATGGTGGAGAGTTACGTGCCATCTGTGACTACTCAGTTCTTGTGGAAACAAATATAGGTGAGTACGGGATTGTTGAGGATATTCATCTTTCAATCTGCCACGCGCTAACTGAAGCATTAAGGAGAACAGATTGAACGACCAGAGCATCTTAGTTTTAGGCTCAAACTCTTTTTCCGGTAGCTCTTTTGCTTCAAGTTTGCCGCCGAATTGGAGTAAACATCTAGTATTTCGGACCCCCTTACCTTCAAGGTTATTCTCAGCAGAGATTTTAATGAATGAAGGCGATACTTTAACTCAATGGAATTTGAATGAGAATAGTGAGAAAATTCTTGAACTAGTAAAAAGAAAAAAAATCACCACGATTGTTAACTTCGCTGCTCAAAGTATGGTCGGTCAAAGTTGGGATCAACCCGAAGATTGGTACGAAGCTAATGTCATGTCACTTTCAAAAATGCTCAATGAATTACGAAAACAAGTGCAACTGAATAAGTTTATTCATTTTTCCACTCCAGAGGTGTATGGATCAACAACAGGACCCGTGAAGGAAAACTTTAATTTTGCGCCGAACACACCATATGCAATTTCGAGGGCTGCCTCGGATTGGCACCTGAAAGCACTTCAGGAGAATTTTGGGTTCCCGGTGATATTTACTCGTGCCGCAAACGTTTATGGAGAACACCAGCGCCTATATCGCATAATCCCCAGAGTGATTATCTCCGCTTTAACTGGAAAAAAATTCCCACTTCAAGGTGGAGGAAAATCGATACGATCATTCATACATATTGATGACGTCAGTGATGCACTAATTGCGATCCTGAAAGACGGAAAAATTGGCGACAGCTACCACATTTCTACCAATGAATTAATCACAATTTATGATTTAGTGAACGTGATTGCGGAAAAGCTAAATGTCAGGATTGACGATCTTGCTGAAATTACTCCTGACCGATCAGGAAAAGATTTTGCTTACCAACTGGATTCCAAAAAGATTAGATCGGAACTTGGTTGGTTGGAAAAAATTTCACTAAGCTCAGGGATCGACAGAACTATTCACTGGGTTGAGCAAAACCTAGATGAGCTCAAAACCTATCCACTAAATTATGAACATAAAAGGTGAAAAATGAGGATACTTGTTACGGGGGGGTGCGGGTATGTTGGCTCTGTCCTTGTCCCAAATCTCGCGGCAGCTGGGCACGAAATCACTGTTGTTGATTCTCAATGGTTTGGAAATTTCCTTCCCAATTCCAGCAATATTAAGATACTGAAGAAGGCTTTTTGGGAAGTAACGCTTGATGATCTAGATGGGATTGACTCTGTCATTCACCTTGCGAATGTCGCAAACGACCCGAGCGTAGACTTAAACCCTATTCTCTCATGGGAAGTGAACGTTCTACATACCACTCAGTTACTCAATCTATGTAAGAAATCAAAGAGTATAAAAAGTTTCATGTATGCAAGCTCAGGTAGTGTTTATGGAGTTAAAGAAGAAGCGAGGGTCACAGAGGAATTAGATCTTGTTCCGATATCGGCCTATAACAAGACAAAAATGTCCGCCGAACGGGTGTGTTTGAGTTATTCAGGGGATTTCAGTGTCTACTGCATAAGACCGGCAACAGTCTGTGGGATATCGCCTAGAATGCGTTTTGATGTAGTTGTGAATATGTTCGTCATGCATGCGTTCAAGAACAATAAAATTAGCGTATTCGGTGGTGATCAGATCAGGCCAAACATACATATCGAAGATATGTCGCGGGTATACGAACATTTCTTGGGGAATCCGGGGCTTACATCTGGTTGTTATAACGCGGGATTTGAGAACATTTCTGTCTTAAGTATTGCTGAGTTGGTTGCCGAAAAATTTGGGGTTGAAATAGAAATTCAACCATCTAACGATCCCCGTTCATATCGTCAAGATTCAAGCAAATTGATAGATACCGGGTATAGACAAACTAAAACGGTAGAGAACGCTATTGACGAGATTTCACTTGCACTCAATTCAGGACAGATAATTGATAATGACCGGTGGTATACCGTCAAATGGATGACCGCAAACAAAATCGGAGATATCCAATAATGGGCCGTGAAATTGACTTACTTGCCAAATATCCTAAAGTCACAAGAGATTTAAATGCTCGCTTGGAAGCAAAAAGTGAAGAAGCGCGAGCAATCGGGCGTAGATTTGATTTTGACTATTTTGATGGCGATCGCAATCATGGCTACGGAGGGTTCACATACCAATCTAGATTTTGGAAACCAGTCGTTCCCGACATTGTTTCACATTTTAATTTGACTAGTGAATCAAAAGTTCTTGATGTTGGTTGCGCGAAAGGCTTTTTCTTACACGATCTACAGGAATTGCTCCCAGGGATTGACATTAATGGTATCGACATTTCTTCCTATGCAATTCAAAATGCAATTGAGACAGTGAGTGGGAAGGTAAAGGTTGGCGACGCACGGAAACTTGAATTTGCTGATAACTCATTTGATTTTGTCATGTCGATTAATACCATCCATAATCTAAATCGGGAAGATTGTGCAAAATCTTTACGAGAAATACAAAGAGTTAGTGGTGGCAGAGCTTTCATCACAGTCGACGCCTACCGTGATGAAAGAGAGAAAGAACGCATGGAAGCTTGGAATTTAACTGCGCTAACGATGATGTCAGTAGAAGAGTGGAAAGTTCTCTTTGCTGAAGTGGGTTATGACGGCGACTACTATTGGTTTATTCCGTGAACAAGAGATTAGATTTCGCTCGACTATACAGAACTGCTTTACGCATACGTCTAGTCGAGTCAACAATTGCGCAGAAGTATTCTGAGGGCAACATGCGCTGCCCAGTCCATCTTTCAATTGGTCAGGAGATCCCCAGCGCTATTTTTCAACAAGTCGTGATGTCGGGAGACACCGCAATCAGCACTCATCGCGCACATGCTCACTACCTAGCTATGGGCAGCGATCTACCCAGAATGATCGCCGAAATTTACGGAAAGGTAACTGGGTGCTCTAAAGGAAGAGGTGGATCGATGCACCTGGTCGATCTTGAAAAAGGCTTCCTCGGCTCCTCTGCAATCGTCGGAAATAGTATTCCTATAGGTGTTGGCGTTGGGTATGCCAAACAATTAAGTGGGGATTCTGGAGTTAGCTACGTTTTTCTGGGTGAGGCTGCGACCGAAGAAGGGTCTTTTTATGAATCCGCTAACTTTGCGGTGGTTCACAAACTACCCGTCGTCTTTGTCCTTGAAAACAATCTCTATTCAGTTTATACAAGTTTAAGTGATCGCCAACCTTCGAATAGAACTCCCAGCCAACTTGCTTCGGCTATTGGTCTGCGAAGCGAGTTAGCAACTGACTCTGACTTTGAAGGCGCATTTGCAAAACTAAGTGAACTAACTAAGTATTCGCGTGAAGGAAATGGGCCATCTTTGATTGAGATTAGCACCTATAGAACTCTCGAACATTGTGGACCAAATGATGATGACGATTTGGGATATCGACCCAAAGATGAAATCGCTAAGTTTAAAGATGTAGATCTCATTCAAAATCTTGAGGAGATGCTAGGACTTACAACCCAGGAAAAACAGAAGATAGCCTCTGAGATACTCGAAGAAATCTCAAGAGCTGTTGATTTTGCAGAGTCTTCGCCCTTTCCGACCTACGCTGAAGCAACAGGTGATGTATATGCAAACTAATGCAGCGGCTGAGATCTTGCGCATATTAGATCGAAATCTGAAGCAAAACTCTAAGTTTTTGATCGCCGGATTAGGCGTCACGGATCCAAAAGGAGTTTTTGGGACCACCATTGGACTTGTTGATAAGTACGGACGCAAACGAGTGCTTGAGACTCCAACATCCGAGAATGCAATGACAGGCGTTGGGGTCGGACTCGCGATTTCTGGATTTCAACCATTAATGGTTCACCAGCGAATAGATTTTTTTATTCTTGCAATGGATCAAGTTGTAAATTCCGCAGCGAAATGGCATTTTATGTTTGGTGGACAAACCTCTGTCCCAATCACAATTCGCCTAATTACTGGTCGAGGATGGGGTCAGGGCCCTACCCATTCGCAGAATTTGCATTCTTGGTTTGCCCATATTCCTGGCTTAAAGGTGGTTATGCCGTCATTCGCTTCAGAGGTTGCGGCCTTGTTGCAAGCTTCGATAGATGACCCAAACCCAGTTATCTTCATCGAAGATCGATGGATTCACAATCAAAAAGTTGATGTCGACGATCCGCGACTAAATGAGTCTATCGAGTTGGGTAGAGCTCGAGTGTGTCATTCGGGTGATGAAATCACCGTAGTTTCATCGGGCTATATGTCGATTGAAGCACTAAAGGCCGTTTCTTACCTTAAAGAACATGGCATCTCTGCCGAGCTTGTAGATTTGAGAACTATAAAACCCCTGGATATGGAAACGATTCTAACTTCAGTAAGAAAAACGAAAAATCTAGTGGTCGTTGACTCAGGAAATGAAATTGCCTCATTTGGCAAAGAAGTCATCGCAAATGTAGTTATGGCAAAAGGGTTAAATCTAACCAATAACCCCCGACTGGTTTCTTTGCCTGATGTGCCAGAGCCGACCAGTCATGGAGTTATTGGCGCATACAGAGTATCTGCAGTAAAAATTGCAAAAACAGTCTTGGAGACTCTATCAAAATCAACACCAGTGGGTTTGGTTCAATCGCTAGCTCCTTCAAAGGAAGATGTTCCAGACCCATCCTTCACAGGGCCTTTCTAAGTGGGCCCAAAAAAGCCTGCGCTTTTCTTGGATCGCGATGGAGTTGTGAATAGAAATCATGGGTATGTCCACGAGATATCTGATTTTGAGTTCTTTCCCGAAATTTTTGAGATTTGTCGAATTGCTAAATCTTCCCTCATGCCAATTGTCATTGTCACGAATCAAAGTGGAATAGGTAGGGGATACTTCAGGGAAAGCGATTTTGAAATTCTGACAGAGTGGATGTTGGTCAAATTTCATGAGGAAGGCATCCAGATAGATGGCGTGTTTCACGCCTCCGAGAATCCTGATAAACCCACAGAGGCCGGATCTTCTAGGCGCAAACCGTCCCCAACAATGATTCTAGAAGCCGCTATCAAGCTCCAAATTGATCTAAGCAACTCGATTTTGGTAGGTGATAATGAATCAGACATGATTGCAGCTATGCAAGCAGGAATAAAGCATAGGATCCTGATAGGTATAGAAAACAATCCCAACGCAACTTTGGTTGTGACGGATCATATTGAATGCTCCAAAGCGGTGCGTGATGTTGTCTTAGGAATGCGAGACTTGAAAACGACATGACTAGGAAAATAACGGCAGCGATACTTCGAGAAACCGGTGAAAAACTCTCCGTCGAAGAAATTCATTCAGCCCCCCTCAAATTTGGCCAAGTTCTTGTAAAAGTTGTTTACGCTGGTATTTGTCGAAGTCAGTTGATGGAGCAACAAGGTAAAAGAGGCGTAGATAAGTGGTTGCCACACTTACTTGGTCACGAAGGCTACGGAGAAGTGGTTGAAGTTGGATCTGGTGTAACTAAATGCATTCCTGGCGATCTCGTAGTTCTCACTTGGATTGAAGGCTCAGGAATAAATGCGGAAAATGCTCTCTATACAGATTCGTCTGGACATCAAATTAACTCAGGAAAAGTCACGACATTCTCATCGTATAGTGTTATTTCAGAGAATCGAATATTTCTTGCCCCCATTGGATTCCAAGAAGAATTCTTAGCACTTTTCGGGTGCGCACTTTTAACCGGTGGTGGGATGGCACTTAAGTATGGCGCTAATCCGGACGTGAACAAGATTTGCATTGTGGGTTATGGAGGAATTGGATCAGCTGCGGGAATTGTTTTGAAAGGGATGGGTAAGACTCAGATCGACATAATTGAAACGTCGCTTGAAAAGAGGAAGCAAGCGGAGAAAGCTGGTTTTTCAAATACCTATAAATTCTTTGAAGAAGGTGGAATGGAATATGATCTTGTAATTGAGGCAACCGGAACATCATCAGCGATTGAAGCGGGATTCGAAAGATTAAACAATAAAGGAATACTTGTGTTCGCTAGCCATCCGGAAAACGGATCAAAGATTACTTTGGATCCTTATGACCTGATCAAAGGCAAGCGCATCGTTGGAACGTGGGGGGGCGAAGTCAACCCAGATTTGGACGTCCCAAAAATTGCGAAGTATCTGAAAGCAAGTGGTACGGATCTAGAACTACTCATCGGCGATGTCTTCACAATTGACGAAGTCAATGAGGGTCTGGCTTACTTAGACTCTGGGAAAAGTGGTCGCCCACTCTTGAGATTAAACGGGGATTAAGATGACGGATAAGGCAGATGTAGTTTTTCTATCTGGAAAATTTCGTGTCATTCATGCTGGGCACATGCGTCTTTTTCGAACAGCCATTGATTTTGGCCAGAAACTTGTTGTTGCTCTGGACATCAGTGAGCTGTCCGAAGAGGAAGTGCTGTGGCGCAAGGGAATTCTAGAGAATATTGAGTACGTTGACGAAGTCGTAAATTTCGATGGTGATGTTGAGGGAATTCTCAGATCCATTCGCCCGAGCATTGTAATAAAGGGTCACGAGTTTAGGAATGCGGAGAATATAGAAACTAGAGTTTTGGCTGAGTATGGCGGAAAGATCATATTTACTTCTGGAGCAAGCTTTTACTCCGAGAATGATTTGATTGGGAGTAGCGATTCTGAGTTTATCCAAAAGCTCGCGCCACTTCCACAAGACTTTATGGCGAGAAATGGGATTACAACCGGTCGTTTAATCCAACTCATAGAAAGCTTTTCTAGATTACGTGTCTGCGTGATTGGTGACTTGATTATTGATGAATATATTAACTGTCACCCACTAGGAATGTCCCAAGAAGAACCTACAGTAGTCGTAACTCCTATTGACAGTAAGAGATTCTTTGGAGGAGCAGGCATCGTCGCGGCACACGCAAATTCGCTGGGTGCGAGCACTTCACTATTAACAGTAACTGGCCAAGACGAAACGTCAGAATGGGCTCTAAAAAAAGCATTCGAGTATGAACTCAAATGCTTAATTGTTGAAGATCCCACAAGACCAACGACACTCAAACAGAGATATCGCAGCGGAACCCAGACCCTACTCAAAATAAGTCACTTGACTCAAGATTTTTTAGATTCTGAGAAGGAAAAGGAACTGATTGCAAAATTCTCAAGCTTGGCTGAAAATTTAGATGTTGTAATTTTCTCTGACTTTTCTTATGGGGTACTCTCCCCATACGTTGTCGAGCAGATACTGGCCACTGCTTTAAAAAATAATGTTTTCATAAGTGCAGACAGTCAATCTTCATCTCAAATTGGCAATCTAGGTAAATTTAGGTGCGTTGGCCTCATTTCAGGGACTGAACGTGAAGCGCGAATGGAGCTTAAGGACAATACGTCTGGACTAGCAGTCGTGGCTGAAAGTTTAAGATCACAACTCGAAGCAAAAAATCTACTTTTGAAGATGGGCGGCGACGGAGTTCTCATTAGCGCCATTAATGATTCAGGCGAGATTTTGGCCACTGATGAGATATCTGCGATCAACAAGAATCCTATAGACACTTCCGGTGCAGGCGATTCTATGCTTGCTGGAGCGAGCCTTGCTTTAGCTTCTGGGGCAAACATTTATGAAGCTGCACTCGTGGGTTCAGTTCTTGCTGGAGTCCAAGTTGGAAGACTGGGAAACACCCCAATTTCACAAGCAACCATCAATTCTGTTCTGCAATTATGAAAGCATTGGTTCTTGCAGCTGGATTCGGAAAACGTTTGGGCAAAATCACAACAGAGATTCCAAAACCTCTGATCAAAGTCGGAGATAAGCCAGTCTTAGGTTTTTGTCTGGCTGAATTATGGAATGCAGGAGTTACTGAGGTAGTGATCAATACACACCACCTCGCTTCTCAGATTGATGAATTCATTGAAAGTTATGAAACCGAGCTAATCATCAATCTGAGCTACGAGGAGAAACTTCTTGGAACAGCGGGGACACTCAAAAGACATATAGAATTTCTCTCTGACGAAGACTTTTTAGTTATGCATGCAGATAATTACTTTATCGATTCAATTGCAGCACTAGTCGCGGACCATAAATCTCGACAGGTCGGGCGGTACGGAACACTTGGCACATTTGTAACTAAAGACCCCAAAAACTGTGGAGTGTTGGTTCTTAATTCAGATAAGACAATTCGTGAATTTCATGAAAAAGTTATGCATCCGCCGACTAACGTCGCAAATTCGGCAATTTATGTTTTTACGCCAGAGACAAGAGAACAATTACTCAATCTCACCGAAGATGAAAACGATGTAAGCAAGCACTTAATCCCAAAAATTATGAGTGGCTTGTATACACATAGTTTTAATGGACTATTTGTTGATATCGGGACGCCCGAGGGATTAAAAGTTGCAAACGATTACGAAAGAGAATTCACACGTTCTAGAATAAGTTGAGAAACATGTCTGCCAAATGGGATTGAGGCTGTCCAACCGGGCGAGACTGCATTTAAAACATGTGTCGAATTTCCAGCGTGTTCAACCGAGAAATCTTGAAGTAATTCACCCCTTTGAACATCAATCAATTGGCCTCGAATTCCTGGACTTTTTTTGGACCAACCAGTTACTTGAGCGGCACTTGGAACTAATTTCGAAGCAGTACTGACAAGATTCGAAGTTGTTAACTTAGGAATTTCATACTTCATCATTGCGAAGAGATCATGCTTGTCGCCTTTCGCTAAACTGACCAAATTCTTACCAAATGCGATTATTTCACCTACAGAAACAGGTGAACTTGCTGAGTACTGTTCTCTTCCCGCAATAGGAAGCGCCGACGGGCCAACCTTTACATAACCATCTATCGTTATCGTGAAGTGAACTCCCAGAAAAGGATTTATCGGATGAGGAACGGGATAAACTAATGTTCTTAGGGGCAGCTTGGATGATTCAACTTGCTTGTAAAGGCCCAAAAACGGCATTGTCCGATAGCGAGAACCTATGTTAAGTAGGTGCGCAAAATCTAGAGCCCATGCGCCCGCAGCGTTTACAAAATAACGAGCGGAAATTTGATCACCGCCATTATGCCATTTTTGATTCTGAATGTTAATCGTCGAGTTGGATTGAAACCTTACATTTTTTGTTTGAAGTTCTTTCCGAAGTGCATTATTTATTAGTGTCGGACTCGAAATTGAAGTATTAGGCGACCAGAGAAATGATCCAACAGTTCTGGCAAGCGGTTCAAATCTAGAAAGTTCTGAAGCAGGTAGCCGCTCAAGTTGTACGCCATTTGCAATACCCCTCATTAATAATGTTTCTAATCTTGATTCTTCATCCCTGTTTTGCGCGACGACAACCTTTCCTATCTTTTTAATCGGGATTGAATGTCTTAAGGCAAGTGCTTCGAGTTCGTCACGGCCTTCTCTACAAAAAGCAGCCTTCATAGACTCCGGTGAGTAGTAGAACCCAGCATGTAGCACTCCTGAATTTCTGGCACTTGCATGAGAAGCAAAGGTGTTCTCTTTTTCAAAAATTGTGATTCTAAGATTTGGCTCTGATTCAAGGAGCCCGCGAGCGATTGCCATACCAACGGCTCCAGAGCCGACTATCGCGATATCAGTGCGCTCCATTGGGCTATCCCACCACCCATTGATGCGAGATCCAAGCGAACTCAACCCCATTCATGCGTGAAATGTCCGTTTTGTCCCTTCTCCGCGACAACCTAGGCTAGGATTCGTAGTAGGGAGTAGAGGCACCGACGGGTGTCGCTGAAGTACCAAACCGGTTAAGAAGGAAGTCCCAAAGTGGCATTTAAGAAGTCTGCAGCCTCTGCAGGTCCTCGCGTGTGGACCGTCGCAGAGCTCGGTGCTTTCTACACAGAGCACCGTTCAGAGCTTCTTGCCCACGCTAATCGCGTACTCAAGGATTCCGCTAAGGCTGAAGAAATTACCCAGGATGCACTGATTAAGTTCATGCTCGCTGCCCCTGAGCTTGAATCACAAGATCACGCACTCTCTTATCTGCACCGCACCATCGAAAACCTCTGCATTGATCTATTCCGCCTTGAAGGTCGTCGTCCTAACCTAGTTGTGATCGATGATGCCCAGGCTGAGGTCGAGGCTGCATGGCAGGTTTCAGGAGATCACTCGCAGGTTATTTCAGCTGCAGAAGATGCAGCAATTATTCGTCAAGCACTCGCTCTCCTTTCACCTGCAGAGCGCGCAGCGCTTGTCATGTGGGAGATGGAAGGCCGCTCAACAGAGGAAATCGCAGCAGAGCTTGGAATCAAGGAATCTGCAGTGCGCCACACTGTTTCTCGCGCTCGCGCTTCCCTTCGTCGTGTCTTGTCTGAACTTGTTATTGATGAAGAGCGTGGTCTTACCGCTCTCGATATGTTGTCTACTACTTATAAGAAGGCAGCAGAGCTTGCACAGAAGTCTTCAAAGGCTGCACTCTCATTGGTCTTGGTCTTCGCAGCATTCCTAGGATTTAACTCAATGACTGGCAATGAGGGCGTAGTTGCTCCAACAGCATCAGTTCTCTCTGGTCCAGTTGCTGGACAGGATGCTCCGGTTGCAGTTGCTGTTGATCCAACTCAGGAAGCAGCATCTGCTACCCCTTCACCTTCTATTTCATACCCTGCCAAGAAATCCAGCGAGATGATTTCAGGCCTATCAATCAAGGGAGCCAAGCTCACTTGGCCAGGTCTTGATGCTGAAGGCCTACCAACGGCTAACACCGTGGCAGGACGTACAGGAGAGATCGGTAAGATCCGCGTGAACAAGAACATTCCCGTGGCTACTGAGGCCGGAACAGTGTTGAGCACCCAGGCGATTACCGCTATGGGTGGGCCGAATGTGATGCTCTTGCAAACCATTACGGTCGATGGAAATGGCACTAGCTA
>Ga0247843_1005890_pt1 | contig 16531 bp, 14 predicted proteins | sample LaCruzMarch2017__FD_192420 | JGI IMG/M metagenome (GOLD analysis project Ga0247843, IMG submission 192420) | Freshwater microbial communities from meromictic Lake La Cruz, Castile-La Mancha, Spain - LaCruzMarch2017_8m | ecosystem: Environmental > Aquatic > Freshwater > Lake | place: Spain... | reverse complement strand
CGGCACCGCCGAGACAGCCACCACCGGAGCCAACACAGTGAATGTGACAAGCCCCGGAGGCACCAAAGCCTTCTGGCGCCTCACCACCCAACAGCCCCTCGACTAAAAAACAAGCGCCCATCGTTCCAATTGGAGGGCTGACCTCCGTGTCGGCCCAAGCCTCAGGCGCACAGCGCCGTCTCCCGGGCGGCCACCGATCTTTTCGAGTTCGACATATTGTTTTACAGAGGCGGCCTTCGCCGCAAAAGTCGGACGCCGACGGCGCGGCATCCCTACCATCTCTCTTCGATAGGCGCTGCCGCGCCGAGTGCACGTTGGGCGTCCCCCGTCGTTCCAATTGGTAGGGTTGGCGCGCCGTCGCCGACCCAAACCTCAGGCGCGAAGCGCCGTCTCCCGGGCGGAAGCCGATCTTTTCGAGTCGGACGTGTTGTTTCACAAAGGCGGCTCCGCCACAAAAGTCGGACGGCTCGGCCTACGGCTCGGAGAGCGATCCATCGTGTCCCGCGCCGCGCGCCGACATAGGCAGACTAGGCTTGGATTCTCGAGGTAAAGAATTTGAATGAGCCATCTGCTGCTGGCGGCGCGTTCGCATCTAAAAAAATTACCAAGCCGAAATTTTACAGTGCAAAGTAGCAAATATGTCAATAGGCAAGGCCTGACCCCTAATTCAACGGTAGTGTGGAGGGCGGAATGACCGCCTAGGTTTTATGAGGGTTTGGGGGCGACCGTGAGAAACTTGGGTTGGGAGTCAAAATCGCCGGACTCGCTAAACCGCCCGGCCTTTATTGCAGCAGCCTTTGCCGCAAATCTGCTGGCATCACTGTCGAGGAAAGAACAAACGAGCGCGCGGCATTCGGGTCGATTTTTTTCCAGTCGCTGACGATCCGGTTCAGCGAGGTGTTGAGTCTGGCCGGATCGGAAATGCGCGAGGCCCATTGAGCGGCGGAGGCGGGATTCGCCTTGGCCAATTCCACGCTGAAAGCCGCTGTGGCCACATCCCTCGCCTGCATATCCGGAATTGAACCGACCCACTGTGCGGCTTCCGCAGGGTTGGTTTGGCTCCAGGATCTCGAGACGGAGGAGAGCGCCTTGTCGCGGAGCGCGGTGTCTGTGAGGGAGGAAGCCCAAGTTGCGGCCGAGGCGGGGTCGAAGTTGGCCCAGCGCGATGACACGCTTGCCACCAAGGAAGAGGCGTGTGGCCGTGCCGCATTGCTGGAGAGCCAATTTGCGGCTGCCACAGGATCGATCGTGGCAAAGCGGTTCATGGCGGACTGCACAAATCCGTTGCGCAAACCGGCATCGGAAATCGTCTGCGCGTAGTCGATCGCCGCACCGGGATCCCGCGATACCCAATTTCCCGCAAGCTGGCGAAGCGCCTCGCTGCGAAGTTGCGACGAGCCCTGCTGGAGAATCCAAGCGCCGGTCGCCACAGAGTCGGTCGCAGACCACAGACCTACGATCTCGCGGGTGGCGGCGAGTTGAACCGGACCCGACAACCCCTCGGCCCACTGCAGGGCCGCGTCCAAGTTTGCGGAGGCGAAATTCTTGGCGACCGCGGATGTCGCAACCGTCTGGGCGGATCCCATGGGAAGGGATGCAATCGCACTCGCCGCCTGCGCGGGATTCATGGCCGACCATGTGTTGAAAATTTGCCCGAGCGCGGTATCCCTCGCGAGGGGAGAGTCGAGTGTCGCCGCCCATTGGGAAGCTCCGGCAGGGTCGGTTTTTGCCCAAGCTTTGGCGGCCGTCTGCAAGAGACGTGGATTCCCACCCTGTGCAACGGCATCTGCGGCAAATTCAGCTGCGCCTATGGGATCCAGATTGGCCCAGCGCGCCACAAGGTGTTGTTCCAATTCATCGGTGGTGGCCGTGGCCGACAATCCATTCATTTGCTCAAGACGGGCCTGAACTTGCGGAAGTGAGAGGCTCGTGATTTCGGCGGCGGAATTCAAAGGAGGGGCGGACTTCACCGGCTGGGGTTGACTGCTCCCCGTCACCTCTCGGGGGCTATCTTCTTGGGAGGGCAAGGAGATGAATTCCGCACGCTGCTCTTCCATCGGCGCGGCATTCCCACTTGGTCTTGAGGCGTCTGCTTTCAAGGAGGATTGAAAAAACGGCAATCCGATCGCATAGCCCACGCAAAAGCCGGCCACACAGAATAAAAGAAAGCCGAGGGATTTTTTCATGGCGGGTTGCATAGGCTACCGATTCAGCCAAAGCTCCGAACCTTATGATGACAAGGGGAATTTTGCTGAAAGAAAAGACCATGTGCCCGCCGCCGTTCGTAAAGTGCAAAGCGATGCATTCTATTAAAAAGCTTCCCCCGGACTTTCGGCGCTTGGTTTCTCCCAAGCTGCTTGTCTCGCGTGGAGGCAACTTGATCCCATGGCCGCTGCCCTGATCCCTGCCACACGCGCGGAGGCCCTGCTTGCCTTGCACGATTTTATCGAGGGGCCCGTGCTGCATTATGCCCGCTTGCGAAATCACATCGCCGAGGGGCATGCGCACGTCTCTTGTCTCTCGGCGGCGATCGCGCATCGTCTCGTGACAGAAGCCGAAGTCCTCGCTGCGGTGCTGCGGGTTCATAAATCAACTGCTGTCGAAAAGTTCGTCCAAGAGGTCGTCTGGAGATCGTATTGGAAGGGATGGCTGGAGTTGCATCCCGGCGTCTGGCGCGATTTTGCCGATCCCGTGCCGACTGGTGGCTCGATCGCGGAGCGCCTGCGCGAGGGGCACAGCGGCTGCGCGGCGATGGACACCGTCGCCCGCGAACTCGTCTCCACAGGCTATTTGCACAACCATGCCCGCATGTGGTGGGCTTCGTTTTGGATTCATCGAGCTGGTCTGCCATGGAAAGCTGGAGCCCGGTTTTTCTTCGATCACCTTCTTGATGCCGACGCCGCCAGCAACACACTTTCCTGGCGCTGGGTTGCCGGCCTTCAAACCCCCGGGAAAACCTACATTGTTCGTCGCTCGAACCTTGATTCCTACTGGCCCGATGCACCCTCGGAGGGTTTGGAGCAGTTGGATGGCGAACCTCTCGTGGACATTCCACAGGATTCGGCGGATCGGTCTCTTCGGGATATGGAGAATCTCCCCGAAGCGCCCGAAGATTCTGCCGCCGGATTACTCCTCCACGAGGAGGATTTTTCACTCGAATGCGGGCCCCTGAGCCAGTTTCACCCCGTGGCGGCCTGTTTTTGGAAAATACCTCCGCGTTCTCCCATCCGCGCGGCTTGGCTGAACCGTGCGGCCGACGATGCCCGCGCGCGTGCAGAAAACCATTTCCAAAAAAATGTCGCCGAAATTCAGGCGCTGGATTTCCTAAAGGAGTGGGTTGAAACCCACGGCCTCCGGCGCGTCGTGATGGCGGCACCCTGTGTCGGGCCGGTGCGAGACTCCTTGGAGCCATTTCTTCAATGGTGCGGCGAATGCGGCATCGTTGTGACGCGTGTTCGGCGGCGCTGGGATGCGCGGGTTTTCCCCTTGGCCAAGGCGGGCTTTTTCCCATTTTGGAACTCCGTGCGCCCGCAGTTGCCGGAACTCATCCTATGAAAGGCGTAAAAAAACAGAACCTGCCCACGAAAATCTGCGTCGTTTGCTCCCGCCCCTTCGCATGGCGAAAAAAATGGGAGCGGTGCTGGGAGGAAGTGCTCCACTGCAGCGATGCCTGCCGCCGCAAGCGCACGCCGGGCCGATGAAAAAACGTCCTGACGCCCATGTGGTGTGGTTCAAAAAAGACCTCCGCATCGCCGATCACCAACCCCTCGCCACTGCCGCACGGCAGGGGGCGGTCGTGTGTCTATTCATCCACGAACCCGAGTGGTGGGCGACTCCGGAATGCGATGGATCGCACCGCATCTTCCTTTCGGAATGCCTCGCCGATCTGGACGCTTCCCTGCGGCGGTTGGGCGTGAGCTTGCTCCAGCGCTGCGGAAATGTCGCCGAGGTGCTGGATCGCCTCGCCGAAGAGATCGATATCACCAGCCTGTGGTCTCATGAGGAGACCGGTGCCGACTGGACCTACCGTCGTGATCTTGCCGTGCAAGCCTGGTGCCGGGAAAAAGAAATTCCCTGGCGCGAATTCCGTCAAGACGGCGTGGTGCGGCGATTGAAGGACCGCAATGGATGGGCGGATCGGTGGCAGCGCACGATGCACCGATCGCTGTGGGATTCTCCTGAGCGCCTGCACGGGCCCGCTCTTGCCGATGACCACCTCCCATGTGAGTGCGGACATGTGGTTTCCTCAAAACCTTGGGCCCAGCGCGGAGGGGAGGGCATTGCCGAGTCCACACGCGACGCATTTCTCTATCAACGCGGAGTGGATTATCGCGCCGCCATGTCGAGCCCACTCGAGGGCTGGTCCAGCTGTTCGCGCATCAGCCCCTACCTGTCGTGGGGATGCCTTTCGATGGCCTCGACGGTTCGCTCGCTGGAGGAGCGCCTCGCCACACTCGGGGAGGCTGTCCTCTGTGGTGCGCGCGTGGATCGTCGCTGGAGTGCCTCGCTCCGCAGTTTTGCGTCCCGACTGCGATGGCACTGCCACTTCATGCAAAAACTCGAGGACGAGCCGCGCATCGAATTTGAAAATATGTCGAGGTCCTGCGATGGATTGCGGGAGGATTTCACCGACACGCCCGAAGCCCATCGCCGCCTTGAGGCCTGGAAAAATGGACTCACCGGGTATCCTATGGTCGATGCCTGTATGCGGTGCGTGCAGGCCACGGGATGGCTCAACTTTCGCATGAGAGCCATGCTCATGAGCTTCGCGAGCCATCACCTCTGGCTCCACTGGCGGCCCACAGCGGTTTTTCTCGGGCGCCATTTTCTGGATTTCGAGCCGGGCATTCATTTCAGCCAATCCCAGATGCAAAGTGCCACCACCGGGATCAATGCGGTGCGGATCTACTCCCCGGCCAAACAGGCCCTTGATCAAGACCCGAACGGCTATTTTATCAAACTCTGGGTCCCGGAATTGGAAAACGTGCCCGCCTCATGGCTCGCCGAACCGCACCGCATGCCGATCGGCCAGCAACTTGCCGCTGGCTGCCGGATTGGTCTCAATTACCCACAGCCGGTTGTCGACCACGCCACCGCCTACCGCGAAGCACGTCTCAAAATCGCCGTTCTGCGCCGCGAACCCTCCGCGCAGGAGGAGGCGCGCAAGGTGTTCCTGCGCCACGGAAGCCGCAAGCGCCAACCCGCACGCCAACCCACACGCAAATCCGATGAGCAATTGAACTTGCCGATGGATTGAGGCTTTTTATCTCGTTACTGAAGTCTTCTAAAAACTGGTGGCCTTCTATTTACAGCATGGAGTATTGCGGCACAGGTCAGCTGGGGTCAGGCCTTGCCTATTGACATATTTCAGCGTCTCCCACCCCTTTTATGCGACTCCTTGCCCAGCTTCCCGGCGTTCCGGCATTGAGTTCCTCCGCGATCCATCCCGTTGGCATCGCCGTGACTCCCCTTAACGCCCCCGCCAGTTTGATCTTCATTGGATTCCCCTTGCGCCTCGCTCTCAGCTCCTCAATGTCCGTTTTCCTTTTTTGCACATACTCCGCGACCAGACGCCTCGCTTTTTCCTCCATCGTATCCCTGACCGCCGCGCGCTCGTGAATCTCCCCATCGGCCTTTTCCGCGCCGTGGTCGCCGTGCCGCCGTGAGACACTTTCTGATTTTTCTCACAGCGTCACAGCGAACACAGCGCCTGAAGACTTGTGCTTTCGCCGCTGCCATCCTGTTGTCCGTGCGCGGCAACTTATTCGCCAGCAATCATCTCACAAAAAATTATGTCAATATGTGGGACCCCGCCGCCGTTTGCTCCCGCCGCCGTTTGGTTCCGCGCTGTGGTCGCTGTGCCGCTGTGAGCCACCTTCTGATTTTTCTCACAGCGACACAGCGAACACAGCGCCTGAAGACTTGTGCCTTCGCCGCCCCGCGCACCCTCCCGCCGCCGTTTGATTCCGCGCTGTGGACGCCGTGCCGCCGTGAGCCACCTTCTGAAAATTTCTCACAGCGACACAACGAACACAGCGCCTGCAGACTTTTACCCTCGCCATCTCGCGGTCCCTCCCGCCGCCGTTTGCTTCTGCGCTGTGAACGCTGTGCCGCCGTGAGCCACCTTCTGAAAATTTCTCACAGCGACACAGCGAACACAGCGCTCGGAGACTTTTGCTTTCGCCATCTCGCGCACCCTCCCGCCGTCGTTTGATTCTGCGCTGTGGTCGCTGTGCCGCCGTGAGCCAATTTCTGAAAACTTCTCACAGCGACACAACGAACACAGCGTTTGGAGGCTTTTGCTTTCGCCCTCCCGCCGCCGTTTGATTCTGCGCTGTGGTCGCTGTGCCGCCGTGAGCCACCTTCTGAAAATTTCTCACAGCGACACAACGAACACAGCGCCTGCAGACTTTTACCCTCGCCATTTCGCGCACCCTTCCGCCGCCGTTTGCTTCCGCGCTGTGAACGCTGTGCCGCCGTGAGCCACTTTCTGAAAATTTCTCACAGCGACACAGCGAACACAGCGCCTGAAGAAATTTGCTTTCGCCGCTGCCATCCTGTTGTCCGTGCGCGGCAACTTGCTCGCCAGCAATTGTCTCACAAAAATATGTCAATATGTGGGACTCCGCCGCCGTTTGATTCCGCGCTGTGGTCGCTGTGCCGCCGTGAGCCACCTTCTGAAGATTTCTCACAGCGACACAGCGAACACAGCGCCTGAAGACTCGTGCCTTCGCCGCAGTCATCCTGTTGTCCGCACGCGGCAACTTACTCTCCAGCAATCATCTCACAAAAATATGTCAATATGTGGGACCCCGCCGCTGACCCCGCCGCCTCACATGACCCCTGTGACTGAACTCTGTGTTCCGTGGTTAATTCTTCTCAATCCGGGCTTATCCCAACGGATTCACCACCAGCAATCCAGCCTCTCTGGCCAAGGCGGCCTGGCGCTGGTCGCTCGTTACCATTTCTTGCACATCGAGTTGCAGGGCGCTCGCCACATGGAGCGTGTCCAATGTCCGGCACCCCGTGGACGAGGCATGCGCGCGCGCGAGTCTCTCCGCCCGTTCCCACACCGCATCCCAATCCAAAGCCGTCGGCCGCAACACCCCCGCGTCCACATCCTCATCGAGAGCCGCCAAAGCCGCCGTCGATTGCTCCAAACGGCATTCTCCACGAAACACTTTCAAGCGCAGCGCCGAGACACATTCCGAACGGTGGAGCGATGTAAAAACCAATGCCTCGCCGCCCCGCACCACCCAATCCCTCACTTCATCCGCCCGCTCCTCGACCGTATACAGCTTGAGCAGGACGCCTGTGTCGTAATACCGCGTCACCGCGCTCCCCGGCTTTCATCCAGCAGTTCGTCCGAGCCCGCGCCTTGCCAAGCAACGCCCCAGATTTTTTGCGCCCGTTCCTTGAAATCTGGAAACACCGGATTCTCCTGTTTTATAGGAACAATCCGTGCCACCGGCCTGCGCCGCCGCGTGACAACAAACTCTGCTCCCGCCTCCACTTTCCGAACAAGCGCCGCCAAATTATGCTGCGCCTCCATGATGGAGCAAGTTTTCATAACGCATAAAAGTAACGCAGAAAAATCCAGCGTCAATCCCATCAAAATCCTTGCCCGAATGCACAACCCCGGCGCGGCAGCGCCCCCTCGTTCCAATGGGCAGAGACGCCGCACCGCCGGTGTCCCAAACCCCAAACGCAACGCGCCTTCCAATCCGGCAAACCCCTCACAACCAGCAAAGCCACTTTCTGATAATTTCTCACAGCGACACAGCGAACACAGCGCCCGAAGGCTTTTACATTGGCCATCTCGCGCCCCCTCTTCATTCTGCGCTGTGATCGCTGTGCCGCTGTGAGCCAATTTCTGATTTTTCTCACAGCGACACAGCGAACACAGCGCTCGGAGGCTTTTGCTTTCGCCATCCCGCGGTCCCTCTCCATTCCACGCTGTGATCGCTGTGCCGCCGTGAGCCAATTTCTGATTTTTCTCACAGCGCCACAGCGAACACAACGTTTGGAGACTTTTACATTGGCCATCTCGCGCCCCTCTTCATTCTTCGCCGTGGTCGCTGTGCCGCTGTGAGACAATTTCTTATTTTTCTCACAGCGACACAGCGAACACAGCGTTTGGATACTTTTGCTTTCGCCGCCTCCCGCCGCCGTTTGATTCTTCGCCGTGGTCGCTGTGCCGCTGTGAGCCAATTTCTTATTTTTCTCACAGCGACACAACGAACACAGCGTTTGGATACTTTTGCTTTCGCCGCCTCCCGCGCCTCTTCATTCTGCGCCGTGGTCGCTGTGCCGCTGTGAGCCAACTTCTTATTTTTCTCACAGCGACACAACGAACACATCGCCCGGAGGCTTTTGCCATCTCCCGCCCACTCTCCATTCTTCGCCGTGGACGCTGTGCCGCTGTGAGCCACTTTCTTATTTTTCTCACAGCGACACAGCGAACACAGCGCCCGGAGGCTTTTGCTTTCGCCGCCTCTCGCCCCTCTTCATTCTGCGCTGTGATCGCTGTGCCGCTGTGAGCCAATTTCTTATTTTTCTCACAGCGACACAGCGAACACAGCGTTTGAAGACTTTTACCTTCGCCGCCCCGCGCCCGCTCTCCATTCTTCGCTGTGGTCGCTGTGCCGCTGTGAGACAATTTCTTATTTTTCTCACAGCGACACAGCGAACACAGCGTTTGGATACTTTTGCTTTCGCCGCCTCCCGCCGCCGTTTGATTCTTCGCCGTGGTCGCTGTGCCGCTGTGAGCCAATTTCTTATTTTTCTCACAGCGACACAACGAACACAGCGTTTGGATACTTTTGCTTTCGCCGCCTCCCGCGCCTCTTCATTCTGCGCCGTGGTCGCTGTGCCGCTGTGAGCCAACTTCTTATTTTTCTCACAGCGACACAACGAACACATCGCCCGGAGGCTTTTGCCATCTCCCGCCCACTCTCCATTCTTCGCCGTGGACGCTGTGCCGCTGTGAGCCACTTTCTTATTTTTCTCACAGCGACACAGCGAACACAGCGCCCGGAGGCTTTTGCTTTCGCCGCCTCTCGCCCCTCTTCATTCTGCGCTGTGATCGCTGTGCCGCTGTGAGCCAATTTCTTATTTTTCTCACAGCGACACAGCGAACACAGCGTTTGAAGACTTTTACCTTCGCCGCCCCGCGCCCGCTCTCCATTCTTCGCTGTGGTCGCTGTGCCGCTGTGAGCCAATTTCTTATTTTTCTCACGGCGACACAGCGAACACAGCGCCTGAAGACTTTTACCTTCGCCGCCCCGCGCCCCTCATCATTCTTCGCTGTGGTCGCTGTGCCGCTGTGAGCTATGTTCTTCACTTTTTTGCGCGGCTTTCGGCTTTGTTTTTCCCTCTTTGCAGCCCTTGGGTTTTGTATTAGGATTTGACGCATGATACCTGTTCCCTCCTCGTCTCTCGGGCCCGTAGGGCCAGCATCCATGGGGGTTTGCGGTCTTTCCTCCGTTCCCAGCCATCGTTCGCCTGTGAAGTGTGCGGCCCGTGGAGGGCGGCGCAAATCTCCTCCACTGGCTGGAGGATGCTCGACTGCGCAGCCGTCATTCGCCCGTGCCGTCGGGGGGCTGCCTCACCGGGCCGCCATGGGGCGCGCAGCGGCCTTCACGCTTATCGAGCTGCTGGTCGTGATTTCGATCATTGCGATTTTGGCGGCGTTGGCGTTTCCGGCGGTGAACGGGGCGATCGGGTCGGCGCGCAAGGCTCAGGCGCGGAATGATGTGATGCAGATTGTGACTGCTATCAAAGCATTTAAAGCAGAGTATGGAAGATTGCCAATCCCCGCGGAAGACTTCAGAACACCAAGCGGCGATGGGAAAGAAAACAACGACGACCCGTGGTATCAGAATAACAACAACGTAATTTTAAGGGCATTACTGGCTGAGGAGTCAGGTTCGGGGGGGGTATTAAACCCAAAAAAGATTGTTTTTCTGGATGCCAAAACAACCAAAACAAAAAAGGGAGGTGTAGACCTTTCTGATTACATTTTTTATGATCCTTGGGGAACGCCCTATGCCATCAAGGTGGATCGTGATGGCTCAGGAAAACTTGAATACTACAACAACGGAACAGCCAACATTTTTGGAATTGCCATGGCCGCAAGCGCCGGACCGGGAAAGTCTTTCGGAAATCCTGTCGCCTCGGATCCGAGCGGCAAGGACGATATTCTTTCTTTCAAATAACCATCTGCACGATGGGGATCGATTACTCCTCAGGTAACGCGGCGTCGGGCATCACCCTCACACTGGTTTTATTATAACTATTTCCTATTAATAGGATGGAATAGTTGGCTGGCTGCTTGTAATCGAGAGCCAATTCGCTTTGGAAGCGGCTATTGTTTGTGATGCCTTGAACGAAGATTTTCCAACTTCCAGCTGGGATTTCTTCTTTTTTTGGCCACACGGTATCACTGCAGTTTAAGTTGATGTCGGCATCTTTGGAGGCGATCAGGGCCCGCGTGTTCGGCGCAAGGTTGAACACGCGAAGCATGCGCTTGGGGGGAGGTGCCGGGGCGTCGGGTTGCGGCGGTGGGAGAATGGCAGGGAGGTCCTCCCAGACCTTAAGAGCGATCTTTCCGGCCTCGAGCCAGATAGCCGCTGTGTAATACTTCGACTTCTGCAATCGCACGGGCATGCCGGCCAGACTGCGGAAGCCGACGCTGGGGTCCGAAGCACTCAAGTCCTCCACTAACTCGAGCTGGCCTTCCCCCGCTGGGACGCTGTTGTAGCCTCGCACCATGAATGGCAGGATTTGGTTGTAGAGGCGGGTTTCCTCTCCCTTGGCATCCTTGAGGATCAATCGCCGCGGTGTGTCGAACGGCATACGATACCCAAATTCCTTTGGGGGCTGCTGTGGTGCCAATCCACACCATACGCGCAAATAGGCGCCAATTTCCTCGGGGACCTCTTCTTCCGATGGTTTCTCTTGGGCAGACAACCCGATCGGGACCAGGCAAATGACAGCGAGAAGGAGTATCTTGTTATTCATTTTGCTCGGACAATTTAACGACGAAATAGCTGGTGGGCCTGCGGAATCGATCCTTACCTCGCCTTTCGGGGGTATCCTTGGTCCCTTCGGGGGTATCCTCGGCCTTGGAATTCTTGCTTGCGGGATCAAAATCCTCGTCGTTGGGCAAATTCAAGGGGTTTCCGTTTTCATCCAGAATTATATAATTGGGCATGATGCGAAAAGTTTGTTTCTTTCTACTTGTAGATATGACTTTTCCGGAGAGTGTGTTGAGAGTCTGGCCAACAGAGTAAACCGTGAAGGTGTTGCCTTTGGTGCAAATCAACTCCACGCATCGGCGAAACAACTCCTCTTTCGCGCGATCATAGACAGCCGCCATGTTGGATCCCAGTTTGTTTCCTGTTGAGAAAAACGGTTTCCAATCGGCACCTTCGCGATAGAGCAATTCGGAAAGCTGTCCACGCTCCCAAAACAACCGATAGTTCGAGGGATTGAGAGGTGCATTGTTTTGAAGATGGTCTTTTACAGTTTGGATGATTGTATTCAAATCCGAATCCGAAAGCGTTTTGCCTGCCATGCCTGTGGCATTTTCCGTGAACTGGAAACCCTTGAGGGCCGTGCGCAAGGCTAGGCCGCCATCCCTCGACACGCCGTTGATATTGATCACGCCCTCAGTTTGCCAGCGGTCAAATCCCGGGAAATTGTCCTTGGCATCAATCTTGCCATCGTTGTTGGTGTCTACCGTAGGGAACTTGTTGGAAAACACATCCGCCAAGCGCCATGCCGTCCAGTTTCGGCTGGCGCTGGTTTCGTTCCCATCCCACAAACCGAATTTGTTAAGCGTGGCATCGTATTTTTCCGTCTGCCCGATTTTCAAGGTTCGTCCACCGTGACGAACGCGGAAAATTCTTCCGCTATCGTAGTTCTCCATGACTTTGACGGGGTCAAAAGTCTCGCCCAACCGGCCAATGGAATCCAACTTTCCATTGTAACGAGAAAAAGGCGCAAATTGAGTTCCTAATTGATTGGTTGCATAGTCGGCCCATCGCTTGGTAGCGTCTTCTGGATTCGGGTCGGAGGCAGGATTGAAACCTCCGAGTGTGAAATTGCCGTTGCCGAGTGGAGTTTCATTATCACTACCAACATAAGAAAACCGGGTTTGAAAGATCTCGCCACCGCCGCGATACCGTAGAATTTGGAGATTCTCGTTTTGGGATAGTGGGTCTCCAGTAGTAAAATTATCCGACTCTCCACTGTGGTTTGTGTGTCCCCAAATTGCAGCTGACCGCAAGAAAGACTTTGCTAACTCTGGTGTTCCATCATTTGTCATTTCAGCAGTATTGTCGGTAATAGAAAAAGCTCTGCCATCCGCAAGCAAGCCCACACTGGAAACGCTATCAATCAGTCCCCAGTCGCTGCCAAGTAGAATTTGCAGATCACAGTCGTAGTTTAGGGGTGTCCCTGAACGCCCTTCGCTGCTGCCAGAAATTGACAGAATTGAGTATACCGACTGAGTGGCATCCGGGTAGCCGTTTGCTTGCCAAAAAGCCTTTACAGCATTATCTTTGCCAGAGGTTTTTTTTGTTTTCCCAGAAAAATTGAGCGCTGATTCTTCTGAGAAATAGAATCTACTGTGAATTGCCTCATCAAAAGGCGTTGATGCAACCCCATCTGCATCTTCGGTGCAGAGCACGATTCGTCCGTTTGCCGGTATCACAGCTTCAGTAAATAAACCTCCGCCTGTAGACTTAAAGCTCCCAAAATAAAAGGTATATTCATGCTGAGGGACTTCGTTAAATTGGGAGAGAGGCTCATCCCCACCCCCCACATCCCAGAGAAAAATTGAGTGTATTTTGATAAATGGATTAGGGCCAAGCGAAGAGATGCTTATATCTCTGTTTGTTGGATTTGTGATTTCTATGTAGAAGTATAGAGCAAATTCATACTCTGCCGGTGTATCGATGTTATTTCTTTTAACCGGAGGATTCATTTTTTTTAGGAGTGCTCGCATCGCAAACTCTGTGATGTGTAGTCCCTCTTTACCAACCGCAAGGAAGTCTGCGTCTTTCAGGCTGTTTCCGGTATTCTCATCAGCATTGGGATCACCCAAGGCAAAACTGGGCCTTGTTGTTCTTATGGATCGGGGATCAGAATGGGGTGCGGTGCCATCCTCAATTACACCTCCAACAATCGTTGGAATCCAATCTTCATCAATAATATCCCGAATATTTGAAGCAATTCTTTGGTTATAAATCTCCTTCAGAGAAACACCTCGAAGAGCCAATCCACTGTTTTCAACCTCTTTATCGTTCAGTTTCGACAAGTAAGTCGAATTATTGGTCACCGAGGTGGTGCGGAAAAATCTCTCTCCGAAATCCGGCATGGCGTATTGATTATCGATGGCAGCAATGATGCGGTCGAGTTGCAATCGAATCTTTTGTGCCGATTCAGGGTCAGTGAGATCAACCTCTTGAACCACCTCGTTGAGATTCAGGCGCAATGCGCCACCGCGGGACTGCTCAAGTGCGGAGGATTGGGTTGTGAGAATGAATTTGTTGTCTTCGGCGGTGGTGGCATTGGCGCTGGCGGCAACGTTGATGGTGCCCACGGTTGGGATATTGGCGCGGGGTTTCGCCGGAGGGGCGGGTGTCGGTTTGGCAAGGAATGCGTCTCGGATTTTGTTGATGTCTGCCGATAGGCTTGCTGGGAGGATGCCCTGCAATATTCCCTCATACGGGGATTCGCCGGGGGTGTCATCGGCGCGACCCGTTGAAGTGGCATTCACTGTGTTAAGATTCACCTTGAAGCTTTCGTCTTCAATGTAATAGGCAAATCGCGCAATAGCTGGGTTGAATTGTGGGGCGTTGGAGTTTGGTTGTTTGTCTTTGGTGGGGTCATTTAAAACTTCCACCCAACGGGCGCGAATCGGAGGGGGGGATGGCGTCGGAGATGGAGGGGAATTTCCCAAAGGCGTTCCGACCCAATTCTCTTGGTTGATGTTGATGGAGTTGTTGGCGGTCAAGCCAGCGAGATTATCCACTGTGGAAGTTTTTGAGAAAACGCTGTTCGCGCCAGTAAAACTGGGAACCTCCACCCAGCTTGCCCCCGAGACGAGCGGCCATGCAAAGAGAGCGGAGGGATTTGAAGCAGGGGTGGCTGCATTGGTTTTTTGGAGCCCCACAGCTGGCTTGTAGCCATCAATGTCTGTCGTTCGGAAGTAAAATACGCTGGTCTCGGGGCCGGAATCATCGGTGCCCACTGCGTTATCGAGTTTTGCCCATCCTATTGCGGAATCCGGGTAGTTCTGGAAAAGAGCAGCAAGTTGAGCTTGGGCCATGCCGATGCCGGCGTCGGCCGCCAGGCTGGCGCGGAAGCGGTTTCCTGAGGCCAGGGAGGAACCTTTTTCGGAATCAATTACTTGCAGATAGGTAACAAGAATGGTGGTGATCAGGGCCACGATGAGGAGGGTCACCACCAAGGCGGCCCCTTGTCGGGAGTAAAGTCGATGGCGTGGGGAATTCATTTCCGATCAAAGAGGGTTGGGCACGGGGTAAATGGAGTGGAAATATTGTCTGGTTTTGAAATTCTCGGAGGCCCAGATTTTATCGCTGAAATCGATGTGATTCCGGAGGTATTCCCCATACACGCCCTCCAAGCGAATGCCGATGGACCGCAGGGATGAGTTGGCAATGCCATCGCCATCGAGAACTTGAGCACTGTTTCCTTGGGAATCCCAAGCCCACATCCGAGCACGCATCAAATTGGTGGCGAGGATTTCAAAATCGTCGTCTGCGAGAGCTGGGAATTTGTTGTTTTTTTGTATTGAATCGTATGTCACGGTGGCGTTTGCAAAGCCCCGCATAAGTGCTTGGTTTGTAAATTTATACTCGACATAACAAAGGTCTCCCTTTTCGCCCTTTCCTTGGTAATCGGGTGGCATAACGGTCAGGAATCTCATGGCAACAAACGACTGGCGCTCGTTGTAGTCATTGGTATTGATCTGAGGCATGAGGCTGTTGCCGGAATTTGTGAGCAGGATTATATTTTGCAGGTCCATGTCCATAAGCGCCATGCCGGTGCGGCCTTCGCGTGTGACCGAGAGTTCCATGCGAGATCCTCTCCAGAGTTCCAAGGTTGTGGAGACAACGGAGAGGAGAACAAAAAGCACCATGCCTAGGATGGCGCTCGTAACGAGAACCTCCAGAAGCGTGAAGGCTGGGGTTCCCTCAGGAAACCGATTTGGAGAAGTGGCGTTCTGCATAGGTCAATTTGGTAGAAACACCAATGTGGAGAAAGTGGATATCATCCGCGCGGACAAGGGCATGTCTGCAGGCTGGCTGACCTCGCAATCAAAGCGATAAAGGCCTGGAAAGGATGCGGTTGTGCTGTCCTTGGTGAGGGAGACTTTCGCTTTGATCGAGATGTTCGCGATCGAGGAATCCCCCGGTGAACCTGTAGACTTGATGGAGGCATTTTCCCAATCTGCCTCCTGTAAGACTGCGCCGACGGAGGTGCCATCGGCTTGAATGCCAAGAATGATGGGCTGGGAGGAAATGTTCTTCCATTCGTGAACAATAGCGGTTCCATTGGCTTCGTCGTAACCACGGTTTAAAAAGACACCGGCAAGATTGGTGGCGTTTTGGATGCGGGCGAGGGGGTGCTGGGTAATGAGCACGCCCCGGTTATCAAAGACGGTTCGTTTCTGGTTCTCCAAGAGGATGGGGAAAAGACCGATGATTCCCACGATGATGAAAGAAAAAATCCCGATCGCTATCACGACCTCGACGAGTGAAAACGCAGGTGGGCGCGAGTGGCACCGATCTAGGGAAAGTGGGAAGGCGGGGTAGCGGAGCGGCATTTTCATGGGTTGCTCATCGACCATTTTCCGGTCAAGCGGCTTACGGTGAGGTTCGCGGTATTTTTTCCAAAAACCTTGGCTTTGCCGCCCTCGACCACCCCTTCCCCGAACGGGACAAACGCAGTCTTTTCGGAAAGGGGTTTGTTTATGATGCTGCCATAGCGGTTGTATTGGATCAAACGCAAATTCTGAACATCCTTGCCCTCCAATCTCGGGAGGACGGTGTGGTATTTATCGTAGGCCGCATCAAGAACGACACCTTGGAAATCTAATCTGGAAAGATCCACGACGATGCCGGCGGGTAATTTAATCCAAGTGGAGAGGGGAACAACAGGTGGGAGGGACTTGTCCCGACCCGGATCATTTTCCTCGTCGTAAGTCATTTCGCGGAAGAGCACAAAGTGGGAATGAGCGATGTCTGGAGTGCTTCCGAACGCGGGTGGTGGGAATCCCACATAGGTGTTGACATCCGTCGTCTCGGCGGTTTCTTTGGCTAAATTCATTGCAGAAACAAAGCTATCTAAACCTCCGCGGAATCCCTTGGCCCCGCTAGTATCCTGTAACACTTAAAGTTTCGGATAAAGACGCTTAAGCTTGATCCGTGCCTGCGCGGTCGTGAATCGCCAGATGGTCTTGCTGGCGCGGTTGTTTCTCTCGGCTTCCCAAGCTGCC
>Ga0247843_1005888_pt1 | contig 16535 bp, 13 predicted proteins | sample LaCruzMarch2017__FD_192420 | JGI IMG/M metagenome (GOLD analysis project Ga0247843, IMG submission 192420) | Freshwater microbial communities from meromictic Lake La Cruz, Castile-La Mancha, Spain - LaCruzMarch2017_8m | ecosystem: Environmental > Aquatic > Freshwater > Lake | place: Spain... | reverse complement strand
GTTTCCCAGAGTGGATGGCCTTGCAACGAAATAAGCTGCTCAGGCATAAACTGCTCGTTTTCAAGAATTTGTGTATCCCAAGGGACGAAAGTTTCTGGCAACAAAGGTTTTTCCTTGCTGATCCGAATCAATCGCTCGACGGTGGCATCTGAAAAAGTGGCTGTCATGTTGTTGGACGTTGGATATTGGACGTTGGACGTTGGAGTCCATCCGGCTGTGGGATGAGGCAAAAGTGCAGACAGCGGTTGCACCGGTGCAATTGAATCCTGCTGAAAAACATTGATTTTTATTGCATGTCATGCCATCTCGTACGCATGGCAGCCGCTCGCCTGCACCATGCGTTGGCGACCTGTTTCGAGCCCATCACAAAGTACGTTGCCGCACTTGTTTTGGCAGAAAGGACAGGCGTGCATATCGCCATCGGTGTCCACATATAAAAACCGTTGGCCAGCCCCGGAACATCCAACCTGACGCTGGTATGCAGCGTAATAATCCACAATTGGAAAATCTCGATAGGCTTTTTTTGTCTGTAATGCTTTCATAAAATCTTCTAAAACGCCCATTTCGGATGCGCCCAACTCGACTTCTTTTCCAGCAAAATGTCCCACGGCGCGAGGCTCTAAAATCCGGATGAAATGTACGCCTTCCTTTTTGGCCAATTGTGCGTAGCGCATTAAATGATCCGGGGTGCAAAATTCACGCAGGGCGGTTAGTGCAAAACTGACTACCATTCCAGCGGCTTTGGCGTTTTGTGCGGCTTTTATTGCCCAATCAAAACTGCCTTCCATCCCCCTGAATGCATCGTGCTTTGCGGCATCCCAATGATCGAGGCTGATGCAAACGCCCACCAGGCCTGCTGCCTTTAATTCCAACGCACGTTCCTCTGTAAGTCGGTAGCCGGAAGTGATAAGCCAAAAATCAGAACGGTGGGTATCACTTTCTTGTACGATATTGAGCAGATCGGCATACCGGTTGAGGGGCTCACCTCCACTGAGTTCTATGGACGCTACCCCTTGGACTTGGAACTTATGGATGATGTTCAGCACATCCTCTGCGGAAAGTTGTTCGTGCTGGTTGAGGTTATCCCATTCAAAACAATGGGCGCATTGGAGGGAGCATTTTTTGGTAATTGCCAATAAGAGCAGGTTAAGGCCCTGCTGATGGCCAGGAATTGAAACGTGGCGATTCAATTCATTGACAGACAATGTGTTAAGGCTTTCAGTGCCGGTGCCAGGCAAACTCATTTGCACATAATAGCGCTCATCAACTCGGACCGCCTTGTTCAAGCGGACTGCCTGCTTGAATTCCAGATGCGTGCTGATATGTCGCCTCAAGGCCCGCCAGGCATCCCCTTTTTTGGGGTAAACCGAAAAAGCCGTCCGCGCCAGCTGCCCAAACATACCCAGTTCGAAAAGTTGGAAGCGGAGGCCAGTGATGTTAGTATCTCGCATTTAAATTGACGTAATTTAGCGTAAAAGGGTAATTAACATAACTCATGCGAATCAGGGGTTCAATTTGCATTATTCGGATTTTGAAGCCACGTAGTGGTCCCGAGTACTCGGGATTTATAGAATACGAATTTTCCACATTTTCAGAGCCGCGTAGCGGCGGCACGGTGTCACCGCTACGCGGTTCCTATGGTTTCTCGGCATTGAGTGCTATAAATCCCGAGTACTCGGGACCACTACGTGGCTAATCACCACAATAGCTTGGGAAATGAACTCCTGATTCGCATAACTCATGTTATTGTATAGACATCCCTTTAGCACGCTGCCAGCGTTCCTCGGAAAGCCGAGGCAAGGCATTTTCTCTTTTCCAGGCATTCAATTTGAAGATGCTGGGTCGCCCCGGGGCGTTCTGGTGCAGCACTTCATAATATCCTTTGGCGCGGAGTATCAGGCTGCGCTCATGGCCGGGTAGCAGGGGTGGCACTTCAAACTGTAAACTCGCCTCGTCGCCCATGTTGGGCTGATCGTAGTATAGCTCGTCGTCGTCCATAAGGCTGCTGGTCACATCCTGGCCGTGGTGGTTTTGCACAGAAATTGGGCGCAGGGTGGTTTGTAACACGGATTGATTTTCCGAAAAATCGAGTGCTGCGCGGTCTATTTCCCAGAAATGGAAGCCAAATTCGAGTCGAAGGTGCACAACCTCACCTTTTACCTCAGAAAGGTCCAGGGATAAAACATCGTCCCGAAAAGCCGAGCCTCCAGCCAGCGCGAAATGATCTGCTTTTTTCCAATGTCCGGGTGAAGTTTCGAGCCAGACGGCAATGGGGAGTTTTTGATCTTCGATCCATGTCTGGTTCTCGGCGGCAGATTTTCGGCGGTATTTCCGATTGACTTCATCGGCATATTGGCCCAGCGCGTTTTGGAATTCGTGGTAAATGTAGTCCACCCATTGGTCTGTTTTGGCTCGAAGCAGGAGTTTGGCTTTTTGGACGCCGGGGGGCTTTTTAAAGCTGAGGGTCAGTTTCTCCACCGCATCGGCGCTGGGGTTGTCAAGGTCTCCGAGGAAAGTTTTTAGGTCTTGAGCAAGCACTTCATCCAGCACATTTTTACCGGAGATATTGGTGGCCTCGAAGGGCGCTTGGGGTATTTGCAGGGTGTGAAGTGTACCGTATTTGTCAAAAACAGGCTGTAAACCTGGCAAATGATCCAGCACTTCAAGGGCGGCCAGGTTGGTGTGCTGTCGCTGCGCCTCTTGATTCACAAGCCATATTTTATACTGATTTCCAATGGGTTGTAAGTGTTCTAAAGGCAGATAGTCGCTGCGTTCGAGATTAGGATAAACTGCGCCGCTGTAAAGGGAACCTTCCAATGGTCGGGCGCCATCGGGGGCTTCGGCATAGACGTGTGGGCAATTGCAGGCAATGGCCAAAACAACCAACGAAAGCGCCGCGCAACCGCCCAGCCCAATCAGAATGGAGCCTACAACTTTGCCTGCATCCGGCTCAAATACTTCAATTTTGGTAATATCTTTATAGTCCAGCTTTGTAGTCAAGGTATCGGCAAGCGACATGGCGACGTTGGGGTTGATGTAAATGAGCACCAGATCCTTACTCGCTTTGCGGTCGCCATTGGTGTTGATGGAAGCAATTCGAAGGCCAAAGGCTTCTGAAGCCCGGTCGAGCCTGGCGGACAGCGCATCTTGTTCAAAGTTTGTTTTTGAAAGCAACCACACATTGGTAATAGGCGCACTGGTATCCAACAGCACGAATTCCAAACCTTTGATGCTTTTGATCTTTGGAAGCCGGGAACTCTGCATTTTATAGCGGCTATAACAACTGAAAGAACTCAGTGCCATCAAGCAAGCCAGAAACAGGGCGAGCGGTCGTTGGGAAAGTCGAATTGGGTTCATCGTTAGGAAGTTGTGTTGTTTACCCGCCATAGCCTCGGCGAAGGCGGGTAAATGTTGAAATAATACACCTGCCGTAGCCTTTGGCGAAGGCGGGCAAAAGTTTTTCAAAACCTAAAACCAAGGGATAATGATGGCTGCAGCGCCAGCGTTCCTCCACTGTAATCGCTGTTATAAAGACTCCCTGAATTACTGGAATAATAGAATTGACGGTAGATTTTATTCATATGGATATGATCTAAATCGTGCAAAATAGGGAACTCAGAACCTGATGCCCAACGATATGCATGGTTGTACAGATAATGACCCTTGGGTATAGTCACTTGGATTGAGGGTTCTGTAAGTTCTATAATGAGCAGAACGATAACCGATTGGCAGGCCCATGTCAAATGAAAATATACTCCAGCAGAACTGGTATCCAATGCAAGGCATCAGGGCATACCATGTGTTTTCAATTTTGATAATTTCTGGGGCACCAATGTAGCCATCGTCATAAGAGCATGATCGTCGTCCAATTTGAAAACCACAACCCCAATAAGCATGGCTCACTTTGCCGGTTACTCGTCCAACTGCCCGACTTTTTATGATTAAATTGGCTTCGCCATTCACGCCGTGTTTTGCAAAATCGTCGAGCCGATCTGCAAATTGTAGCCCCCTAAATGCCAATCCCAATTGTAAAGGGCTGTTTTTCAAACCTGCTTGAGCTCCAAATTGAAACCCAGAAAATTTTTCTATTCCGGTATCATACATGAATGCGTCAGCGAACGAAATCCCTGCCCATACTATGACCGTGATTTTGCTTAGGTCATTATAATCTCTTTTAATGTGTTGCCTATCTTTGCAAATCAAGGTATCGCACAGTTTCTGGCCAAAAACTGAAGAGCTGAGAAGACCAAAAAAGAGGATTGAAACTAGGTATATTTTATGCATCGGAACTTTGATTTGGATCGCCTAAATGTTATTTTTTTTGATTGCACAGATTACTCCCACACCATTTCATTAGGCTGATGTCCTGCGCAAAATACGCTTTCAGCCAATAAACCCCGCTGGGCAAATTTCCGCGCAGAACCCGCAGGCTCCAATCGTTCAACCCCGCTGTTGCCATCTTTGGCGATAAGGGTATCGCAAGTGGTTTGGAAAAAAAGTGTTGCAAAATAGGTCATTCTTAATAAATTCACCCATTATTTCGCCTTGCAAAAAACGCTTTCCCATGAAAAAGAGACTTTTCGTTTACCTCGCTTTAGCCTTCTGGCTTTCTTCCCCTTTTTACGCTACCGCCCAAAGGCTTCGTGTGGGCATCAAAGCGGGAGCCGGTGTAGCAAAATTTGACTACGAACCAGAAAGCCCGGTAAGCTCGTCTGATTTTTTTCAAGTATTCGAGGGGCCCAGAAATTCCGCCAGCGGGAAGTACCGGCCCACGTATATGCTTTCTGGTTTACTGGAATATGATCTGCCCCAAGCCTTTTTCCTTTCTTCCGGCATTCAGGCAAGCATGAAATACGCTCACTTTACGTCCCCGTCAGGAGTTGCCAAGGAAATGGAGATCAATGAGTATCGTTTTAATACTCTTTACCTTCAAATTCCGATAACCGTTCATTATAGGCTAGGCAAATTCTTTTTTGGGGCAGGCGGATATTCAGGCTGGGCCATTGCCGGAACCTGGGATAATAAAACCTTCAACGATAACCGGGCACTGCAGGTGACGAATGGCAATATCAAATTTGGGAATGACGAACAAGTTTCGAACCTGCAAAGATTCGATTTTGGAGCACGCGGCGAGTTGGGCTATGGTTTCAAACAGATACGTTTGAGCCTGACTTTTGACCAGGGTATTGCCAACTTGAAGGCAAACAATGCCAAACCGAATAGTGGACCCATCGAAAAGGGGACACTTCGCAACCAGGCTATATATGCTACAGCCACTTACTATTGGTTGGCGAAATAAAATATATCCAAGTAAATATCCAATATCCAACAAGGAATTTCCAATGTCCAAGGGAATATCCAATATCCAACAAGGAATTTCCAATGTCCAAGTAAGCGCTGCTCTTGAAATTAGTTGTGATTAAACGGAAGGAGGTCACTGTGAGTGGCCAAGCGCGAAGCCTACTTGGGCATTGGAAATTCCTTGTTGGATATTGGATATTCCCTTGGACATTGGAAATTCCTTGTTGGATATTGGATATTTTTGAAATTGGACATCAATCACTCCTCTACCAGCCTCAGCCCACTCCGCCGATCCGTGTTCTTAGACTTTTCACGGCGGCGCGAGGTGATTTTTACATCGCCCCGATTGTCAGCCCAGGAGCCTCCGCGCAGGGCTTTTTTCTCGCTGCCGGGCGCCGGGCAGTTGAGGTAAGGAGGGTAGGGGGCAAGGCACCATTCCCACACGTTGCCGCTCATGTCGAAAATGCCCAGTTCGTTGGGTCTTTTGGTGCCCACTTCCTGGGTTTTTTCCTGAATTATATTGAACCAGGCTACACTATTGGGGTCCTTATTGCCAGCGTATTTGAACCCCTTGCTTTGTGGTCCTCCACGGGCAGCCCATTCCCATTCGGCTTCGTAAGGTAATCGGTAGCGTTTTTTGTTCTTCTGTCCAGCTTTCTGAATGAACTCCTGCACTTCATCCCAGGATACCTTTTCCACGGGGCATTCCGGGCAATTGGAGTGGAACGATGGGTCGCGGCCCATGATATTCCACCAATCGGCTTGTGTGATTTCGTACCTGCCGAGTTTGAATGCTTGTATTTTCACATTCGTGCCCCCAGGGCAATCCCCTTTTTCGATCGAAAGATTGCCGCTGGGTACGAGTACCATCTCGAAGCCGGATTTGCGTTTTTTGCCAGGTTTTTCTGGTTCGGGTGCGGGCGTAGCAGGTTGGGGGTTTTTTACTGGCGGAGCTGGGTTCGGCTTGGGGGCAGGCTGAACCTTGGGTGCGGCAGGCTTTGGTTTTACAGGAGTCTTTTTCTTGGCCGGAACTTTCTTGATTTCTTTCGTTCCGGATTCGGAATTAGGCTCTTCAAACGGCTCATCAACTTGTGTGGTGTCTTCCGAAGTTTCATAAATGGAAGGAGGTTCTTCTTCGTCTTCTTCGCCCACTTTTGGCAAGTATTCCAGATTTTTCAAGCTGTCAATCTTGAATCGTGCTTCCTCAATAAACAAGCCATCGGGGTAGGCGCGCAGATAGGTTTCAAAACTTCCACGGGTGTGGGTCTGGACGGATTTTTGCCAGAATGCCCGGTCGTCGTCTCCGGGTTTTTTACCTCCAAGCCAGGAAGGGGTAGGTATAAGGCCCAGCATCATTCCTCCTGCTGCCAAAATACCGGTAACGACTATCAAAGCCAGCACTACGGGCAAAACGTATTTTTGTCTGGAGGGACGGTTAGAGTTGGCGGCCAATGGAAGGGCGCTGTAGGAAAATGAATAGCCAGAGCTCTGGAAAGTAGCGTTTTCGTCATCGGATGTGGGTTCGGCCACCACCGTGATTACCTCTTCGAGCACAATTTCTTTGATGCGCTCCTTGTCATTAATAAGTTCCTTGACAGATACTTTCAACACCAGCGGCATGGTGCCGATCACGAGCGGTTTTACATAGAAAATCCATTCTGTATAATCGTTTTGTTCCAGGAACTGCTCCAGGGAATTGAGCTTTCGGATGGCAAAGCAGGGGGTCTCGTTGGGGTCAAGCAGTTCCACTTCCATTACCTCTGATACCCTTATATCCTTTACTATGGTATCGTTTGTCAGTTCAATATTTCGCACCACGGTGTCGAGGTCGAAGGCAAGACGGACTACACATTTGTGCTCTTCCTCCACTTCCATCATATGCGGGATGCGGTAGAGAATGCTGCCCGACTTATCCTCCACGCTGCTTTCAGCGGTTTTTGCGTCGAAATCTTCCAAGCGGAGGCCATCAATCAAATCCAGTACGTCGGCGGTGATGCGGTTATAGGCATGATCCAGGTCTTGCTGAGAGAGCAGGCCACGAATGCGGTCTTTGTTGAGGGAGTTGAGGCGGGTTTCTAGTTGGAAAACAGCATTGTACTTCTCCGTCTGTTCCGGGAGGGCATTTTTTAATGCAGCCAATACAGCGAAAACTCCTTTATCCGGGTCAGGAAGGATGTCGCGCAGCGAGCGCTGTAGTTGGGTAAGCTCAGCCGGTGTGATCATGGGGACGGGATTTTAGATTGCAAACTTCGTGTTTACTTTCTAAAACTGCGATAAAAATGCAGTAACACCCCTTTTTGACAGACAAGCTCAATCATTCAACTTCAACACCTTCAAAAACGCCTCCTGCGGCACCTCCACGTCCCCAAACTGCTTCATGCGCTTTTTGCCCTCTTTTTGCTTCTCCAAAAGCTTGCGTTTCCGCGAGATGTCACCGCCGTAACATTTGGCCGTCACGTCTTTGCGGAGCGCAGAAATAGTCTCCCGGGCGATGACTTTTTGGCCGATGGCCGCCTGAATGGCGATTTGAAATTGCTTCCGGGGCAGGAGATCTTTAAGTTTTGCGCACATCTTGCGGCCCATGTATTCCGCTTTGGAGCGGTGAAAGAGCGCCGAGAGCGCATCCACTGGCTCGTTGTTGAGCTTAATGTCCAGTTTCACCAAATCCGTATCGCGGTAGTCGAGAATATGGTAGTCGAAGGAGGCATAGCCGCGTGTAATGGATTTTAATTTGTCGTAAAAGTCGAACACAATTTCAGCAAGCGGCAAGTGGAAGATGATTTCCAGACGCGTAGGGGTGAGATAGTGTTGCTTAATCAGGATACCCCGTTTTTCGAGGCAGAGTGTCATGATATTGCCGATGTATTCGGGCTTAGTAATTACTTGTGCATAGATGTAAGGCTCCTGAACACTTTGCAAATGGTTGGGCTCCGGGAGTTCGGTAGGCTGGTGTACCGTGAATTTATTCCCCTTCATGTCCGTGGCCTTGTAGGGTACGTTTGGCACCGTCGTGATGATATCCTGATCAAACTCACGGTAAAGGCGTTCCTGCACAATTTCCATGTGCAACATGCCTAAGAAACCACACCGGAAACCAAAGCCCAGCGCGGTAGAAGTTTCAGGTTCCCACACCAGGGATGCGTCGTTGAGCTGTAGTTTTTCCAGGGCATCGCGCAGATCCTCAAAATCATCATTGTCCAGCGGATACACGCCGGCAAAAACCATGGGTTTTACTTCTTCAAAACCTTTTACCCCTTCGGTACAGGGCCTTGCAACGTGGGTAATTGTATCCCCCACTTTAATCTCCTTACTTACTTTGATGCCGGTAATGACGTAGCCTACGTCGCCCGTGCTGATTTCGGTTGCTTCAAATTGGCCCATGCGCAGTACACCCACTTCTTCAGCCACGACTTCTTTTCCGGTGTTGAAAAACTTGATTTTGTCTCCTTTCTTCATCGAACCATTCATCACACGGACGTAGGCAATGATGCCGCGGTAGGAGTTGAACACCGAGTCGAAAATCATGGTCTGTAATGGGGCATCAGGGTCGCCATTGGGCACGGGTATGCGGTCTACCACGGCAGCCAAAATCTCTGGAATGCCGATGCCTGTGCGACCCGAAGCGGAAATAATTTCTTCGCGTTTGCAGCCTATCAGGTCCATGATTTGATCTTGTACTTCTTCGACATTGGCACTTTCCATGTCCACTTTATTCACAATCGGGATGATTTCCAGGTTGTGATCAACGGCCAGATACAAGTTGCTAATGGTCTGAGCCTGAATTCCTTGTGAAGCATCCACCAGCAAAAGTGCGCCCTCACAAGCGGCGATGGAACGGCTCACTTCGTAGGAAAAGTCCACGTGACCAGGCGTATCAATCAGGTTGAAAATGTACTCGATGCCATTGGCCGGATGCACATACTTCATCTGAATGGCGTGGCTCTTGATCGTGATGCCGCGCTCGCGTTCGAGGTCCATATTGTCGAGCGCCTGATCTTGCATATCGCGCTTGCTGATGGTATGGGTGTACTCCAACAGGCGGTCAGCCAGGGTGCTTTTTCCGTGGTCAATGTGAGCGATGATGCAAAAATTGCGTATGTTCTTCATGTAGTGATGAAGTGATAAAGTGATGAAGCGATGGGGTGAACTCAGATGGAAGCGGTTAAAATCACTTTATCACTTCATTTGTTCATCACTTCATGAAAACGGGCGCGAAGGTACTTTAAATTAGGCTTTTCGGAGGGTTTATCTGAATGTTTGAAAAGAATTTGGAGCCTAAAAAAGAGCAGGCCTGGCGGTTGAATCGCCAAGCCTGCTAGAGGTCTCTGGAGGGGGCTAGGCGGTGGTATGGCCTTCAGGCCGTCGGGAAAGGCGCTGTTTACAGCGCACACGATGTAAGCTGGGGCGTAAACGCCCCATTTCCCGACGGCCTAAAGGCCATGCCACCGCTAAAAAACATAATTCACGCTTAAATTAAACCGATACCCTGGCAAAGCCGCCCCTGGCGTATGTACTTTGATTTTATCGCCATCAATGGCAGCAGAAAGTTTCGAGCCAATGAACGGGATGTCCTCTACGGCTGCTTGCACCTCGTCGCGAAAAGCGGACACATCGTTGTTGGGGTCGTTGGTGGAATAAGTGAGTGTCCCACGCATCCATTTGAAATCCAGGCCGACAATGGTCGCGTCCATCGAAATATGATCGCCGAGGCGGAATTGAAAGCCCATTGCACCCCCTATTCCAATGCCATTTATAGCTCCTTTTAAGGTTGTAGCGTATTGATTTTCATTATCTTGTGTCGTTCGTGCCAGAGAAAAATGGTTGTAGCGGGCATAAGGGGCGAGGTAGAACCCGCGCGGAGCTTTTCCTCCGAGATAGAAACGGTTTTCGAGCACTGCACCAAAAGAGGAGTAGCGGTTTTTTACCGTTTTACCCTCACTCGTCAGGTCAAAATTGTTTTCCAGGAGGTTGGGCATCTTGGTCGGGCGCGGAATACCAATAAGCAGAGAGAGTGATTTGTTGGACGCGTACGCCCACTCGCCCCGGACATTGACTTTGCCGCTGGGTAGTATCAGGCTGAAAGGTGCCAGGCCGACGCTCCATTTTTGTTCGGGCTCATCATCGTAGCCCCAACGGTTGCTTTGGGCGAAGATGGTTGAAAAAGAAAAAGCGCAAAGCGTGAGGGTAAGCAGAATTGGTTGGACTTTCATGTTTAAATAGTTTGGCGCTTAAACGGAGCGATGGCGTTAGGGATTGGTGAAGGGCTGTTAAGGGCGTCGTAAACTTTCAAACCCAACTGGATGTTTTTCGCGCAGATGTTACACAGATTTGAAACGCAGATGTCACACAGATAATTTCTGCGTAACATCTGCGGGAGTTATCTGCGTAACATCTGTGTGAAATAAAAATGTCCAGTAGTCTTGTGAACACATCCGCCATAGGAATTAGAAGAGTAAGACTTGTTTCATCCAACTCTTTTCCCCACAATTTCCAAAATCTCCCGTTCCATTTTATCCGCTTCTTCCGCCACTTTCTGCCCTTCCGCCAACACCGCTTCAGCAAACTCCTTGTCGTTAAATCCACCCGTATTCACTTGAATGTTCATATAAGCCCCGCGCACCGCAGCCCGGGCGCACAAGGCACCCACGCCAGCATCCGTTACTGAGTTTGGGTTACCCGTTTCGACCATTTGCTTGATGAGGGGAAAGGACTCGAAGGAAAGCTGCATTACCTTGAAGGGAACCTCAATGGCCTTGCGCGTAGCAGCCTGAATGGCGGCCTTTCGCGCTGTTTTTTCTTCTGGGGTTGTGTTGGGTAAGCCAAAAGCCGCCAAGATGAGATTGAAAGCCTCGGTATCCTCATCCACCGTGCGAAGCAGCGCGTCCTTGATTTTTTGCCCGCGTTCAGCGGCATCGGAGAACTCTTCCCAGCGTTCGTCCCAACCTCGTTTGTGGCTGCTGAGGTTGGCCACCATGGTAGCGAGTGATGCGCCCAATGCACCCACATAAGCGCTGATAGAGCCGCCACCGGGTGCGGGGCTTTCGCTGGCGGTTTCATTGGCGAAGTCTACTAAGTCCTTGTTAACCAGTTTTTTAGCGTTCGCAGGGTTGCCTTTTTCGAGATTGTACTCGATGATTTTTTGTTGTGGGTCAAAGGGGGCGAGTTCGTCCAAGCCCATGGATTTGACGGCAATTTTGAGCAATTCCGCTTCACTCACGCCGACACTGCGCTGTTGTTTTTTCAGGAAGAATTTGCCTGCTTCGAGCATTACGCCCAAGGGCACCAGTCCCACGAGTTCCGAGCCGGTGACACGCATTCCGCGTCGGTCGGCACTTTGACGGCATTCTTCAAAGGCGAGGTGCAGCGGTGTGGCGCGTATGTCCGTAATATTCATTGAAATCTGCGCGATGCCATATTCTTCAATGTACCAACCGATGGCTTTTACCCCTTTCAAAGTGCCAGGTTGCCGAATGGGTTCGCCCGAGGCGTCTTTCATGGGCTTGCCTGTGGCGGGGTCGTTGAGCACACGACCATTTTCGCGCACGTCAAAGGCCACGGAATTAGCGCGACGGGTTGAAGTCGTGTTCAAATTTACGTTATAAGCAATCAAAAAATCGCGTGCACCGATGACCGTTGCGCCGCTTTTAGCATTGAATTTGGCAGGGCCAAAGTCGGGCTTCCAGTCGGGGTGAACCAGTTTTTCTGGCAAACCTTCGTACTCGCCTGAACGGATGACCGCCAGGTTTTGGCGTTCCGGACGGCTGGCCGCGGCTTCGTAAAGGTAAATGGGTAAATCGAGTTCACGACCCACACGCTCGCCCAGGCGACGCGCCCAGGCAGCCGTTTCTTCCATCGTGATATTGGCAATGGGGATGAGCGGGCAAACATCGGTCGCGCCCATACGCGGGTGCTCACCGCTGTGCTTGCTCATGTCAATGACCTCGCATGCCTTGCGAATGGCCTGGAATGCGGCTTCGACCACCGCTTCCGGTTCGCCCACAAAAGTGACGACCGAACGGTTGGTAGCCGCTCCGGGATCCACGTCGAGGAGTTTTACCTCTTCCACGGCTTCTATGGCATCCGTGATTTGTTTGATTACCGCGGGATCGCGACCCTCGGAGAAGTTGGGAACGCATTCAATGAGTTGTTTCATGGGGCGAAGGTAAGAATCTGGGAATGTTCGATTTACGATTTACGATTTACGATTTTGGATTTACGATTTTTTTGATTCGAAAAAGGAACGATTGGTTCCTTTTTCGAATCAAAAAAATCGTAAATCCAAAATCGTAAATCCAAAATCCAAAATCATATCCTAGTTTTGCCACCCAATGTCGCAACAACGAATTATCGGAACTTTCGAAGGCGAAACGCCCGGCCCACTCATCGTGGTGATCGGGGCATTGCACGGCAACGAACCCGCTGGAGTAAAGGCCCTGGAACTGGTATTGGAAGCTTTGGAAGAGGAGCGTCGCGACAATCCCAATTTTAAATTTCGGGGAAGACTGGTGGGCTTAGTCGGAAATTTACAGGCATTCCGAACGCACCAACGTTTTTTGGAACAGGACCTGAACCGGATGTGGACAGAGGATTTTTTGGAAGCAATAAAGGCTTCCAATCATGAAAATTTAACGAATGAAAGCCGTGAGGTTCGACACCTTTTTGACTGTATTGTCGCTGAATGTCAAGCTTCAAAATCCGAGACAACTGTCTTTCTCGACCTCCACACCACTTCCGCCGAGGGGGGTGTTTTCAGCATCCCCACTGACGAAGCAGAAAGCCTGCAGCTAGCCCGGAACCTCGGAGCACCTGCCATTGTAGGCCTGCAAGCAAGCATATCCGGCACCCTGTTGGGTTTTGCCATAAAAGGAGGCTTTTCCATAAAACCTTCAGAATCGAAAATCAAAAATCCTACCTCCCCTATTTGTGTAGCCTTCGAAGCGGGCCAACACGAGTCACCCCAATCCACCACCCGCTCCGCCATTGCCATTGTGCGCTGCTTGCGGGCGATGGAATCCATTTCCATAAAGGACGTGATGGATTTTGAGGCGACCCTTACCCTCCCCAATTTTGCATACATACCGCCCATAGTTCGTTTTCGCTATGCGCACCATATCGAAGCCGAAGACGGGTTCAAGATGCGGCCAGGATACATCAATTTTCAACCCATTCTTCAAGGCGAGCACCTCGCCGATGATATACATGGCCCGGTGCTTTCTCCTGATAAGGGCTTGATTCTCATGCCACTTTATCAGGCCAAAGGCTCGGATGGCTTTTTCATTGTGCAGTAATTCTCCACAACATGATCACCCGGTCGTCGCCACAAGAGATAAGGCAATCGGGCAACCAGAGCAGCCGGTTCACTGAGCGTGTGTGCCCTCCGAAGCGCAATGTGTCCAGCACTTTTAGCAACTCAAAAGTCTGGGCATCCCAGATTTTTATGGTTCGGTCGCGGCTGGCCGTAGCAAATAGCAAGCCGTCTGGCGAAAAAACGAGGTGGTTGATCGTGTACCAATGGGCCGGTTGTTCTGAGCGAAGAGCGCAGTCATTTTCCAAATCCCACACGCGCAGCATGGCATCACGCCCTCCGCTCAGGAGGAATTGTCCGTCTGGTGAATAAGCGAGGGTGAAAACGGAATTTTTGTGTGCGCTCTTCAAAACGAGATTAACGGCGAGCGTTTCCGCATCCAGAATGTGAATAGATTCATCGCTGGCGCCCACGGCGATTTCGCTCCTTTTTTCAGAATAGGCGATGGTTCGCAGGGATCGGTGAGACAATTGCAGACTTTCTAGGGTTCGGGCATTGGCGGCGTCCCAGCGTGTCAGGAAGCCATCACCACCTGCACTAAAAAGCCATTTATCAATAGATTCCAAGGCATACGCGCCATTTTTATGATGCTGTATGTTTTGCGTTAGATCAGGTGATTCACGGTCAATCCAATGCAGGCCGCCGTTCATGTTCCCTGCCACGATGCGATTGCCGTCAGGAAGCGAACAAAGAGAAAAACACTGTGTCTCGACGGAAGCCAGGAGTTTGCCCGTTTCTGGGTCGTCTAAATCCCATTCTACCACCCAGCCATCGCCGCCCGCCGAAAGGAAATGCCGATCCGTACGCCCCGGAGCGAGTGCGTAGAGCGCGGCGTTGTGGCCGGTACAGGTGTGGAGTTTTTCGATGTGCATGAGGAATTGAATGGAATTACGATTTACGATTTTGGATTTACGATTTCACCCTAATCGTAAATCGTAATTCCAAAACTGCAAATCTAAATTACCCTGCTACCGGAAAAATCTGCGCCATAGCATACGCAAAGATGCCAAAAGCAATGCTTCCAATGAGCATACCGATGGCTGCGACCCGGTCATTGCTGGTTTTAAATAGAAATATGCCGGCTGCAATGCCTCCTGGCGCAAGATAAAACCAAGGGATAAAGTACTGAAGTCCGCAGGCTACGGCGAATACCAGGACACTGCGCAAAAGAATGGGTAGGAATGATTTCATGTTAAATTGAGCAAATCTGAGTTTGGGAGCCAAAGGTAGAACGTCCCCGCAAGAAGCCCAATGTCGGATAAAATTTCCATGAGCGTGGCATTTTCACAAGTACAAAAAACGTCGTCGAGCCGATGAAACAACGAGGGCTTGAAAATCCCACAAAATGCGTACATTTGCCCCTCATTTAACAAAAACAACGCACCACCACTCATGGGCAAAGGAGATTTCAAATCGAAGCGCGGCAAAATCTGCCGGGGTTCCAATGGCAAAAGCCGCCCCAATCCACGTAAAACACGGGCAGCATTAAAAAAGAAAGCCGCCTAATCGCGCTGACTTTTCAAAGCCTTGCTCGCTGCAATTATGCCGAGCAAGGCTTTTCGTTTTTTACAGCCGCATAGGGGAATTCCCCCCCTTGGCAAAACGCAAACCTTTTATGAAACACAGCCTCCTACTTTTACTCTCTATTTTTGTATTGGGCACACTTAATGCACAATCCATCACGGGTACCTGGAAAACTATTGACGATGAAACCAATGAAGCCAAAAGTCACTTGGAACTGTTCGTTGGCGACGGGAAACTGTACGGAAAAGTGACAAAACTTCTCAAATCTTCTCCCGACAGACTGTGTGACAAATGCCCCGGCGAGCGGAAAAATCAGCCTATCCTGGGCATGATCGTTTTGGTGGATATGAAAGAAAAAGAGGGCTACTGGCAATCCGGCAGCATACTCGACCCTGAAAAAGGGAAATGGTACACCTGCAAGATCTGGCTCAAGAATGGCGACCCCAACACCTTGGTGGTACGCGGGTACATCGGGCCGTTTTACCGGACGCAATACTGGTATCGGGTGTGAGCGAGGAAAGAATTACGATTTTGGATTTTGGATTTACGATTGGGACCCGCCTTCGCCAAGGCTACGGCGGGTAAAATGAGTAAAAAATTAGAAAAAATTTTCGACCTGCCTTGCACACAAAAAATAGTAAGACTACCTTTGCACCCGCTTTTGAGGCCTCGCCTATGTTTTCAACTGACGTAGGCTATTTCAAAGGCGATGGTTTTAGGAGTTATTGGGTCATGGTGTAATGGTAACACAGCAGATTTTGGTTCTGTTATTCAGGGTTCGAGTCCTTGTGACCCAACATTAAAGCGGCGATGGAGTAATCCACCGCCGCTTTTTTTATTCCTTCTAGGCCATCCTTACTCTCCCTTCTTTTTCCCCGCCTTTTTCTCAGCTTTTTTAGCTGCTTTTTGCTCCTGTTTTTTAGCCGCTCTCTCTTTACGCATGGCGTCTTTTTTAGCCAACATTTCGTCGTATTTTTTCAATTGCTCCGGCGAAAGGGTTGCCTTGTGTGCCCGGATGCGTTCTTGACGAAGGCGTTGCATTTCTTCCTTTTTAGCGTTTTTTGCTGCCTTTGATTTCTCTTTGTACTCCTTGTTGGCTTTTTTGAAGGCAGCCTTTTGCTCGGGTGTCAGGTTCAAGCCTTTGGAATATTCCGTATCGGTTACGTCATCTGAAGATTCGATGGCGTCTTGACTTAATGGCTTCATCGGAGTACTTGGATCTTTTTGTGCTTGCAGGGTAAAAGCGAGAAAAAGTGCCACAAAAGCGGCGGGCAATGATTTGATCAAAAATTGAAACTTCATATTTAGGATGTCCTTTGTTTAGATGAACGATGGTTAGACTTGAAAATAGTCGAAGGTTTCATCAAGCATCCTTTAAGGTTGGGTTAAAATGGGATTGACACAA
>Ga0247843_1005887_pt1 | contig 16536 bp, 20 predicted proteins | sample LaCruzMarch2017__FD_192420 | JGI IMG/M metagenome (GOLD analysis project Ga0247843, IMG submission 192420) | Freshwater microbial communities from meromictic Lake La Cruz, Castile-La Mancha, Spain - LaCruzMarch2017_8m | ecosystem: Environmental > Aquatic > Freshwater > Lake | place: Spain... | reverse complement strand
GCCAGTTGCTCTTTGAAGCGATAAAACACCTGTTGTTGCATCAATATTCACGGAATATGTATTGGTTACACCTGAAAGAGTATTTAGCACTGAGGCAAGTTTTGAGCAGAGTGTCTCATAGGTATAGCGCCCGGGAGGAATTGTGACATTCCACTTACGACTTGCTTCTTGAAAGGTGAACTGATTCCAGCCTGTATTGAGATTGTAAAGACACCCAGGGATTGTGCCCCCTGCAATTTGGATCTTCACAATGTCTTTGAGAGGTCTGAACAAGCGGAAACGGAATTCACTCGCACTTGGATACTGATTGATATTTCTATCACGGCTGTTAATTTCTAACAAGACAGTGGCCTCACGTCTCTCATTTCGTTTGGGATACGCAATAGTGACTTGTTGTCCAGAGGACTGTGTTGTCTCGGTTTTTGAGAAGGAATTCATTCTGCTCTACTAGAAAAAGAATGAATTGCTCTCCGTGCGCGTCCTCCTCAAATTATTCCAGTGTCTCCACAACTACCTGCGTCTCTCTCTGTGGGGCAGGGATTTCAACAAATGTCACAAATGATTCGGTCAATATTAATATTAGTAGTATATCAATTTCTTCCCTAGGGGCTGTTGCGATTCAGGGGGCAACCTTTGATACCTTCAGTCGTTTGATTACCATGACACCTACTACACTCTTTACTTCTCATCCTTCGTTTACACCTCAATATGAGCAAATTGGATACGTCAGCACAGGAGCAGGGACAGTGATGTTTGATGCGAGTAATTGTATTATATTGATTAGCACAACAGGTTCTGGAGCAAGTAGAGCTGTGCGTCAAAGTTTAGAATACCAGTTGTATCAGCCTGGAAAAAGTCACCAAGCGTTTTTTACATGGACTCCCCAATACGCTGGAACTTTTGATACATCTGTCGCTGTGCGATGTGGAATCTACGATGATTATCGTGATAAAAATACACCTGCTGGCACCACAGGAGCTCCACCCTTTTTGTATGCGAGCTCAATCTATGGAGGGACAGGCCAAGAAACCAATCAACCGAGTATGGGGCATTTTTTTGAACTTTCAGGCAATGATTGGTTTGTTGTCGAGCGCCACAATAGTTCTAATAATAGTCTCAATGTAGTTCGTGTTGCGCAATCTAACTGGAATGTAGATACTCTGAATCCAGAGTTTGGAAACAATCCAAGTGGTGTTACGCTTCAACGCACGACAGAAGGACTCTTTTGGATTGAACGTCAATGGTTAGGCATTGGATTAGTAAGAATGGGCATCTACAATGATGGACATCCACTTGTCTGTCATGCGTTTCAAAATCGTGGCTACAAAATTCCTTATACGAATTTGAATAAACTTCCTTTGCGCTATGAGATTGAAAAAGTATCAGGTGGCTCTTCTAATTTTGCTGCTACAGCTTCCATTTGTATGGCATCTCAAATTGATGGTGAATATACACCGTTAGGAGCCACTTTTTCACTTCCAGCAAACCTTATTCGGCCCACAACTCGGATTGATCAGACACTTCTACCTATTTTTCTTTTGCGCTTACAGCAACAGTATTGTCGCGCGACAATTAAAATTCAAAATGTTGAGCTCTATGGAAAAGCATCGGGTGTCTATAGTATTTTCAAAAATCCAACCATCACAGGAACCATTAGTTGGGTTAACCATCCTGATAAACGAAGTATGGTTCAATACGCAGTATTCGCAAATGGAACAACAGAGCCTACCAATACCATTTCAGGAGGGCAATGTATTCAAACAGGATTTTATGATAAACGTGCTGCGTTTCTAACTGATCAGACTGTTGCGGATTTACTGAATGCTTCTCCTATTTCTTCTGATATTCAAGGAAAACCCGATGTATATTGTATTGCCATGGCAGGATTTTCAGATAATGATGATGTCAATGCTATATGTAGATGGGTAGAAATTGTCTAAAGGCTTTGAAAGAACTTTGTCTAATGTCAATGATTCTGATTGTGTTTTTACATTGGTCATTTCTATTATATCAGGACGATGCGAAGTTCAAAGCGTTGCTATCTCCAATAGAATAGCCCCATACCGAGCAGCCATTTCACTAAATGAAGACGCAGTGGACCCCAAAATCTGGGTGCACTTGGTCAACGCAAAGAAATCTGCAACTCCATGAACCATTCCTTCTTCCGTTCGTCTAGTCAAGGTTGTCGCTGGGAAGATACACTGACCCAAAAATTCATGTTCAATTGTTTCTTTCACTTTGGCATCGTCTGTCGCGACAACAAAAAACTTATCAGGCTTTTCACGCATAGTTGTTAAAAAACTCTCTAACGGACTTCCTTCAATGGATTTCTTATTGTCTGTCCGACGAATGTGGACACCAATTGCGTTTGACCACTCTACTTGGGAGCAGCGTCTCTCTAGAAGGTCTTTGACCAAACGACTCGGCCTCAAGTTCTGTAAATGTTTTTCCCAATTGGAATTCTTATAGAAAATACCATAGGACTTCCAGTTCAAATCAGAGACTCTATCCCACCCTCGAAACGCATTTAATGTGTTTTCTTCTGTTAGCACCTCTTTCGCCATATATAAGTCCTCAGGAGCCACTTTTACTGTCTTGGGAAGACTTTCAGCATCTAAGACAGTTGAAAAGCGACACGCACATTCAGGTGATGCTGGAAACCAATGGATGACGAGTGTAAGTCCATGGTCTTCTGCGAAACAAATTCCCGACACGAGGGATCGGACTCGGTTGGCAAATCCTGCGCAAACTTGAAGGTGGAGCGTGGGCATTTTTCTTAGAAAACTTCCGGTAAGGGGGTTTAACCCTTTCTCCTTAGCCCTTTCCTCCTGCGGAGAAAAAGCCTGTGACCTTCCGATCAGCGGCCCTTCTCCTGCGGAGAAAAAGCCTGTGACCTTCCGATCAGCGGCCCTTCTCCTGCGGAGAAAAAGCCTAAGCATTTTTTCACATGTCTAACTATCGGTATCACGCTGCAGGGACTTCAACAACTCGTTCGTTCTTTCCGTTCTGATTACGGTGCTTTTTATGTCTTTGCGAGCAGTCGCGTTCATACAAATTGGAGTGTATGGACAAAGGAGCTTTCTCATATTAAGCCGTATTATGCGGTGAAATGTAATCCTGATCGTGCGTTATTGAAGACGTTGTCGTCACTTGGTTCTGGATTTGATTGTGCGTCTGGGAAAGAACTTCTCGAGGTAGCAGAAGTTCAAAAGGGTGAATTCAAAGACAATGTTGTTTATGCGAATCCTTGTAAACCGATGAGAGACCTCCAAATGGCAAAGTCCTTAGGGTCTCCCACAACGGTCGTGGATTCCATAGAAGAAGTGGAAAAGCTGAAGTCAGTCAAATGGGCTGGGTCTGCTCTTCTGCGCATCCTGGTGGAAGATGAGAGCAGTTTGATGCCATTTTCTCGCAAATTTGGTCTCCCTTCTGAAAAGGCAGAAGAGTTAGCAAAGTATGCCTACAAACAAGGTATTCCTCTCAGGGGTGTAAGCTTTCACGTGGGGTCCGGTTGCTTGGACCCAAATCAGTATAAGAAAGCTATCAAAAAATCGCACGACGTTATTACTACGTTGAATAGTCAAGGGCATGATGCCGACATGGTGGATATCGGGGGTGGATTTTTCTCAAATAAAGAACAATTTGAAAGCTACGCGCAGAAAATTCGTTCGTCAATGTATCAGTATAACAAACGCACTCTCAAATACATCGGTGAGCCTGGACGATTCTTTGCGGAATCTGCGTTTGATTTGTTTGTCCAGGTCATCGGTAAGAAGCCGAATCTGACAAGTGGTGGATGGCGCTATACCATCGATGAAAGTTTGTATGGACAATTCTCTTGTATTCCGTTTGACCACAAAAAGCCGCAATGGATTCGCATTCCAACCTCGTATGAAAACAAAGACCTTCCAGCTCGCAAGCGAGTCAAAGGAACTCTGTATGGTCGCACATGCGATAGTTTGGATATGATTGCGGATTCCAACGATATGGAAGAGCTAGAAGTTGGAGATTGGCTTTGGTTTCCAAATATGGGTGCCTACAGCTCTGTCACCGCGAGTGAATTTAATGGATTTCCCAAGCCTCCTCTTCATGGAAGCGATAGAGCTCTCTTTGTGCCGTGTGTTGAGCAGGTCAAACAAGAAGGATTTGCGAACCGGTTTCCGAAAGACATCAAAACAGTCACAGCAGTCTCTATAGACACATCGCCAACCATTGTAACTCCAATGTTTGCCTAAAAAATTGAATGCTTCGCTATGCCCATTGAAAGGCATACACAATGAATTATTCCAGCTTCTTTACACAGATTCAGGATGATGCTACCCTTGCTCGCAATGGTGGCATCATTCTTAAAGGACAAACACGCAATGAAAGACAACCTGTTCATATGACGCTTCTTGTGGATACATCAGGCTCAATGGAGTCTGAAGACAAGCTCTTCTCTGTCAAGCGGTCCATCCAGCTTCTCTTAGACTTGCTCAGCCCTGAAGACCGTCTCAGCCTTGTCACCTTCTCAGATGATTCCAAGACCTTCCTTACTAGAGCCATCCCAACGCCTGAACAGCGTCAGGCGATTCTCTATCGCATCAACAAGCTCTCTCCAGAGGGAAGCACAAATATGAGCGCAGGTCTTCTGGAAGCCCGAGCCCTCGTAGAGCCTCCTTCTTCTGGTCGCAAGCAGGGTATCATTCTTCTCACAGATGGCCATGCGAATAGTGGCGTCTATTCTGAGCAGGGTCTCATTGAAATCCTTCAGCGGATTCAGTCTGAGAGCGCAGGTCTTTCTCTCACCACAGTTGCCTATGGTGTTGACCACAACGCAGAGATGCTCACCAATATGGCCAAGGCAGGTGGTGGCGCCTACAATGTGGTGACCAATCTGGAGGATGTCGCAACTGTCTTTGGTGATATTCTGGGGGGCCTCGTCAGTGTGAGTGCGCAGAAGGTGGAAGTTCAGCTTCCTCCTGGTTCTACTGCCACGACCTCCTATCGCACAGAGTTGAATTCCGATGGACTCACAACTGTCTATGTAGGAGACCTCTACGCTGATGGAGAGGTCACAATTCTCTTCAAGTCGGCGCCTTCACAGGGCCCCCTTCGTGTCAAGGGAACGGATATGAGCACCCTGGATCCAATTGATATTCTTACAGAGCCACTTGTTCTCACAACTCTCCAAGAGATTCCAGTCTCACTCATCATGGCAGAATACCGCCAGAAGGTTGTCGCCCTCCTCCAGAAGTTGCGATCTAGTTTCTCAAGCTCTGCTATGCGCGAAGAGTCTGAAGCACTCTTGAAGAAGCTTCAGGAGGATGACCGTGTGAAGGACCATCCTCTCAAAGCTGTTCTCCTAGACGATATTCAGAAGACACTTGAGCTCAGCCATCGTGACCATATGACACAACAGGAGACTATTGAGATGGCTCAACATTCAGCCTATATTGGAATGGGTCGTGGTCTCCGAAGCATCACAACACACCTACCTCCTGTGACGCCACCGCCACGTTCTCGTGCCACAGGTGCGCCCCGCCTTCGCCGTCAAGTTGCTCTAGGAAGTATGACTCCAGAAGACCCCGATGTGATGAGTCGTCCGTCGAGTCCTCATCTGCCTCCAGGGGTGGTACCCATGATGACTTCGCCCTTTGCGAACCGCTTCCAGACACAAATTGCGAGTGCCATGCGCACCATGAGTTCTCAGCCTCATGAAGATGAAGTACCTCACTAATCCTATGTAGCTCAGAGGAACAAACAAAAAGAAATTTGTGATTATGCGACGGCAGTAGATATGCTTCTGCGTGATGTATTTCCTGTGTCGTGGCTTGCTCTAATGCCTCAGGAATCCTCTTCATAAATCTCTCTCGTCTCAGGGTCCCACGTGCCACAGTGACCTCCTGGTCTTCCATCATTGGCTCTATAAAGTTTATTTGTCTTCGTTTCCAAGAAATATAACGTATTTCCCACATCATACAATTTTTTTACACTTATCCGCGTAATCTCAGAGGGCTGAATGGGAATGTCTGGTGATTCATAGGCTTGAAGCTGACCAGACCTTACAGTTACAGGAGGTGCTAGAACAGGTTTTGGTTTCGGTTTGGGTCCTCTCTTTTTTGGTTCGGCTTCTGTCTTTCCGGGTTTGGGTGGCATTTCCTTCTGCTCTACTTCTACAGGCTGTTTAGGAGCTCGCGTCATGAACTTCTGAAGAAACTCTGGGTCCCGCTGCCCTTCCAAAATGGCCTCAATGATTTCATCCCCATTCTTCAGTCCTGTTGTATTCTTAATTCCAGCAGCTTTTCCAATCATGGCATGCCAAATATCTTTGACCGCCTGGCCTTTCATCTGTTTGAGCGTCGTTTGTGTGTGAGACATGGTGAGTGCGGTTCTATGTCTAGCGTCTAGCCTCAAATTTTTCACCACCCTTACTAAATGGACTCTCCTACTCTCCCCTTGACAGGTAGATTCAAAGCAGTATTCTATTCTATCATCTTAATTCTCTGGTGGGTAGGTGTCTGGGGTATTGCCAATACAGTTATTCATCTTATTTTTAAAGGAGAAACAATGAAAGAATTAGGTGTCTATGTATTTTTGGTGGTGACTATCTTAGCACTTATCTTTGTAAATCCAGAATTGGTAGAACGTATGTAAAATTGAAACGAGTTGCACCATGGTTCTTAGCAAAGCATGTCAGCGCACCCCCTCTATCCGATAAGTGGCTCTATAATGTTAGTTGGTGTTGCTGCTCTCTTCTATGGAGCATCAACAGCTTCCCTCACTGTAGTCTTGGAAGGACTTTTCTTACTTTGGCTAGGATTTAAGATTACTGTCAGTGTCTGTGAAGGAAACAGACTTGTCATGTGAGTTCCAGAAAGATCTGATTGGCGAAAACTAACAGACTGTGCTGTTTCATCCACCTTTCCAGACCATATAGAAAGTCCTAAGAAAAAAAAAGGTATATGAACGGATGCTTCATAGGATGTATCATAACTTGTAAACCCTGGTGGCTCTGGCCTGTGAAATGGTTCATCCATCTTACTGAGGTGTTTCATTATAAAGAGAAAGGGTTCGCGCACTCGGATCTGTAGCTCCAGGAGTCCATTGCGGCATCCAGAAATAAGGAACACATGTCTGTGACGGTAGTTTACTAAAGTCTACCTCAAAAAGGTAGCGGTAATAATATTGCTCGGGTGTCTGAGGAGGCAAATGTTGATACTGTCTCTGTGACTTCTCATACCAGTCATCAGGCATATACTGTAAAACACGCTCCTGAATTTCTTGATACCACGATTTTTCTTGGCTGCTGACACCATCACTAAAGGCTTCCTTGCGTCTCCACAAGACTTGATGGGGCAACGTAATACCATCATCAAACGCCTTCCGAAGAATCCATTTTTCTACTTGTCTTCCCTTGATAGGCCTACGCCAATAGGTGGGCAAACTCCGCGCAACCGCAACAAACTGCTTATCCAAGAAAGGTGTTCTCGGCTCTAATCCATGAGTGCTAATACTGCGATCTGAACGCTGAACATCAAACATATACATCGTATCCAAGAGTCTTTGAGATTCCTCTTCAAACATCTGGTCAGTTGGCGCATTGTAGAAATACAAATACGAGCCAAAGACTTCATCCGATCCATCTCCATTAAAGACAACCTTACAATCACTTTTTTCTTTAATCGCTTTTGAGACAAGCCAATTTCCAACAGAGGCTCTAACTGTCGTTGTATCATAGGTCTCAATGGCATGAATGACAGTAGGAATTGCTTTAAAAAAATCATCCGCGGTCAGCACTATTTCTGTGTGGCTAGAGCCAATCCAATCGGCCACCATCTTTGCGTGACGTAAATCTTCACTTCCCTTCATGCCTATGCTGAAGGTGCGAAGAGGAGGCAAGTTCCGCATGCGCAGGTGTTTCTGGACCAAAGACGCAATGAGACTGCTATCAATCCCACCACTCAAGAGAGCCGCAACAGGACGTTCCATCAGCATACGCTTCCGAACCGCCTCCTCTAAAGAAAAGCGCAATCCCATACAGGCCATTTCGAGACCTGAGGTGTGGGAAAGAGAGAACAACGGATTCTTTAGCCAAGGAACTGAATGATACTTTTCAGAGCGTAAGAGTTTTTTGGTAGAAATGTCATAGACTTGAAAGGTTCCGGGAGGAAAATGACTAACATGGTCAGCAAGGGGAATGAGACCTTTCAACTCACTGCTAAAAAAGAGTGTCTGTGCGCCCACAGTAAACGTTGTGCCATTTTGATATTTACATTCAAACTTTGTGCCAACATACAAGGGCCTCACACCATAAGGGTCTCTCCCCACGATGACTTGATTTCTCTCCTCATCCACAAGTATCAAAGCAAAGACACCATCCAACATCCGGAAAAAGGTCGCAAGGTTGTCCTTGTAGAGACTGTATAAGTGACCGAGCACTTCACAATCACTTTGAGACCGTAGACTTTGGATGTTGTGCTGGCAGGCCAATTCTGACCAGTTATAGATTTCTCCATTGCACATCCATGTGGTCTTTCCTTCACTAAAGGGCTGCATCCCTTCTTCCGTTAATCCATTGATCGCCAAACGAGTAAATCCCATCGTAATATCTTCACTGAGATTTGTGATTGTCATAGACTCGGGACCTCTCGGTGACAAGGTCTGAATCCATGTTTTGGGCTTATGAATCACCATCATGGGCCCAAGACGAAACCAAATTCCACACATAGTGTTCTTTCAATTCTAGAAAGAGTCTATTTAGATACTAGAATAGAATGGACGCACAAAAAGAGTCTATCAACTCTTTTTGTGCTAGAGCCATTTTATCTATAGCCTAATATAGATAAAATGGACGCAAGCGACATCATTCGCAAATTACAAAACCGAACGATTTTTGCGGGAATTAAAGCGGTTCAACAGCCTTTACAGCCTGCGGCGAACTTTAGCACTTGCTGTATTACGGGCGCAACGCTAAATTTCCAGGATTACCAACTCCGATACAGTTTCTACAACGGTGTCCAATACTGTAGCACATGCGTAACATCCTATCCCAGCAGAAATGTGAATGATGTCTGTGGTTGTTCAGGCTAAAGACCTTTTTGATCCTGTAACAGAATGTCTGATACCACTGAAAGTGTTGTCAAAGAGTCTGATGTGAGTGGAAACACCGTTCAAGACAAGTATATGCGGAATGGAAAGCCTTTGAAATCAAAACAAGATCGAGTCAAAGAATCCATTACAATTTTGAAAAAACTCAAAGAGCTGGGAATTCCAAACAATGAGCCTGGATACTATCAGACAAAGAGACAGTTAGACGAATGGATAGCAGGGGGAGACCAATGGGATGGCCGCATTGACTTTCCCCGATTTCAAAGACGTGCTGAATTAGTTTTGCCTGTTCGTCCCGACCGCGTTGTTGAAATGACGATTTTTGCTCCCCGAAAATAAGAAGATGAAGCTTTGGGTTGTTGTCTATGAAGAGCACTATGCGAAGTTTTGTGACCTTCGCGCTCTTTCTCAATCAGAAGAATCCTTCCGAAGCTTTTTAAAGGATATCGGGACGCCATCCTTGTCCTTCCAACCTCACACGGAAGCGTCTGAAAGCAACTACGTCTCCTATAAAGAAGCTCCCCAAGGATCCTGTGTGCGACTTCGGCTCCAAGGAGACTATGTTGGCATTGTTCATAAAAAGCTTTTCCAAGCTCTTTGTGAAAAAAGTGATAAATCTCAACGAGGCACTAGTTGCTCTATCGTTTAACGACGGCGAGTGCTGCGTTTCTTACCGTTGCGCACAGTGCGAGAGATACCCTTCAAGGTGCCCGTCGTGATGTTGTTTGCCAAGTCAATGGAGTTCTTGACCAACTTCGTAACACCCTTTGTGGCTGTAATACCGATATTTCCAACTGTGTTGACAGCAGACTTGCTGACATTACGAGCAGTGCCCAAGGCGGTGCCCGTAATCTTAAACGCACCATTGCCAGTGCGCTTAGCCAGACGAACGGTTCCCTTGCGGGTGGATCCAGCGATGCCGAGTGCCGTATTTAGGACTCCTTGGGGTAAGCGTAAAACTTTGCGGGTCATACTGCGTTTTCCTTTTCCTGCCATTCTATACTACAGCATGCGATTTTTTACAGACGCAGACCATTGTTTTGTGAATTCATACAAGACAATTCCTGTAGCAACACTCACATTCAGGCAAGGCTAAGCCATTACTCAACTCTTTCACGTTGCTTACAGACTTCCCCTGAAGAGGTGTGTGGACGTTATATTTGAGAAGAGTTGGTTGGTCCATACGGGACTCATCCCACACATCAGACTCATTCATGTTGCTTGCTTTGCTCTTCATCCTGTTCAAATTTATTGCGGTTTCTAGTAAATTTGACCAGCAAACCGCAGTGTCTAGAAGCAAACTACACAATGGCATCTGAACGAGTTCTAAGTTTATCTATGCGGCCCAAGAGCCTTCAGGAGTGTGTGGGACAAGACGAGTTGGTGAAGGCTCTGGAATACCAGTTTCAGGTAGGACGTATCCCCCACTTCTATATTGTTCATGGTCCGATTGGAGCAGGTAAGACGACCTTCGCACGCATTCTTGCATTGACACTTCAAATGGGCCCCAAACAAGAGAATGCGTTTGAGATTCCTGGAGAGATGTGGGAGAAATACAAGAAGTATGATATCAAGGAAATGAATGCGGCCAATCAGAATGGCATTGATGACATTCGTTCTCTGATTGAGAGTATGCGCTACATGCCTATCGCACCGTCCAAGTGTAAGGTAGTGATTCTGGATGAGGCCCATCAACTGACTGCCGCAGCACAAAACGCATTGCTGACTGAAACAGAAGACGTTGCAAAGCATGTGTATTATATCTTCTGTACCTCCAATTTGACCAAGATTATCCCCGCATTACAGCGGCGAGCCTATATGGTGTCACCCAAAGGCCTGACCACAGATGAGACCTATGCGTTGCTAGAAAAGGCCGCAGAGGAGGCTGCCTTTGTGGATGATATCAAGCCTCTCTATGATGCGCTCTATGTGAATTCAGTGACGAGTCCTGGTCTTGTCTTACAGGCCGCTGAGAAGTTCTTCAGTGGAATTCCAGCTACAGAGTCTGTGACGAATTTCACGATTGGCAAGTTTGATACTCTGGCCATCTGTAAAGCGGTGTCCAAGGGGGACTGGAAAGAGTCAAGTAAAATGCTGAAAGATTTGACCAAGGATGAAGTCGTCACCATGAAGATGTGTATTCTAGGCTATATGAAAGCCATCTTGATGAAGTCATCGGGCCAGAAAGCCTCTACAATGGCCCGAGCCATTCGCCTCTTAGCCGATGACAATGATATGTTAGCGCGATTCTTGGCAAATGTCTTTCTTGCGTGTGAAACGATAAATGGAACGGCCTAGGTGGTAAAAAATTGAACGGAAATCCAACCCTTTTTTTGGCATACCACCCGTTTGACTCTAAGAATGTCCATTGTTCATGATATCTGGGAGAACGAGCTTGAAATCACGAAGGGCTATGTGGCGCATCGGCATCGTCTAATTGATGTCAATCTGATTCAGACGTTTCAGGTGAAGGGTCGGCGGCTCTACATCAACACGTTCAAGCAGAATGAAATGGTTCCGAGTATGTGTATCTTCTTTGAGAGCAAGGAGAAGGCTGAGGAGGCTTACCAGATGATGAAGGAGGTCTACTACGGTCCTCTCGTTTATAGAAAGCAGAAGCAACCTGAGCTTACTCCCTGTCTTATGCTGCCGATCTTCCTCATAGCATTCTCGCCTCTCATTGGCTTCCTCGTTCTTCTAGTCTCGTCTTCCTATCCCATTGGAAACACCTGCCCGCTCTTTCTGTCCTCTTAGTAAATGAAAACACGGAAACAAAAAGGAACTCAACTCTACAATGACAATCCAAAAGGTCCTTCGAAAGTCAAAGCGCAATATGGAACAAAAGAAAGAGCTCAACAGACGCTCAAGAGATTACGTGGTAAACCTCGGGCTTACCAGAGACAAGTTGCGACTACGATGTTCTATCGAGCAAAACATCATAAATACAGAACAAAACAGATGGAAGAAGCGATGAAAGTCTACAACAACTATCTCAAAGAACTTACCTAAGATGTTTTTTCGGTTTCCACAACAATCTCCTGTGTTGAATCTTTCACCACATGAGTTGGAGGAGAGGAATCGGTGAGAGGAAGCGTATTCAGAAGCTTATCCACTTCAGCCATCGCCTCTTTGATGCGCTTGTAATCAGTCCACCAGGCCTCCTTGTCAGAATAGGAAAGAGATGTGGATTTTGTAGAGTTGTGATAATAAATGCGGAGAAACCCACCTCCTAGACAACCTGTATACATAATGACATTGGAAATACTGGGCACATGAAGAGCACTATTTTTTACTCGAAGGAAATGGGGCATCGCTATACATGGATTGAGGTGGTTGTGAAAATCAATTTTTGTGCTTAAAAAAATCATACGAACTCTATTCTAAGATGGACTACGGGGATACAACAGACGGTGCCTTAGCAATTGTGTTAGGATTTGGTCTTTTGACATGTGGCTCGAGTGTTCTTCTCACAGCGCTCTTTCCCTGTTCTTGCCGACCCAAACGCGATTGTAAACGGAACTGTGCGGATTGTAAGAGAGATAGACAAAAGTGTCGGCAAAAGTGGTATGATTGCTGTGTTCGCAGAGAAAGGGCTAGCACAGAAGAAGAATTAATGGCTGTGCCTTAAGGGAATACATAGACTCTAAGAAGAAGAAGGAATGTCCTCGACTTCTTATAGTATTGAAGGAGCTCTCTACGAGTTGGTCGCGAGAGGAAATAAAGATGTCTATTTCATTGAAGACGATAAGAAAAGTAAAAATTTGTTTGACAATCGCTACAATCCGACACCCCCTCAGATTTCTGAGCTTCGCCGCTTACCTCCGTTGAATCAACCAGGATTTGGTCGCAGTTTTGAATTCCAAGTGGAAATCGCTGGAGATTTTTTTGTAGAGCCAACTCTTTTGATAGACCTACCGTCATGGCTTCCTCCTCCGCAAGCTGTTCTCAATCCTACTTCCGTCATTACAGATGCCTCTGGTGTTTCCTATGGTTACACAAATGGAATTGGATTCTTCTTGTTTGAAAAGATTCAACTCCTTCAAGACAACATCCTCCTCCAGGAATTTAGTGGGGACGCGCTTTGGGCAACATCTCGGAGTAGGGGAACACTGAATTCAGCATTTCTAGATAATCGTCTGGTAGGTCTTCATTCGGGGTCTCCACTTTTACTTGGGCGGAATGCGACACCTGGACGACTTCGCCTCCCCTTACCGTTATTTGGATGTCAAAGTCTTGATGACGGGGGATTTCCTTCTTGCTGTATACCCCAACAACAATACCGGATTCGTTGTTTTTTGCGAAAGCTAGAAGACCTGGTTGAGGCTTCAGATGGAAGGGCGAAACCAACGCCATGGGGTGCCTCGGGTTGGTTGCTGAAATCAAGCGCTTCTGGACCAGTGAGTACATTTTCTACGTTACCTATCCAAGAGATTCAGCAACCGTCAATTTTACTTGAGACAAGACATATTTATACAGATGCGGAAACACGTCTCAGTCTCCAAACCGTGAGAAACGAAATTCCCTTTGAGCGCGTCTACGAGAATATCTTTACTCAGAACCAATATGATTATAATCCCATTGAAAGAGGTGCTGTCGCAGCGATAACCCGACGCTTAGAAGGAACTCATCCTGCGGCTCGCATTGTCAACTTCTTCCGCTCAAAGACTGCCATTCAAGCGAATCAGTTATGGAATATCAACAATGATATCTCAGGAGGCCAATTCTATAACAATATGAAGTTAGTCATCGCAGGAAAAGACAGAGAAACCTTGTTCCAGCCTCTTGTCTGGCGCTACCTTGTTGCTTTAGCCAAAGAAGAACGAGATTCTGGATTACCTTTTGCCATTATGAATTGGACAGTGGGTGACGTTCGGAGCAGACGACAACCCTTTGCCAGACAACCTGAAGGCTCTGTAAACTTTACAACCGCAGACAGACCAACACTCTACATTGATTTAAATGACATTGTTGTAGGAAGCAAAAACTCAGTTCTTCACAGTATTGTGGAGAGCTGGGCGTGTATGGTGACTGAAAATTATAGAGCAACCTTATGGTTTGGCAATTAATGCTTGCGTGTTTTCTTTCCACCCCGTTTCCGTGTAAAGAGGTTTTTAAAAGCAGATGGAAAGGAACGGCTCCTTGGTCTAGACTGTGTCACCCAGTTTTTGGCAGCCATATTTTTCCCATAGAGTTTTCGTAGCCGCATGACATTTTCTGCGAGGGTATCTTCAACTCTCTTCATTACTTCGCTAATTGTATATTCATCTATATAGAATTCGCGAAGCCTATCTACTTCACGTGCTAACTCCTGCATTTCCTCATCATATTTTTTAAGATTGAGTGTATTTCTATACTGGAGGTCTTCACTATTTTTTAAAACCTGCCAGAGCGTATCAAGTTTTGAATATAACTCTTCATACTTGGAGAGAATTTCGTCTCTCCGCTGTCTTCGTTTTTCAAGAACTTCATTGATTTCTTTTTTACAACTATTAGATTCGCTTTCCATTTATGTAAGGCAAAGATTTTCTTTCCGTAGAGACCCTTCTAAACAAACTTTATGCTAAGACATTAGCTACTCCTAAACAGATGGCAAGCTCCTTTCAAAGACCCGCAGGAGATATTACAACGCTTCTGGATTTAACAGACAGAGACGCACAAGACAATTCATATTTCCCTCTCAAATCCAATGTAAGTTGGTTCACACGGAACCCCGAACGCCGCTTTACACCCTTTGTCCCTGTCCTTCAAGATATTCAATACAGAGGTCCTGCTGGATTTGGACAACGGTTCTCTTTTGATATTAATTCCCAGACGTGTGGGGATTTGCTCTTAGGAGGAGGTCTTCAACTTCAATTGTCAAGCTGGTTTGATTTGACCACTGTCTTAAATCTTCAAAGTCAGAAATATCAATATGAGACGCCTAGCGAAGCTTGGTTTTATGCCAATGCTATGGGACAAATCTTGCTTCAAAAAGTGGAGTTAGAAATTGATGGAACCACCATTGAAATGGTAGATGGGGATTTATCCACTGCGTTTAGTGTCTTGTATCCTGACTTGAATACACAAGTGGGTCCGGGTGCTGACCATTTAGGAGTTGCGAATCTCCAACAGATTCTCACGTGGCCCCAATATCGTGTGTTCCCCACAGAAACTGGATTTCTCCAATGTGTTCTTCCGTTGTTCTTTCAACGCACACGCATGAAGGAGGGACTTCCTTTAGTTGCCTGTAAAGAAGGAACTGTGCGAATTCACATTACCCTCAGGCCTTTTACAGAAGTGCTTAGACAAGCAAGAGGGTATCGCGATTCGTGTGATGCTACACCTATCAATACAACTATCAATCTCTTGAACAAAACACTTCCTTTCAGAGAAGTGCTGCCTACACAAACAATGGACGCAGAGCCGATGCTTCAAAACGTCCGCCTAGTCACATGGGGAGCGATGTTAGATGGATCCGTGCGCACAAAGATGATCCGCGAACCGTTTGAAATTATGCACAGACATATTCAAACCTTTTACTTTGAAGAACCTCTCAAGTATGTGATCGCAAAACAAAACCAAGACAATCTGATTCGGATTCAGCTTCCCTTGGAAGCCAATCATCCTCTTGAGGAGATTCTCTGGTTTATAAGACGCAAAGATGTTCTCAATAATAATGAATGGACAAATTGGTCGAGTGTCTTGAACAAAGACTACAATGAGACATACAATCCTAGGCAGAGTATGATGAGCTATGGAATTTTACAAGCCAACGGGATTACAGTGGTAGAAGCAGAAGAACAGTTTTTCCGACAACTGATTGCGAGACACCATCGCGGGGGCATTATTGCTTACAATCAATACTTGTATGGATACCCGTTTGCAAAGTGGCCTGGAGATATTCACCAACCTACGGGCACTGTCAACGCGTCTCGTCTTCAGAATCTACGATTGACCTTAGATGTGCGAGCTCCTCAGAATCCCGATGGAACTGCTGCTGCGTGGGACGTGAAAGTCTTCTGTGTAGGCCTCAATTGGTTACGATTCCAGAATGGTATTTGCAATCGCATGTTTACCGATTAAGCAAACCTCTGGTTTGCTTAAACATAGTTCCAGAAAACCGTATCGTTTTTTGGAACCGATTAAGGGTAAAATTGAATATAATAAGGGCTCGTTATTACGCAAACCATTACAATGTCTTTCTTACGACGCTGGTTTATGAGGATACCTCCTCTGACCCCTCCTGTCGCAATCCCCGCCTATCCTGCTCATATGGGCGCTGGATGTGTCTTTACCGATGGCAAACATGTGCTCGGAGGCTATCAGCCTCATAAAAAGAAGCCTGGAATCAGTGGTATCGGCGGTCACAAGGAAGGTGAGGAGTCCTATCTTCAAACAGCCTATAGGGAGACCATTGAAGAATTCTTCCATGTGACCAATACAACCATACCGATTGGACTCGTTGAC
>Ga0247843_1005886_pt1 | contig 16537 bp, 16 predicted proteins | sample LaCruzMarch2017__FD_192420 | JGI IMG/M metagenome (GOLD analysis project Ga0247843, IMG submission 192420) | Freshwater microbial communities from meromictic Lake La Cruz, Castile-La Mancha, Spain - LaCruzMarch2017_8m | ecosystem: Environmental > Aquatic > Freshwater > Lake | place: Spain... | reverse complement strand
CGAGACCCACAACTTCCAACAGGGGCAAAGGTCGGTAGTGATCAACCTGGTGGGGATCGAATTGACCTGGGAACTGAAGTTGAGATGATTCGAGCATCACTGATTGAGACTGATGTGGAGCGATTCAAAGAAATTTGCATTGACGCAGCTGTTGCTTTAGGTAATGCCATGAAACAGGTGGAAAGTTCAGATCGTGAAATCGACGTTGCAGGATTAATTACTCATTCATTGTGGCAAGCAGATTTAGAGGTCGCTTTTCTAGGAGTTGCTGGTGCTGATCGCGTGCATAAATTTCGACATCCCTTGCCAACAGATGCGGTTGTCGGAAATCGTGTATCTGCATCCATCTGCGCAAAGCGAAAAGGTTTGATCGCATCAGTTACCCGCATCGTTACCTTTGGCGAAGTGACAGATTCGATGATTAATGAATACACCTCAATATATAAAGTTGAAGCTGCGCTGTTAGATGCGACCGTTGTGGGCAAGGCCTTTTCAGATCCAGTTAATGCGGCCATCGCTGCCTATCCCGCTAATGGTTTTGATGCCGATGAGTGGACCAAGCACCATCAGGGAGGGCCAACAGGATTTCTGCCTCGCGATTGGCCAGCAAATCAGAGCTCAGCACGCGTAATAGCCGAGAACCAACCCATTGCCTGGAATCCAACAGGTAAGGGCTGGAAGGCTGAGGACACCATCCTGGCCACATCTGCAGGCGTAAAGATGCTTACAAACGACCCAGATTGGCCAACTTTCGAGGTCAATGGTCGGACCAGAGCATTCTTGCTTCAAAAATAGGTCTCATCACGGTCCTATAACGAAGCGCAAAATGGGGTATTTGCCATTGACTCGCACCTATTCCAGTGGCACTCTCCTCCAAGAGGTCTTACCACTGGAGGTATAAATGAGCACCGTTGCTCTCGTTGCGTTAGCACGACCAACCTTCGACCTCGGATGCGCTCAGGCCAACTTTGATTCCGCTCGCGCACTGCTAACCGAACTCGGCGCAACAGTTGTTGGTCCTGCCGATCTAGTGATGACAGTTGAAGATGTTGCAGCTGTAACTCTCCCAGAAGCTGACCTGCACATTCTTTTTATGGCTTCGTTTTCTGATGCATCACCAGCAGTTGAATTGTTAGGAAAAGTGAAGGGACCGGTTCTTGGTTGGTCAATGCGTGAACCTGGTGAAGTAGGCGAGCGACTGAAGTTGAATTCCATGTGTGGCGTAAATCTTGCAGCACATGCACTAATGAATGTGGGTCAATCAATTCGCCACATTCATGGAAACGCAGATGAACCACAGGTGCGCAGCGCAATTAAGGATGCGCTTGCAGGAAAGATGCCAGAGGCTACAACACCAAAAAATGTTGTCGGAGAACTTGGCACTGAAGCTGATGCACAAAAAGCATTTGATTGGTTAAAGGGAAAGAAAATTGGTGCAGTAGGAGAAGCGCCAATTGGATTTACTCCATGTGTTTATGACGCACAACAAATTCGTTCTTTGTTTGGTTTAGATATTCGCCAGATTTCAATTGACGATGCATTTGGAAAGATTTCAGAAGTTAAAGAGGAAGCCCGTGAATTAGCTTATGCAGGAGCAGTTGCTGCGCAGCCTTCACTTGCATCTGTCAATGTTGATGAAGCTAAAAAGGTTTATGGCGTTGAAGTTGCTTTGGATAAATGGCGCGAGGATGAGTTACTTGATGCAATTGCCATCCGTTGCTGGCCAGAATTCCCAACAGAAATGGGTGCCTGCATTTGCTCATCTTTAGGTCGCTTGTCAGATCGTGGCACAGTAACTACCTGTGAGCGCGATGTGCTGGGTGCAGTCACAATGATGATGTGTGAAGCACTTGGTTCAGATGAGAACTACCTCGTAGATATCGTTGACCTAGATGCTTCACAAGGTTTAGTGCGTTTATGGCACTGTGGATCTGCAGCAACAAAGCTCGCTGCTGATCCAAAGAATGCAACACAAACAACACACTGCAATCGCAAACTTGGCGTTGCAGGTAATTTTCCGCTCAAGACCGGACCAGTAACCCTGTTCCGCATTGACCGGGATGTAGATCCGAGCAATCGCACGGGTTTACGCATGGTTGTGAGCCGAGGGGAATCAATCCCTGCTCCCAATCACTTCCAAGGTAATACCGCAACGGTTATCACTCAACCTGATGCTGCTGCGTTAGTAAATGGAATAGTCACTGGTGGATATCCGCATCACTTGGTCATCTCGTGGATCGATGTGCGACCAGGTATTCGTCAGATGGCAAAGATGTTAGGGATACCCCTCACAGAATGGTAAACAACAACCAACCGACCCTCGAAAGCAAGGATAAAAATGAAAACTAAAGGACACAAAGCCTTTGCTTCACTCCGTGCTGGTGTAGTTGCAACAGTTGCTGCGGCACTTGTTATCACTCCACTTGCAGTTGCTAACTCAGCCGAAGCTCCAGCACTCGGCAAGAAGTGCACAACAGAAGGTGTAAGCACAGGAACAAGCTCAAAGTCACTTATATGTGCAACAGGCTCAAATGGAAAGTTAGCTTGGCAGCGCGTACGCTTAGCAGCAACAAATGCAAATCCAGTTGCCGCTTCAACTCCTCCTAAAGGATCAATTGAGTTCTGGCACTACCGCCCAGAAGACAAGGCACACTTCGAGTTAATTATTTCAAACTACGAAGCAAAGTACCCAGGTACAAAAATTACTCAGGTAATCAAGACAACAACTGATTACAACGCAACTGCTCGCGTACAAATCTTGGCGAATCCTCGTGCTGCATTGTTTGCAACTGCACGTGGTTCAATTTTCAACGATTTCGTCAACAGCGGCTTAACTCTAGATATAACAAACCAACGCTTCGTTAAGCAAAACCTTGTTTCAAAGGGACTTACTGCAGGAACAATTGATGGAAAGGTGCTTGGTGTTCCTTACCATTACCTATTCAACAACCCTGTGTACAACACTGAAATCTGGGCTAAAGAGAAGTGGGCTTTTCCAAAGAATCTAACTCAATGGACAGCTTGGTGTAAGGATGCAAAGGCCAAGGGATATGTTCCACTTGCTTGGCCAGGAGCAACTCGAGGACAAGCAGCACAGATCTCAAACTCTGCGTTGATGAACTCTGCAGGAAGTTACAACGAGCTTGCAAAGAATCTTGCAGACCTCAACGCTGGAAAGATCGATTTAACCTCTTCCTGGTTTAAGGGTGTTGCAGATATCTATGTGAAGCTACGTACAGCTGGTTGCTTCCCTGACAGCCCAACAGGCGTCACAGAAGCTTCTGCACTTAACTTATTCGCAACAGGAAAGTCACCAATTCTTCCAACAGGTACTTTCTCAATGGGAGCAGTAAAGGCACTGAATCCAGCACTTTCTGGAAAGATGAATTTGATGAGCATGGTTCTTACAGATGGCAAGGTAGTTGCTGAAGGAATCATGAACAACACATTCAACCTCAGCGTGAATGCTAAGTCGAACTCTCGCGATCAGAAGATCGCATTGTCGTTCTTGTCATATCTAGCAACAGGTCCTGTTGCAGCAATCTATGGAAATGCGACAACACAGCACGTAAACGTGCTTGATGTTGAATACACAAACATTGATTTGCTCAACACATCTCCATTCCAAGGAAAGAACACAATGCTCGCACCTCGATTCTTGATTCTGAACACAGCAGTGTCAGATCTGACTCAAGATGCGCTTATCCAGATTGTTGGTGGTAAAAACACTGACGATGTACTTGCTGACTTCTCGAAGCAGATCAAGCAAAAGCTGGCTGGGTAATTAACAAAGTAGCCGTAACAAAGACCGCTCCCACGCAAAGTGGGAGCGGTCTTTGGGGTACCCGCAAAAAAAGGAAAAAGGATGCCCTCACTTATTATTTGATGGGTCTTCCTGCACTGGCTCTATTTTTAGCTTTTTATCTTTATCCAGCGCTACAAAATCTACAATACGCTACGCGCCGATGGGACGGAATTACTGAGCCTGAGTTTGTCGGCTTTAGAAACTTTACGAACCTGCTCACTAACGATGATCTTTTTTATAAGACACTTGGTAACAATATAGAATTTACTTTTCTTGTCGTTATTTTTCAAACCGTTTTTGCTTTGTTATTTGCCGTTTATTTAGTAAATAACTCTAAAGCCAACATTGCACTACGTACGCTGTACTTCTTTCCAACTATTCTTAGTTCTGTTTCTGTGGGAATGATTTGGCTCTTCCTCTACGATCCGAATTTTGGAGCCTTAAATCTATTTTTCAACAAGGTTGGACTTAATTTCTTAGCTCTTAACTGGCTTGGTGATGAGAAGAGCGCCTTGTATGCAATTGCTTTTACTCAGGTTTGGTTTCACACGGGCCAAATGATGGTGGTTTACATTGCTGGTCTGCAACAGATTCCAAAGGAGCTATATGAGGCCGCTGAGGTAGATGGTGCGTCACGTTGGAAGCAATTTAGAAATGTAACTTGGCCAATGGCTATGCCGACTACTCTCGTTGTAATGGCTTACACAACAATTCAGTCATTCCGAGCATTTGATTTGATCATGGTGATGACTAATTCAACCGCCGGGCCAAATAGCTCTACAAATATTTTCAGCACACTGATTTATCTAACTCTATTTAATGAGTTGAGATTGGGATACGCAGCTGCACAGACCATCTTCATGGTCATCGTGATGGTTCTAATTACTTGGTTGCAACGACAAACTTTTGGCAAGAGGTATGAAAAGTGAGAAGGTCTTAGCATGTACAAGATTTCAAGGGTAATAGCCCTAGGCACATTTGCCTTAATGATTATTTTGCCTTCACTGATCGTAGTGATGGGCTCCTTTAAGACTGATGCTGAGGTATACAACAAGCCACTTTCACTACCTGATGCTTGGAGCTTAGACAACTATCGCCGTTTATTGAGTGACAGTGATCTGGATGTTAGTTTTCGAAATAGCGTGTTTGTGACGATAGCTTCTGTTGTTTTTACCTTAATACTCGCAAGTTTGGCATCGTTTGCAATCGCAAGGATGATCACAGTCTCAGGAAAAGTATTGGCAGTCCTTTTTGGTTTAGGATTGGCAATTCCGGCACAGATTAACCTTGTTCCGATCTATTACATTTTCAAGGATCTAGGTTTAACGAACTCATTTATTGGCTTGATCATCATAAATGTAACTACAACTTTGCCTATCTCAATATTTATCCTGAGTGCTTTCTTCAAGCAAGTCTCAAAAGAAATGTATGAGGCATCTGAAGTTGACGGAGCTTCACCTTTGCGAATTTATCGTTCAATTGCATTACCTTTATCAAGGCCAGCTATGGGTGCAACGGCCATTTTTCTATTCGTAATCAATTGGAACGACCTCTTGTGGCCACTCTTGTTAATACAGCAATCTGAAAAGAAGACGCTTCCTCTAGCCATGTTGGCATACCGTGGAGAATATTTCGTGAGTTTTTCTATGTTGTTCACGGCAGTAATGGTTGCCTCACTCCCTATGGTTATCATGTACTTGTTCATGCAACGTTCGTTCATCGCAGGATTAACCGCTGGTGCGGTAAAGGGGTAATAATGAGTGCAGTAACACCCCTAGCACCCCAACGTGCAGCAAGAATTGCAACTCAATTAGTTGAATTAATTGAACTTCAGAAGTTGATCCCAGGCGATAAGTTGCCCCCAGAGCGACAGTTGGCTGATTTGTTAGAGGTGAGCCGTCCAAGTCTGCGTGAAGCACTACACATCCTGCAGGCACAAGGGCTAGTTCAGATCAAGCACGGTCAAGGAACTTTTGTTCAAGAGCCGATTGTTGCGCAGGAATTACGCGCATCGATGATGTCAAAGACTCATGGGCTAAATGAACTATTCGATGCACGTGAAGTTTTGGAAGTTCATGCCTCCAAATGGGCAGCTGAAAAGGCCACAAAAGAGGATATTCGCCTGCTCCGCGCAACACTTAACCAAATAGATACCGTTACAGCCACTGATCCGATCGACTACGACCAATTGCAAAGCTTGGATGCAAAATTCCATTTAACAATTGTTGGTATCGCAGGTAATCGTTTTATCAACCAAACTCTCAACGTATTACAAGATGTCATGAGAATGTCAATGGAAACGACATTGCGCCTACCCGGTCGTTCAGATATTTCACGTTCTGAACACAATGCAATATTCGACGCAATTGAAAATGGCAATGGTGAACTTGCATCAAAGTTAACCTTGCAACACATTACTGGTGCTCGAAAAACAGCATTGGCTGATGCAAAAGAGAAAGCGAACAATTGAGTTCAATTCAAGCTGTTTGTGTTGGCGTTATTACAGTTGACACAATCGCATTGGTGGATAAATATCCGTCAGCAGACGAGCGGGTTGTCGCCGAAGAAATTTCACGTGCAGGTGGTGGTCCGGCAGCTGTTGCTGCAGTTGCTTTAAGTCGTTTAGGTGTTAAAAGTGCCATCGTTGGAACAATCGGTGATGATGCTGATGGAAAAGAGGTTTTAAGAATATTTGATCAAGAAGGTGTGGATACCTCGGGTATTTCGATCGGATCATCAGCAACTGCCGGAAGTGTAATTGTGGCTTCAAAGGAACACAGTGCTCGTGCAATTAGTACTCGACAACCTGTTACTCAAACTCCAATGAATGAAGCCGCAAAAAAGTTGATTTCCACTGCAGAATGGGTGCATGTTGACCATGTCGGCATTAAGCGACTAGATGAAGCTGGTATTTCTCGAGGCAAGGGTCCACAGATTTCATTTGACGCAGGTTACGGCGTTGAAGCTTTTGATCCTTTGACAGTAGATTTATTTGTACCGACAGATCGACAGATGGCACTTCGCTATCCAGGTGTTGATCTAGCGGTTGCTCTTGAAAATGACTCAATAAAGGCGGGTAACACTGTGGTTGCCACCCAGGGTTCAGCTGGCAGCGCTGGTTTTTCACCAGAAACAGGCTTAGTTACAGCACCTGGCTTTAGGGTCGATGAAACAAGCACTTTGGGTGCTGGTGATGTATTTCATGGGGCACTAGTTGCGCAATTAATTCAAGGATATTCACTTCAAGAAGCGATGCTCCGTGCAAACGCTGTGGCAGCACTTTCTTGTCGTGGACTAGATGGTCAATCAATGATTCCAACCACATCTGAACTCAACGCATATCTGGAGGCAAGCAAATGAGAGCACCCTTAACAAAATTGGCACGATCATCGGGCGCACTTGCAATGGTTGCAGTTGATCAACGCGAGGCTTTGCGTGGAATGTTTGCTGCGCATCAAAGTACTCCAGTACCAGATTCGCAATTAACTCAGTTCAAAGTAGATGTAGCTCGTGAGCTTTCACCCTACGCATCAGCGCTTTTGGTTGATCAAGAGTTTGGTATTGATGCAATTATTGATCAAAAGGCATTACAAGGTGGATGTGGATTAATTGCTGCAGCCGATCTCTTAGTTGGACCGGCAGGAGGCGCAGCCACCGATACAGCTGTTGATCCAGATGTTGATCCAATTCGTATGCGCGATATCGGAAGCGTTGGCTTAAAGTTTCTAGTTTTGTGGCGCAATGATGAGTCACCAGATATGCGAGCCAAGTTGGTAGAAGATTTCAACAAACTTTGTCAGGTTTCAGGCCTTCCTTCAATTATCGAAATCATTGTCAAGCCACCAACAGATACTTCTCGTAGTTTTAATCGCGAGGAAGAGTTAATTATTGCTGCTCGCGAAGCTGCGGCATGGAAGCCAGATCTTTACAAGGCAGAGGTTCCATTCCATGGCGAAGGTGACTTAAATCTTGTCACTAAGAACGCTGACAGAATTTCAGAGGCGATTGGTTCTCCTTGGGTCGTTCTGTCTAATGGAGTAAAGCAACCTTTCTTCAACGACGCAGTTAAGGCATGCGCGATGGGCGGAGCAAGTGGGTTTTTAGCAGGACGTGCTGTTTGGGCCGATATCGTCGGTTCACCCGATATTCCAAAAGCGCTTCGGGAAGTGTCTATTCCACGCTTAGAGCAGTTGGCAGAAATTGTTGATACTTATGCAAAGCCTTGGAGCAGTTGGTAATTAGCCCCAAAGCTCTTTTATCTCAACAACTCGGCCTTCGTTAATGCTCTTATGAGCCGCAAGACCTGTAACAACGCTCATCACTCCGTCTTTGAGCGAAACTTCTGCTGGAGTCGAATTCAAAATAGCATCTCTAAATTTTGTATGCTCAATGTATGACGCCCCATAGTGGTGCCCCATGTACTTAACATCGTAGTTATGAACTATTTTCTGCTCATTTCCACGTGCACGACTTGCACCACGTGCCCATCCCGTCAGCTTTCCAATTGAATCGCGGCGAGATGCCCGCACAACTTGTGATGGCAAGAATGATTCAATTTTTCCTTCATCACCAATAATTGTCAGAATTTCTTTATCAAATGATCCTTCACCAAACATGCATAGATCCAACATTCCACGAGCTCCACTTGCATACTCAACAATGACATAAGCGTTATCTAACATGTTTGCTTGCTTGCCATCATATTTTTCATCGAGGTGATTAACACTTTGCCCACCTGATGCAAAAACTCGTACAGGTTGTTCGCCAACCACAATGTCCATCAAGTTAAAGTAGTGACAACACTTTTCAACCAAAGTTCCGCCTGTGCGATCTGCAAAGCGATTCCAGTTATCAACTTTTGGATAGAAAGGCTCGCGGTGCTCGCGGATTGAAACTTGATGAATCTTTCCGGCATCTCCTTCTTGGGCCCGAGCGATTGCTTCAGCAACAGGAGGCATGAATCGATATTCAAGCCCCATCCATGTCATGGCACTTCGCTTGTCATCCCACGAAAGAATTGATTTCAAATCTTCAACGGTTGTGGCCAAAGGCTTTTCAACAAAGACTGCTAAATCTGTTGCAAGTGCATCTTTTAGAACCGCTGCATGTGTGTCATTGGGGGTCGCAATAACAACTGCATCGACCAAACCTGAGTCCAGTAGCGCTCGGGCATCGGTGAATACTTTTGCCCCTGGTGCCATGGCAAGGGCTGCTTCTTGAGATGGCACATGTGGGTCGCTGAGTGCGGTAACGACCGCCCCGCCCATGACCTTGATGTTCTCTATGTGTTCGCGGCCCATGCTGCCCGCGCCGATAATCCCGTATCGAAGCTCTGTTTTCATGGCAACAGGTTAGACCACTGCAAGAATTTTGGGCAGGGGGGTAGACGAAACACGCTCATCTAACCTAGACTCCGGCAAGAGGTCAGACCACTACCCATTTATAGGCGAAGAGAGGCGTGTGTAGACATGGCAATAACTCCACCGCAGTTTCTGCTTCATCACGATGGCGACAATGTCGCTGTTGCAATGACAGATCTGCAACCAGGAACAATTCACGGTCGTTCCGTGAAAGAGGGAACTGAGAGCACTGCGGTGTTAAATCACGCGCTTCCTCTTGGACACAAATTTGCACTCACAGATCTTGCTGAGGGTGACGCAATTATTAAGTACGGCATCAAGGTCGGACTTGCATCAGCTGCCATCAAAAAGGGCGATTACATTCACACACACAACATGAGGAGTTATCGATGGGAAGCAAGCCGCGCTTAACAGGATACCGCCGCGAAAACGGCACTATGGGTATCCGCAATCACGTAATTATTTTGCCTCTCGATGACCTTTCAAATGCAGCTGCAGAAGCTGTTGCAAAAGTAATTCCAGGCACGATGGCACTACCGCACGCATTTGGTCGTTTGCAGTTTGGTGAAGATCTTCAACTAACTTTTGACACACTTATCGGTACTGGCGTTAATGCCAACGTTGCCGCAGTTGTTGTTATTGGAATTGAGCCAAAGTGGACACAACGTGTTGCTGATGGAATTGCAAAGACTGGAAAGCCAGTTGCTGCATTTTCAATTGAAGGCAAGGGCGACCTACAAGTTATTCAGGAAGCTAGCCGTGTTGCAGCAATGTTCTTACAAGATGCATCTGGTCTTGTTCGCACAGAAGCTGAAATGGGCGACATGATCATGTCAATCAAGTGTGGAGAATCAGATACAACGTCTGGTCTTGGCTCTTGCCCAACAACATCTGAGGCAGTTGACCGTTGGGTTGATGCTGGCGGAACTGTTTTCTTTGGAGAAACTTCAGAGCTAACTGGTGGCGAGCACCTCATTGCAGAGCGTTGCATTGATGCTGCTACTCGCGACCTATTCCAGCTGACATATGACAACTACATCAAGGTTATTGAAGCAACTGGTGCAAACCTTCTTGGCTCACAGCCAACACAAGGAAACATTGCTGGTGGCTTAACAACTATTGAAGAGAAGGCTCTTGGCAACATTGCAAAGACAGGATCGGTGCCTGTTGTTGGTGTTCTAACACCTGCACAGATGCCTGATCCAGCAAAGCCTGGCTTGTACTTCATGGACTCTTCATCTGCTGCAGCAGAGTGCGTAACTCTGATGGCTGCTGGTGGCGCTGTAATTCACTTGTTCCCAACAGGGCAAGGAAACGTTATTGGTAACCCAATCGTTCCGGTATTGAAGCTGACTGCAAATATCAAGACTGCAAAGTCAATGTCTGAGCACATCGACCTTGATGTCTCTGGAGTCCTTCGCTACGAATACGACATGACTAAGGCTGGCGACATGATGATGGATGTCATTTATGACACTGTTAATGGTCGTCTATGCAAGGCTGAAGTTATGGGCCACCGCGAGTTCACATTCACAAAGTTGTTCATTTCAGCATAATGATTCTGATTTCAGAAGATGTATGGGGAACTCCCTTCCAAAAACTGGAAGGGAGTTTTCCCATTACTCGAAATGATGATTTGTGGAGTAACCCTGAGGAACTCAAAGCGTCATTGAAGGATGTAACGGCATTAGTGGTTCGAAATCGCACCAAAGTAACTGCAGATGTTATTGCAGCGGCTCCAAAGTTAAAGGTGATTGCTAGGGCCGGTGTTGGATTAGACAATATTGATATTAAAGCTGCAGATGCAGCAGGTGTAGTTGTAGTCGCAGGTTTAGGTGCCAACGCTATAAGTGTTGGTGAATTAACTCTTGGACTTGCTTTAGCTTTACTTCGTAATGTTCCTGGCCATGATGTGGCAACCCGTGATGGTGGTTGGGTGCGCACACCAGGACGTGAACTATCCGGACTTACTTGGGGACTATTGGGTTGCGGTGCAACCGGTCTTGCAACAGCCAAACTACTCCAAGGTTTTGGCTGTTCAATAATTGGGTATGACCCATATGCAAAGAATTTAGCAAACATCGAATTAACAACATTTGAAGATGTTTTAAAGCGCAGCGACGTGGTCAGTATTCATATGCCATCGACTGCAGAGACAAACGGAAGTATTAACGCTGCAACTTTGGCTTTGATGAAGCCAGATGCGATCATCGTCAACGTAGGACGAGGCGAAGTAATTAATGAGGCTGATTTGATAGCGGCCCTGAAGGCTAAAACCATTGCTGGGGTTGCGCTCGATGTGCGCGCGCAAGAGCCTCCGGTTAAAGGCGAAATGGAAGAGATTCCCAACTTAATCCTGACGCCTCACGTTGCTGGCATTACTAAAGAAAGCCAATTGCGAATCAATCAGATTTTGACTTCAAATATTGAATTAGTTCTAAACTCAAAGCCTGCTACTCACGCAGTGGGGGCTTTGAAGGAAAGTAGCAACTAAATGCCTCAATTAACCGTTGGTACTGCAATAGAAAAAGCAACAGCTTTATTGGAAGCAGCAGGAGTTCCTTCACAAGAGGCGGCAACAACTGCTCGTTGCATAGTTGCCAGTGATCGTTGGGGGATTGGCAGCCATGGGCTTATGCGTTTGCCTTTTTATCTTTCCCGTTTACAAGCAGGCGGTATCAATCCAAAAGCACAATTAAAAACTGTTACAGATTTACCAAGTCTTGTCGTCTTTGATGGCGATGATGGTCTTGGTCATTGGCAACTACAAAAAGCTGCCGAAGTTGCTTCAGAGCGTGCGATGGTAAATGGAGTTGCAGCGGTTGGAGTTGGCAGATCAAATCACTGCGGCGCTTTAGGACTTTATGTGTGGCCAATGATTAATCGTGGCTTAGTCGGAATTGCTGTTAGTACGGGACCAGCAGTTATGCCTCCTTGGGGTGGAAACAAACCATTACTGTCAACATCACCAATTGCTGCAGGTATTCCAACAAATCCACCAACAGTTGTTGACCTTGCCACTAGCGCCGTTGCTCGCGGAAAGATTCAAGCAAAAGCACAAGCCGGTGCTGAACTAGAACCAGGCTGGGCTTTTACAAAAGATGGCGCACCAACTACGGATGCAAAAGAAGCGTTAGCAGGAATGTTGGCCCCACTAGGCGGAGTAAAAGGTTACGCAGTTGCTGTACTCGTTGAATCATTAACAGGCATGTTGATCGGTCCAACTCTTGCGAAAGATATCCCAGACATGTTTGCATCCAGCCAAGATACGTTGCCACAACAGATTTCACACTTTGTCATTGCTATCGATGCTGCAAAGCTTTCAGTTGATGGCAATACTGGCCGTCCGGCAGAGTTCGCCGCAGAAGTAACTGCAGCAGGTGGCCGCCTGCCTGGCTCTAATCGCGTGAATCCAGAAAAGCTCAACAATGATGACCAAATCACGATTACCGATCAAGTATTTGCCCAATTAGGTTTCTAGATGGTTAAAACCTATGCACCTGGCTTTGCTCTTATCGGAGCACTTGTTGCACTTGCTTTCCAGATAAACCAGATTCAATCAGCCATAAGCCCACTTGCATTGTGTGTTGCATTCGGATTTTTAGTTGCAAACTTTATTCAATGGCCAGCTTTTGCAGGACCAGCAACAAAGCTTTCAAGCAAAACCATTATGCGAATTGGTGTTGCCTTACTTGGCGCACAAGTAAGTGTTGTTTCATTGAAGGAAATAGGTTTGAAGGGCGTGATCACAGTTGTCATTGTGGTCACTTTTACAATCTTTGGAATTCTTGGACTATCTAAGTTATTTAAAATGTCAGGAGATCTTGGACTTTTAATTGGTGTTGGCTTTGGTGTGTGCGGTGCTACTGCAGTTGCGGCTATCCGCCCACAAACTCGCGCAACAGAAGAAGAGACTTCATATGCAATCGGATTGATTTCCCTTTGCGGAACTCTTTCAATTTTCACCCTTCCTTTTATTGGACATCTGATTGGTTTAGATACTCGCGAATTTGGAGCGTGGGCAGGGGCTGCGGTCCATGATGTTGGACAAGTTGTTGCAACCGCTTCTGTGTGGGGCGATGATGCTGATAAATATGCAATCGTCGTAAAGCTGGCACGAGTCTGTTTATTGGCTCCGATTGTTTTAATCTTGTCTATACGTCATCGTCGTTGGTTAACTTCAGAAGGCAGGACAGCAACAGCTTCTGCAAAAGTTCCACTAATCCCATACTTTGTTCTTGGCTTTATCGCAGTTGCTGTACTGAACAACCTTGTCGATATCAATGATCGAGTCCACGGAGACATTGTGTTAACAAGCAAGCTCCTACTTGGCGCAGGTTTAGTTGCACTTGGTTCTGGTGTTCGCTGGACGGCGATCCGTGCCATTGGCCCACGTCCCATGGCTATGGGCATGGTGGCCTGGGTAATTGTGGCCGGGGTTGCGCTGGCTGCGGTCAAGATTACGGGACTTTGACAGATACCCCCGGGGGTATGATAGATTTCTCCTAGTTACTACAACGAAGGAGTTTTGAAGATGTGCTCACGAGTTACATGCCCCGTATGCAAGAAGGCGACCTGGTCTGGTTGCGGAGAACATATTGAATCTGCGTTAGCAGGAGTTGCTGAAGCCGATCGTTGTAAGTGCTAACTATGGCAACTAAGAAAATTGCACATGTTCTCTCTGATGCAGAACAAATTGATGCAATAGCCAAGAGAATTAAGCGTGCCCAGGGCCAGCTAGGTGCTGTTGCTCGCATGCTTGAAGAAGGTCGCAACTGCGAAGAAATTGTCACACAGATGTCAGCTGTATCAAAGGCTGTAAATACAGCGGCCTTTACATTAATTTCAGCAAGCCTCAAAGAATGCATCGTCGAAGGAAAGAACAACTCTGATGCGGTTACCGCTCAGCTACAAAAACTATTTTTAAGTCTGGCGTAAGGAGCTTCGATGAAAAAGCTAATCGCAGTTATTTCCTCAATGTTTTTACTTGTTGGCTGTTCATCTAGTGTGGCAACGGTAGATCTGTCAGTAACTGAGTTTTCTACAAAGGTCGCTGAGGCCGGTGTAATCACTCTAGATGTGCGTACTCCTGGTGAATTCATGAGTGGATTCATTAAAGGCGCGAAAAACATCGATTTTCAGAGTGGGAACTTTGAGAATGAAATAGCGTCTCTAGATAAGAACGAGACGTACGCCGTTTATTGCCGTAGCGGAAACCGCTCAGGACAAGCGGTAAAAGTCATGCACGATGCTGGTTTTCACAATGTCTATAACCTCAATGGTGGCGTTATCGATTGGACTAATGCAGGAATGCCCTTGGTGACTAACTAATGCGAATAATTATCATTGGTGGTGTAGCAGGTGGCATGTCTGCCGCTACGCGTCTTCGTCGCCTTAACGAAAATGCTGAAATCATCGTCATTGAAAAAAGTGGCCATGTTTCATATGCAAACTGCGGGCTGCCTTACTACGTCGGTGGAGTAATTGAAGAGGAAAAGGATCTGTTGTTACAGACTCCAGCTAGCCTTCATGCGCGCTTTCGGTTAGATGTTCGAGTTAGTACGGAAGTCCTTGCGATAAATCCAAGTAAAAAGATGGTGGCTCTAAAGAATTTAGTAACTGGCGAAACCTCCGAACTAGATTACGACAAATTGATCTTGAGTCCTGGGGCTTCACCTGTCGTCCCACCAATCCCAGGCATTGAAAGAGGAATGACACTTCGCACCGTTGAAGATGTTGAAAAGATTGCGGCAAGTGTTGGCAAAAATCCAGGTAGCGCCATTGTCATTGGTGGAGGCTTCATTGGTGTTGAGATCGCAGAGAACCTTGTACATCGCAAGATTCCGACTGCGCTAGTAGAGGCAACTCACCAAGTACTAATGCCTCTTGATCCAGAGCTAGCAACCTTGGTTGCACAAGAGATGCGCTCACATGGCGTTGATCTACGACTCGGTGCCAGCGTTGTGAAAATAAATCAGGATTCGGTAGAGCTATCAAATGGCGAAGTACTTCCAGCCGAAATAGTCATCTTGGCTATTGGAGTTCGTCCAGAGATTGGCTTAGCAAAAGCTTCAGGCCTTGAAATCGGTTCACGCAACGGCATAAAGGTAGATGAGTTCAATCGGACCAGTAACCACGATATTTATGCAGTAGGAGATGCAGCAGAAAAGACTGATGCGTTGGATGGAAATGCAACGCTAGTTCCTCTTGCAAACTTAGCCAATCGTCACGGTCGTGTTGTCGCAGACCACATCAGTGATTTAAAGGTACGTCCGGTAAAAACAATCGGTACGGCTATTGTTAAAGTCTTTGATTTAATGATTGCAACTACAGGTTGGAATGAAAAGCGTCTTAAGGCCGCCGACCGACCTCACCAAGTTATTCATATTCATCCAAACTCACATGCTGGCTATTACCCAGATGCAAAGCAAATGACTTTGAAATTAATCTTTGATCCAAAGAGTGGCGAAATTCTTGGGGCACAGGGTGTAGGAATTGAAGGCGTTGATAAGCGAATCGATGTCATTGCAACTGCAATGCGTGGAGGGATTACTGCGCCAGAACTTGCTGATTTAGAACTTGCATATGCACCACCATTTGGATCAGCAAAAGATCCAGTAAACATGTTGGGGTATGTAGCTGAAAATGTAATGTCAGGTGTATCTAAGGTTGCACAGTGGCATGAGATTGATGAGTATCGCGAAAAAGGTTATGAACTCCTAGATGTTCGATCAGAGGCCGAATGTGGACGCGGGATCATTCCAGGTGCAATCAACATTCCTGTTGACGAGATTCGCGATCGTCAAGCTGAGCTAAAAAACAAAAACATTCTTGTTAATTGTCAGGTCGGACTTCGCGGACACACCGGCTCGATGTTGTTAAGAGAACTTGGATTCAATGCCGTAAATCTTGATGGGGGTTATCTAACGTGGATTAACTCGCCTGCAGGAATTAACTAGAAAAGAGAAGAAGATGTGCAGCAGAACTACTTGTCGCAAATGTGGAAAGCCCTCCTGGTCAGGCTGTGGCCAGCACATTGAAATTGCCCTCAAAGGGGTGGCTAAAAAGGATCGTTGCCAGGGTCATGCCAACGACCCTAAGGAGCCTGGATTTCTGAGCAAGTTATTCGGCAAAAAAGGCTAAGCACACGCTCATTTCTGCCCAAAACGGCAAGGAATCGTGACCTTTTTGTTACCTGCTCTTCCTATCTATTGAGCCTGCCCACGCGTAGATTTCCATTGTCCGAAGGCTTTGACCCCTCAAAACCCGATGACCTTCGAAGGCTCTAATTAATAGAAAAGGACGATGATGTCAGATCTAAATAATGGCATTTCCCGCCGCTCAGTACTTAAGGGTGCTGCAGTTGGTGGTC
>Ga0247843_1005884_pt1 | contig 16553 bp, 11 predicted proteins | sample LaCruzMarch2017__FD_192420 | JGI IMG/M metagenome (GOLD analysis project Ga0247843, IMG submission 192420) | Freshwater microbial communities from meromictic Lake La Cruz, Castile-La Mancha, Spain - LaCruzMarch2017_8m | ecosystem: Environmental > Aquatic > Freshwater > Lake | place: Spain... | reverse complement strand
TTGTTTGCCAGCATCGTATTCCTTAAGAATTTTCACGATTTGGACTTCTGAGAATTTTGATTTTTTCATAACTAAAACAATTTAAATTTAATGATTTTAAATTGTCTGAAAAACTGGGAAGTTTACCCTTAGCATTGCATTATGCGTCTCCGATTGAGTCGAGGGAAAATAAAAAAAGCGGCATAAGCCGCTTCAACTGATTCTTATGAACTCACGAATTAATTCTTGATTAAGGTCGTTTGTTGTCCGTTCACCGAAATCACATACAATCCGTGCGAAAGAGCGCTAATGTCCAAGGTGTTTTCTGTGGTTTGCATGAGTAAGGTACCTTCTAAACTATATACCAACTTCTCCCCTGCTATATTTACGCTTACGCTTGAATTTGCTGGGTTTGGATACACGGTCAAGGTCTCCGTTAATTCGGTAATTCCAACGCTTGGACGTACATCAAAAACTACTGTTCCTGGCGAAGTACTCACTGTAAACTGGCTAAGTTCCGTGTTCGTTCCATCAAAAATATGTACCGTTCCGTAAGAAAAGAAATCCGTTTCAGAACAATAGAAATTCCCTGAAACTGGCTCTTGTGCTAATTCATAGTAATTCACTTGATGACCAGCAATTGGACCAACTGTGTTCATAACACTCATATCAAACGCATTCAAGGTGGTTTCCATAGATATCTGATACACTAATTGATCATCGCGCAAAGCGGAAGTTCCACAGCCTGTTCCTGCATTCGCCAAATTCACCGTATTCGCGACTCCCGAAACCAATGAAATTTCTGATACAGAAGAACCACTCCAATCTTTATTATTTACTGTATATAACTTTCCGTTGTATACCATTAAATTGTCAGGGTTTTTACCATCGGGACCTAAATCAATCTCGTTCCCGTAAGTAAGTGTTGTCAAATTCAGTGCGCCAACAATCCCTTTTTCATTCCCCCACTCGTAGCCATTATTTACTGCGATGTAGGCGTTATCTCCGATGATTGCGATATTTTGTGCAGCCCACTTGGGACCAACAACGGTATCAATTGCTTGAATCAACTGTAAGGATGTAGCATCGTACACGTGCACGTAGGAATCATACGTTGTCAGATATTCACCCCGCGTTGCAATGAGTTTACCTTGACTTACGGCTAAGTTTCTTACGCCCGGACAATTAACTTCAGCGATTACTTGGTGTCCATTCAAATCATACTTTAATATTTTAGAATCTGCGGCCACATAGTACGCATTCCCGTCGATAACAAGATCAGAAGCAAAACGCATATTACTTATGGTGCTAACTTCCTGATAGGTTTGCGTTGCCGGATTATAGGAACCCACGGTAACTGGGGTAACGATAGTGGCGGAGTTGTAATCATAATACCCCTCATTCAAGATTAATACTTGATGCAAATAACTCTGTGCTTGCATCGACACACTGAGGCCAAGGCCAATGGTTAATAATACCTTTTTCATTCGTTCTGTTTTTAAAAATTTATACACTAAAAACAAGAAGATTAAAAAAGAGGGATTCGAGCAGGTGCAACTCAACCTACGACCGAGTCCGACTTTATTCTGAAGTCTTCTCTCTGCTCAAAGGCAAGTCTTCTGGCTTACACCAACGCTGGTTACCTTCCCGTTTTCACAGTGGTTATCAACCGCTTACAGTGCTTACAGCTGCAGATACAGCTCCGGATTTACACCGGATTCCTTTTTAATTCCGCGTATACGGAAACCAAAGAACAAGGCAAAGGTAGGTAAAGATCACATACCAAATACATCATAGGACTTTTCATTGTATTTTTACCCCATGGATTTTACCCGATTTACCCTAGAAGAAGTGAATGCCTTAAATAAAAACACCTTGATGGAGGTGTTAGGCATCGAGTGTATTGAACTCGGGGTTAATTCCATAAAATTCAAAATGCCGGTAGATTCCCGTACCCATCAGCCCATGGGGATTTTACACGGGGGGGCTTCTGCTGCACTGATTGAAACCGTGGGTTCTTTTGGGAGTTTTCTCATGGCAGATCCTAAAAATGAGCGCCCGGTTGGACTTTCCATCAACGCAGAACATATTCGTGCGGTGCGCAATGGTAACGTAATCGCCACGGGCACACTGATTCATCCCGGTGATAGCACCCACATTTGGCAAGTGAATATTCATGAGGAAAGCACCGAACAATTAGTTTGTACCGGACGTTTAACCATCATGCGTATAAAAAAACAGCATGTTGCTACATTATAGAATTCCGGGTCAGGAGACGGTTACATGTCATGGTCAATTTCACCCCCTGCAACACAATGACAAACCAAATGGATTTATTGTATCCACCGCAAATGGAGAAAAACGCTACGTTTTCAAACCCAGCACAAGCGTTCCCTTTGGTGTTGAATCGCAGTATCCACCGCACGAATCTAACGAAAATGAATACCTAGCAGCAATACATCAAATCACGAATGCGATAGCACACAGTGACTTGAAAAAGGTGGTTTATTCCCGGGTTAGCAAACGCGGATTAATGGCGCTGCACAGGCCTCAATATTTCGATCGATTGATTCAAGCATACCCAAATGCATTTGTCTATTATTTTGAGGATGAGAATTTGGGAGCATGGATTGGTGCTACACCAGAAATTCTGCTTCGACGCATAGAAAATCACTGTTTTATTATGTCCTTGGCCGGGACAAAAAAAAGTACTGAATCGCTAGACTGGACTGAAAAAGAACGAACTGAGCAAGCCTTAGTCACCGATTTTATTCTACACGGAGTTCGTGCTATTAATCCAGAACACATTGAAATTGAAGGTCCTTATAATCACCCCGCTGGACCGGTAGAACATTTGCGTACGGATATTAGTTTTAGCCTAGACCCTGCCCGCGAGAGCGAATTGATCAGCAAAATACATCCAACTCCCGCTGTTTGTGGCCTCCCTCGTGAAATGGCCAGAACAGCCTATGAATTATTGGAATTACATACTCGCGAACTATATACAGGGTATATTGGCTTATTCCATGAAGATCAAACACACTGTTATGTCAACTTGCGCTGTGCGAAATTAATTGACGATGAGATATTCGCATATGTTGGAGGAGGAATCACAGAAGAATCCATTCCCGAACTGGAATGGAAGGAAACGGAAAATAAAAGCAAAACACTCTTTGACCTTCTTTAAATCTCGTAACTTTACCCCATGATTTGCAGCGATAAATGGGTAGTACAATTGGTGGTTGACCAATGCAAAGCGCATGAGATCGCTCATTGGGTTTTCTCCCCCGGATCTAGAAATGCTCCATTTTCCATTACCGTGGATTCCGATTCATACTTTCAAACTACGGTAATACATGATGAACGATCCGCCGCATTTTTTGCCTTAGGTCTGGCGGAACAACTGAACAAACCTGTAGTCTTATGTTGTACCTCTGGATCTGCTCCCGCGAATTACCTTCCGGCAATTACTGAAGCATTTTACAGAAACATTCCCTTATTGGTGGTTTCTGCAGACCGGCCTCAGGCATGGACCGATCAAGGGGATGGTCAAACGATTCGGCAGTTGAATTTATTTAAAGATTTTACACACCGCGTAGTTCACCTTGAAGATGGACCCTTGAATCATCAAACACTTTGGCAATACCAACGAGAAACCGCATTATTATTTGATAAGCTCTCCGTGGTAGGCCCTGCCCACATCAATGTTGGATTGTCTGAGCCCTTGTACCAAACCATCGAAAAAGATCAACACTATAACCGCAACATAGCAATCATTCAAAATTCAGCGCCATCGAAGCAGGTGATTGGAGATTTATTTAGGCTCATGCACGGAAGGCACATCATGGTTTTATGTGGTCAGCTTCCTGAAGACTTAGCCTTGTTGCAAGCGCTTGAATTATTTGCAGCAAGCAGTAACGTGGTGGTATTAACAGAAAACACCTCTAACCTATTTAGTGAGCGATTTAATGCCTGTATTGACCGTTCGTTAAATTCCATTGCTTCGGAAAATGAACAGGACTTCATGCCCGAGATTCTCATTAGCCTGGGCGGTGCGGTAGTTTCTAAGTGGATTAAATCATTCCTTCGAAAAAGCTCCTTAAAGGCGCACATCAGGGTTGGAAATGCGTTCCCGGAAATGGACACCTACCAGCAATTAAGTCATTCATTACTATGCTCCCCTGCTTCTTTTTTTCAAGCATTAAATGAACACGGTACCGTTCAATCCACGGTAAATTACGTGGGTAAATGGAAACAAATAGATTACGAAGTAAAGGACCGAATGCCTTCATTCAAGCCATCTTCCGATGTACTCACAGATTTCCATATTTATCAAGCATTTTTTGAGCTCGTCCCCGAAGGGACCACGATACATATGGCTAATAGCTCTGTCATTCGTTACTGTCAATTGTTCGACCCCATTAAAGGGTGTAAGTACTTTGCGAACCGGGGAACCAGTGGGATTGACGGCAGCACCAGCACCGCGGTCGGTTACGCCTCAAAAGACCAAGGCCTAAACATTCTGCTTACAGGCGATGTATCTTTTTTATATGATTCGAACGCGCTGCGCTTGAGAGCGTTAGCACCCAATTTAAAAATCATCCTAATTAATAATCAAGGAGGAGGAATTTTTAGAATTATTGAGGGCGCTAAAAGTTCCGAGCAGTTAGAAGAATACCTAGAAGCGCAACATACGAGTGATGGTAAACTTGCAGAACACGCGGGATGGTCGTACAAGGTGTGTTCTTCCGTAGACTCAATTGAAGGAGCTTTACAGGATTTCATGCATTCAACAGCGGTTAATTTCATCGAATTCAAGACCGAAACAGTACAATCCCCTCACACATTGAAAGACTTTTTTACCTTTGTTAGATGACAGCATTATTTGAAATATTATTGCAACCACAGGGATGGATGTACTTATTCCTTCTATCCATCTTAGAAATCGTTTTAGGGATTGATAATATAATTTTCATATCGATCATTACCGACAAACTGAAGGTTAAAACCAGTAAGAACAAAGCAAGGATCTTAGGATTAACACTAGCCTTGGTTATACGCTTTATCTTACTTGCCTTGCTAAGTCTCTTGGTTCACCTAATTCAACCAATCTATGAACCTTGGTTTGGTGCATTTAATTACGAGGACTTGGTCCTACTGTCTGGTGGGATATTTTTGATTTATAAAAGCACCATGGAGATGCATCATAGCATTGCTAAAAACAATAAGAAAGAAGAGAAAGGAGAGCTCGCCTTTCGTAGTGTGGTTGCCCAAATTGTATTGGTTGATCTAGTATTTAGTTTTGACTCGGTGATTTCCGCTATTGGAATGACCAACGGAATGGAAGATCAACTGCACGCGAATCCCATTATTATCGTTTATTTGTCCTTATTGATTTCTATGCTGGTTATGATTCGATTTTCTGGAATCATCAGTGATTTTATTCAGCGCAACCCTACCATCAAAACCATTGCATTAAGTTTTCTACTGATGATTGGTGTATTTTTAGTGGCGGAGTCCTTCGGTCACAAGGTACCTAAAGGATATATCTACTTTGGCTTCGCTTTTTCTATGTTTGTTGAAATAATCAACATGCGCATCCGAAAAAACCAATCTTAAAACCTAAGTCCAAGGGAGATCTTCAAGTCATCTGTCAATAAATAGGTTGGGTTCTTATAGAGGGCAGCTTTTATTCCTTTAGAAGATCGCACCTCATAACAAATTACTTCTTTGTTGATGGATTTTAAGAAATTAATTTCTTCTCTTGTTATCTGTGCACTTCGAATACAAATCCCCCTTAGCCTTGGTTCATTGGCAAGAAGTTCACTCGTTAACTCAGAAACTTCATCAATCGAAAGAAAAACCTGGAAATCATGTTTAAACTCCTCCAAATAAGACAATGAACTCACAATCAATGCGAATTTTGAGGTATCTAAATCCAAGTCAAGTAACGCGGCTTTAAACTCCTGTGACTTCATTATATCGGGTATTTTTAAATCAAGGAAGGTATATCCAGAAATCTCAGCTTTGGTCGCGTCATCCATCCTAAGTAAGGGTTCCTTTTTTAAGGTGCTGTAGTGACCATTCGTTAATTCGTCGGTAGTTTTCTCTTCAACTGAACCCGATAAGTTGGTTTCATCATCCAGTAGATCGTCGTGAAACAACCAGAGTTTTCCTTGAGCATCCATTCGGACATCCACTTCTACCCCACTGCACCCTATTAAGGAGGATGCATAGCGTATCGCATCCAGGGAATTATCATGGTATATCGCATTTGGATTTTGGAGTCCAGTTGCCGCATGACCAAAAATCTTGGTCGTTGAATGATTGACTTTGGAACAGCCCCAAAGTACGAGCAACACCCCCATTAAACTACTTAAACGCATACTGAAGTCCCAAATTAATTGAATATTCTAGATACCCGTGTTTACTGCTTGGACTTTGAATTTCACCGCCTCGTCCAATGCCACTTGAACACATTAAATCAACAGGGATTTTTGTAAACCTGCTCCATTCAAAAATACAAAGCATGCCCAGTTCTGCGCGGTGGTAATGAAAGCCGAAGGGTTTACCTAATAAACCAAAGGAATAGCGAAGGAATGGATGAAGTGAAGCGTTACCAAGCTGAATGGAATATGCACCTTGAATCCCAGTTTGACTAAACACTACTCCGGAAGCCAGGTTGCGCTGACCAAATCCTTGTTGTAATTCAAGACGTACTTTCGGTCGATGAATACCCACCGATGCCTGATGAAAGAAATCCATTTTCTGGAGCCCAAATGCATAGGATGTAAACGGAATATTAATGGACTTTTGAGCCAAATACACATGGCAAAGTAAGGAGAAAATACATGTTAAAAACCATGTGCTCATCCGAGAATATTTCCTCACGTTGCCAACCATTCCTGATAAAATTTGTTACAAGGTTATGAAAAATAACCTAATAATACTTTTTGCAGGAATGTTCTTATCGATAGCGGCATTCAAGGCTCAAACGAATGTATCCGGAGGTATCTATCAAAATACCACGTGGACATTGGCAAACAGTCCGTATCAGGTTAATGGATCCATTGTTGTTTTTCCAGGGAATACCTTAACGGTTGAACCAGGCGTTACCATTTTAATCAATAATACCAATGCCCAAAATACATACATTGAAACTAGAGGTACATTAACCTTGGTTGGAACGGATCAATTACCCATTACTGTTCGCACCACCATGGATACCACCAACATCGGCTGGCAAGGGTTTGTGTGTACATCTTCTCAGGGTGGTGTTCTGAATGCGGATCGCTTCAGGATTTCAAATGCGGCAACACCGTTTGCCTATGAAGCGCCACTTGCTCTGTATCAATACACTAACTGCAGGTTCTCTCATTGTGGACAAGCAGTCACCCTGGGTAATGAAACCATATTGAATGATTGTCAATTCCGAGGAAATACAACCGCAGTGTACGGGTGGAGCTATTTCACGATCAATAATTGTTTTTTCAAGGACAATGAAACTGCCATTAATGCTTACAGCACCGCCTTTACTATGACGAATAGTTCTTTTGTAGAAAACACTACAGGTCTTACATTTTCCGCAGGTGTATTTGATTCTATGTTCATAGACAATTGTATTTTTCAAAACAATGGTGCAGCACTAAGCAATCCCAACAACGGTAAGGTTCAGAACTGTACGTTTTTGGATAACACCATTGGGATTCAAGGATCGTATGTCTGCGAAATCACAAATAACACCTTCAATTATAACGAACTGGCGGTTAATGTTTCTGTGCTCACTTCACTCACCAATAATGAAATCAATAATAACACGGGCGGTGTTCGGATTTCAGATATCAGCAGTTCAACCAATGCACCAATAATTACAAACAACGAGATATGTGGCAACATCAATTTTAATGTAGACAACAATACCAACGTGAATTACTCCTTATTGAGCAACTGCTTTTGCGACTTAGATTCTAGTGGGATCGAACAATATTTATTGGATGGTTATGATGACATCACCAAAGGTTTGATTAACTACCAAGTGTTTGACTCTTCGTGTACGACCATACTAACAACCGTATTAAAATTCAACAACACGGCTAGTATTGAGGGCGCTGAGATGAATTACCGCGTTGAAAATCCGGTGCTAAATCAAATTCACATTCAGTCGGAGATTAATATATCGGATATAATCCTAAGCGATTTACAAGGGAAAGAAGTACGCATTCAATCCAGTGTAAATAATGTATTTGACGTCAGTACCCTTGCAAAAGGCTACTACGTAATAAAACAAGTTAATCAAACCCCTTCGAATACCAAACTCATTAAACTTTAATTGTATGAAAACGCTCTTATGTATTTTTTCGATCCTCGCCTCTGCTTCTTTGTTCGCTCAAACTACAGTTTCCGGAGGTATTTATGCCAACACTACCTGGAATTTAGCCGGTAGCCCTTATTTAATTACAGGATCAATCGTGGTTTTTCCCAATAGAACACTAACAATTGAACCTGGTGTTGAAGTAATTGTGTCGGCGGACAATACGTTTAACATAGGTAATTTCATTTATTTAGAAGTTCGAGGAAGTTTAATTGCGAATGGAACAAGTAACGCACCCATTGTATTTACAAGTACGGATACCACCACAGGCTTCTTTAATTGGGAAGGAATTCGGATTAAAGGTAGTCAAGGCGGAACGGTTCAAATGAATCATTTTGAATTGCATAATACATGGTATGGAATTAATAACGATATCTCTCAACCTGGCGTGAGTTATATTTTTGATGAATGTTATTTCCGTTCCAACCAATACGGGTTGCAATTAAACGCAGATCTAGTATATAACAACTGTATTTTTGAATCAAACTCCATTGGACAAGCATCACAGATTTTATACGGTTCATTAACGGCTACTAATTGCCAGTTCTTAAACAATTTTTGCTCATTTACTTGGTCAAACTACATCAATGTGAACAATTGCTTATTCTCAGGAAATCAAAACAACATTATTGGTTCGCCCGGAGTAATTCAAAATTCTCAATTTTACAATAATACCTTTGGGATGACCGAAATTTCAAACATTACGGTAAATCAATGTGTATTTGATGGTAATGGAACCGGAATCGATGCGAGCTCTACCTGCGTGATTACCAATTCAACCTTTTCCAATAATGGACTTGCTTTAAAAATTGGAGACGCGGGAATTGTGAGTCAAAATCAAATCAATGGAAATGGCATTGGCATTCAAGTAACGGCAAACAATCCCAGCACCACCATCATTGACAGCAATAGCATTTGCAACAACAGCATTCACAACCTGGAAAATTTAACCGATAAAAATTATCAAGTGAACCTGAACTGTTTCTGCTCACAGGATTCTACCGTGATCGAAAACGGCATCTTTGATGGATACGATGACATTACTCGAGGACTTGTAAGCTATGCAATCTATGATGATTCATGTGAAAATGTATTGAGTTATGTTAACAAAATTGATTTGGGTGGTCCTGCTGGGTTAACGGCCTTGGATGAGCAATGGAATGCGTGGTACGACGGCGAATCTTTTGTAATTAACAACAACCTCCCAGGAATTTTCACCATTTATGACATCCAAGCAACCCGAATAATAAACGCTACAGCAACTGTTGGATTGAATAAAATCAGCCTTACGCTACCCCAAGGATTATACCTAGTAGGTCGTGAAGGTGGTCAAACTCAAAAAGTGTTTATTGGAAACTAATCAAACAAGGTAGGCTGATCGTCATCCTCTTTTTTTGTGAAGTCCCATTCAACAGGTCCGTCTGTTTCTTCTTCTGCTGAATCTTCCTCTGCAGCTATATTGCCTTCCACTTCAAACGGAATATCTTCTACTGGCCATGGTTCTTTGCCTTCAGCGATTTCATGGGTGAGTAGAATCTCTTTAACCTTCATTTTTGTTACTTGATTCCCTTGGGCTTTCATGCCTTTAACATCAATTAAGTCGGCTAAATTCAATACTTGATCAGGAAGGTATTTAGTTTCTTTAAGTTGCTTATTAAATACTACTCGAATTTCCGGACGATATGCCGTAGAAACTACTTGCAAGTAAGAACCTTCGAATTCACTGATGAATGAAACCCGTTTGTCCGACATTACTTCACAGGTAAAGCGCTTGACGAAGTTAATTTCTTTTTCGGCATCGAAATACACACACGATATGGGACGGTGAGGATTCCATTTTTCTAAATGAACCATATCTTCGTCAAAGTGATTTGAAAGATCGAATGAACTTAGGCGATATTCGCCATTTCTATACAAGGTGAGAATTCGATCATCACCTTTGAAATCTCCAAGAAATCGACCTCTACCCTCATCGTTTAATCGGCCAACCACCTCATCATACCATATTTTTCTGGCAGCTAAGGTGCTTCCGCCCACCTCTTTTTGGATAATTTTCTGAATGATTTCTTTGGTCGCGCGATTACCCGCGGAATTTCTTCCTTTAATCAATAACTCGCCTAAATCGACATCAAATCGAAGGCGTTTTAAATGGGGTCTTGAACGTAATAACACGGACACCACCTCACGCTCACCGTTCGGATGCACAGAAAAATATAACATTTTTGATCCTTTGAGGCCACGCGTTAAATCATATTCTGTATCTCGGGTAATTGAATTGACGTAGAAGCGTTTCATCATGGTGGAACCACCTAGTCCATCTTGATAGAACATGTGATATATCGTTCGAGTATCTCCTTTTTTCCAAACGTTTGCATACACTAAATCCTTCCCTACAAACTTCTTATCGGAAACTTTTGTGATTAGCATTTTACCGGAAGAGAAAAAGCAAATGATATCATCAATTTCAGAGCAATCACTGATCGGTTCATTCTTACGTAAGCCGTATCCAATAAATCCTTCTTCAATATCCACATACAACTTCCGATTGGCGATAATCACCTTAGTGGCACTGATGGTATCAAAGATCTTAATCTCTGTTTTTCGTTCTTTTCCGTCACCGAAACGCTTTTTAAGGTCTTTATAATAATCAACGGCAAAGTCGATTAAGTTGGCCAGGTGATGTTTTACCTGCTCCATTTCTTCCTCAATTTTCAACAAGGATTCATCTGCCTTGGCTCCATCGAAACGGGTAATCCGAATCATTGGAATTTGCGTTAGTTTATGTAAATCTTCATCTACAATTTCTCGAATGAGTTGTTTTTTAAACGGTTTAAAGCGGTCGTATAAATACACGTACAAGGTTTCACGATCGCTGTACAATTTGAAATCGATGTACATTTCGTGGTTAATGAACAACTTTTCCAAGGTAGAAAAATGCCATTGCCGCTCTAATTCATCCAGTCGAATTTCGAGTTCTAATTTCAACAAGCGAGCGGTATGGTCGGTATTGATTTTTAGAATTTCGGAAACCCCAAGGAAACGCGGAGTATCGACGTCAATTATGGAAGAGTTTGGCGAAATTGATACCTCACAATCTGTAAAGGCGTATAAGGCATCTATGGTTTTATCCGGAGAAACACCTGGCGCCAAATGAATGATGATTTCGGCTTGTGACGAGGTGTTATCTTCAATCTTTTTTATCTTAATCTTGCCTTTATCATTGGCTTTTAATACGGATTCAATCAAGGACGTAGTAGTTGTCCCGTATGGAATTTCGTGCACAATTAAGGTCTTTGTATCAGCCTTCTTGATTTTAGCACGGACACGAACCCTCCCGCCTCTTAATCCGTCGTTATAATTAGTGAAGTCTGCCATTCCTCCATTCGGGAAATCCGGAGAAATTTCTACTTTTTTTCCACGGAGGTGATTAATGGAATTATCAATGAGTTCGATGAAATTGTGCGGTAAAAACTTACACGCCATTCCCACGGCAATTCCTTCTGCTCCTTGCGCAAGCAAAAGCGGAAATTTCATTGGTAAATTCTCAGGTTCCTTATTTCTACCGTCATACGAAGAAAGCCACGTGGTTGTTTTAGCATTGAACGCAACATGCAATGCAAACTTGGACAAGCGAGCTTCAATATAACGTGCAGCTGCAGCGCCATCCCCCGTTAAGGTATTACCCCAGTTTCCTTGGCAATCAATCAATAATTCTTTTTGCCCTAATTGTACCAAGGCATCCCCAATCGAAGCATCCCCATGGGGGTGATATTTCATGGTATTTCCAATGATGTTAGCCACCTTATTGTAGCGTCCATCCTCCATTTCGCGCATGGAGTGCAAAATTCGACGTTGCACAGGCTTCAATCCATCTTGCAGTGACGGAACTGCACGTTCTAAAATCACATAGCTCGCGTAATCCAAAAACCAATTCTCATAGAGTCCACTTACGGGAACTATTTTTTCATCTACCTTCTTATTTTCAAAGGGGTTATGCTCTTCACCTTGAGGCGTGATATCTTCTATTTCGTCTTCTGCCATGTTATGCGACTTCTAATTCAGTATGTTCTTTTCCATCATCAGCGGCCTTATCTTTCACTACCCGTAAATTCTCGATAATAAAATCTTGACGTTCCTGGGTATTTTTACCCATGAAATACGATAGAATTGAGTCGATCGAAGCTTCTTTACTTAAGAGTACGGGCTCTAGGCGAATGTCTTCTCCAATAAAATGCACGAATTCATCGGGTGAAATTTCTCCGAGTCCTTTAAATCTCGTGATTTCGGGCGCCTTTCCCAGCTCTAGGATTGCATTTCTTCGTTCCTCATCGGAGTAGCAATACATGGTTTTCTTTTTATTTCGGACACGGAAAAGCGGTGTTTGCAATACATATACATGATTCCGTTTCACCAAGTCGGGAAAGAATTGAAGGAAAAAAGTTAGTAAAAGCATCCGAATGTGCATTCCATCCACATCGGCATCGGTTGCAATTACTATGCGGTTATATCTTAAATTATCTAGATCATCTTCGATGTCCAAGGCGGCTTGCACCAGATTAAACTCTTCATTTTCATACACCACCTTTTTTGTAAGGCCGTATACATTCAAGGGTTTACCACGCAAAGAAAAAACCGCTTGGGTATTCACATCGCGAGACTTTGTAATCGAGCCACTGGCGGAATCCCCTTCGGTAATAAACAAGGTGGTATTCTCCCGGCGAATGTCTTTTAAATCTGTTAGATGGATTCTACAATCCCGAAGTTTTTTGTTATGCAGGCTTGCTTTTTTGGAACGATCCCGAGCAATTTTCCGAATACCTGCTAATTCCTTGCGTTCTCGTTCGGCTTGCTTAATTTTCTTTTCAATCGTTTCAGCTACGTCCGGATTTCGATGTAAATAATTATCTAATTTATCTTTTAGAAAATCATTCACGAAGGCGCGCATAGATTTACCTCCGGGCTCAATCTCAATAGAACCCAGCTTTGTCTTGGTTTGAGATTCAAATACCGGTTCAATAACCTTGACTGCAATCGCAGCAACAATGGATTGTCGAATGTCAGAAGCTTCGTAGTTCTTATTATAAAAGTCACGAATTACTTTGGCAACAGATTCCCGAAACGCACTTTGATGCGTTCCTCCTTGGGTGGTGTGCTGACCATTCACAAAGGAATAATAATCCTCTCCGTAGGTTCTACCGTGTGTAAAGGCCACTTCGATGTCTTCGTCTTCTAAGTGAATAATGGGATACAGGGGATCACCATCCATGTTGTTTTCTAGCAAATCTTTCAAGCCATCCTTGGACTGAAATTTCTCCCCATTGTAATACATGCTAAGCCCCCTATTGAGGTAGCAGTAATTCCACATCATTTTCTCTAGATAGGTCGTTTTGTAGGCGAACTTCTTGAAAATTTGCTCATCTGGGATAAACTCTACGTACGTTCCATTTTGTTCCGTTGTCGAAATAAATTCGGTTTCACTCACTAAATTCCCCACGGAAAATTCAGCCGACTTCATTTGACCATCACGCACCGCGTACACTTTAAAATAAGAAGAAAGCGCATTAACCGCTTTAGTACCTACGCCATTTAACCCAACGGATTTCTTGAATGCTTTTGAATCATACTTACCACCGGTATTCATTTTCGAAACCACCTCCACCACTTTCCCCAAGGGAATACCTCGCCCATAATCTCGCACGGAAACCATCCCATCTTTAACCTTGATGTCTACGCGCTTCCCATTCCCCATGACGAATTCATCGATGCAATTATCAACAACCTCTTTAACGAGGATGTAAATCCCATCGTCGGCTGCGGCGCCATCCCCTAGCTTACCAATGTACATCCCGGGACGTAAGCGGATGTGCTCCTTCCAATCCAGCGACCGAATGTTATCTTCTGTATATTGATTTTCTGCCATAGTTCTGTGTATCCTAACAAAAATAGGCGTTAAAGGCTGTCGAAACGCATGTAAAATCAATGATTTATGAACATTACACCTTTAAAAAGCCTGCCATGTACCTTAAAACAAAAAAACCACCCCGAAGGATGGTTCTTTCAATAAATACAGTCGAAAGTTATGCTTTCAACCGCTTGGAGAAATCGATTAGAATTGGCGTAGCCACACACAATGAAGAGTAGGTACCGATAAGTACTCCCACTAACAATGCAAATAAGAATCCTTTAATAGAAGGACCGCCGAAAATGAACATGATTAGCACCACCACAAATAATATCATGGAAGTATTAAAGGTACGACTCAAGGTGGTATTCAGGGATCGGTTAATAATCTCATAATGATGGTCCGTATCGCCGCTGGAGCGCAGGTTTTCACGAATCCTATCGAATACAATGACCGTATCGTTCATCGAATACCCAATAACCGTTAAGATGGCTGCAATAAAGGCCTGATTAATGTCTAAGCTAAACGGAAGCCATCCGTGCAATAGAGAAAAGACAGAAATTACAAAGAAGGCGTCGTGGATTAATCCTACAATTGCACCTACTGAATACTGCCAATATCCAAAACGGAATAGGATGTACAAGAAGATGGCAATTAAAGCCACGGTCATCGAGATGAATGAAGAGTTCCACAACTCACTGGATACCGAGGCGCTCACCGTTCGCTGACCCATTATGACGGATTTACCCATAGACGGCTCCAAGACTTTAAGGGCCTCTAACATTTTTCCTTTGACCTCTTCAGTAGCCCCATCTTCTTTTAATTTGTAGTTTGTTGTAATCTCTACATTAAACTCATTGGAAACAGTTTTTAACTCAATGGAGGAAACTTCTTTATTCTCGATAAAAGTTTTATTTAACTCTGCACGGATTTTCTCGATATCCGCTTTTTTATCAAACTTCACGGAGAAGGTACGTCCACCGGTAAACTCCACACTTTCTTTCAGTCCACGGGTGAATAAGCTCACCATACCGATTACCGTCACCGAAATAGAGAAGATGTAAAAATACTTCCGTGCACCAATCCAGTTGAAATTAAAGTTTTGGAATAAGCCTTTCGAGTATTTTGTATCGAAAGACACTCCTTTATTTCGCTCCATCCAGAAGGTAATAACCAACCTAGAAATAAAGATGGCAGAAAATACCGAGGTAAAGATCCCCACGATAAGCGTGGTAGCAAAGGATTCAATTTCACCCGTACCAAAATACTTAAGAATCACGGCTACCAATAAGTGCGTCATGTTCGCATCGATGATAGAAGGCAAGGCTTTCTTGAAACCAATTTCAATCGCCTTCGAGGTTTCATTACCTGCGCGTTGTTCTTCACGAATACGCTCAAAGATCAAAATGTTTGCATCCACCGCAGTACCAATGGTTAAGATGATACCTGCAATCCCTGCAAGGGTAAGTACCGCACCGAACGATGCCAAACACCCCATGATGAATATTACGTTTGCAAACAAGGCTATGTTTGCCGCCATTCCGGACTTACCGTAATAGAAATACATGTACAACAATACAGCAAGGAATGCAAATCCAAAGGACACTAATCCAGCATTCGAGTTCTCAACTCCAATGCTTGGCCCCACTCGATTCTGTTCTTTGATTAAACATGGCGCAGGCAAAGCTCCACCGTTTAATAATCCCGATAAGGATTCTGCCTCTTCAAAACTGAAACTACCAGAGATTTGTGTATTTCCGTTGGTAATTGGATTAATTACAGTAGGTGCTGAATACACCACGTTATCCATGGTAATTGCCACAATTCGGTCTTTATTCTCGGTGGTCATCTGACCCCACTCATCGGTTCCTTCCGCGGTCATGGCAAGATCTACCGTGATTTTACCATCGCGCTGGTCGTAGCCCGTTGATGCGCTTGAAATGTGTTGTCCGTTTACACGCGCCTTACCATCGATAGGCACCTTACAGGCATAAAGCATGTACCCTGTTTGTTTCTTTTTGTTATTCAACTCATCCGGTTCTGCACCCCACATGAATTTAACGTTCTTTGCTGCAAAAATTTGCTGAATGTCAGCTCGTCGAAGGAGTTGATCAACGGCTGCACGGTCTTTGGCTAAGGCAAACCCGATGGCGAATTGGCCAACCGGTTGCACAAAACTCATTAAGCCTTTATCCATACCACCTGTTAATGACTGATTTGCGACTGTAAGGGATTGGGTGGTATCCGGGGCAGCAGTGGCACCCGAGGAGTTATCCTTACGTTCTGGAGCCTTACTCACGG
>Ga0247843_1005882_pt1 | contig 16557 bp, 11 predicted proteins | sample LaCruzMarch2017__FD_192420 | JGI IMG/M metagenome (GOLD analysis project Ga0247843, IMG submission 192420) | Freshwater microbial communities from meromictic Lake La Cruz, Castile-La Mancha, Spain - LaCruzMarch2017_8m | ecosystem: Environmental > Aquatic > Freshwater > Lake | place: Spain... | reverse complement strand
CACTTTGACACAGCATCGTGTGATAATACATCTACGGTGGAAGTGTACTCATATTGCCTCGTCCAGCTCATCTTGGTAGAGGCTATGGATCTGCATAAACTGTTTCGGTGTCATGTTAGGCCATTACGTGGCACGTAGCATTACAAGCAATAGCGATGCTGCCTAACATACACTTTAGGTGTGATAACGTATCGTTTAATATATTATGGTTGTATAACTCATACAGCCACCATCACATCAGCGAACTAACGCTCTAACGCTCTTGTCTCTCGACAAAGTTGTCGTTCAGTATGTTTGACCTTGACTGGTAACACAATACTGAAACAACGTTGCCCGGCTCCGCGTAGAACTTTGGTTGTAAGCAACAGAAGGAAGCGAGGAAGATGAGAGCAGGATTACGAACTGGCACGCCCCCCATGCTGGAGACGACTGCTCATAAACTACGATACAGTAGTACTCCGAACAGGACCGTTAGTCCAGGAGGAGACTCTGTCACCATCATGGAAGATAACGACGGCACTGACAATCATCTGACGACGACGATGATGGCCGAGTATCCAACGATCGAGCGTCAATACAACAAGCTCTCCTCCCTATCGACCAAATTGGCCAAATACACGCGCGGCTCGGACCGTCGACAGGTATTACGCACCTTGCACGACTCGACGCTCTATCCCAAATTACACACGTTGCGGGGCGTGGAGGGGATCGAGGACATCGCCGCGGCCGAGCGCGAGGTGGCGAGCGAACGCGCGGTATTGAACGGGGTCAAATTCCTACAGGTGCGTGCTGGCATCGCCTCGTCTACGACGAGAGCGGCGACGACGATGCCCGTGGATAGCTACTTCCTCCAAACGGTGCGAGAGGTATGCGGACACATGTGCGATATGGACGGCGTTACTGCCGACCCGATGGCGTTGTACGGCGGATTACTACTGAGGCTATGTCGCAGCGCGAGTGAATGCGATGCATTAGAAACATTAACGCGTTGGACGTGCTGTACGAGTGGCGAATTGGTATTATTGCCCATCGTACGACGACATCATACTCATCACTTACGCCACGCCACGACCGCTGCTGCTGTGGCGAATACACATACCTCATCAACGGTAGTAACAGCACCACTCCAACCACCACCACTTGCTGAACCATTAGAGCTGGAACTATATGTCGAGGGGGGGAATGTGCATGCCAAGGTTAGTATGAAGCACGAATTTGGACTGTACCGTCGTACCGACCTTGAAAGTAATAATAACGGTGTTGCTACTGCCGCTGGAACAACAGCAACTACTGATACTGGTAAGAATATTACTACCACGACAGCAACATTAATACCATGGAATCAACTAATCGTACTAGCGCAGCAGGAGGGGTTGGAGGCATTGGTCCGACAGCAGCAGCAGCAGGCACAACAGTATAATAATCAACCAAAGAAGAATAAAACGAGGAGTAATAATAAAGCAGCAACGAACTCTAGGAATGATTTAATGCCGGCAACACATGAATTAAGTGCTATACAATACACCATCCTCGCTCAATTACTACGCCAACAGCAACAACAAATTCAGGCTGGACAATACCACCACCACCACCAGACGCACAAAGTTGCGGGGAATATTAAACCATGGGTATATATTGATGCCACAGTCGTCGAACGAATAAATTTTGGTACGGGAAGTAGTGTACGTGTATTACATGTTGCGGTCCCTGAAGATAAGAATAGTGGCTATGTCAAGAAATAGTAGTTAGTAGAAGATGGTTGTTGTTGTTGTTGTTGTTAAAAACAAACATTGACGGTTTTAGGCTTTTGAGATACACCTTGGCTAGGAATGCAATTTATGGCTGTGTAGAGGGATGAGAGAAAGAGCCTTTGTGGATATAGTGTGAATGATCATAGAGAAATTCGTGTGGAATAGGTATGCTTGGCTAGAAAATACTGTGTGAGTAATAATTGCGGATGTGTAATGAGTATTGAAGTAGAGAAGGAAGAAAACGGAATACGTTATATACTCTCATCTAATAGATCTTTGTTTTTTGGAATTAGACTATATGGTTTTAAACGAACATTTTCGCAATCAAATGGATTTACACACAGTTCTCCAAATACTCTATATAAATCAAGTTCTTTGATTTGTAAACTTTCTTCTTCTCCAGGATGTGGGAAACTTTAATAGAACAACTCAATGTCGTTCAAACCCTTCCCTCTTGTGTGTCAGTCACGGATAATATTGATACAGAACAAAAACTTATGTAACACATGGCGTTGTCATCTACCTACACTTTTTACTAAACCTCAGCTCTCTTTGGTTCGTCTACCACAGATGATGATGCAGTATCCAACTTCTTCTCCCCCCAGTCTTCGTTAGATTTGGGTTTTCCAAATCCATTGGCAAGGATCATTGCAATTGAGACATCATGCTCAGAGTATGATGCCTGCTGTCGATGATTATTATCATCATCCAACAACGATGGTGGAGGAGATGCATCATGCTTTTTGCTTGGTGGTGATTCCGAGAACGACTTTGTTACTTGTTGACGTGGTGATGGAGGCGATGACAACGACTGCTGATACGACTGCTGATCATCAGACTTATCATGATCGTTTTCTTCAGTATACCTCTGCTTAAGAAGTAAATTTGTTGTAGGAGTCAGACCTAAATCACTTGCATTCTGTGGCATTACAATGGAAGTGATACTACTCTGTGAGTAGAGATATCGCTTCTTGGGGATCATGCATGATGATGACCTCTTGGGCTGTGCATCATCATCTTCGTCATTGTTATTGCGCTCCTCCGTTTGTTCATCATGACAAACCACCGTCTGTGGCATCGTCTTCCCACGATGGATGACAGGCGGCGATTGGACGGGTGTGGTAGTGAGTGGATTATCAACAACCGCTTTTTGTTGTGGTTCATCTGCTCGTTTTTTCTGACCACGCTCCTTACGATTAAATTGCTTTGGTAGATCTACTGCAGTCGGTGGATCATCGCCAATTCCTTCCGTAGAGATATCGAGATGCAATTCACCATGTAGACGTCTCCAAATTAGATCGAAGAAGATTTTCTGGCTACCGAACGGAGTTGTAAGCTTTTCTTCCTTGTGTTGCTCAAATAGATTGTTAACGGTATGAGCCAACCAACTTGGGGCCTTGGTACACTTCACAAGATGATTTCGAAGTACATGTATGCTCTTCGAAACGTCGCTGAATGTCTTGAGAGTAAGAGGAAAGAACCTCCCACTACCATTGCATCCAAAGCAGTGTCTGCAAGCCATACCAGGAAACCCAATCTTGTGACATTTGCGCTTACCTAGACGATCGGTCTCAGTGAATTCACAGGTTGTCATCTGCTCTACCACAAAGTACGAGTATTCGGTGGCAAATACTTTGTCAGATGGCTCCACCAAGCTAGGTAGAGGTCCCTGTGGTAGTAAAGGAAGAACAGCTTGAGGGACGCCAACTGGTGGTTGAGATGTACCATGTGCTGACCCGGCATGGACACTGGATTGGAAGAAGACGCCACTGACCGTGTCGACCAGACCCAGCTTCTTCGCTGCTAATATCCAATACTCTTTAGTCGATGCACTTCTTGCCGTTAGTCCCTTGAGCTGATTATATGTGGCAAAGTCCTCGCTTGAGACAAAAGGACAGACTGCAAAATGTCGTTGCTGGATGATCATAGTAGCATTGTAGATACCACTAATGCATGTTGGGAAGTAGGTGGAGCCTTTGAGTTTGTTCTCTGCGTTGCTGCAATAAAGACATCCAATGCCGATTTGGCCAAGCCTCAACGCCTTTTTCCTTCCTTTTCTTGGAGCTGTAAATAGATACAAACTGTGAGTCAACGGAGTACTGTGAAACTTGACAAATAATCTTAATTTGATTGTACTCACTCCCAACATCTCTGCTTGTTGCGCTGAAGATGAATACACAATGCTTCCTAACAAAACAATGTAACTCAGTCAAATGCTTCTCATCGTCGGGCACCCAAAGAAGGCGATGCCGATTGTTGTTGCTGGTATTCGATTGTTCGCGCCTTGACTCACGAACCATAAGCGATTGTATTGGACCAGCAGTCTGGTTCTTAGAATGGCGCACAACTGAACGAGTTCCCTTGTCGATCTTGAGTCTCTTCGTACCTTGCTGATAGCGTCCGCTTTCGGGGTTGTGAGGAGGAGGATTCATGCTCCTATAACGTGCCGCATGTTCCCCTTCATTGTGTTGTCGCAGTAAACCAGGAAGCGAGTTGTGCCTTGGTGCAGTAGCCAAGCTCGGCGGTCTATCTTGAATCAAATTACGAGTTGCAGTGTACTGATTGTCTAATTGATAGCCGCGGTTGAATTGATGTGATACGTCAGGGGGGTGGCTTGGATTTGGTTGACGTAGCAATGTATTGGCCCCATCTCCGACGTTGAGTCTTCGATTGTCGTGATGGAAATATGCAGCTCCTTGATTAATCATGTCTGGGCCAGTGGTGTTGCAATTAGAGCCGCGGTAATACTCCTCGCCCTCTGAGTATTGCAACAGTGAACGAGGCCGAACATCACTCTTCAGTGCAGCTGAGGCTGCGAAAGAGTGCTCGTTATTTCGCTGATAGCCACGCTGGGATGGAGCCAAAGGAGGAGGAGATGGAAGGGGGGCCACAGGATATGACAATTCCTGGTAGCGTGGACTTGGCTGCATCATTCGTGGTATGTTACTGACATGAAATCTCCCACTATCTTGATCAACGAACCCGCTCTGGTCATGTAACGTGTCTGGATGCAAATGATTGCTACCTTGACCAATGAATTCATCACTGCACAGTCGAGAATGGTTGACTAAACTCACAGGTGGAGGATTCCGACTTGGAGGTATCATTCTTGAGGGAGGATGCAGATCCCTACAATTCTCTTCGGGGGCAGCGTGTGGAACACGAGGATGTTGTTGAGGGTGACTTGTTGGTCTATGTATCATTTGATTCTGTCGTAGCGTTCCTGGAGGATCAAACGGCATGTGGTTGTTGCAATCATTAATGTTCCTATCCGTCATCTTCACTCGATGATGATGATGAATTATGATCAGATGGATGAGAATAATGGCTGGGTTGTTGTCTATCGATCTCTGGAGGATTTCACCAACGACGGTGCATGGGGTTGTCGAGCGCATCATTTCACGGGTCCGACAGTTGGCTCGCTTAAGTCCATTCTTTAGTCGCACGAAATAATGGCCCATTTCAAAAGACAAGTTTCACATGGTCATTTTTCACAGGAAATACCAATCTAGCGATTCACTCACCCCATCAAACATGGAAATGTCAAAATGAATATTGTGGAGAGCAAATTTTCATCAGCGCAGCCGTAGGATCATCTAGGATAAACCAGAACAATATTGTAAGTGCGTCGTTGGAATAGGAAAGAAATTTCAATTGACAAACTGTTGAGTTACAATGTCTTCTCTATTACTAAACTCGCCTGAGCAATGATATCCTACGCCATATAGCGATAAATCCTCCTATCCTGTTCATCCCTTTCCAAATACTCGCGTTCGATTAGACTTTCTACTCTCTTTTTCACGAATTGCGGTGACGGAACGAAACGTCCCGACAATTGCCTCGTCACTTCTGCGACAAGGTCGTTGTGATTCAGCATCTTCCTTGCCTTCATAATGCGCACAATCGCGGCCTCGAGGAGGTGGCGGCGGTCCTCCTCGACGGCAACTGGAACAGAGGCTGAACCGTCCACAAGGCCACCATTCGGGGCACCAAAGTCCGGACCTCCTCCTGCTGCCCCTCCTTCGGCCACGCCGACTCCAGAACCCAACCCAGCCACGGTGCCACCAGCGTCACGCATGCTTACCAGAGGGATCTTTACCCTCGTCATCTTGCTCGTGAATTCGGCGTTATAAGCAAAGGTATCGTCATCGCCCGATATGCCCTTTCCCTTAGACCCCTTGCGCAGTATGCGATGCTTTGGCGTACATAGACTCACAAGGTGTCGACGCAATTCTTCCTCGGGAATTTGAGTTTCATCACGTATCTGCTTCAGAGTAAGAGTGTCGCGGTCGTTGAATAGGACAAGGATACACATCTGGTACGTGGTGACGCTCAAATCGTGCCGACGGGGTTTCGTTGATCCCTTTAAGGGAGGAAGAGTAAGGCGTATTTCGGCCGATCCCGTTGACGTCTGCCACGATAACTTCCTACCGGTGTAGGTGGTGAGATAATAGTTCTTGAATCTATCCATCGCGGCCCCCACGGCAGTTGGGAGAATACACGGCTGGACGTTCTGACTTGGCCAGTGCGAATTTGACAACACGCTGACCTCAACATCCACGGGCTTGCCACCGTTCTCGGAATCTCTGACGTCTACACCAACATTTACTAATCCCTTCTTGTGTGACCGATATTTCTCGGATGTCTCCTTCGAAATTCTCATGTCGTTGAACATCCCCTCAAGCTTGCTTGTGAATTGATAACCACATTCGGCCTTCAATAGGCTTACCATGGCCCGCTCGGCCTCCTCACTCCCACTTTTGTTCCCCAACAAACGCTTGGCAAGGTGGTTTTTGTAATACGCCTCGAAGACGTCCTTGTCGGCAAGGTACCTAAAGATGACAATTACACGATCAAGCTCTCGTGCCACCGTGTGCTCATCTGCTCCACGTAATCCCACCCGTAATAGCTCATCGACATACACAGCAAGACAATTTGCCGCGCGAGCGTCGGCATTGAGAAAGTCCTCAAACGCCTCACTCATCCTTTTCTGTGCACGTTTCTCCCCCCTCATTGCAATATTGACAACGGCATGGAAACGTTCTCTCATATCAAGTACACCCTTTACGAATGACGCCGGAGGAGCGACATTGGTTTCTTGATCACGCACCAGCGCCCGTCCATCGAGTCGAATTCGCTCAGATAGAGCGTCCCGTAAATGATTGACCGAGGATGGTACCCTACCAAATAGATCGTACATGGCTGCCAGGTCGGCAATTCGTGCACGATCAATGGCAATGCCAGAGGATGACAATGACGACTCTCCTCCGCCGCCACCGCCCATCCCACCACCACCGTCCATCGATGACAATCCTGTACCCATCATCCCTCTTCCACTTTCACGACCTAGGGCAGTACTCCCCATCACTCCAAGTCGAGCATCGGCACTTGCTGCCGCAACACTCCCCACGGCTGGACTACCAGCCACGACCTTCAATATACTCGCAAATCCACTCCCCTCCATTTCAACTAATGTACGTGCATGTTGTTCAATTAACTCAGTCTCAACAATACGCATTAATGAAACACGTGTTTGTACTGGCAGGTCTAGCTGGACACATCGTGTCTTCTCCTCCTCGAGACGACGTTGGGCACGTCGGACATATTCCATGGCTGAATATCGTGCAGCTGGTTTACCATCATTATCATCATCCATTATATCATCATTGTCAAGATTTGATGATGATGATGATGATGATGGCCCTCCTCCTCTGCTTCTGTTGGATGAAGAGGAAGGTGGAATCAGTCCCACGGCAGCACCTTGACTTAATCGACTGGCACTTTCACTTCTATAATAGTCTTGACTTTCACCAAGGAACGATTCCTCAAAGTCACGTTCGTATACTGGTACAGAGTCTGATCTGGCGAGATTATTATTATTATTCATTCCTCCCATCCTCCCCCCTCCAGCACCATCACTCCCCCGTCGTACATTACCGTGTAATAATGAAGAATCATTATACTGTCCACCACCATCATTCGTGGCATGTGCAAGTTCCAGTAACATATGTATTATATCCCGAAGCAATGCCGTACGTTGAGGTGCATCGACTAACCGATTATTCCGATCTTGATGTATCGCGCGTAATAGTAAATTGGATGCAATCGTCCCCAGTAGTACAGGCGTGTTGTCGTTGTTGTTGTTGTTGTTGTGGTTGTTATTATTATTAGAAGGTGGTGGCGGTTTCTTACCCCCACCATTTCCATCTCCCCCCATCATTATCATCATTGCAGCAGCAGCAGCTTCATCATCAATACCATTATATTGTTGACCGGATACATAATCATTAATATAGTCGTCGTTGTCGTCATCATCGATGGCAGTCGTCTCGATATTATCGCAATAGTCCTCCATATCACGTTCCCACACGACGCGTCGGAATAGCCACAGGCCTAAATCATACACCGGCCTACGACGATTCTGCGGCACGAACGTCCGATCCATATACATGAATATATCTCTTACCATCACCATGGTTATACGATGTTCGCGCCACGTGCGTGCTAATTCTTCCAAGAGACGGTATTGTGTCACTATTCCACTGCCGCCGTTGGAGGAGGATGACAATCTGTTGTCGTTGTTGCCGACGCCCCCTCCTCCTCCGCCGCCGCCACCACTCGTCATGTCGCCACGACCCAACCGTACCAACCTGCCGCCGCTCGCGCGCAAATGAAACCCCAGCCGGTCCTGCACGCCCTCGTATAATAGCGCGCCGTGCTTGTGCAATACCAAATTGTACGCATTGCGATACAGCTCCTCGAAGCTCAACGTGGATGCATTCCTATTGTGTATTTCGTCCATGGCGCTGGAGAGGGAGGCGAACGTCAGTCGGGCAGCGGAGGCGTCCATTTGCGCGTACGAACGGAATGGCTTGATCGCTGTTACATTGCATGTATATATATATATATCGAACACACAACACGCGCACGAGCAACAAAGGGAGGGAGGGAGGCGCGAGGGAGGGGTTTAATAAGAAAGGAGAGTTGTGAGCGATGATGATCATTTACTAAATTTCACGAAGCAATGTAACAACAACAACAACAAACAACTTTTTTTTGGATAAAACATTGCACTTACTAAACTTGCGTGGATTATTACTGTTGTTGTTATTACTGGAGGACCCGCCGCCGCCGCCGCCGTTGTCCATGGAATCAACCCGTCGTATACTCGGCATGATGAATGATGATATGGACCACACGTCGCTTATTTTGGACTGACCTCAAACCAAACCAAACTTACACCAACATAAAAGACCTTCACCCTTCACCCTATCTACCGGTTGTTGCTTTTGCCGATACTTCGTCGCGTCTTTCGTATCAACCCATGGCCGAATCTCTCATTTGAGCCGGCAAAATATCCATCGGCAATCGTGTGCTATAGCTGACTTGCCAAGTAAGCGCTCAGTCTCAGATACGCACCTCGTCTCTTTAGAGAGATATCATCATCTCAAAAACCAACGCAATGACAAAAAATATATCGTCTGTCAGAAGTCTGCAGCAGAAGTTGAAACAAAGATCCTGCTTTCTAAGCAAAGGAGTTATTAATGGAATTGCCGCCGCCGGGATAGCTATCATTATGTTCATCCAGGGTAAACTTCTGCTCAGTGGCCATATTAATAACAGTCCCCAGAAGGAAGATATTGCTCCCCAGCACAACTTCAGAATAACAACAACAACAACAACAACAACAACAACAACTCCCAGCCTCAAACACGATATGTACAATATCTCTCAACTACCTGGGTTGTGGAAAGCCAGTCAATTCACGGGCATGAATTCAGATATCAGTCAAAAACAGATCATCGTTGTAGTTTCACATTGCAATAAGCCTCTACACTGGATGCATGATTACATTGGATCATCATTATTCGTCATAACGGCGATATATATAATTAGCAAATGTGGAGAACGACCACTCGGAGCTCCAGGGGGTGCGATAGTGCAGACTCTGTCGAATGTTGGTCGATGCGATCATACCTACGCGTACTTTATTACGGAAATTTTACCAAAATTGGTGGGAGGCTCCTCGTCCATTGCCAAACGACGAGAATCGATCGTCGTTTTTATCAAGGACAATATGATCAATCATCAAGGATTCGAGGAATTGCGTAGTTTCGAATCCACGGTCCGACTCGCATCCTCGTCGAATGGATTCGGATGCAACAGTTCTCCTCTCGAGCGTGCATCCGCTTATCATAATATATCCATGCTATCGCAATTCGAAATTGGCGGCTACTCTGGATCGAATGATGATGTTCCTTTTAAATCATCCTTCGCCAATATCGGTGCATATTGGCGTACGATCGATGTAACTCCATCGCAAAAGTTCGTACCAGTGTGCTATGGAGGGATATTCGCGGCGTCCGTTGAAAATATATACAAGCGAGATATGAACGCGTGGAAGAAGTTTATGGAATCATTAACGAGAGGTGATAACATCGAGGAGGGACATTTTGGAGAGAGATCGTGGGCCGTCATGTTGTCAAATCCATTAGAGCCATTACAGATTGAAGCATTACAGAATTATTCAACTGGGAATGGAGGTTTTCCGATGAATGGGATGTTAACGCATGAGTAAAAAAGAGACTTGTATATGTGGAATACGCATGTGGCATTATAATTGATAGATTTTATTGTGTGTTGAATTGGTACATTATATAAGAAGCAGTAAATCTATTGTTGATTGCAAAAATAAAGTCACTATGCACATTGTGGCATTCTGATACTATTGAATCAAAACAAATATGAACTGCTGTGCCTCATAGTCATTATATATATAATGTTACCATCGTCTAATCTGCCACATCAATGCTTGATCCATATAATCATTGTCGTATTCTCGGGTTGACTATGTAGGTAAGAATGGTACTGGGTACTAACTTTGTTTCCCGCAAGAAGCTGCTTGGGAGTCATGAGACCTCGCCGACGAAGCAGCCTACTGAACAACTCGACGACGACAACACCGGCAGTGATCGTAGCTACGATGATGATAATGCTATCGTCAACGTCATTATTGAGTAGTGGCGGCGGATATTGTCTTGGTCGTTGTCGTCGTCACTCTTCTTCTTCTTCGTTTGTCGTGGCTGCTCTGCGATCTCCTTCGCAAGTTCATCGTCATGTCGTCCAACGATACAGCAGACGGCACCGTCGTACCGCGGCAACAACGACACAAATAGCGTTTCAAATGTCGTCATCGTCAATCGTAGACTACAATACAGCTAATGTCGCAAGACCCTCTCGTCGCACGAACAACGACAAACTCAAAGCATTACAATCGCAAGCCAATCGGCAGCAATTATTCAACATCGACAATGACAACAACGACTATGAACGGCGACGATTACTACTGCAATCCAATTCGAAGTTGGCATTAGCACCCATGATGGAATATACCGACCGACACTTTCGACATTTAATACGATTACTATCGGACAGAACTATCGTGTACAGCGAAATGGTAGCGGCCAATGCAATTTCGCATCAAACTGGAGATCGATCACAACAACAACAACACTCTTCCGACGGTATGGGAGGAGTACTCGAACGAGGAGGAGGAGGAGGACCACTTCGTTTCCTACAACAGGGACACATACCCGAAGGACCCAGCGTATTACAGTTGGGCGGAAGTGACGTACATCAACTATATACGGCAGCACGAACTGTACATCAATATTACGAATTACAAAAACGACAATTGAACGAGTATGATAGTAATAGTTGTTGGATACACAACAACAACAACGGCAATAGTAATATCTACAATGATGATGATGGTAGTAGCGGTGGTGGTATAGCAGCAGCAGCAGCAGCAGCAGCAAATGGTGTAGTATTGAATGGTAAACGAGATGAATTACTAAACAAAGTACACGCCAATTATACATCTCTAAATTTAAATTGCGGTTGTCCATCCCCCAAGGTTGCCAATAAAGGATGCTTCGGGGCGGCATTGATGTCCGATCCTAATCACGTCGCACGATTAACGAGGGCATTGCACGATGGAGCGCGGGGGACCATGCCCGTATCCGTTAAATGTCGCATAGGGACGGATGATTGGATGGTCCAACGTGGTAATGGCGGATTGGGATACACGCGCGATGGGTATACGACATTGCGTTCGATGAAGGACGAATACGCGGAATTATGTAACTTTATCGAAATCGTGGCATCGCACGGCACGGTTACCAACTTTCAAATACATGCCCGAATAGCCGTATTATCGAAAGATTATAGTCCATCCGAGAATCGTAAGGTACCGCCATTACGATATGAACATGTACGTCAATTGACGATGGATTATCCAGAATTGCAATTTACGTTAAATGGCGGATGTGATACATTATTGGACGTACAACGAGAATTGGAATTGTGTAATACGTTAGAGGGGGTTATGGTGGGACGTGGGTTTGTAGCGAATCCGTGGGGCTTTGCTACCGCGGATGAATTACTATATCCAACTACTACCACCACCACCACTAACAATAACAATGTTAGACAACGACAACAACAAAAACGGCCACGGCATAGATTGGAGATACTAGAAGAATACGGCAACCATGCTGATTATGAAGAGGCGCGATATGGATCAAGTAAAGTCCGGCGATATATTTTACGTGCCATTACCAATTTATTCGCAGGAGAGCATAATTCCAAACATTATCGTATAGCATTAGATGAAATTGTAGCAGCGTCATCATCAAGAAAGCAACGTCGTATACTACGTGGTGAGGAGGAGGAGGAGAATGAGTCGGCATCATCGCAATTATTATTATCAGAACTTATACTACAGGCAGCTACGAAGCATTTGAGTGAAGAGGTATTGTATCGTACTCCACGGGAAAGTTATGATAGGATGGTATACATGGCCGAACAAGCTGAACAAAAGAAGAATGTAATAACAACTGTGATGTTTGGAGGTTTTGGTACTAGCAGCAGTATCAGCAGCGGTGGCAACAACAATGGTGATACTTTGGTTCAGCAGTGGCAGACCTCAAGGAAGGAGGAAGGAAGAAGAGCTATTGATGAATGATCAAAATTGATCAAACAGCATGAATGATAAGGAATTTGTGTGTGGAGTGCTAGGAATAGAGACTGTGGCCGTTTTATAATGATGTATTTTTTTTTCTTAGCATATTATGCAGTATCACATCTCTCTCCAATAACCCTGAATTCTTATTTATTTCATGTGAAAAAGTCAGGAGTACGCATACCCACACCTTCCTTAAAGTAATCATGATCTAATGCATCCAAAGCAGTAATCCTATCACGTGGATTAAGCGTCAGCATTCGTTGTAATAAGTCAAAACCATTTCTATCCAGATAGGATTGTGCACCACTAGTAGTAAAATTATTCGTTGTGGCGAGGAATCGCTTACTTAGTTCAGTACTATCTCGTGACTTCCATTTGAATGTACCAGCATTGGGTAATGATGAGAATTGGGGCCAATTAGCATCTGTGGGTGTACCTAACAGTTGAAATATCTTCTGTATTTGCTGTGAATGATATATTTTTACAATTCGAAAATGACAAGAATCAATTAGTGAAGAATATCGCGGTATGTATATATATATATATATATATATATCATGTACATTGGCATGAAAATGACAAATTTCACCTCTTATCAGTGAAACGGCACTTACATCTAATTCACCATTGCCTTTTAATATAGCATCCTTACATAATAATTCACCAAAGACACACCCAACACTCCATAGATCAATCTCGGGACCATAAAACACTTCACCAAATAATAATTCAATACTACGATACCATAAGGTCACGACCATTGACGTCATGGCCCTATTAGTATTAATTGGTAGTACGTACTTTCGTGCCAAGCCAAAATCACATAATGCGAGTCTTCCAGAATTATGTATTAATATATTGGATGTTTTAACATCACGATGCATATACCAATGATTGTGTACGTGTGATACTGCTAATAGTAATTGATGCATCATGCACTTGATTTCAGATTGTGCAAATGGTTGTTGTTGTTGTTGTGATGATTGCGAGTTTGATTGTGATGACTGATGTCGTGTCGTCATGGCAGTTTGTAAATCACATTCCATACATTCCATGACCATAAATACCTTATCTGGAGTACTGCCAATGACCATTTCGTACACTGGTATAATATTAGTATGTGACAAACTCAGCAGTACACTAATTTCGCGTAAGGCCGAGATTGGGAATCCATCTTTTGTTAATTCATTATCAAATTTGATTTGTTTGATGGCCACAACGTCATTGGTTCTTAGACATTTGGCCTTCCAGACCACGCCGTAACTACCTTCATCGAGGTGTGAGAGACGTTCGTACGAGGTGTAGATGGATCGACACCCTTGTAGGAGAGAATTGTGAGTACGGTACGATGACGATGATGAAGAAGATGATGAAAGTGCAGCCTGGGTTGTGTTTGTTGATGCCACAGGAATTATTTCTTCAGTCGGTGCTGGTGATGGCATACGAGAGGATGACGACGAAGTGGCTGACATCATCAACGAACGATTGCTCTCGACATGGCCGTCGTCATTCACAACCTCGTCCCCTTCATCATCGGAGCTCCATCGATCTCGCTTCGGCATGGTTATCTTTACTCTCTAGTAGATCAACATCCAAGTAGCTTTTTAGGTGGGACCTGTTCCTCTTTGGCCAAAGTAAGCAGCAATGCGTCTAATACCGAGGTCTTCATCTACACGGGGGAAGGAGGAGCCGCAATTCCGGACGATGTTGTCCGTGTTCGAATTGACCCCTCCGTCACGTCGATCTCAGATCAAGCATTTTGGGGACGCCTACGCAATAACCTACCTAACAGATGTTGAGCTGTGCGAAGGCCTCGTTCAGTTTGGGCGTCGTTCCTTCGCTGGCAATGACAACTCGATTACGAAAATAAACATCCCCAGCACGCTCAGGAGGATTCATAATCAAGCATTTTATCGCTCTCTTCGAACTCCTATTCGTCTTCACGATGGCATTGACCACATTGGAGGAGGCGCATTCGCCGCCTGCATCTTCACCAATTTTAGAATCCCACCCCTCATCACCATGATTCCCATAGGCATGTTGGACGAGTGCAGCTCTATGATTTCTCTGGAAATGCCAGAGAACGTAACGAAGATCGGATATCATGCATTCACAAATTGTTACTTTCTACGAAACGTGGCCATTCCACCCAATGCGGTCAACGGCGATGATAGAATTTTTGTTGATGAAGGTGATGACGATGAAGATGAAATAATGGCCGCAATCACGGATCTTATTAAGCTGTTTGGTAATTCGAATGCAAGAATTATAAGTGAGTTGCAGCATCGATTTGATGGTCGACCTATACACAAACTAGTCTACTATCAGTCATATAATAAGGGGGTGCTTCAGAACCTTATTGCTGCAATTAACATGAGATCGGGTCAGCGTCGGGCATTACGCCCCAAGCTGAATCCGACCGGCAATCAACAGGATTGCCTCGGAATGACACCGCTTCATATTCTGACATGCTCATCTGTGCATGATAGAGGTGTACCGTGTTATCATTGAGAACTATCCAGCAAATCTAATCACCGACGATAGGTGGGGGGCACCACCTCTACTGTATGCATTCTGGAGGGATGCACCTAGTGAGATAATCCAGTTTTTGCTCAAAAGTTATCAATCGCTCTACCCTCACTACATGTTCAATTGGACAATGATGGTGGAGACTATGTGCATGAGTGATTCACCAAAAGAAATCATTGAGAACCTAATCCGTGCGAAACAACTGCATTTCCCTGAGCAGCCACTTGATTGGGAGTATTTACTTGACCAGTTAGCAGAATTCTCGGAATTTTACTATTCAGATAAGCTTAGTGAAAGACTGCAATATCTGGTCATCTGTGGCTTTTCAATGCGTGTGGAAGCTCTTGCATTTGAAGTCTGGCGTGATCACATCACAAACATGATTCAGACTTCCAACTTCACATGCTCCGCTCGGTATAACTCGTATGCTTTGAATATAATTGAAGGTGAGATTGCCCACTTTGAAGATGAGCTCCCTAAATTGAAGGAGGTTACAACCATACTCGAGCTTGCATTGTGGAAGATGAAGATGAATGAGAAGAGTCGCCAAGATATGGCTACTCAAAGCCAGAAGAAAATTAAGACTGATGAATCAATTACTCGACAGCAGTGCCATGTGACATGTGGTGCTGATGTTATCATTGGTCCCGTGCTGCAATTTCTAATCGCTACTGGACTTGAAATGTATGATTAGTCACGCTGTGATGACGGTACCTGTTCTTCCACATTGAATGGATTGGACGAGACCTCATTGGGTTCTCGTTGTTGTTTCAAGTGTCGCGGGGTGTACTTGTATCAAAGTTGTTCGAGTGAAAGTATGTCAGTGGGGAGAAAGTCAGTGTTAGAGTGTGAATCACTATTCCTTTCGTGGTTCAATTAGATGTTAGCTTATTCATAGAAAAACTAGTCGTAAACCCATATTATTTAGGATCTAATTAATGACAAGTCCAGACATATTCACAATTCAATTCCTATTTTACAGGTATTCAGTATACAAAAAAACAAAAACGATATCCTTCGGTACCACACATAGGTATTCTGCTGCATATGATGTAAAGGTCGTGATATCAAAAGCCATGTTCATCCAGTTTACGCTCAGTCTATCTCTCTCTATGATTCATCATAGCTGTAATTGGTCGTAGTGATTGACTTGGGAACTGAGCAACTTGGTACACCATGATCCATCAACGAAGTATTCTGTCTCTTCTTTAGATGTGCCAACATTTCATACCCATTATCATACATCTCCTC
>Ga0247843_1005880_pt1 | contig 16566 bp, 14 predicted proteins | sample LaCruzMarch2017__FD_192420 | JGI IMG/M metagenome (GOLD analysis project Ga0247843, IMG submission 192420) | Freshwater microbial communities from meromictic Lake La Cruz, Castile-La Mancha, Spain - LaCruzMarch2017_8m | ecosystem: Environmental > Aquatic > Freshwater > Lake | place: Spain... | reverse complement strand
ACCAGTGATTTGTTACTAGTAACTTGCGACTGGTGTGTAGAAATTTGTTACTATTTATGTGTACTAGTAACTAATCACCAATTACTATAAGAGCCAAGTATTGATATCAAATTTAATATTATCAGTGGCGGCTTCTTGGATGGTGAAATTGGAGAAAACCATTAATTTGGAGTTTTCTTCTAAGGCCTTCACACCATTGGCATAACCAGGAGGGATGTAAAGCACTTTACTTTCAGTTTCACTTAAGATTATTTTTTCTACTTGTAAATTTTGGGTTGGACTTTCCCAATTATCAGGTTTAACCAATCCAATTAAAAAACTTCCTTTCATCACATAAAACCATTTACTTTCTTTTTGGTGCGCTTGCCAAGCTCTAGTCGGGTTTTCTATGTTATTTTCAACAGCATAAAATCGTTTAACTAGTGTCATGTCAAATTCATTCACATGGAATAATTTGCCTCTATTATCAGAAAAAATCCCATCATCAATGAGTTTGAAATTATGCAAATTAATCAATGTACTGATTGATATTTTGTTCACCCAACACTTCTTTTCTAATCAAAGGTAATTTGAGCAATAATTTTTTCATGCCTTCTACTCCTTGTTGAGTGGTATTATGAGAATGATAATCTTCTATTTTTGAAATATCTTGTTCACCTTCTGAAAAATATTGTGCATAATTCAAATCGCGGTTATCAGCTGGAATTCTGTAAAATTCACCCATGTCTTCGGCTTTCATCATTTCTTCTCGGGTACATAAAGTTTCATATAATTTTTCCCCATGACGCGTTCCAATTATTTTTATTTCATTGTCGGCATCACACAATTCTTTCATGGCCTGCGCCAAGTCTCGAATGGTACCCGCAGGTGCTTTATTCACAAATAAATCACCTGAATTTCCATGTTCAAATGCAAATAATACCAATTCAACCGCATCTTCCAGTGACATCAAGAAACGGGTCATATTTGGGTCGGTTACGGTTAAAGGTTGTCCATTTTTTAGTTGTTTTAAAAACAAGGGTATTACAGATCCTCTAGAGGCCATTACATTTCCATAACGGGTTAAACAAACAGTGGTATCGGTTAAATTTCTTGAAGCGGCAATGGCCACTTTTTCCATCAACGCTTTTGATATACCCATTGCATTAATGGGATAAGCTGCTTTATCAGTGCTTAAGCAAATTACTTTTTTTACTTTATTGGCTCCTGCAGCATCTATTACGTTTTGTGTTCCAAATACATTTGTTTTTGTAGCTTCTAATGGAAAAAATTCACATGAAGGAACCTGTTTTAAAGCAGCAGCATGAAATACATAATCTACTCCGCGAATGGCTCGTTCCACACTGGCATAATCCCTTACATCACCAATATAAAACTTTAATTTATCATTTTGTAATTGATTACGCATGTCATCTTGCTTTTTTTCATCACGAGAAAAAATGCGAATTTCACTGAAATTGTCAGTATTCAAAAAACGGTTTAATACTGCGTTTCCAAAAGATCCTGTTCCTCCCGTAATGAGTAATTTTTTATTTTGTATCATGTTGTTTTTTTATAGGTTTTGCAAAAATTTGTGTAATTTTTGAGCTTGAACGTCTTTATTGAAATGAATTTCCGCAACTTTTCTACCTCCCATTCCTACTTTTTGCGCTAATTCCGGATTGGATAATGCTCTGTCCATCGCATTTGCAAAAGAATCAACAGAACCTGGTTCTGCAAAAAACACTGATTCATTATTGGTTAAATAATCAGGAATTTCACCTACTGTAGTTGCACAAACAGGAATACCAGATGCTAAATACTCACCTAATTTGGTTGGAAATCCACCTTGTGCTTGTTTCGAATTAGGACGAGGCAAAGTCAATAATGCTGAATTTTTAAATAATTCAGGTATTTGATTTCCAGATATCGATCCTAAATAAAATATTCTAGATTTAAACTTGCTTTTTTCAATAAGTTCAATCATTCTTCCACCGTCAGACTCCCAAAAAGCTGCTATTTTTAAATTAAACTCTTGATGTTTTTCAGCAATAATATCAAATGATTTAATCAATATATCCACACCATCTTTAATAAAGCTGCTTGAACCGGCATAAGCAATGTAAGGAGTATCTTTCCATTTTGTAAATTTCATATTATCAAACCTAGAAAAATCTACAGACATAGGTAAATGATAAAATTTAGCTGTTGGCTTGTTTAAATATTTTTTTTTAATGAAATCCAATAAATTTAATGTCATTACTAAATAAATATCAATGTTAGGAACTATTTTATTTTTTAATAATTTAGTTTCTTTTTTATTAAAGTAATCTTGAAGTAGATTGGTTGAAAAGTTATAGAGTTCTTCAGGGTACTCATTAAATTCAATTATTAGTTTATGGTTTTTATTTTTTAGAATAATAAAACTATAAAAGTACATTACTTCAATAATTGGAAAAATTAATACATAATCGTATTTTTTTTTTTCTAATGCTTTACTTATTTCTTTTCTTTTTAAAATTAAACTTAAATAAAATAGAATATATTTAAATAGAATTCTCTTTAACCTTGACTTTAAAATAATTTGGTTTTGATAAGAATACGAGATATTTTCAGAAATATATCCTGAGTTACTATATTCTAACTTTTCTTCTTCATTTAAATATCCCCCTATAATAAGTAATTCAATATCATAAAAATTAGAAATTGAAGTTAATAAGTTTTTCCATCTATTGCTTGATGCACTCGAATTAATAAATGGGTTGTTTTTTAAAATTATTAGAAATTTCACTTTAATTACTTGTCAAATTTGTATAAATATTTTCTATTATCAATATGTTTTTTGAAGTAAACAAATTAAGAGCTCTTTGTCGTCCGTTATTGCCCAATTCAAACAACAATTCATTTTTACCTTTCAAACTGTTTAATAAATTAGCTAATGCAATTGAATCATTTTTCGGAAACAAATACCCATTAAACTTATCAATTATTAGCTCATTCATTCCAATAACATTAGTTCCAATTGAAGGTTTTCCGAATAGAAACCCTTCAATTACTGGACGTGAAAAATGTGGAACAGAAAATGGAGATACAATTAAATCACAGCTAGCTATATAGTCAATGGGATTATTAACAAATCCAATAATTTTTACATTTTTTGAATTGTACAATTCTTTGTATAATTTACTTTGTTTGTTTTTAAATATAAACCGATAAATAATTTTCAATATAAATTTCAAATCTCTTTTATTCTCAGACTTTTTTTGCAAACTACCACAAAACCAAACAACAATTTGATCATCTAAAAAACGTAAACTTTCAACTATAGTTTGAAATCCTTTTATTTTAAAATCACCCCCTAAATAAAGTACTTTTAGCTTCTTCTCATCATATTTTATTAAATTTGGTTTAAGATTAATATTTAGAAAATTATAAACTACTATTGTTTTACTTTTTAAACCTATCCTATTTGAGTTATCTTCACTAATTGCAATTATTTTATCAGCATAATTATCAATATTTTTTACCAAAAAGTATTTTCTAATTCCAAAATATCCATGGGCAAATGGTTCGCGAATGTGAATTACAGTTTTTGATGATTTTTTTGAGGAATATAGCCAATCAATTAAAACAGATGAATTTAAATGTATAATTTCAACTTGAAATTTTTGTAATTCTATTTTAGAAAAAAAATATTTTGATAAAGTCCAATATAGAGTTCGCAGTAATATTTTTACTGGGTTATACCATTTGTAAAAATCAGCCTCTGAATGCACAAAATATTTGTAAAATTTTCTATAGAAAATTGATTCAACTAAATACCATTTGATCTGTCTTTTATTTAATTCATCAATAAGGTCTGATTTTTGTAATAACAAAACAGTAGCTTCAAACTTTTCAATATTTAAAGAAGATAATAAATTGATTAAACTCAATGAAGCTCCTCCAATACCGCTACCATGATGTACGTATAATATCTTTATTCTTGTGTTCATTTATTTCGAGATAACTATACCTTCTTTGTAAGCTGCAAAATAACCTCCAAGCCCTAGGAACATAAAACTAAAGGTTAAAAGTAAGGGATATTGACCAGTAGTTGAGCCTGCGATACCTATTGCTAAGAAAACTGACAAGAGCGCGATAATAATAGGATTAAGTTCTTTAATCAGCAATAACTTAGAAGCACTTACTATGAAATTGATGTAAACAAAAGACGCAATAATACCAAACAATAAACCATAAACTCTAATTAATTCAAGGAATAGATTATGGGCAGGTAAATTTGTTTCCGATTCAAATCCCTCGGTTGTGGTTAAAGTGTATTCTTCTATATTTTCAGGTGGAAGAAAATGTGGATTGTTCAAAATTTGTAAATAAACAGCATTCCACAAAGGTGCTCTATCATCAAATGCTTTATTTAACAATCTGTTTTTAAAAGCACCAACATCATCAAGGCTAAGTGTTGAATATTCAACATCCTGTTTTTGATTGACATCCACTGAATAAATTTCAGCATTTGTCATAGCATAGAAAACAAAAAAAAAGGATAATATAAATGGGAGGTACGAAGTATAAATCTTTAAACTTTTAACTTTTTGTGTATGATATAAATATATTAAATGTAATGATATAATTGCAGATAAAAGTAAAGTAAAGGTTTGATGATTTACAACATATAAAAAATATAAAAAAGCAATTAACGAAGTCAATTTAATTGCTGAATCAAATTTGCTGAAATGTGAATTTCGAACAGAGAAAATAAAACAACCTGCTAAAGGAAATGAATAAAATATATATCTTATTGGATCATCTTCGGGGTATAAAAAATTCAACAGAATTATAACAAATAATAATGCAAGAATTATAATAATATGATTTAATTTTATTCTGCCTTCTCTTGTTAAAATATAAAAATAAAAAAATGAAAAAAGACCAAAAAACATACTCAAGTAAACTAGCTCATCAATAATAGATTTGTTAACATAAATAATCCTGTAAATTGTGTTTATGATTAAATAAGGTGTAGGTATTAAAGCTAGGTATAGATAAAATTTTATACTACTATTTTTAAACATTTTAATTTTATACAATGTTACAATAAATGATAGTAACAATATAGCAACAGTTATTACATTACCAGGTATCGTAAAAATAATTAAAGATGGCAAATAATCGGGATTACGAGAAAAAATCATATAGGCAACATAAGGTAGCACTGCATATTTAAAAATCTCACCACCAAAAGAAAATAATGGCATACAAACTATCGCAAAAATAATATTCCATATAATTTTGTCATTTATGACGCCTTCTAATTGTACAATTTTTTTCAAAATCAGTTCGAGATTCTATTTTTTTTAGCCCAACTAACAAAGACTAAAATTTGAAGTAATAAACTATTATTTTGTTGACTGCCAATATTTTTTAATATTTGGTTTATATATTCTCTATTGAAAAATATATCAGCATAATTATCTTTTAGAGCATCTTCTACAAAATCTCTCATGTCCTCAATCAGCCATCTATTTATCGGTAATTCAAAACCTTTTTTCGGCTTTTTGGTGAAATTTTTTGGAAGTAAATCAGAGGTTGCATCTTTTAAAATTGATTTTAGTTCTCCATCTTTTACTTTTACATTGTCAGGTAAAGATAGAGCAAACTGCACTAATTCATGATCCAAAAAAACTGGACGTAATTCTAAACTATTTGCCATACTTAAAGCATCAGAATCTCTCAAAAGAGTATTTAACAAGTAATTATTACATTCAAGCAATGAAATATCATAAATACTTTCAACATTTAAATTTGAATTACCATAGCTTTTGCCGTAAGAACTAATTTTATTATTTAAAATTGATTCTGAGAATAACTGATCAAAATCTGAAATAGTTAATTTCGCCCTAAGTCTATTAAATTTTTCATTAGTGGATAAAGTTGTGGTATTATAAAGATTAACTTTACCTAGACCCAGAAAAAATTTATAACTTTTAGATAATATTTGATTTCCGTTTGTTGGCATAAACCTGTTTTTGGAGTTTAACCAATTGAAATGGTCATAACCTGCAAAAATTTCGTCAGCCCCTAGACCAGAAAGAACTACTTTTACATGTTTGTGAGCAAGTTTGCTGACTAAAAATGTATTAATTCCATCTGCACTAGGTTGGTCTATACCATTTATATACTCTTCAAAAGAGTTTTTCAAGGTTTTACTAGTCACTACTTGTTCATAATGTTCTGTGCCAATAAAGTCTGAAGCTTTTTTTGCCTCCCCAAGCTCGTTCTTATAATATTTATCATTTTCAAAACCGATTGAAAATGTTTTAATTTTATAAGGAGATTGTTTGGCCATGAGGGCTGTAATAGATGTAGAGTCCACCCCTCCGCTTAAAAAACTACCAATAGGCACATCTGAAATCAAGTGATATTTACAAGCCTCTTCCAATTTATTTCTAGTCATTTGAACTAAATCTTGATACTTATATCTAGCTAATTTATTGGATAGTGATGTATCTTTCTCAATTTCCCAGTATTTTTCAGTCGTTAAATTACCATTTTTATAAGTTAATATGGTCGCTGGCATTAGAGTGTAAACATTTTCAATCATTGTATTTGGCTGAAAAACAGAACCATATAAAAAATATTCACTTAAGCTTTCAAGTTTTATTTTTTTATCAAGTAAATCATTAGCTAAAATTGCAGATAAATTTGAGGCGAAAATAAATTGGTTATTCACATTCAAATAAAGTAAAGGTTTAATTCCTAACCTATCTCTAACTAAAAAAAGTACTTTTTCAAACTCATCCCAAATAGCAAATGCAAACATACCTCTAAATTTTTGAACACATGATTTTCCCCATTTTTTCCAAGCCTCCAAAATCACTTCTGTGTCACTATCACTTTTAAATTTAGTGTCGGTGGTATTTAGTAATTCCAATCTAATTTCTTTGTAATTGTAAATCTCCCCATTAAATACAAGAGTATACCTCAAGTCTGCGGATTGCATAGGTTGATGTGCATTTTCTGATAAATCTATTATTGATAACCTCGTTTGTCCTAAACAAATTGTTTTATTATTATTTAACCAAGAGCCAAAATCATCTGGGCCTCTTAAACTCATGGCATTATTCATTCTTTGAACAACTTCAATATTTAATTCATTTCCATAAATTCCTGAAATTCCACACATACTTATACTTTATTTTTTATTTTATTCAATACCATGTTTTTCATAAAAGTTCTTTCGATATCATTTAGTCCAACATAGTTGATAACCAACAATGTAAAGATAATTGATAAAAGAGAAAATATCAAAAATTCTATAAAAGTTTCACCGAACAGCATATTCAGCAATATTGTAGGTAAAATACAAATGATTACAAAAAATATTGGTATTAGTGTTACTTTTATATATTCAACTATTTTAAAATCCACTAATTTTTTTAGTATTCTTGTTTGAACAATTAAATTAGTAATTTCGGAAAATATAAAAATTATTGAAATAGTATAAGGTGGAAAATTCAATTTAAACATTAAAATTGTTACCGGAATAGTTATAATTGTTATAATTGAATACGAAATCTGAGCAATTTTAATTTTACCAGTTGCTTGTATAGTAGGATCAAAACCACTTACTAAACAGCTAACTAAACCATGAATTAACATTATAATTGCAAATTCTGTAGTGTAATTTGGTACTGAACCTAACCAATAATACAATATCTTGTCAATAGAAAATAATATTGGTACTGTTGGAACTAATAATACAAAAAAAGTATATTTAGAAAGATTATACAACAAATCCATTGATCTATTTTTGTCGCCACTACCATGACTTTTCATTATTTGAGGTACCGCAGCTTGATTTAGATTTTTAACAAAGGTCCACAAATATTCATTTATTCTTGACGCAATACCAAATGATGCATTAATAATTGTACCAAAAAATGAATTTATGATGATAGCAGATATTTGTTTTACCGTCATTGAACCCATTACTCCAATCAATATCCAAATTTTATATTTTAATACCAGTATAAAATTTTTTTTATTTATGTAGAATTTAAGCTGAATGTATAATGGGTATTTTCTCAAACAATATAAATAATATATGATAGAAACAATTACAATATTGACCATGCTTAATAATGAAAATACAAAAAGTTTATTTTCTACAAACAATGACATTATAATTACAAATATTAAATTCGTGATTGACTGAAAAATTTCTATAATAGATATAGTTTTGAAATTTTCATGAGAAGTTATTAGCGCTTGAAATGGAACAATAATTGTTAATAATGCAGTACTTAATAGTGAAAAATGTAAAATATTTAAAGCATCAGGTAAAAGATTTTTACTAACTTTAAGAAAATTTAGAATATAATACCTTCCAATGCTTTCACCCAATAATATTAGAAAAACAGCAAGTAGCAAATGAATTATGAATAGCGTATTGAAAATTAAACCTAATTTACCTTTTTCTTGTTTTCCAAGTTCAATTGAAATAAAACGATTAGAAGTAGAAATCATACTTGAATTCAATATATTCATTAATGATACTATTCCACCTACTATTAGAAATAGTCCAAAATTTTCTGGTCCCAATGCATTGAAAATAATCCTTGAACTTAGGATGCCAATTAATGTTGTTATTAACAATCTTACATACAAAAAAGCACTACTTTTAGCTAATTTTTTGTTTTGATTTTCTGTATTATTTTTATCCAATCTAATTGTATTTAAATTTATTAATTATATCTCCAAAATCTAAAATCAATTGTGGACATAAAACTTTCCAATTCAAATTATCTTCAACATTCTTTTTTTGTACAGCCGCATAAAAATTTATTTTATTATTGTTTACAATATTCAAAATCTTTTTAGATAACTCTTCAATGTCGCCAGATGAGAAAACAGTAGGTGAAATATCACATATTTCATTACTAATACCACACCCTTTGCTAACAAAGGCAAGACATCCTAGAGCCATTGCTTCCAAAGGAGCATTACCCCATGTTTGATTTATGTTTGGAAATATAAAAATATTTGAAGATAAATATACATTCTGCAATTCAATATCAGTCGAAAAATTATTTGTGTCAACAAAAAAACTTTTGCTTGAAACAACATCATGATATTTTTCTACAACCTCATTGTAATAATTTAAGTTTGATATAGGAGCATTTAAATAAAATGCTGTTTTTAAATTTGAGTTTTTATCTAAGATTCGCTTCAATTCAAAAAAATCTTCAATTTGTTTATATGGTAAAAACCTACTAACACAAGTAATCAAAATATAGTCATTCGATAAATTCAACTTTTCATGTAAATAGTTAGATCTTTCTAAACTTAGTATTTCATTATCAACCCCCCCTTTTCTTATTATTGGGCTGTACCCATACATTTTTTCAAATTTAATTTTTACAAATTTGTCCAACACAGATACTAAGTCAACATTTGAACGAACTAAATATCTATCATATTTAAAATAAATTTTTTCTAAAATAAATTTTCTTAATGTATGTCCAAACTGTTTTTTTTCCCAATCAATAAACCATTTAGAAATTGTATCATAACAAAACCAATAAATCGGAATATTAAATTCTTTTTTAATGCAAATTGATGTATACAAGGATAGTGGTTCTTCATGTACGTATAACAATTCAAAATTTTTATGAATATTTAAATTTTTTAGATATCTTGAAAATTCCTTAGATTTTTTTTTTGTTTGAAATAGAGAAAGTAGATAATTTATTCCTAATGTGTAAAATAAAAATTTCAATAAAAAAAATTTAAATATAAAGCTAAATATTTTTGTTTTATAACTTAAAAACACATTTTCATTTTCTATTTTGTCGAATGTATCATGTAACGCATTTATCTTTATTTTTTCTAACAAATTAGGGTAGCATGATTTTCGATTAAGATAGTAACAAAAAATTTCAACTTCCATCCCTAATTCTATTAGTTGTTTAGCGATTTCTAAAACATAACGTTGAGAACCGCCCCTCCCACTTAAATAAGGATAAATTATTGCTATTCTTTTTATTTCCATTTTTTTAATGGTTTTGTTTTAAATATCTGTGTACTTTCTGATAAACATTCAATCTTAAAAATAAAATAAATATAATACCCGGTAATAATATTTTGAATAATATTGCCGTATTTGGAGTTAAAAAAAGTCGGAAATAATGTTTTATTTTATTGGATTTATTATTTTCTCCATTTTTACCAATAAATATTCTCCAAGGTTGTACGTACAAAAATTTTATTTGTAATAATGTCTTATATAATACATTTATATCTAGTTTATTATAATTATCAAAAACATCATTTATTAATCCATCATTTCCATAATTCCAATCTTTATTTTTTTGATTAACTGTTGTAATTTTTATTGGATTTTCAACTAAATGGACAACTTTTCCATGTAGAGATAAATAAGCAACAAAAAAAATAAATGGATAAATATTGGAAACCTTATGTTTAATATATGCTTCATATAGTCCTTCTCGCCTTAAAACTAAACCACTCAATTGGTGTGCTCTCCAAGAATATTTATAACATGTGATAAATCCAGAATTTAATATTAAAGTTGATTTATTTTTGTCTCTTTGTTCTCCAATAATAATTCCATTTGTATCTATTGGATAATTATTGGGAATAATAACATTTAGTTTTTTTATTTCTGAAATATATTTTACTACATTTTTGAAATATTCTAAATCCAAAAAATCGTCATCACCTAGATACATTACAAAAATACCACGTGCCATTTTTAAAGTAAATAGTGCATTTTTTTCTAGTCCATTATTTTTATCTTGAGTATTAAATAAAAATTTTATATCATCATTTTTTTGAACAAAGGTATCAATTTTTTCTTTAGTTAAATCTGTTGAATTATTATTAGATATTACTATTTCTACTTCATTTTCAATTTTATTAATTCTAATTATTTTTGATAATAGTTCAATGTTTTTTATTACATAATAATCACGATTATATGTTGGAATTAGTATTGAAAGAGTAATATTATCCATTTATCCAATTTATCATTTTATCTATACCTTCATTTGAATTTGTATTTACTTTGAAATCAAAATCTGAAACGGCCTTGTTGATATCTGCAATAAATACCTTTTGGTCACTTGCTCTTTCAGGTAGTTGATTAAATTTCATCTCAATATTAAGCTTGTTTTCTAGTATTTTAAAAAGCTCTAATAAGGACAGACTATTGTTAAATCCTCCTCCAATATTATAAGCTTTACCTTTTGTCTTTTCAATATTTTTGATAGCAGAGAAGTAACAATTTATTAAATCCGTGGCAAAAAGTACATCTCTTACTTGTTTACCAGTTCCTGAAATTGTGAAAGGTTCTTTTAAATTTCCATTTTTTATATCCAATGCTTGTTTAACAAACCAACCAATCCAGCCTTGGTCAACTGTCGAAAATTGGCGACCTCCAAATATTGATGAATGTCTAAAAACTATAGTTTTTAAGCCAAACATTTTTGAATAGTCAAGCATATATTGATCTGTTGCTCCTTTAGAGCAACCATAAGGCGATTGGAAATTTAAAGGAATTGATTCATCAAAACCACTTTCATATCCCTCTGCAACAAATCTAGTTTCAGTTTCTTTGAAATTTATCCAATCAAAATCACCATAAACTTTATTTGTTGATGAATAGGTTATAATAGCTTCAGGTGCATATTTTCTAATACATTCTAATAAATTGTGCCCACCAAGAACATTTATTTCAAAATCTAATCTTGGATTAGATAAAGATGTTGTCATGGCAACTTGGCCTGCAAGGTGAAAGATTACATCTGGTTTAGATTCCTTAATTGCAAATTCTACATCATTATATGATCGAATATCTGAATGGTAATGTTTGAATGAACCTTGGCTTTTGAGCCAAATTAAGTTTTGTTCACTTCCAGTTCTAAATAAATTATCAAAAACAAATAGTTCATCTCCATTCTTCAATACTTGAGCAGCTAAATTTGAACCTAAAAAGCCACATCCTCCAGTTATAAAATACTTCATTTATTTATAAATTTATTTAGTTTTTCTACAATATATTCATAATGTTTCACCTCTAAACCTGGCCAAACACCTAACCAAAATGAACTATTCATAATAATATCAGTATTAGTTAAATCACCTACCACTCTGTGAGGTATATTTTTATACGCAGGTTGGCGCAACAAATTACCAGCAAAGAGCAATCTTGTTCCAATTTTGTTTTCTTCTAAATACCTTACAAGATCATTTCTATTTAGTTTTGAAGATTCTTTTATGGTAATTAAGAAACCGAACCAACTTGGCTCAGAATTTGGAGTAGGCTCAGGTAAAATAAAATGCTCTTCAAAAGGTTTTAACATTTTATATAATATAGCGTAATTTTCTCTTCGTCTTTGAATAAAATAATCAGCTTTTTTTAATTGACTTAAGCCAATTGCTGCTTGCATATCAGTTACTTTTAAATTGAATCCTACATGAGAATAGGTATATTTATGGTCGTAACCATTTGGTAATTCACCAAGGCATTGGTCGTAACGTTTACCGCAAGTATTGTCTTTTCCAGGTTCGCACCAGCAATCACGGCCCCAATCTCTAAAACTTTCTGCTATTTTTTTGAGTATTGGGTTATTAATTAACACGGCACCACCTTCTCCCATGGTTATATGATGAGCAGGATAAAATGAAACGGTAGCTAAATCTCCAAATGTACCCGTTTTTTTTCCTTTATAAGTTGCTCCTAAACTATCACAATCATCTTCAATAACCCATAAATTATATTTTTTAGCAAAAGCCATTATCACATCAAGGTCAAAAGGATTGCCCAAGGTATGCGCAATCATAATCGCTTTTGTTTTTGGTGAATATGCTTGCTCTAATAAATCTGTATTTATATTGTAATTGGGAATAGTTACATCTATAAAAACAGGAATACATCCAAATTGAACAATTGGGTTAACAGTGGTAGGAAAACCTGCTGCAACTGCGATTACCTCATCCCCACGTTTTAAAGCTCTTTCACCAAGTTTTGGTGACGTTAAAGTATAAAAGGCTACTAGATTTGCCGATGAGCCACTATTAACTAAAAGAGAAAAACGAGACCCAAAATATTGAGCAAATTCTTTTTCAAACTTTGGACCAAATCTTCCGGTTGTTAACCAACCATCTAATACTGCATCTACACCATGCAATAAGTCATCTGCATCAAGAACTTTTCCAGTAACTGGTAAATAATCTTTCCCCGGTTCGTAGGTTTTAGTTGTTCTTTTATGAGCGATGGCTCTTAGAGAATCTTCAATACTTTCGTTAAAGTTACTATACATTTTTTAAATAATAATTTATTGTTTGTTTAAGTCCTTCATTTATCGGACTAATTTCAAAGCCATTGCAAATAGCTAAATCTGATGCGTTGTAAAAAGCATCACTTTCACCGACTCTTGTAGGTGCTTTACCCCATTGCCAAAAATCCTCAATAAAGTCAGGTAATTGAGACGAAATTATTTCCCCTAAATCAATCAAAGAATGCGTTTTTCCGCTGCCAATATTGAGTAAATTAGGTATGCTGCTATGTGGTTTGTTAATAATTGTTTTTATAAAATTACTCAAATCCTTTACAAAGAAATAATCGCGCTGTTGCATACCGCTTGATAAAGGAATGGCTTGTTTGTTTTTTTGAGCGTTAATAAGATAAGGAATTATTTTACTTTCGTGCTCATATGGTCCAAACATACTAAATGGCCTCAAAATGGTGTATTTTACAAATTCTTTATTGCTTAGTAAAAAGTTCGAAGCCATTAACTTGCTGATGCCATAATATGTTTGCGGGCAACAAATACTATCTTCTGTTAGCTTGGTTTGGTTAAGGCTATATTCAAATGCAGTACCGATGTGAATTAAAAAAGTGTTGGGTAGTTTGTTGAATATAAATTCAAATAATTTAACTGATTGCAAATAATTAATATCTATCATTTGCTTTATATCCAATTCGTTTTTTACCACACCATAACCAATGCAGTTAATAATAACTGTAGGGTCAATTTCAATGATTGATGACCATGTATTTTCATCTGTAATATCAAATTGAATTTGAATATTACTGTTTAATTTTCTTGTACTTCCAAATGTTTCGAAAGTAATATTTAAATCTTCGAAAATATGGCTGCCAACAAAACCAGTAGCCCCTAAAACTAACACTTTTTGTTTATTCATTTTGTTAATTTAACTAGACTGAAATCTTTTTTATCTAGTGCTGTCAATTCAAAAAGTTAAATTATTTTATTTCAATTTTTTGTAACTTTCAATATCATCCATTACTTCTTGAAAGCTATTTGAAGTTGTATTATGAAAGTACCAATTAAGTGTTTTTTCTATGGCTGCTTTTGCGTTCCATTTCGGTTTCCAATTCAATTCATTGATGGTTTTATTAATATCCAATTTTAATAAACCTGCTTCATGTGGCTGATTTAAAAGGGTAGGAGTATGGTAATTGCCATTCCCCCATGTTTCCAAAGCCATTTTTACTAAATCTTCTACCACCAAGTTATCTTCAGCATATGGTCCAAAATTCCATGCTTCAGCAAATTTTATTGGATTTTCTAATAATTTTAAACCTAGGTGTAGATAACCAGAAATTGGTTCCAACACATGCTGCCAAGGTCGGATGGATTTGGGATTTCTTACTTGAATCACTTCATTATTTTGCAGAGCCCTAACAATATCTGGTATTATTCTGTCCTTCGCCCAATCACCTCCACCAATTACATTGCCTGCTCTGGCACTGGCTAATGATTTTTTGTGTTCATTGTAATTGTTTAAATTAAAAAAAGAATTACGGTAACTGTTTATAACCAATTCTGCACATGCTTTACTAGCACTATATGGATCATATCCACCTAATCGATCGCTTTCTCTGTAAGGGTAATGCCATTCTAAATTTTCATAAACTTTATCAGTAGTAATTAGCACTATTTGACATTGATTTTTTAATTTTCTAACGGCATCCAACACATGTGCAGTACCAATGACATTTACCTCAAAAGTTTCGGAAGGAATTTCGTACGACAACCTAACTAAAGGTTGTGCTGCTAGGTGAAAAATAAAATCAGGTTCAAAACTTAGAATTGCTTTTTCTAAATTTTCTTTGTTTCTAATATCATCAATAATAGACTCACATAGGCTATCACCATGAATGGTATTGTATAAATCAAACTCATTTTCAGGTGCTAAGGAATAACCTTTTACAGTAGCACCTAATTGGTGGAGCCAAGCTAACATCCAAGAGCCTTTAAAGCCAGTATGACCAGTTAGAAATACTTTTTTATTTTTATATGAAGAAAAGTCCATTTGTGATTGTTTACTTACCAAATTTTCCATTGAGCTTTATTTTCGTTCCAATCATTTTCAAGCTCTTGTTTGTCTCTTAGTGTATCCATTGGTTTCCAGAATCCTTCATGTTTAAATGAAGTCATTTGTCCCTGTTTTGCAATTTCTTCCATTGGTTCTTTTTCCCAAACGGTTGAATCGCCTTTAATATAATCAAAAACAGCAGGTTCACACACAAAAAATCCACCATTAATCCAAGAACCATCACCTTTGGGTTTTTCTAAAAACGAAACAACATCATTGTTATCATTTAGATTTAAAGCACCAAACCTTCCCGAAGGTTGTACAGCTGTTACTGTGCATTGTTTACCACTTTGCTGATGGTGTTCGACCAATTTAGCAATGTCAACGCTTCCTACACCATCACCATAAGTTAACATAAATGGCTCATTGTTTACATGCGATTGAATTCTTTTTATTCTTCCGCCTGTCATTGAATTCACGCCTGTATCAACCAACGTTATTTTCCATGGTTCTGCTTTTGAGTCGTGAACTTTAATTGAATTATCGTTCATATCAATGGTTACATCAGATTTATGCAAAAAATAATTTGCAAAATATTCTTTGATTAAATATCCTTTGTAACCTAAACATACAATAAAATCATTGTAACCGTAACTTGAATAAATTTTCATGATATGCCATAAAATGGGCATACCACCAATTTCTACCATTGGTTTAGGTTTTAATGAGGTTTCTTCACTTAAACGTGTACCTAAACCTCCTGCTAAAATAACTACTTTCATATATTATTTGTTGTTTTTTGTGTTTTATACCATTCAAAAACTATTTCTAAGCCTTTTTTAAATCTGAATTGCGGCTCATAATTTAACATGGATGATATTTTATCAATACTTGCTTTTGAATGTTTTACATCGCCTTTCCTTTCAGGTCCATAAATTGCTTTAATTGAATTTCCGCTCAATTGGTACAACATTTCAATCATCTCATTCAGTGTTACTTGATCTCCACATGCCATGTTTAATACTTCGTGCTTTTTTAAGGGGTTTAGCGCTTCGCTGTTTAGTGCTTCGCTGTTTAGAGGGTTTAGCGCTTTGCTGTTTAGTTTTAAACTCTCTAAACCTCCTAAACTCTCTAAACCGTTTTCATTAATTCCAAAAAGCATCGCACGAATATTGGCTTGAACAGCGTTTTCAACAAAGGTAAAGTCTCTGCTAGTTA
>Ga0247843_1005879_pt1 | contig 16567 bp, 10 predicted proteins | sample LaCruzMarch2017__FD_192420 | JGI IMG/M metagenome (GOLD analysis project Ga0247843, IMG submission 192420) | Freshwater microbial communities from meromictic Lake La Cruz, Castile-La Mancha, Spain - LaCruzMarch2017_8m | ecosystem: Environmental > Aquatic > Freshwater > Lake | place: Spain... | reverse complement strand
CGCGGCTCCAGATTTTTTCTCGGTGGCTTTCATCCCACCTCATCCCATCAAAAATCCTGCTTTTTGTCTATACCGAAATCGCCCCTCTCAAATTCAACACCTTACCTCTTTATTGAAAAGTGCCCTGCAGGCAAGGCGTTTATGCTGCGGGATTTCCTTGATGGACCCGCCCCGGCTTCTGTTAGTGTGAATTGCTTATGAAGTCCTCAGCACGCATGCGCCCGTATTCCTCTATTGTCCTTGACGGCCTGAGCCGGGCGCCCAGCCGGGCAATGCTCTATCCGGTGGGCTACACGGAGAGCGATTTCGGCAAGCCGCAGATCGGGGTGGCCTCGACGTGGAGCATGGTCACGCCTTGCAACATGCACATCGACCAGCTCGCCCGGGAATCCGCGCTCGGGATCGATGCGGCGGGAGGCAAGGCGACGATCTTCAACACGATCACGATCTCGGACGGCATCTCGATGGGAACCGAGGGGATGAAATACTCTCTCGTCTCACGCGAGGTGATCGCCGATTCAATCGAAACCGTGGTCGGATGCCAGGGATTCGACGGGTTTGTCGCGATCGGCGGTTGTGACAAAAACATGCCGGGCTGCATGATGGCGATCGCCCGGATGAACCGAGCGGCGGTCTTTGTCTACGGAGGAACGATCCTTCCCGGATGCCTCTCCGGAAAAAACCTCGACGTCGTTTCGGTCTTCGAGGCTGTCGGACAGAGGGCGGCCAAAAAGATTTCCGCGCAGGCCCTCCACGACGTCGAGTCGTGCGCAATCCCCGGCCCGGGCTCTTGCGGCGGGATGTATACGGCGAACACGATGGCCTCGGCGATCGAGGCGCTCGGGTTCAGCCTTCCGAACAGTTCGGCGCAGGCCGCGATCTCCAAGCACAAGGTGCAGGACTGCCGCGCGGCCGGCGAGGCGGTCATCACCATGCTGAAAAAGGGGATCCGCCCGTCGGACATCTTCTGCAGGGAGGCTTTTGAAAATGCCATCACCGTCACGATCGCGCTCGGCGGCTCCACAAACTCGGTCCTCCATCTCCTCGCGATCGCCCACTCGGCGGGGGTGAAGCTCACCATCGACGACTTCACCATGATCGGAAAGCGCGTCCCCGTGCTGGCGGATCTGAAGCCGAGCGGGCGCTTCCTCATGTCGGATCTCGTCGGCATCGGCGGCATCGTCCCGATGATGAAGGACCTCCTCTCGGCCGGACTCCTCCACGGCGGATGCCTTACCGTCACCGGAAAATCCCTCAAGCAGAACCTCTCGCCGTTCAAATCGTATCCGAAGAGCCAGAAGATCATCGCCCCTCTCGGCAAGCCGCTGAAGAAGGACAGCCACCTGGTCATCCTGCGCGGCAATCTCGCCCCCGGAGGTGCGGTCGCTAAAATCTCCGGCAAGGAGGGCGAACGCTTCGACGGAAAAGCCCGCGTTTTTGAGTCCGAGGAAAAAGCCCTCCAGGCCATCCTCGCCGGGAAAATCCAAAAGGGCGATGTCATCGTGATCCGATACGAGGGGCCGCGCGGGGGACCGGGAATGCGCGAGATGCTTTCCCCCACCAGCGCGGTCATGGGATGCGGGCTCGGCAAGGACGTCGCCCTCATCACCGACGGACGATTCTCCGGCGGCACTCACGGCTTCGTCGTCGGGCATATCACCCCGGAGGCCTCCGAGGGAGGAGCTCTCGCCATCGTCCGCGACGGGGATCCGGTCACAATCGATTCGGTATCCCGCAAGCTCACGCTCGGCATCCCTCAAAAAGAGATCGCGGCGCGCCTCGCGAAGTGGAGGAAGCCGAAGCCGCGCTACCGCCGCGGAGTCCTCGCGAAATATGCCTCCCACGTATCGACCGCCTCCCTGGGTGCCGTGACCGACTTCGGATTCTAGAGACACCCCATGAAAGACGCCCATCCCATGCAGGCGGCGGCGTTCCTCCGCGAGGAAAACGCCGGGCGCCAAACCCAGGTCTCCATCAGCTTCGGCGAAAAGATGGACCGCGCCGCGCTCCGCAAGGCTTGGGAAAGTGTCGCGGCCGCACATGCCATCCTGCGCACATCGTTTTCACGCTCACAAATCGGCGAGGTGGCGGCCGTCGCCGCGGATTCGGGCGGCACGGTCTGGAAGGAAATCGACTGGCAGGAACATGCTGCGGATTCCATTCCGGACCAATGGTCGGCCCTGCAAAACTCGGATGCTGCCACGCCGTGCGACCCCCGCACCCCGGTCCGGATCACCGAGATCCTGCTCCCCGGCGGGGGCACCCACTTCCTGCTTACGGTTCCAGCCTATTTGCTCGACGAACCGTCGATCGCCCGGATTCTCCTGGATTGGCTCACCGCGCTCGATCGAACGCCGGCCGCCCCCGAAGACATTCCCGCCACCACCGCCTCTCCAGCGGTATGGGCCGAACTCCTGAAACATGCTGCAGCCCCCCTCGCCCTGCACCTGCGCCCGGAGGCTTCCGGCCCGGTCTCCGCAACCAGGAAAATCGGACGCGAGGAAACGAAACGTTTTCTCGCAGCCTGCAAGGATGCGGATGCGGGGTGCGTGATCGAGTCCCTCTGGGCGCTGGCGCTCCGGCGCCTCGGGGCAACCGGAAATGTCACGCTGCGCCGGTTCGACGCGAGGCGCTCGCGCGGGGATGTCGGCAATTTTGAAAATTGGCTGCCGGTTGTCCATACATGGGACTCGAAGCAATGGCTTGCCGACGCCCGGAAGCGGACGGAGACCGCGGCGGAGAATGCGTGGATCTCGCCCGGCAGCGCCCTCGCCGCCGGTGCGGGCTCGATGAAGATTTCTGATTTCCGGACCGCCTTCATCTGGAGCGGTCCGGAGGTCAACGACATCATCCACACCGCGTTCCCGCGATGGATCAACTTCGACGCGCGCATCCGGAGGAGCCGCCGCGACCTGCTTGTCCTGGAGGCAAGGCCGGGGCTCACCCTCACACTGGAAGGTCCCCTTGGAAGCGAATCGGCTGCCCAAGAACTCCTCTCTCTCCTCTCCGGCCTGATCGAGAGCTTCGAGTCTTTCGAGAGCAAGCCGCCTTCCCAGATCCCGCTCCTGACCCCGCAGGAATCGCGCACCCTCAAGGAATGGTCGCGCGGGCCGGAGCCTGCGGAAGGTCCCTCCCATGCGCTTCAGGCATTCCGAAATGCCGCTGCCAGTTTCCCGGATTCCGTCGCCGTGCGCGACGGGGACTATGAGCTGACTTACCGGGAGCTTGACTCCCTCTCGGACCGGCTGGCATCCCACCTGGCACATGCGGCTCTCGCCGGCGGCTGGCATGTCGCTCTTTTCCTTTCCCATTCCTCCTGGATCGCCATCGCCCTGATCGGATCCTGGAAGGCTGGGAATGCCTGCCTCGCCCTGGATCCCTCGGCACCTCCGGAGTGGACAGAGTCGATGCTGGCATCCCATGATGCCGGGGTCGTCCTCTGCGATGCAGCCAGCGCTCCGCTGCTGGACACCTCCACGCGCAAGCGCATAATTCTCGATCAGGAATGGGATTCCCTGGAGCTGGCAGAAGTCCAGGCGCCGGCCAGCGAAGGTAATTCTCCCGCAGCCATTCTCCCGGGGCACTCCGACGGCGCAGCTCCGCTTGTCCGAGCCCTCACCCATGAAATGCTTGCGTCGGCCGCCCGCGAAGGAGCGAGGGTGATCGGTTTCGGCGAGGGATGCTCGCTCCTCGCCCACTCCGCAGCGGGAGGCGGGGCCTTCTTCGACGAATGGCTGATCCCTCTACTTTCCGGAGGAACCGTTCGCGTCGCGGACGACGAGGTGCTCGATCCCGCACACGCGCAGGTCACCCACCTCCGCCTCAGCGCCCCGGAATGGTGCAACCAGGCGGCTCGGTGGGCGCGCGGCGAGCCAGCGGCGGAAACGCCGCTTCAGGTCGTCTGCGTCGAGATGGGAACCGCCTCTGCCGCCGCTCTCGATGTCTGGAACAAAAAAACCGGCGGGCGCGTGAAAACCGTCACCTTCTTCAGCCCTGCCGGTCTCCTCGGGCTCGGCCTCGCCGCCCCGGCTAGCCCGGATGGTTCGCTCCTGACGATTGGAATGCCGGTCGCCGGAACCGAGGCGGCCGTCACGGATGAGGACCTGCATGACCTGCCTCCGGGATTCTCGGGTCAGCTCTGGATGAAATTTTCCGGCTGGAAATCGCACTCGGAAAAGCGCGGGCGCCGGGGAATAGAAACCGGGCTCAGAGCATGGCGGAATCCCTCCGGAGCCATCCAGATCGAGGGGACTGCCGCACCCGGACTGAACCGCCCGCTCCGCGTCATGGAGTCGCTGTCGAAACCCGGCGTGCTGGACGCCGTCGAGGATGATCACCTTTGGGCACTTTCAAACGGGAACCTCCCCGGCGCGGCCGCCCTCGCCGAATGGCCGCTCACTCGCGGCGGATGGATCGACATGTCCCAGCTGCCCCGGCCACACTCCCACCAGCCGAAGCCGGTCGCGAGAGAAGTGATGCCGGAAATTCCCCGTGCGGTGGAAAACCCGCTCCCGTGGGTTCCCGTGAGCATACTGCAGCCGGAGGGCAATCCATCACCACTGGTCCTTGTTCCCCCGGCCTCGGGACTTCCGGAAACCTATCGCGACCTCGTTGCCGCGCTGGGAACGGCCCGGAAGATCCTTGGGCTGACCGCCCGGGGAGCCACCCATCCGGAATCCTGCCATTCCACCATCGAAAGCGCCTCCGCCGCGTGGCTCGACGCGCTCCTGGAGGAGGATCCCTCGGCCGCCTTTGATCTGTGCGGATTCGGATTCGGCGCGATTGCCGCGCTGGAAATGGCGCGCCAGCTTGCCGCCGCCAAACGCCGGGTGCCGGGCCTCATCCTCATCGGTGCCCCCTCCCCGCAATCCGATGCCTCTCCCGGGTGGCTCTCCTCGATGAAAAACGCTTTCAAACGCCTCAACACGGTGCCCCGCATCGAACCGTTTGCTGCCATGGGAGAAGCCGCGCGAGCACACGAATCCGCGTGGGCGCGCTACCGGTTCATTCCATCTGACATTCCTGCGAGGATCATCATCCCGGCTGACTTTCCGGCGGAAGCCGCCCAGCTCTGGCTCAACACTCTCCCAAAAGCGGAAATCGAGCAGGTGAAATGCAACTGGGCGGAGATGCTCTCATTCCCGGCTGTCAAGCGCCTCGCTTCGCTCATCGGAAGTTGATCCCTTATCCTGCCGGCGAGAGGGACATCCACTCGGTCGTCGCCCTCTCGATGGCATCGGCCACACCGGAAAGCTGGCGGTTGGTCTCCATCGCGAGTGACGGGTTGTCGTAGGTGGCGGGATCCTCGAGAACGGCCGTCAACTCGCGCTGCCGGGACTCGAGGGCGGCGATCTCCGCCTCAAGCGCGGCGGCGCGCCTCTCCCGCTCTCGCCGCTCCTTGTTCGCGGCGACACGCGCATCGGCCTCCGCCCTGCGCTGCGCCCGGATCTCCTTGAGCCCGGGACCGGATGCCGCGCGGGGTGCGGGAGCGGCTTCCGGCTGGTGGTTGCCGAGCGACGCAACCGTTCCAGCACGCGCACCTGAAGCGCGGGACTTGTCGAGGTAGTAGGCATAGTCGCCGGCATAGGGAGTGAGATGTCCGGCCTGCACATGGATGACCGATGTCGCGACGGCACGGATGAAATGCACATCGTGGCTCACAAAGACGATCGTTCCCTCATAGGGACCGAGTGCCCGGATCAGGGCATCGATGCTCGGCATGTCCAGGTGGGTCGTCGGCTCGTCGAGGAGCAGAAGATTCGGAGGATCAAGAAGCAGCTTCACGAGCGCCAGGCGGCTTTTTTCGCCGCCGCTCAGCACGCCGACGGGCTTAAACACGTCGTCGCCACGGAAGAGAAATGCCCCGAGAACATTGCGCGCAGCCTGCTCGGGGACCGGACGCGAAATGCTCTGCACTTCCTCAAGAACCGTCTTTTTCAAATCGAGCGAGTCCGCGCGGTGCTGGGCGAAGTAGCCGGTGGTGACGTTGTGCCCGGGAGTGAACTCCCCCGCCTCGAGGGGAAGCTGCCCGGAAAGAATTTTCAGCAGGGTGGATTTGCCGGCGCCGTTCGGCCCGACCAGCACGATCCGCTGGCCGCGCTCGATGCGCAGGTGGAGGTTCTCGTAAACGACGTGGTCGCCATAAGCCTGCTTCACATGCTCGAGGCTCATCACCCTCTGCCCGCTGCGCGGAGGCTGTGGAAACTTGAAGTGCACCGTCGGCTCGTCGGACTCCGGGGCTTCGATCCGCTCCATCCTCGCGAGCTGCTTGATCCGGTCCTGCGCCTGCGCGGCCTTGCTGGCCTTGGCCCGGAACCTGTTGATGAAATCCTGAAGATGCTCGATCTCCTTCTGCTGGTTTCTGTAGGCCGCCAGGTGCTGCTCCTCGCGCGCACGCTTCTGGTCGAGGCAGGAGTCAAAATTCCCGTTGTAGCGGATCAGCTTGCGGTGGCGGATCTCCACGATCCCCTTGCAAAGGGTGTTCAGAAATTCCCGGTCGTGCGAGATGGCAAGGATCGCGCCCGGGTATCCGAGCAGATGGTTCTGGAACCAGCCGAGGGTCTCGAGATCCAGGTGATTCGTCGGCTCATCGAGCAGGAGGAGGTCCGGCTCCTCGACCAGCAGGCGCGCAAGGTGCGCCCGCATGATCCAACCGCCGCTCATCTCCCGGACCGGACGGTGAAAATCCTGTTCTCGGAATGCCAGCCCGGAGAGGACCCTCTTCGCGGATGCCTCCGCGCGCCCGTCCGGCTCCTCGCCGGAAGCAAGTTCGATCACCGTCGCCTCCGTCGCGGTTGCGGTCTCCTGTGGAAGAAACCCGCAACGCACGCCGCGCTGGAGGCTGATCTCCCCCTCATCGGGCTCGTCGGTCCTTAATAGCAGCGAGAACAGAGTTGTCTTCCCCGCTCCGTTCGGCCCGATCAACCCGATCCGATCGCCGGTATTGATCTGCAACGACGCATCCTCGAAAAGCACGCGCCCGCCGAATGATTTTGTAACCCGTGAAACTGTCAGCATGGCAAAGCGAGACAGAGTCGGTCAGACCCCGCACGGCGGGCAAGGGGAAAAGAACAGGGCGGCCTCAAGCCGCGTTGAAGAGCAGCATCTGCTCCTTGTTGACCTCTTCCTCACCGCGCCGGCTGCGCTCGACACGACGGATGTAGTAGTCGAGAACCTGATCCGGAATCCCGGTGATGCGGGCCTTTGAAAACTCCTCGATCGCCTTGTCCCACTGGCGCTCGCGGTAGTGCAGCACTCCGGTCCAATAGTGGTTGCGGCTGCGCTCACGCTCGGGTGAGAGCCCGTGCTTGGGGGCCAGTATTTCATACAGCTCGACGCGGCGGCGCTCGCCCGCCGTCTTGATCACCTCGATCGGACGGACCTCGAGGGTTTCGGCAGCGGGTTCATAGGTGTCCGGCCCGATCAGAATCCGGCACCCGTAGGTCGCGCAGGCCGAGCAGAGGCGGCGGGCAAAATCCACCACCGGACCCGCCACACTGAAGCTTCCCAGCCGCGACCCGCCGTAGGCCGCCGCGATCATCTCGCCGGAGTTGATTCCGATCCGGAAATCGAGCCTGCGCTGCCAGACGGTGTCGCATTCCTTGTTAAGATCATCGAGTCGGGACGCAAGATCAAGCGCGGCCCGGCAGGCTTTCGCGGCATGCTTCTCATCGGGAACCGGCGCGCCAAAGACGACCCGCACGCTCTCTCCGCCACACTCGTCGAGATACCCGCCGACCTCGACGAGATAGTCCGAGGCCGTGCGCAGATAGAGGTTCGTCATCGCCGCGTAGTTTTCCGGAGTCAGAAGCTCCATCAGCTCCGAATGGTTGTGGACCGCGACCACGAGAACCGTCCCCTCCTGGAGGGCGCCCGGAAAATCCAGCGGAACGTCGGAGTTGACGAGCTGGTTGAATGCGCCCCTGGAAAGCCGCTGACCAAAAAGCCGCTCCATGAGCTTCTTCCGCGACCCGCTGCCTGTCCGCCCGTAGGCCAGGCCGATGAAGAAACTTGCGAGGACGGCAATCACCGAGGGAAACGGGGAAAAAAATACGTTGTAGAGGGCCAACACCATTGAGCCGGTCAGCAGCAGGAGCACCGCCCCCAGCGCGACGATCGTCTTGAGGATCGGGCGGGTGATGTCCACCGTCGTCCATGCCGATGCAAACGCGAGCAGCGCAATCAAAAGAACGTGCACTCCCTGCTGCGTCACAAATGGCTTCTTGAGCTTGTAGGCCTGCAGGAGGACAAGGTCCAATGTGTTGGTCAGCCAGCCGGTGGCAAACAGGACAAGCACGACGGCGGCCGAAACCGTGCCGATCAGGATGGTGGCTTTGAGATATCTCATGTTTCTCGCAAAAAGGACTTCTTAGACCGCCGGCTGGAAACGCGGAGGAATATCGCTCCGTGCCCCCGGGCCTGCGGGTGTTGGCAACCCCAAACATTTGATTGTAGAGGGATCATCCTGCAAGTCACGCACAGGAATCAAATTTTCACTCCCGGCGCCTTCAAAGGGCGGCCGGTGAGAGGGGGGTCACGGCTTGCCTCCCTTCTCAACCAGAGTTTTTTCAATGGCATCAAGCCGCTCGTTCGCCTTGGTCCCGGTCTGCATCTGGAATCTCGCCGCCTGGAGCTTTTTGAGCAAATCGGTGGCTTCGGCAGGGGTGGCTGCCTTGTCCACTCCGTTGACCAGAGGTTCAAGGAGCTTCCAGTCGGCCAGATATTTTTCCGCCAGCGGCTTGTATTGGGATTCCCAGCTCTTCTCGTTGACCCTCTTAAGAAACGACCCGAGGAGAATTCCCGCGTCGGAAAAAGCGGATTTCACTTCCCAGTCCCAAATTCCGAAAAGAAGCATCGCAAACACCTCCTGCTTGTCGGAGTAAAGATTCCGGATGGATCCCGAGACGGGCTTGTTGTCGAGCAGCGTCCGGCTGACCTCGATAAACATGTTGGCGAGCGTCTGGTCTGCCGGCGCCTCCGAATAGGGGCCGTCCTTGCGGAGCGGCTTCAGAAGCTCCAAAGCCGGCTGGCTCTCGCCCAGCAGAAGGCTTGCAAGAGACGCGTTCAATATGGCCCAGTTCTTCTGCGGCTGCGGCATGCCCGGGCTCGCAGCCGCCTTCTTGAACTCGCTCAGCGCCCCCTCGAAGTCGCCCCCTGCCAGCGTCGAGACGCCGGAGAGAAAGGCCGATTCCGCCTCCTGCTGGCTCATCTGCCTCGGGCCGGAGTCGCCGGCAGAGGCAGGAAAAATCTTGTCCCTCATCAGGTAGACCCCGCCGCCTGCCAAAACCACAAAGGCGATGAGAATCAGGGAGATGATAGCGGAAACCTTGCGGGTTTGCTCCGTCTCCATGACGACCCGCTGCTTTGGCTGGAGCGGTCTCCGTGAGCGCTCCAGCAATTTTTCCCTGGCATAATTCAGGTGGCCGATGAGTTCCTCATACGACTGATATCGGTCCTCAGGATTCTTGGCCATCATCCGGTTGATGACATAAGCCGTCTCGCTCGACACATCGGGCGCGAAGGCCTGAAGGCTCACTTGCTGGCTCTTGAGCTGCTTGAGAGCGACCATGGACGCGGACTCGGCCTCGTAGGGAGGCCTCCCGGCCAGTGCATGGAAGAGGGTCCCGCCAAGGCTGTAGATGTCGCTGCGGAAATCCTCCGGCTGGTTGTCCAGCTTCTCGGGGGCGATGTAATACGGAGTCCCCCAGATCTCCCCCCGCACGGAAGCCTCCTCATCCATGACGATCGCCAGTCCGAAATCCACAAGCTTTGCGGTGTGGCCGTCCTTGAAGAGAATGTTCCCGGGCTTGATGTCGCGGTGGATCAGCTCCAGCTCCAGCGCCGCAGCAAGGCCCATCGCGATCTGGGTGCCGACCTCAAGAACCTGCGCCTCGGGAATGCGTTTTTGGATTGCCATCAACTCATCGAGAGACCCCTTCTCAACAAGTTCCATTGCCAGGTAGAACTGCCCGTGATCGCGTCCGAAATGATACACTTTGACAACGTGTGGATGGTTCACCGCCGCAGTGATGCGGGCTTCCTTTGCCAGCTTGGCCTGCTCCTCCGCGTTCGCGCTGATCTCCTTCTTCAGGATTTTCAGGGCAACATACCGGTTGAGATTGTTGTCGAGCGCCTTGTAAACCGAGCCCATACCACCCTCCCCGACCTTCTCGACCAGGGTGAAATGGTTGAACTGGATACGGGCGCGGAGGGTGTGGCCGCACCCCGGACAGGTCACCTCGGTGAACGGCATGACATCCGACATGTCCATCAGCGTCCGGCACGAGGGACAGGCCTCAAAAACATTTTCCGCCCCGGATTCCACGGGCGTTGAAATATCGAGTTCCGAAGTGTCCTCGGTGCCCGGGTTCTGGGAGGGGTCGTTTGCCAACATGCTGGGCAGAGTTAAGAAAAAGCTTTCCAAGGGTTTACCCTTTCGCGATGCAAGCCGCAATGCAAAAGCCTCGCGAATCCCGAATTCTCTCAAGCGGGGAGGCGAATGTGCGGCTGGACCACTTTCTGGGCTCCTGGATCACCGGATTTTCCCGCATGCGCCTTCAGGGATTTGTCAGGGACGGCCATGTTCTCGTGAATGGCACCCCGTCCCGCCCCTCCCAACTCCTCCGGGCCGGGGATTGCGTCGGGGTCGTGATCCCGGAGGAATCAGCCCCGGCCCCGGCACCCCCCCAGGATATCCCGCTCGATATCCTGCACGAAAACGCGGATTATCTTGTCCTGAACAAACCGGCGGGGCTGGTTGTCCACCCTGGAGCGGGAAACGCCGACGGCACAGTCGTCAACGCAATTCTCCACCACTGCGCGGGAATCCGCATGGTCGGCGGCGAGGACCGTCCGGGTATCGTTCACCGGCTCGACAAGGAAACCAGCGGATGCCTGCTCATCGCAAAGACCGAGTCCGCTCACCTCCACCTCTCTGCGGAGTTTGCAGAGAGGCATGTGGAAAAAACCTATCTGGCCCTGGTCGAGGGGACCCTGCGGATGCCGCACGGGACGATTGAAGCCCGGATCGGCAGGCATGCCGTGCACCGCCAAAAAATGGCGGTCAACGACCGGGGCAGGGACGCCGTCACAAAATACCGTTTGCTGGCATCCTCGGAAGGGAAGTCTCTGGTGGAGTGCCGCCCGCACACCGGCCGGACCCATCAGATCCGGGTCCATTTGAAGCATCTCGGGCATCCGGTCGTCGGAGACCCGCTCTACGGACGCCGCGGATCCCACAACCGCCATTTCCTCCACGCTTGGAAGATTGCGTTCAAGGATCCCGCAAAGGGAAAGTCGGTGAGCTTCACCGCTCCGGTCCCCACAGATTTTCCCGCGTGGGCAATTGAGGCGGCCGGAAAGCAAAATGCTCCGAAGCAGGGCTGATTCCGCTCAGACTTTCCGCCGGACGACTGTTCCCTCAACCCGCAGGTCGCCACCGGTCATCCGGCAGGCGAGGCGTTCCAGCCGCCATCCGGGTTTGTTAGAGAAAGTGCCTGATCCACCAACCGCAGCTACGGGACCACCCGTGAGAACCGGGGCCAGATAGAATACGACGCGATCCACAAGCTCCCGGTCAAAAGCCTCCCCGAGCGTGCGTCCCCCGCCCTCCACCAGGACAGACGCAACTCCCATTTTTCCCAACTCCATCAAGGCTCGGCGCAGGGAGATCCCCTTGAAAACAACCGTCCGCGCACGGTGGCGATCGGTGAAGATCCTGCTGTCGGGAGGAAGATTGCCCGACCTTGTCCAGGCCGCGCGCAGCGGCTGCTTCGCGCCGGGAACTCCCCGGATGGTCAGCCGGGGGTTGTCCGTGCGCACGGTTTCCCCTCCGACAAGAATCGCGCCACAGGAAGCCCTCAGAAGCATGGCGTCGCGACGCGAGGCTTCCGATGTAATCCACCTCCGCCCCGGCGGAGACGAAATCCGCCCGTCCAAACTCATGCCCGCCTTCGCGATCACAAACGGCATGCCGGTCGCAATCCATTTGTTCCATTCCTCATTGATCGTGGCGCATTCCGCTGCCAGGACGCCGGACGTGACACAAATGCCTGCAGCGAGAAGAATCCCGTCAGCCCGCCCCGCATGGCGGGGGTTGGGGTCAAAGGCACCGTAGACCACCCGGCTGATGCCCGCCCGGATGATCGCCTCGGTGCAGGGTGGCGTGCGTCCATGCGTGGAGCAGGGCTCAAGCGTCACGTAGAGCGTGGAGCCGCTCTCAGGATTCCTCAAGCCCTTGATCGCATCGACTTCGGCGTGAGGACAACCGGCGGCCCGGTGCCAGCCCCGTGAAACGACCCGGCGTCCCTTGACGATGACCGCCCCCACGGCAGGATTGGGGTGGGTGTGCCCGACTCCCTTCCTCGCCTCCTCCAACGCGGCCTCCATGAATTTTATGTCCTCGCGCACAGCGGTTCTCACGGGCATGATCATCCACAACCATCCTCATCGTGCAACTTCGCTTACGGGACAAAGAGCACTTCTTCCACGATACCGCGCAGATGCTGCGGAGCGGAATCCCGCTCCAACGCGCACTGGAACACATGAGCGGCGGCCGCGGGCGGCCCGCTGAGGCGGCCCGTGCAGCATGCGCTCACGTTCATGAAGGCCTTGCATCCGCCCTGGCTTCCAGCGGATTCTCGGAACTGGATACCGGCATCCTCACCGCAGGTGAACAGAGCGGAAGACTGGAGGAGGCTTGTCGTTCGCTTGCGGATTATTACGCGCATCTTGAAAAAGGACGGACCCGGGCGCTCGCGGCATCCGCCTATCCTGTCTTCATCCTGCATCTGGGAGCGATTCTCCTTTCGATTCCGCCCGCAATCATGGAGGGAAGCTTCCCGGTATTCCTGCGGGAGGCGGGCGTGTTTCTCGGTGCGGCTTATCTGGCGGCCGCGGTCGTCGCTGCCGCGCTGTGGATGGCGGCGCGCGGATTCTCAGCAAGCGATTCTGCCGACCGTCTCGTTTCGATGATCCCTGTCGCGGGCGGCCTTCTCAGGGGCGCTTCGCTGGCAAGGTTCTGCCTCGTCCTTTCGCTCGGGATCCGCTCGGCGGAGGGCTTCCTGGCCGGCTTGACGAAAGCCGGTGCCGCGGCAGGAAGCGCGCGCATCAGGACTGCCTGTGGACAAGCTGTCGCCGCAATCCGATCCGGTTCGGGATTTGCCGCAGCGATGAGAGCCACCCGGGCGTTCCCGGACGACCTCGACCGCTCACTGCAGGTCGCGGAGGTCTCGGGAAGATTGGATGAGGAGATCACCCGGTGGGCCGGCATCTACCGCGAGCGGCTCTTCAGGCGGATCGATGCCATTTCCGCATGGCTCCCGCGGGCACTCTATCTTCTGATCATCCTGCTCGTCGTCCTTCGCATGTTCGCACTGATTTCCCAAATCGCCGGCACCTACTCGCAGGCGCTGGAGATGTGAACTCCTCCCGATTTTATCGAATGCGGAACGCCTCACAAATCCAACTTTCGCCTTTATTCCCGGCGCGGTCTGTCCATTCTCCGCGTGTGCACCGGATCCTTCTTTGCCTGGCCGCCATCTTATCGCTTTCCGCCCATGCGCTCGAATGGACTCTTCTCTCTTACAATGTCGAAAACCTCTTCGATGCGGATGGAGTGGCAATCTACGACGACTACAAGCCTGCAAAATACACCCCGGAACATCTCGCGGTGAAAGTTGCCAACATTGCCAGGGTGCTCTCGCGGGTGGATGAGGGCCGCGGTCCCGATGTTGCTGTGTTCAACGAAGTCGAACTCGACCAGACCCCCGGATCAGCGGGCAAGGATGCCAGGGCATGGCTCGAATCCGTCAAAAACCGGAAACTCTCCGATCTTCTGAAGGAATCCCCGCTCCCGGAAACCATCACGGGATTGCCGGCGGAAGCTTTTCTGCTCAAGGCCTGCGAGGAGGAGGGCCTCCTCGGATATCAGGTTGCGACGACCGACGAGGAACCCGGGGCTTATGAGGACGGACGCCCGAAAGCGGTGCGGAATGTGGTTTTCTCACGCTTCCCCATAAAGGGAGTGCGGACGATTCCGACAGCGAACGCGCGGGCCATCCTGGAGGTCACGCTCGACGTGGACGGGAATCCACTGACTGTCTTTGCCAACCACTGGAAGTCCGGCGCAGGCGATGCGGATAACGAGCTGGCCCGTATCGACAATGCGAAGACGCTCCGCGCGAGGCTTGACGAGATTTTCGCGAAGGACCCGAATGCCGACGTGATCGTGGCCGGAGACCTCAACTCGCACTACAACCAGAACCGGCGCTACCGCCAGATGAAAGACACCGGGATCAACGACATCCTCGGCTCCCAGGGCAACGAACTCGCCCTCCGCAGCAAAACCGCAGACCTCTACAACCTCTGGTTCGAGCTTCCCTCAAACAACCGGGGCAGCGACATCTACAAGGAGGAATGGGGCACGCTCATGAACCTGATACTGTCCCGCGGGCTTTACGACCAAAACGGCGTCCAATATGTGGACAACAGCTTTTCGGTGGTCAAGATTCCCGCGCTGAATGCGGACGTTTTCGGGCGGCCAGTGCGCTGGTCGAAGTCCTCTGCCCCGGGCGGCTTCTCCGACCACTTTCCTGTGATGGCCGGATTCCGCACGGTCGAGGAGGGAAAAAAAGACCGCTGGATGCCGCTCAACCAGCCGAGCCTGGTCGCCACCGGTCCCGGCACACCGGTTCGCGTGGATACATCTCTTGTCGACCTCTTCGACTCAGCCGTCCAGGCTGACAAGCTCCCCCCCGGCACCGACCTGCGGGACGGATCGTTTGACGGCCGGGTCTTCCTGGTGGAAGCACCCGCATCGGTGGATGCAAAGGGGTATGTCCATGTCCAGCTGCTCGGAAAGGACTACGACATCTACACGCACAATCAGGACCTCCGCCCGGTCATCCGGGAACGCGCTCAAAAAGATTCCAAGCTGGGCTTTTACGGCGAGCTGTGCACCTACCGCGGCCGCTGGCAGTTTCTCATCCACGGAAAGGAATGGCTGGTGCCACCTCCCGGGTCGGTGCCTCACCTTTAGCCCGTCTTTCGTTCCGGGGTCCTCTGCCCTACTGTTTTTTCAACGCCTCGATCTGGGTTGCGACTTCCTTGTCCGCGACAATCGCATAGGCCTGCTCATATTTTTTGAGGGCCTCCTCGATTTTGTCGCCGTCGGCCAGCATCTTTGCCTCGTTCCGGAGGATCAGAAATTTATCCACATCGCCATTCACCTTCTTTTGTGTCGCAGCAAGTGCCAATGAAGTTTTCGGACCAATCAACCCGGCCTGCCGGAGCAAGGGATCCATGATGGCCTTCGCATCGAGCAATTCGCGGGCTTTGATCCGCTTGTCGAGTAGGGGAAGGTTGTCTGCAAGCGCCACCATAGCATCGGCGGTCTGGAGGGGAACCTGAATCGCTACAGGCGGGGAGCCGGAGCGATACTGCCGGACAGCATCCGCCATTTTACCGATCGCGGCAAACAGTTCCGCGGAGATTACAGGCGCGGAGGATGCATCCGGCACGGACGCCTCAAACTGCCCCTGGACCGCGATAATCTGCGCGGTCAATTGGGAGGCCTTGCCGGTTGCCGCATCCCAGCTCTGCACGAACAGATTCGCCGCAGCATCCTCCTGGGGCTGGAGTGACTTGAGTCTCTTGACGAGTTCGGCAGCCTGCTCGAACGTGAGCCCGCCTGCATTCAACTGCCGGAGCAACTCCCCCCGGTCCTGCTTGCGGACCATGCTGTCATAAAGGGATTGGATTCCGACAATTACCGCGCGCACAGATGGCTCGGAAGAGGCCAGGTCCTTCAAGCCGATGAAATACTGGTTTGCAGAAAGATCGAAATCCTTGATCTTCGGTGAGGCGAGGATTTCCGGACGGAGAAGGTCCGCGAGGGCTCCCGCCTTTTGCTGGAAGTAGATGGAACGGGACATCCACTGGCCGCCCGCCTTGATGTTTCCGGCATCAAACTTCTCCGCATCGGACTTGAGCGGAGCAACAGCCTGCCCGAGCGGGCGTGCAGCCGAAGGAAACCGCTTTCCGGCAGCTACAAAATCGTCGATCGTTTTTTGCAGGGCCTCACGCTGGGGGGCCAAGGCGATATCCGCGGGGCTTTCAGGAAAGAAGATCAAAGTCACAACTTTTGCCGAGGGAACCTGATGGGCGGGAGTCTTCGCCGTGCGGAACTGGTAGTAGCCGGTGTGGTTCGACACAGCTTGGAACTCGAGAACCGTTGCCTGCTCGTCCTTCGACCAGGCCTGAGGCTTCACCATGGCGACCCCCGGTCTCTGCTGGAGGCTCACCGATTGGGCAGCAAGCGGGGAGAGAAACGAAATCAATGCAAAGGCGGGGAGAAGTGACGGATGGGGGCGCATGAAACACTTTAGTTAACAATTCCGCCCGGTGGAGTGCAAACGAAGAATCCATCCGGGGGGAACATCCCCCAGGGCACTTTTCAATAAAGAGGTAAGGTGTTGAATTTGAGAGGGGCGATTTCGGTATAGACAAAAAGCAGGATTTTTGATGGGATGAGGTGGGATGAAAGCCACCGAGAAAAAATCTGGAGCCG
>Ga0247843_1005878_pt1 | contig 16569 bp, 18 predicted proteins | sample LaCruzMarch2017__FD_192420 | JGI IMG/M metagenome (GOLD analysis project Ga0247843, IMG submission 192420) | Freshwater microbial communities from meromictic Lake La Cruz, Castile-La Mancha, Spain - LaCruzMarch2017_8m | ecosystem: Environmental > Aquatic > Freshwater > Lake | place: Spain... | reverse complement strand
GCTCTAGAGCCTCATCGGTTGAGGTGGAATCGCTTCGCGATTCCGCCGATACCGTGAAGGAGGCTCCAGGAATGAGCGAGAGCTTGATTCACGCTTTCGGCGGACCCACGCAGTGGGTCCACCTTAAACGATCAAGCTCTAGCCCGACCGGGCCTTCAGGGACGCGGTGCCATCTGACAGGCTTTCGTTCAGATAGACCTCGGCCTCCTGGGCGGGCAGGGCCGGGGCGTAACCGAACCCCTGGCCGTAGTGACACTGGGCCTGCAGCAACAGTCTGGCGAGGCTGGCGTTCTCGACACCCTCGGCGACAACTTCCAGCGACAGATCGCGGCCAAGGTTGACCACCGATTTGACGATCTTGGCCGACCCCTCGTCCTTGTCCATCGTGAGAACGAAATAGCGGTCGATCTTGAGGGTGTCGAACGGCAGGCGCGCCAGGTAGGACAGGGACGAGAACCCTGTTCCGAAGTCGTCCAGGGCCAGGGAGGCACCGGCGTCCTTGAGCTTTTGCAGGATCACGGCCGCGGTCGCCGTATCGCGCATGATGTCGCCCTCGGTGACCTCGAGCTTGAGAGCGCCTCGGGGCAGACCGGTCTCGGCGATCACCCGCGCGACATCCTCGACCAGGTTCGGCCGCTCGATCTCGCCGACCGACAGGTTGACGCTGCAGAACAGCTTGCCGGCGGCCGGATGTCGCTGAATCCACTCCGACAGTTGCCGGGCGGACTGGGTCATCATCATCAGACCCAGGTCGTTCATCAGGCCCATCTCGTCCGCCAGGCCCAGAAACTCGTCAGGCGGCACAAGGCCACGCTTGGGGTGACGCCAGCGGGCCAGCGCCTCGAAGCCCGCGACGGCACCGGTATTCAGATTCACGATCGGCTGGAAAAAGGGCTCGATCTCGCCGCGCACGAAGGCGTTCCTGAGATCGGCCTCGAGGGCCAGCCGGCTGAGGCTGTCGCTTTCCAACGCCCGCCCATAGGCGGCGGTCCCGCCCCGGCCCAGCTTCTTTGCCGACCCGACCGCCAGCTCGACCCGGCGCAGCAGTTCGGCCGCGTCGGCGGCGTCGGGTCCGCCGTCGCAGGCAACCGAGCCGATCGAAACGGTCGGATAGATGTCGAAACCGGCGACGCGTAACGGCTGCTCCAGAGCGTCTCGCAGCCGGTCAGCCGAATTGCCAAGGCCGCGCGGGACGATAATCGCGAACTCGTCCTCGCCGATCCGTGCCGCCGATGCGGCACCCGAGAATGCGGCGGCCATGCGTGAGCCGAGCGCAGAGATGACCATATCGGTCCGCTCGTGCCCGAGGGCCTCGTTCAGCCGCCGCAGCCGGTCGACGTCGGCGACGATCAGCTCGTACTCCCCCGGCGCGGTCAGGGCTTCGCCGACGCGCGCGAGGAAGGCCTTGCGGTCAAGGAGACCCGTCAGAATGTCCTTGTCCGAACCTGCGATCTTTGTCTCGAGAACCACCATGCCGGCGGCGCGCAGTCCGTCCTCGAGCCAGACGCCCCGCCACAGGCAGGTCTCGGAGCCTCGCATCCGCAGGCGCACCGCGATCTCGCTGCCCTCTGCGGCGGGTTTCAGGATGCGCTCGGCCAGCGCCCGGTCCTGCGGCAGGGCAAGGGCGATGAAGCCGGCCCCCGAGCACTCCGGGGCGAGGGGACCAAGGCCCAGAGACCGTGTGGCCCCGGTGAGCCGGAGGGTGTCCTCGGCCGGAGTCCAGATCCACAGGGCGCTGTCGGCGGCGGCCAGCGCCTCGATCGCGGTGGTCGCGTCCCAGGTCAGGCTGCGGGATCGCGGGGTCACAGGGGGTGGAATTCCTTCAGGGCACCAAGAACTCGTCGGAGACGAGGCCGAACAGGAGATGGTCTGCCCATGTGCCGTTAATTTTGAGATAAGCCCGCGCCTCGCCCTCCAGGCGAAAACCCGCCTTTTCCAGCACGCGTCGCGACCCGACATTCGCGGGCAGGCATGCGGCCTCAAGCCGGTGCAGCCGTGCCGAGTGAAAGGCGAACCCTGCCATGGCGCGGACGGCCGCCGTCCCCAGCCCTCGCCCGGCATAGGGCTGGCCGATCCAGTATCCCAGCGTGCCCGTCTCGGCGACGCCCCGTCGGACGTTCGACAGGGTGATCGCTCCGTAGAGGGTCTTTCCCTTCAGATCGAACACGAAGAGAGGCCAGGCGTGGCCCTGGTCCATCTCGCGCGCATACAGGGCGAGGCGACGCCGGAAAGCCGTTCGGGTCAGGTCATCATCGGGCCAGGCCGGTTCCCACGGCTGCAGATAGTCGCGCGACCGGTCGCGAAGCCCGGCCCAGGCGGTAAAGTCTCCCGCTCGAGGGGGACGCAGCAGGACGGCGTCCCCCTCCACCACGGGACCGGTCGCGTCCGTCATCCAGTCCAGGAGAGCCATGGAGCGACCCTAGCGCAGCGGGCGCGCTTGCGGGAGAGCTCCCCTATTCGGGCGATCGATCATCGGACCGGCGTCGGGCAGGGCCGCCGACCCCGCCCCCACGTCAGATGCCCGCGTACCATTCGTAGCCGCGGTCCGGCCAGTAACCGCCCCTCGGTCCCGGCATGGCCTCGAAACTGTCAACCACCTCGATGCGACGAATGTACTTGGCCTGTTTGTAGCCCAGCTGCCGCTCGACCCGCAGTCTCAACGGCGCGCCGTGGGGCACACCCAGGGTCTCGCCGTTCATGTCATAGGCGAGGATCGTCTGAGGGTGACGCGCATCGATGAGGTCGATGGACTCATAGTAGCGCGGCCCGTCCTCGGTCTGGGTCAGGGCATCGAAGCAATGGAAGACGATGTAGCGGGCCTCGGGCTTCAGGCCGGCCTCGTCCAGCAAGGTCTCCAGCCTTACTCCCGTCCACTGGCCGATCGCGGTCCAGCCCTCGACGCAGTCATGTTTGGTGATCTGGGTCCGGCCAGGTCGCTCACGCAGATCCGTCAGCGACAGCGACAGGGGCCGCTCGACCAGCCCGTCGACCAGGAGGCGGTAGTCGGCGAAGCCCGCATCCCTCAGGGTCACATACTCCGACGCCGCCGGGTCTATCGAGCCGTTCGGCTTGAAGAAGGCCGAGATCTCCGTCGCCTTGTACTCCGGCGCGAGCGCCTCGCGCGGGATCAACAGACGTTGCGACCGTCGGGTCAGGGCCTCGGCGGAAACCCGCAGAGACTCGCTGATCGTCTGTCCTCGCTGGCAGGCGGCCAGGGTCATCACCCCCACGGCGGCCCCGGCGCGGGCCAGCCAGGAGCGGCGGTTGAAGGTCATGTCGCTCATGACGGCTCTCCCTTCCGGTCGGCAGGCGCGGGGGCCGCCTCTGCCTCGTGCGACGACGGCTCGAGCACGAACCACCCTGTGATCATCGCTCGCATGTTGTTGTAGAATCCCGTCCAGATCACCAGCCCGACATGCACGACGATGAACCCCACGATCAGGGCACCCGAGATGAAGTGCAGGGTGCGCGCTGACTGACGCCCGCCCATGATGTCCAGAAGGAACCCGCCCACGGCGTTGAAGCCCGGGGACATCGACAGACCGGTGATCAGCATCATCGGCAGGACGACGAGGATCATGAAGACATAGGTCAGCTTCTGGATGACGTTGTAGTTCCGCGCCTCTTCGTCCTTGGGAAAGTGAAAGCGCGCATGCTCCTTCACCGAAGGCCAGAACCCGGCCAGATCGGCCCGGGTCGGCCACAGCCGCCCGTTGAACCGGCGGCTGATGAAGCCATAGGCCAGATAGATCAGGCCGTTGATGACAAAGACCCAGGCGAAGAAGAAATGCCAGTGCCGCGCCTCGGCCAGATTCCTGCCCTGAGGGATGAGCAGCCAGTTCGGGATCGGGGGAATGTCGACCCAGTGATTGCCGAAGTTCGTCACGCGTCCCCAGTCGAGATGGGGGTGGGCCAGAAGGATGTTCAGGCCACTCATGATCAGGATGATGACGGCGGTGACGTTCAGCCAGTGGCTGACCCGGACCAGGGGCGGATGGCGATAGGTGTCGACTCGACCGCCCGGCAGGATCCGGTCCCCACGGCCGGCGGACCCTGACGGTCCGGGCGGCGAGCCTGTCGTCGCCTGATCAATCACTCTATCCGTCATTCGTATCCCCAGCCAGGCCCATGGAGGACGCTCACACAGGCTGCGGTCGATCGCAAACCGCCTCTTGACGGTTACGCGCCGGACAGGCGCAGGGTTACGGCTCGACCGGCGACGCGCGGGAAACAGATCCCCGATGTCCGCGTTCGCCATATCGGGGTTTCAGAACAACGATTCTTCTCCTAGCGTGCGAAGTCATGATCCTGTCGACGTCATCGGGAGATTTTCCCATCCCGCCCGACGTGGCGAGCCGACTGCCGCAGGTGCCGTCGGTCCCGGACCCGACGGAACCGCAGTATCAGAAGAAGAGGCGCGAGTTCACCGAATGGCTCGACGCATCGCCGGACCATGCGATCGGCTTCGAACGGTTGAGGCGATGGCATCTGGTGCAGGATGAACTGGCCCGTGCCGCCCATGTTGCGGGCCGGACCTTCGAGGTCACTCACGACGGGCTGGACTGACCGGCCGCGCCAGACGACTTGAGGCGCGAGGCCGGGGGGCCGATAGAGGCAGGATGGCCGATCATCCCGCTCCCGCCGACATGACCTATGCCCGCTATCTGGACCTCGACCGTCTTCTGGCGACCCAGAACCCGGTCAGCGACCAGCACGACGAGATGCTGTTCGTCATCATTCATCAGGCCAAGGAGCTGTGGCTCAAACAGATCCTGCACGAGGTCGCCCTGGCCCAGCGGCTGGTCCGCGCCGGCGACCTTGTCCCCGCTTACAAGAGCCTCGCCCGGGTCAGCCGCATCCAGGCCGTGATGACCCAGAGCTGGGACATTCTGGCGACCATGACGCCGGCCGACTATCTGCGGTTCCGTGGCGTGCTGGGCTCCAGCTCGGGCTTCCAGAGCGATCAGTTCCGCCGGCTGGAAACCATGCTGGGGCTGAAGGACCCGAAATTCCTGGCCTTTCAGACCGATCGTCCCGAGGCCCATGCGGCGCTGAGCGCGGCACTCGCCTCGCCAAGCCTCTACGACGACACCCTGGCCCAGCTGGCCGTCGCGGGCCTGCCGGTACCCGCGTCTGTCCTCGACCGGGACGTCGCCCGACCCTATCAGCCGTCCCAGGGGGTGGAGGACGCCTGGCTGGAGGTCTACCGCGACATCGACCGCTGGTGGCCACTGTATCAGCTGGCTGAAAAGCTGGTCGATCTGGACGACGCTCTCGTCACCTGGCGTCACAAGCATGTGGTGACGGTCGAGCGTATCATCGGCCGCCGACGTGGCACCGGCGGGACCGAGGGCGTGAGTTATCTGTCCTCGACGCTCGAGCGTCGCTGCTTTCCCGAGCTCTGGTCGCTGAGAACCCGCCTCTAGACTTCCAGGACCGGTGTGACCTGAACCACCGGCAGGTCCGGCCTCAAGACCCTCGACAGGAAATCTGGCGTACGGTTGCAGCGCTTTGGAGATCGCGCACTGCAACAGCCAACCCGTCACACGCTGTCCTGCTCAATGACGCTGGTCCATCGAAGCGCCGGACGTGGCGGTGACGAGCCAGGCCTTGCCTGACATCATCACGCCCTGACCCTCGACATGATGACGTGCGAACACGGCCTGCAAATCCTCCCGGACGCGCAGTCGCAAGGTCTCGTCCCGGTCTTCCATCATCCGACCCGCCGCGAGGGACGACATGGCAAAGCTGACCGCCTCCTCCGGTGACGCTCCGGTGCCGCCGATCGGTTGAGGCCCCTGGCAGGCCACGATGTCGACCTCTTCAAAGCCGGCCTCAGTCAGGATGCCCGTGAGATAGTCCGTGTCCTCGAGCGCGAAAGGCCCGGGCGCGCGCGGCACGGCGGGCGGCACCTCGATGTGGCGGCGCAAAACGCCGATCATCTCCATCATCCAGGGATTCTCTCGCGGCGGGCCCCAGACGGCCAGGTCGATCCGGCCGCCGGGCCTGAGACAGCCGTGGAGACTGGAGAAGGCCTCCACCGGGCGGGGGAAGAACATGCTGCCGAAGCGGGAGACCATGCGATCGAAGACCGCGTCCGGGCGATAGAGGGCCGCATCGACGCATTCAAAGGTCACATTGCGGGCTCCGGCGACTTCCGCCCGTTCCCTGGCCTTGGCGACCAGGGCGGGAGAGATGTCGATGCCGGTGACGGACCCTGTGGGTCCCACGGACCGTGCGATCGCCAGACTGGTGGCACCGCCCCCGCAGCCGAGGTCAAGAACGCGTTCTCCGGCCATGAAGCCAGCCCTCGCCTGCAGAGCGGCCCCGATCGGAGCGATCATCGACTCGAATCGGTCGATCCCCGCCAGCCACCTGGCACCCATCTCCCCGGCCCAATCCTCGGTCGGCGGGGTCTCTGGCAATGTCGTTCGGGCTGCTGCCATCGGAGTATGTCTCAAGGTGCCCGGTTGGCCCCACCGGCCAAGGTGTCGAAGGCCTGATGCTGCGACAGAAACACCCTGCCGCCGAGCACGTCCAGCAGGTGCGAGCGTTGCAGGGCGTCCATAACCGGCCCCTTCACCTCGGACAGGTGCAGTTGAACGCCCGCGTCGATCATGCGGTGATTGATGGCTTCCAGGCTCTCCAGGGCCGAGGCGTCAACGCCGTTGACAGCCGAGAACATCAGAATGAGATGACGAACGTCCGGATGTTCGGCGGTCTGCTCCAGGACGAACTCCTCCAGCCAACGGGCGTTGAGGTAGGTCAGGCTCTCGTCGATGCGGATTGTCAGGACATGCGGATCGGTGATCACGGCGTGACGCTTCACATTGCGGAAATGCTCGGTGCCCGGAACCCTGCCCACGATCGCCGCATGGGGCCGTGAGGCGCGCCAGAGGTAGAGGGCCAGGCTCAGCACCACCCCGGAGACCACGCCGGGTTCGACCCCGGCCAGAAGGGTGACGGCGATGGTGGCTGCGAGGGCGGCGAAATCAGGCTTCGAGAACCGCCAGATCGCGCGCGGTGTCCTGAAGTCGACGAGGCTCAGCACGGCGACGATGATCGTGGCCGCCAGGGTGGCAATGGGCAGGGCATAGAGAAGCGGGGTCAGCAGCAGGGCCGCGATCAGGATGCCGATGGCCGTAAACGCGCCGGCGGCCGGCGTCTCTGCACCCGCGTCGAAGTTGACGACGGACCGCGCAAACCCGCCCGTGACGGGATATCCGCCCGAGAAGGCGGCGGCGACGTTCGCGGCACCGAGGCCGATCAGTTCCTGGTCCGGGTTGATCCTCTGGCGGCGCTTGGCGGCAAGGGTCTGGGCAACCGAGACCGACTCGACGAAGCCGATGACGGCGATCAGCAGCGCGGGCACGGCCAATTGTCGCCACAGCTCAAGGTCGATCAGCGGCACGGTGAAGGGCGGCAGGCTCTGCGGGATGGTCCCGACCACCCTCACGCCTTGCGCCTCCAGGTCGAACAGGACCACCGCGAGTGTCGAGACCGCGACGGCCGCGATCGGGCCCGCCTTGGCGATCAGATCGGCGGGGCGGGCGGCCAGACCCAGCCGCATCAGGAGCGGCTTCAGCCCCTTTCGGACCCAGAACAGGAAGGCCGCGCTGCTCACACCGATGATCAGGGTCGGCACATTGATGTCGCCGAGGTTTGCCACGAGGGTGGTGAGCAGCTCCGGCAGGGCCTCGCCGCTGGCACTGACCCCCAGGATCGACTTCAGCTGGCTTGTGGCGATGATGATGCCGCTGGCCGTGATAAAGCCCGACACCACCGGATGCGACAGCAGATTGCCGAGAAAGCCGAGGCGCAGGACGCCCATGACCACGAGGATGAGGCCCGAGAGCAGGGCAAGGATCAGGGCCGCGGCGATGAACCCGGCGCTTCCGGGCGCGGCGACGCTGCCGGCCGCGGCCAGCGTCATCAGGGAGACGACGGCGACGGGTCCAACCGCCAGGGTTCGACTGGTGCCAAAGATCGCATAGGCGATGATCGGCAGGATCGAGGCGTACAGGCCCACCTCGGGGGGCAGCCCCGCCAGCATGGCGTAGGCCAGGCTCTGCGGAATCAACATGATGGTGACGATGGCCGCCGCCACCAGATCACTGGTCAGGGTCGATCGGTCGTAGCGTCGGCCCCAGTCGAGGACAGGAAGGTAGCGCGAGAGGGATGACATCTCAGGCGGCGTCGCGATGCCCGGGCTCCGCCATCCACTCGCGGCCCTTGAGCATGCCGTTCCAGTAGATCCACGGCAGGGCCTCGGACTTCAGCAGCCAGGACAGGCGCTGCGGCTTCGTCCCCTCGATGATCCAGCTGGGGAAGCTGGGCAGCAGCTTGCCGCCATAGCCGAACTCGGCGAGCAGGATCTTGCCGCGCTCCACCGTCAACGGACAGGAGCCGTAGCCGTCATAGACAGCCGTCGGGGCCTTGCCGGCCAGGACGGACAGAAGGTTCTCTGCGACCACCGGTGCCTGTTTGCGCGCCGCCGCCATGGTCTTGGCATTCGGGGTCGACCCGCCGTCGCCGAGGCCGAAGACGTTGGCGTGACGGACGTGCTGCAGGCTGGCCGGATCGACGTCGACGTATCCCGCCTCATTCGCCAGCGGGCTGCGCGCCACGAAGGCCGGTGCCTTCTGGGGTGGCGTGACGTGGATCATGTCGAAGGCTTTTGTGACCTCTCCCGCCTTCTCCCTGAAGGTGGCGGTGCGGTCTGGACCGTTGACGGCGATCAGGGTCGACTCGAACCGCAGGTCGATGCCGTAGCGGCTGACGTATTCCATCAGGGGCGGCACGAACTCCTTGACCCCGAACAGGACCGCGCCCGCGTTGTGGAACTGGACGTCGATGTGCTTGAGCACACCCGTCCGCTGCCAGTGATCGCAGGACAGATACATCGCTTTCTGCGGCGCGCCGGCGCATTTGATCGGCATGGGCGGCTGGGTGAACAGGGCGGTCCCGCCCTTGAGGTTCTGCACCAGCTCCCAGGTGTAGGGCGCGGTCTCGTAGCTGTAGTTGGAGGTGACGCCGTTCTGGCCGAGTGTTTCGGGAAGGCCGTCGATCGCGGCCCAGTCCAGGGTGTTGCCGGGGGCGACGACCAGGGCGCGGTAGCCGACCGGGCTGCCGTCCTCCAGCGTCACCTGGTCACGGTCCGGCTGGAAGCCGGCGACCGCGCCCTTGATCCAGCGCACACCTGAAGGGATCACGGACGCCTCAGCCCTGCGCGTGTCCTTCACGTCGAACACGCCGCCGCCGACCATGGTCCAGCCGGGTTGGTAGTCGTGGGTCTCGCGCGGTTCGATGACCACGATGTCGAGGTTGCGGTCGCGCTCAAGCAGCGAAGCAGCGGTGGCCAGACCGGCCGATCCACCGCCGACGATCACGACGTCGGCCCGCTCCGGCCGGGCGGCCGTTGGGGCCGTGATCCGGGTCTCAAGTCGGGGACGAAGCGCCGAAATGTCATATCCAGCCTCGGCACCGGTCGCGATCAAGCCGTCCGCCGGTTGTGCCCCCGCCTGGGTCAGCGCCCACAGCATGGTCGAGCGCGTGCCGGTGCGGCAATAGGCCAGAACGGGACCCTCAAGGTCAGCCAGGGCGTGCACCATGAGGGCGACGTCCTCGTCGCTGATCTTGCCCCCGACGGTCGGCACATGGGCGAAGCCCAGGCCGTGGGCGGCGGCAAGCGCCTTCATCTCCGCCGCCGTGGGCTGGCCGGGCTCCTCTCCGTCCGGCCGGTTGTCGATGATCGCGCGAAAGCCGTTGCGCGCCGCCTCGGCGACGTCCGCCTCGGTGAGCTGCGGCGAAACCGAAAGCGAGGGCGTAAGGGCCTTGAACGGCATGGCGATCGTCCTTGAGCTGGGGTTTGGAGCGAAGCAGGCTCAGCGACGCCGGGGCCGTGTCGACAGGCCAAAGGGCATATAGGCCGGGCATGTCCCGAACAGGCTGGTCAGCAGGAAGACGACGGCGACAGCGCCCAGCACCAAGGCGAGCGTTCCTCCGATCAGCCCCAGCCCGTAGGCCCCGATGACGGCGGCGACGGCGACGAGCCGGATGATCCGGTCGAGCGTTCCCATGTTTTTCATGGCCAGTGTCCTTCTAATGAGAGGGTACCGGCGCGGCCGATGTGACCGCGCCGGCCCTCGGTTTCAGGCCGCGACCGGACGGGTCGAGAAGTACCAGTCGGTATATTTGAAGCCTTCACCCTCGCGCGCGTTGGCGGCGGCGATGGTCTTGGGCGGCGAGACGATGGCGTCGTCGCCCGGCTGCCAGCCGGCCGGGGTGGCCACTCCGTTGGCGTCGCTCGCCTGCATCGCGGTCACCAGGCGGACGATCTCGGGGATCGAGCGGCCGTTGCTCATCGGATAGTAGAGCATGGCGCGCAGGATGCCTTCAGGGTCGATCACGAAGGTGGCGCGCACGGCCGAGGTGTCGCTGGCCCCCTCATGGATCATGCCGTAGGCGCGCGCCACGTCCATCTTGAGGTCTTCGATGATCGGGAAGGGGATCTCGACGCCGAACTTCTCGGCGATGTTCCGGGTCCAGGCGATATGGGAGAAAATGCTGTCGATGGACAGGCCCAGCAGTTCGCAGTTCTTCGCCTTCAGTTCGGCCGCGACCCCGGCGAAGCCGATGAACTCCGTCGTGCAGACCGGGGTGAAGTCGGAGGGGTGCGAGAACAGCACCAGCCACTGACCCCTGTAGTCGGCCAGCGAGCGGTCGCCGTGGGTGGTCTTCGCCGAAAAGTCGGGGGCCGGCGCGTTCAGGCGCGGCAGGCCGACGGCCGGTTGGGAGTCAGACATGGGATGTCTCCAGTTTGGACGGCTTCGCCGGAGCGGCGGGCAGCAGGCGGTGCAGGATCATCCCCCCCAGCATCGCCGTGACGAAGATGGCGGCGGGGACGGGGGCGATGGCGAGGCCGGCGATGGCGGGCCCCGGGCAGAGCCCGGCGACGCCCCAGCCGATGCCGAAAAGGGCGGCTCCGCCGATCAGACGCGGGTCGAGATCGCGCGCGGTGGGCAGGGTGAACCGCTCGGCTGCGAGGGGCGAGGGCATCCGCTGCTGGATGCGCCAGGCGACGGCCATGGGGATCAGGGCCCCGCCCATGACGAAGGCCAGCGTCGGGTCCCAGGTGCCGAACAGGTCAAGAAACCCCCGAACGCGCTGCGGATCGGCCATGCCCGACACGGCCAGACCGGCCCCGAACAGGGTCCCCGCGATCAGGGCGAAGGCGATGGGGCGCTTCATTGACCCAACCCCAGGGCGTTCATGGCGGCGACGGTGGCGAACCCCGTGATCATGAAGGTCGCCGTCGCCACCAGCGACCGGGCCGAAAGGCGTGACATTCCGCAAACGCCGTGGCCGCTGGTACAGCCACTGCCGAGCCGTGTACCGAACCCGACGACCAGGCCCGCGATGATCAGGGCGGCGAGGCCCTGCTCGAATCGGGCCTCGACGGGTCCGACAAGGATGGCGACAAGAGCCGCGCCAAGCGGCAGGCCGATCACAAAGGCGATCGACAAGGGACGGGGCGCGCCGTCGACGGTGATGCCGACGGCCCGCGCCGCCAGACCGCTGACGCCCGCGATCCGGCCGAGTCCCAGGAGCATGATGGCCGAGGCCGTGCCGATCATCAGCCCACCGATCAGGCCCTGAACCGGCATGGCGTTGGCGAGAAGGTCACCCATCACAGCACGTCCAGCGGAATTTTGAGGTAGCGGGTGCCGTTCGATTCCGGCTCGGGCAGATGGCCGCCCCGGATGTTCACCTGGATCGAGGGCAGGATCAGCGTCGGCATGGACAGGGTGGCGTCGCGCGCGTTCCGCATGGCCACGAACTCGTCCTCGCCGACGCCTTCATGCACGTGGACGTTGCCCGCGCGCTGGGCACCGACGGTGGTCTCCCAGGCAAAGGTGTCGCGCCCGGCCGCCTTGTAGTCGTGACAGAGGAACAGCCGGGTTTGCTCGGGTAGCGCCATCAGGCGGCGGATCGAGCGATAGAGCTGGCGTGAGTCACCGCCGGGAAAGTCGGCGCGCGCCGTGCCGTAGTCCGGCATGAACAGGGTGTCGCCGGTGAAGACGGCATCGCCGATCACATAGGCCAGATCCGCCGGCGTGTGGCCGGGCACATGCAGCGCCATGGCCTCCAGCCCGCCGATCCGGAAGGTGTCCCCGTCCTCGAACAGGCGGTCGAACTCCGACCCGTCGCGGGCGAACTCGGTGCCCTCGTTGAAGATCTTCCCGAAGACCGTCTGGACGTGGATGATCTCGCGACCGATGGCGAGTTGCCCGCCCAGATGCTCTTTCAGATAGGGCGCGGCCGAGAGGTGATCGGCATGGGCATGGGTTTCCAGCAGCCATGTGACCGTGAGGCCCTCGGCCTTCACATGCGCGATGATGGCGTCGGCCGAAGCGAAGGACGTCCGTCCCGCAGCCGGATCATAGTCCAGCACACTGTCGATCACGGCCGCCTCGCGGCTGACCGGATCGTGGACGACGTAGCTGACCGTGTTGGTCGGTTCGTCGAAGAAGCTTTCGACGCACGGGGCCTGCCCCGATCCCCCCTTGGCCTGCTCGATGATCGTCGTCGCCGCGTCGAGGTGTGCATCGGTCATGGTGGACTCCAACTGGCTGGGGAGAAAGGGGGCGTTCATGGGCGGCACGCGCGTGTCGTGACCGGGAAGCAGACAGGAAGGCCGGCCATCGGTCGTTGATTGAGATCAACCGCAAGCCGGCACCCCCTCCTGGAGGTCGAGGTCCACGGCTGGGCACGGAAGAATGTCATTGGCGGCTCGCCTCAACCTCATGATTACAATATCTGTGTAATCATGTATATGAGTTGCGTCAACCCGGCCGTGGTGCCAACGAGAAATCATGATGGATCTGCCTGCTTCCCCCGCCAGCCCGGACCAGCGCCCGTTGCGCATGGGCGACATCGCACCGGACTTTCAGGCCCGCTCAACCCTGGGCGCGGTCAGGTTGTCGGACTATCGCGGTCGATGGCTGGTGCTCTTCTCGCACCCGGCGGACTTCACCCCGGTCTGCACCAGCGAGTTCGTGGCGATCGCAAGGGCAGCCGAGGCCTTCGCCGCGCTCGATTGCGGGCTTGTGGGCCTGTCGGTGGACAGCCTCTATTCGCACCTGGCCTGGGTCCGGGCGATCCGCGACAGGTTCGGCGTCACCGTCCCCTTTCCGATCGTCGAGGACCCGTCGATGGCCATCGGCCGCGCCTACGGAATGATCCCGCCGGACGCGGCCGACTCATCCGCCGTTCGAGCGACCTTTTTCATCGATCCCGAAGGCGTGATCCGCGCCATGACCTGGTATCCCCTCAACGTCGGGCGTTCGGTCGACGAGATGCTGCGCATGGTGGCGGCGCTTCAGCGGACGGCGGGGGACGACGTGCTGGCCCCCGAGGGCTGGCGGCCGGGCGATGACCTGCTGCTTACGCCGCCACAGGATCAGCAGGCGGTGCTGACCGGAGACGACGCGCACTGGTTCTACCAGACGCGGGTCGACGCCCGATGACCCTCTATGGCTCCCGCCCGGCTGCAGACGCCGCCGCCGAACGGCTCAAGATCTATGCCCAGCCCCAGCGCCTGATGATCCTGTCCCGCCTCCTCGACGGCGAAAGCACCGTCAGCGAGATCGACGAGGCGACCGGAATCGGCCAACCGGCCCTCAGCCAGCAACTGGCCGAGCTGCGACGGGCCGACGTCGTCAAGACACGGCGCGAAGCCAGGCAGGTCTACTATCGGCTGGCCGACGAGAATGTGGCGACCTGCGTCAGGGGGATCGAGGCGATGTTCGGTGGTCAACCGAGCGCGGTCGACGCGCTGAGAGCCTCGTTCACACCGGTGCGACCAGACCAGACGCCACCCCCGCCGGCGGGGGCAGCCGCGTTCGCGCGTCTTGCCTGACAGCGGGCCGTCACCCCACCGACCTCGGCAAGCCGTCAAAGTCCAGTCATCCCGGTCGGGGTCCAGTCTGTTGTGACATCCGGCAAGAACGGCGCGCCCGGAACGACCCGGGCGTCCGCCCCTCAGACTCTTCGTGTGACAAGCAGACGAGAGCTGCCGGCCAGATCGATATCGGCTTCTGACGCTGAATCTCTCGGGGCGATGGCTGTGTCGGCGGTACGCATCACGCCAGAGCCGCGGCCACCGGCCGCCGCGCGGAATAAGGCAGAGCCGGGCCATAACCGAACCGCATGACCAGGTCCGGACGTCGGCCCGCCAGACCGACCAGAGCGGCCAGTTCCGGCCTCAGCGTCGCGACCTCGACCGGCTGGTTGATGTAGGAGCATTTCAGGCCCAGCGCCGTCGCCTGGAGGGCGAACCGCTGGCTTGACCGGCCGACGCGGGTCCAGTGATCCCTGTCCTCGCGCTCGCCGACGAAGACGGCGACGCCGGCGGACGTGTCGAGCTGGCCGGCGTATCTGTCGTTCTCAGGCTTCGGCTTGAAGGTGGCGTCGAACATCGCTGAGCCCAGCCAGGTCGGCAGGGACGGATTGCCACTGGCCACGCTGAACAGGCCGTCGCCGGTTTCCAGGGCCTGACGCGGATTGAACCGGATCCAGGCCTTGAGTTCCCGCACGAACGCTGAGTCCGCCAGCTGGGCCGTGTTGCCCTGGATGACCAGATCGCGCAGTCGGGCGATCTGCCGTCGGTCGGTGATCATCACGACATCGACGCCCGGCATCTGCGCGGCCGTCGCCAGGGTGCCCAGATCGGCGGGGCTGATCGAGCGTCCATCATAGTCGGCGCGCGTCGATTGCCGGCGCGGGATAGCATCGAACAGGGCCGAGCCGACCGGCCGACCGTCGGCGAACCGGTAAACCAGACCAGCGCCTTCGGTCGGATCGAACGTGACTTCGCCCGGCCGCCCTCGGGCCGAACCGGCCAGGGCCAGGTTTTCGGCGGCCCCGCCGAGGCTGACGAACAGGTGGTGATCGTCCGGGTCCACGACCGGTGTGCGCTTCGACAGGTCAGGCAGGATATCGATCCGGTCCGGCCCCAGGCGAAAACGCCACGGCTGGGTGTTGTGCCCGTTGGGGGCCAGGGTGGCGTAGCGAACGAGATCGGCCAGTTCCGACCGGGCCGGCAGGACCGAGCGCATCCGCGCGACGCCCGCGTCATAGTCCGCCATCGTGCCCATGCCGCGTGCGCCGAGCCACGTCACTCCGCCACCGGCGGCCACGGCGGCGGCCCCGCCGATCAGAAGGGTGCGCCGGCCCACGCGCCTTGAGGGACGGGTCAATGGCTCAGCAACAGGCAGACCGGTGAGCGTTCCAGCAGGCCGTGGGTCACGCCGCCCATCACCCATTCGCGCAGGCGGGCATGTCCGTAGCCTCCCGCCACGATCAGGCCGGCACCGTGGTCGCGGGCAAAGCCGATGATCTGGTCGGACCTCGGACCGCCGTCGCCCTTGACCGTCCGGGCGCTGGCGACGATGCCATGGCGTCCCAGGAAGACGGCCACGTCCTCGACACGGCGGCGGGCGTCCTCGGCCTGTTCGACCGTGCAGACCTCGATGAGGTGTACGGCCGAGGATGCAGCCAACAAGGGCAAGGCTGCGGTCACGGCGCGCTGGGCCTCCCGGCAGTCCTTCCAGGCGATCACGGCGGGGCTGCCGACCGGACTTGTGGAGATTTCGGGCGGCACGATCAGAACCGGGCGGCCCGCGGCCATCAGCACGTCCGCCGGGTCGGGCGAGCGGGCCGGTGCGCGCGCGGGGTCGCGACGGCCGAGGATCACGACGTCGGCGGCTCTCAGGGTCTGAACCACCAGATCGGAGGGATAGCCGACCTCGCCGCGCCACTCGGCATGATCATTGTCCTCGCCGACCACATCCCGGAACAGCGTCCGGGCCCGCTCGACCTCCGCCTCGGCGATGTCGCGGAACAGGCCGAGCGTCTCGCCCAGCATGGCCCCGCCCGCATAGGGATCGACCTGCGGGACATCGGGCATGCTGGCCGCGATACCGATCAGGTGGGACCTGGACAGCCCGGCGATCTCGCGCGCCAGGGCCATGCGGGCCCGCGCGCCCGGGCCTTCGTCAACATAGACCAGCAAACTGGCGAAGCGCATGGCATCGTCTCCCGTTTGACGTCAAAAGACGCCTTCGCGGCGCCGGCCGCCTTGATCAGGATCAACGATCCGCAGCCTCCGGAATGGGAGGATGTGTGTTCATCAGGAGCCCGTCCCATGAGACGCCTTGCCGTGTTGATCACCCTCCTCACGCTCGGGGGATGTGGAAGCCTGAACAGCGGCGCGGAGGTGATGTCCGCCGGCATCGATGCAGCCAGCCCGTCCCCCGACGGCTCTGCCGTCCAGCGCGGTGCCGCCTATGCGCAGGCCAACTGCGCCAGTTGTCATTCCATCGGCCGGGCGGGCGAGAGCCGACTGGCGGGGGCACCCCCGTTCCGGACGCTGGGCCTGCGCTATCCCATTGAGGACCTCGCCGAGGCCTTCGCCGAGGGTATCGTCACGGCCCACCCGGCCATGCCCGAGTTCGTCATGTCGTCCGAGGAAAACAGCGATCTGATCGCCTACCTGCAGAGCATTCA
>Ga0247843_1005876_pt1 | contig 16578 bp, 18 predicted proteins | sample LaCruzMarch2017__FD_192420 | JGI IMG/M metagenome (GOLD analysis project Ga0247843, IMG submission 192420) | Freshwater microbial communities from meromictic Lake La Cruz, Castile-La Mancha, Spain - LaCruzMarch2017_8m | ecosystem: Environmental > Aquatic > Freshwater > Lake | place: Spain... | reverse complement strand
TCAACAAGAAAAAGTTGACACTGAATCTGTGCCACAGGAAATTGCGCAACACTAACTGCTGCTCAGGTTTTTAGGAGTGGCACAAGATCAGGAAATCGCCTGGCACAAATCGAGGAAATCCGACATTATCGGGCTGAATAGAACCAAAAGGAGACTTTATGCGCGGTTTTACATTGGTAGCATTCATGACCTTAGTCATAGGTTCTGCTGCGTCGGCAGACGGGTCTTTCTCTCAGGGGCAAAGTCCCAGAAATACTTGTTCGGGAGCCGGCCTGAAGACTGAGACATTTATCGATTCTGAAGGAGCCGAACATGTGGGTTTAGAGAAAATCACTCTTGATGACGGAAGCACTGGAGTCGGGACCTTTACATTTAATACCGATGAGACCTACCTCGCGCCGAAGGTAAATGTGGTTCTTAATATTCTTTCTGAGACTCTTGTAAAAGAAGGTGAGCCTGGAGAATACGAAAACTGCCAAACATCAAGTGGTGAGATATCAGAACGAAAAGTAGCGATATCTTCTGGAGGACTTGGAGGACTAAGCATCCCTTCAAAAACAATCAGTTTAGTTTGTATCGAACACTACAGAATTTATTCTTGCACGAAACCGGATGATTCCTCTGATCCGTCAGAAGAAAACTAGAAAAAATCAGGTCAGATGGGATAGCTTAAGGTCGATCTTAAGCCATCTCGATCAGTTCTGCGACTAAGCCTCGAATCCCGGTGTAGACCTCAAAAGGCGCCGCAGATCCATACATATAGGCGGGAGTCGTAATCACTTTTGCTGATCGATCCGTAACGAAGTCAGTGACGGGGCAATCCACATGTTTCGCGCCGGTTTTCAGAATCTCTTGTGCGGTTTCGCGATCATTTCCAATGGTTAAGTTGACTCCTTGGGACCCCAAAACTTTAGCCACTAAAACGGGAGCAATGCAAATTGCAGCCACAGGTTTTGATTGTTTGTGAAAGTCGAGGATGACTCTGGAGACCTCTTCCAAAACAGTGCAGGCGGAACCTTTGGTCGCCCAATTTGAGAGGACTTTTGCGGCTCCATAGCCACCGGGAAAAGCAATGCCATCAAAGTCTGCGGCCACTAATGAATTCAGATCCTGAATATCACTGCGAGTGATGCGTGCGGCTTCGACCATCACATTCCTTGAGTTTGGCAAAGTCTCATTTGTTAAAAAGTTAGAAGGGGAAAACTCGAGGTTTGGAGCGAAAAAACTAACTTTGGCTTTTTTCTCCGAAAGCGCCAAAATCAGGGAAATGGCTTCAGTGATCTCAGAGCCATCTTTATTTCCACAGCCCGACAATACGACAGCGATTTTTTTTGACATAAGCCTTCCTTTCCGAAAATCATATTATAGCGATTTTTTTCCAATGATGGAAGGCGCAGAGTGCTGAAACAATATTGAAACAAGGAAGCTGAACTGGTTTCAATAGTCCTTAGAGTGGGCCCAAACGAAAGTCTTTCACTTCTGTGCAATCGATCACATGCACCTTCTGACTTGGAAGCTCAATCAAACCTTCGGCGCAGTTCAGAACAAAGGAAATCAGCTCAGGGCCGCGTGAAGTATCCTGGAAAAAATAGGGAACGTCAGCCGAAGTGATCATCAGATTCGATACCTTTCGAGGTGATTTGCCTTCTTCCCAAGCGACTTCGTCAAAAGTGATCTGCTCGGCCCTCAAGCCTGTGACACAAAGGTCGACATTGCGGCCGCCGCAGTTGGGGCGCTCTTTGGTGGGCTCAGGGACACTGAGGATCACCTCTTTGCGCGTAAAATTATGATAGCTATAGGTCACCTTCGAGGCGCTCAGACGCTGAGGACGAAAAGAAGGATATGCGTAAATTTGAATTTCGCCTTTTGAGGCCACGGACTCAGTCATAAAAGAAAATTTTAATTGAAAGGGAAAAACAAGTTTCTCTAAAAAATTAAGAAAGGACGAATTTTTTTTGGCAATGCTTTCGATGAACTCGCGCTTGCTAGGCTCTGGTTTGGGTTGGCCATTCACATATTCCAGTAAATCGTGCTGCCAGGTGAACTCAATTTTTGAATCGGAATCTGTTCGATTCTTTACCGTGGTTGCAGTGGATGACACGACAGTTGGGCGATTTTGTTCAACGATTTGTCTTCGTTCAACGGCGGCATAGTCATCTTTCTGAATGTTATAAATACTCGGAGCCGGCATTGTCACATACTGAGCTTTAAGATCCGTGACCGTAATTTCAGGACCAAAATCGTCTTTGGTTTTAGCTTTTTCGGATGGAGGCTTAAGACAGCTGGTCAGCAGAAAAAGGCTGGTCAGTAAAGTCAAAAGCCGAATCCAAATCTGACCTGAAAGCTGAGAACGAATCATACGGAATCCCATCCCCACACCCACAAGGGGAGCGGCAACAAACGACTGAGGCCCTTTTCTAAATTCTCGGGAAGAAGAGATTCCTCATGCCAAGGTCCAAAAAGAATTTTTACTAAATCGCGCGAGTTAGAAACTTGAAAGTTATCAGCACCTAGTTTCAAATTTGTGGCTTCGCCCTCTTGCTGAATGGAGAAATCACGCAAGCCGACGGCCACTGCGGCCTTTTCGATTTTTGGAAATAACAAATCGGGCCTGCAGATTTTCAGCATCCCCAGATAGCCTTCATGAATATTTCCGGCATTCTTATAAAGCTGAGAAATCAAATTGACCGATACCGAAGGCACCATGACCGTGAAGGGTTTCAAGCGGTCTCGAAACATAAAACCAAACAGGCTAATTAGGGCCGGAACAGTTCCGCCCCATTCATGCACATGATCTTGTAGATCGGCACCTTTACCTTCAATCGCGTAAGCTACTATTCCACCCGCTTGGTCCCAGGCCGTGTAAACGCGAGATTGAGGTATTTTTAGATACAGCCGAATATCTTCGACCGTGCGGTGGGAATTCACTGTGTGCTGAGAGTACAACTTCAGAAGAGCTTGGGGATCCACCTGAGAAGTTTTTAGAAAGCTATAACCCATTCCGGCGGGAGCCAAATCCTGATTGATGAGAAAGCTTACTTCCGAGGCAGCAAGTTCAAAATCAAGATTGCGATAGTAATCGTACAGGTTTGTCCAAAGGATCGCGATGTCGCAGGACTGCTTGGAAGCTTCATCCATCACGGACACCAAAGTCTTTTTCGCAAGTCCTTTTCCCCGATGGGAAGGGTGAGTGACTACGGAGCCGATGGCGCCAACCTTGAAATTGATCGTCGGAGTTTTCAAGAGGAGCGGCTTTAAGATCGAATGGGCGATGACCTTCTGATCTTCAATGACCACCCGCGAGTTCGAACGCTGCTGCACATTCAGGGTTGTGGGATATTCCTCTTGAATAGTCCACTTTTGTGCAGGCCGCAGGGACTCATTTAAAAATTGCAGTAAAAGAGGGTATTCCTTCTCTTCTGGCGCGCGGGGTCCTTCCATGACGTCCTCCTTGGCATACTTTCACAATTGTATCCTGCCTTTGACTTGGACCCAAAATTCAATATACTCAGGCCCGACCTGAGGAGAGCTACCTACGGCCTTAGGAACTGGTAATTGAGCTAATATATGACTTGAAAATTGGAGGCCCTATGGCAGACCTTTCGCAAAAATGGAAACAGAACGCGCCAGGTAAGGTTTTCGTAGACCAGTCTTGCATCGCTTGTGATGCCTGCGTTCTTTCGGCTCCAAATAATTTTAAAATGGATGAAGAAGAAGGCCATGCATTTGTCGCGAAACAGCCCGCTAGTCCCGAAGAAGAAGAAGCCTGCAAAGAAGCCCTCGAAGGCTGTCCAGTCGAGGCGATCGGCGATTTCGGCGAAAAGTAAGCCGAAAGTCCGGCTGAAAGCCCAACAACCAGTCCAGCTGGAAGCTCAACAAAAGCTGAAAGCTCCTCAAACAGTCCAGCTGCTCAAACAGCGCTATCCAGATGCTCACTGCGAATTAATCCATTCGAATGCTTTCGAGCTTCTGGTCGCGACGATTTTGTCCGCACAGTGCACAGATGCGCGAGTGAACATGGTCACGCCGGCTTTGTTCAAAAAGTTTCCGAATCCTGAAAAGATGTCTCAGGCCTCTCAAGCTGAGATGGAAGAGGCCCTTAAATCCATCAATTTTTTTCGTAATAAAGCTAAGAGCCTGATTTCCATGAGCAGTAAGCTTCATCGAGATCACTCAGGTGAAGTTCCCCGCGAACTGGAACAGTTGACCGCGCTTGCCGGCGTCGGGCGAAAGACCGCCAATGTTGTTCTTGGCAATGCCTTTAACATTCCCAGCGGTGTGGTGGTGGACACTCATGTGGCCCGCTTGTCCCAGCGATTCGGTTGGACAAAGCACAAGCAGCCAGAACGCATTGAAGTAGAGCTGCAAAAGTTGATCGATAAAGAAGATTGGATCCTGATTTCACATCTTCTTATTTTTCATGGTCGAAAAGTTTGCAGCGCCCGCAAGCCGCTCTGTGCTTCTTGCTTCCTGGTTGACCAGTGTCCGAAGAAGGGTGTTCAATAGGCCATGCTTTTTTCATTCTTCGAGAGCGTCAAATATGTGGGTCATCTTTTGCCGATGGCCCTCCTGCGAATTTTTCTTGGTTATTACTATCTTCAGCAAGCGCTTCAAAAATTTCACTCTGATTTTTTAACAAGACCTCGCTTGGCAGCATCGCTGGCGGAGACTCTGCCGATCGCGCAAATTCCAGTTTGGTATCGGAATCTGATCGAGGACGTTTTTATACCCCACTGGCAAAGTGTGGCTTTCGCAGTGACTGCAATTGAATTTGCGATCGCGTTTTCATACTTAGTGGGTTACGTGGTTAGACCAATTGGTTTGCTGGCTGCACTTGTGACCCTTCACTTTTTGTTGATGGCAGCTCCCCCGCAGGCCGATTTTTTTAGATTGATTCTTGCCTGTCATCTGACGATGGCTTGGATGGGGGCGGGACGCTGCCTCGGCCTTGATTACTACTTTTACAAGCGCGTGCGGGGACTCTGGTGGTAAAAGCATGAGACATTTTCTTATTTTTCTTGCTGTGGTTTTCGTAGGACTTTCGTCGGCTCGGATTTTCAAAAGCCAAAAAGAAGCTGACAAAGCCAGCCTGCCAGTACTGCGAGTTTTTGGAACTAGCTCCTTTGTGTCGCAGTGGGGGCCGGGCCCTTGGTTGAAAGAGAATTTTGAAAAAACCTGTGGCTGCAAGGTCGAGTTTTTCGACGGAGCCGATACAATTTTGCTGCTGCAAAGAGTGAAATCAGAAAGCCGCACGGGCGCTGATGTGGTCCTCGGGCTTGATCAGTATGATTTGGAAATGGCGACTAAAAATTTGGAATGGAAGGCCATAGAATTGGGGCAGACGGCTTTAGTTGAAGAAATGAAGCCTTGGTTGGGGCTTACGCCACTGATACCCTATGACTTTGGACTTCTTTCTTTCGTGTTTCGCAAATCAACTCTCAAGCAGTTGCCCAAAAATTTAGATGATCTTTTGATCCCAGAATTTAAAGGGCAGATTTCCATGCAGGATCCTCGCACCAGCTCGCCCGGTATGCAGTTCTTGCTCTGGCTGATTCAGGTTAAAGGCGAAGAAGCTGCTTTTGAATACCTTAAAAATTTTAATCCACAAGTGAAAGCATACTCGACCAGTTGGTCCATGGCTTATGGCTTCTTTCGAAAGAAGCAGGCGATCTCAAGCTGGAGCTATGTCACTTCGCCAGTCTATCATGTGGTCGAGGAAAAAGATTCTGATGTGGTTGCCGTCGAAATGGCGGAAGGTCATCCGCTGCAAATCGAATTCGTCGGAATTCCCACAATTTGTAAGCAATGTGATTTAGCACAAAAATTTGTCCAGATGCTTTTTACTAAAGAAGGCCAAAAAGTGATTATGGAAAAGAACTATATGTTTCCTGTGGTGAGCGGAGTCAAAGAGGGCACCGCTTTTGCCAGCATTCCTTTTTACAAATCCATTGTTAGTACCAACCTTCCTTCCACGGCCGATCGGGAAAGAATCCTGAAACGCTGGTCAGCCCTACGAAGGTAATTGTTTTGAAGCGGGCGCTGGATCCCTTCCTACTTCTTCTTTTAACATTCCCTTATGTTGTTTTGCTTCTTCATCTTTCTCTAAGCCCCTGGACCGCGGTCGATTATCCAGAACTTTGGTGGGCTCTAAAAAATTCACTGCAGCAGAGCTTTCTCAGTGCTGCCCTAGCTTTGCTGCTGGGCTGCAGTTTTAGTTTGGGCCTTTTTGCTCTGATCCTAAAGTTTGGTTTGAATCAAAGGTATCTCGGTTTGCTGGAGGGTTTGCTGTTGCTGCCGAGCCTCTTGCCCCCCATCTTTGTAATCCTCATTTGTTTTCATTTTATAGATCCTTTTCCATTCGGAATTCTTGGAATCGCACTGGCGCATGCAGTGACTTATGCGGGACTTGTGGCTGTCCACCTGAAAAGCTTTTTGGATGCAAATATTTTAAAGTTTGCTTTCATAGCCGAGCTTCTTGGGGCCAGTCGCTGGCGATTTTGGCGAACGAGTTTGCCGCTGCTGATCCCGGAGCTATGCTCCCTTTTTGTTATAGTTTTACTTGCCTCTTTTTCAAGTTTTTCCATTCCCTTGGTGATGGGGGGCGGGCGGGGCACAACCCTGGAAATTTTAATTTATGAAAAGTTCAAGATTGAAGGCAATATCGAAGCGGCGCTTTTACTTTCTATTTTGCAGATGCTGGCGGTTTTTGCTTTGGTATTCGGAGGACGTCTGTTTTCGTCACGATTTGTCGAAAGATTTCGGCAGGGTCGATCGGAATTACTCTCACGCCCCCCGCGCCTAGTGACTTCTTGGTTCGGAGCCTTCGGCTTAGCTCTATTTCTTGGAATTTTTTGGCTGCATTTCCTGTGGGGAATCGTCCAAGGCTGGAAAGAGCTTTGGGACCTTAACGAGATTTGGACCGTGGCTTTAGCAACCCTTTACCCCAGTCTGGTTTTGGCTTTGGGAGCTGGATTCCTCTTAGTTATTTTTTTCTTCCTCCTGCTTTCAAAAGGCGTCAGTTCTTGGTTGCGGGGAATGGTGCAGGCCTGGGCCAGCCCGCCCACTGCGCTTGTGGGTTTGGCCCTGATATTGGTGAATGCACGCTTTCAGTGGAATCTTTGGGGACTTTACATTTTGGGCTTTGTATTGATGTGTCTGAGTCCGCTGTACCGCTGGGGCTTTCAAGAGGATTGGCAGCGGATGCAGCGCCTTCGCTGGATCGGTGATTCACATGGTGCTTCTTGGTGGGTTGATTTGCGCTGGATCGTACTGCCTTATTTCTGGCAAAAAGTTTGGCGCATTTCAGGGGTCGGAGCCGTTTGGATGCTTGGAGACTTTGCCCTTGGAAAAATTATTCTAGGCAGCGAAACCACCTTACCTTTGTTGATTGAAGGCTTAGTCAATAGCTATCGTTTGGACGCAGGAATTGCTTTATCTGGAATGCTGATGCTTTTGTCGCTATTAGTGTGGATGATTTTTCGAGGAGTCAGTCTTGTCGTTCGTTAAGGGTCTTGCAAAAACTTATTCTGATTTTCGATTGGACGTTCCCGCTTGGGAAATCAGTGATCGAGGAATTTCTGTGTTGATGGGGCCTTCGGGCTCTGGGAAAACCACGGCATTTCATTGCCTCATTGGTCTTGAAAGCTGTCCGGGTCTGACCTGGGAATTTGCAGGCCAGGATGTGATGAAACTTCCTTTGGCGGATCGTCGTATCGGTGTGGTCTTTCAGTCCTATGATTTATTTCCACATCTCACTGCCGAAGAAAATATTTTTTTTCCAGTCCGGGCACGAGGGAGTGCTTTGGGTTGGGATTCAAAAGAAGCCGCGGATTATTTTCAAAGATTTGTGAAGCATTTATCCTTGCAAAGAATTCTTCCGACTCGTGCCTCGAACCTTTCAGGAGGCGAACAGCAGAGAGTGGCTCTAGCTCGTGCATTGATGAGTCATCCTCGAATTTTACTTTTAGATGAACCTTTCTCTGCACTGGATCCCCAGAATCGCAGCGAGGCTCGGAAACTTTTGCGTGATATTTGTGAGGAACTTCAGATCCCAGCCTTAGTGATCAGTCATGACGAAGAGGATCTGAAGTTTTTTGATGGCGGAAGGTTTCGCTTTGAATCCGGTCGCTTACTTTAATTCGATTAAAATTCAAAAAAATCAATGTTTAGGCAGCGCGCTGTTTCGGAGTTCGAGGGTCCTACGATTTTTTGGATCTCTTCAAACCAGCTGGGGATGCGGTTCTTGATTTTTTCTGCATCTGACGCAGATAAGGACATTGGAATTGTTAAAAAAAGATTATCCTCCTGCCGCAGCGGCATTTTTGAAATGGCTTGAAGTCTCCAGTTCTGATGGTGCTGTAGCACCAAATGTGAATCTGTAGAAAGATATGTTTTTTGCGAGCCCACCTTCAATTGGCCATTTTCCGTTTTGCATAGGCCAGCCTCGATTAAAAATGAAACAATACGGTCCACATGCGATCGGGGAAGGTTCAATCTCTGCGCAATGGCAGCGCTATTTTGTAATTTAGGAATTGCCGTCAAGTTACGAACCGCCGAGTAAATCCAGCTTGAATAGAACTCACTTTTTTGTTCGTCCGAAATCGCCGCGTCGGGCTTGACTCGAGCTGAAATCGTCTTTGCTTTGGTCCTGGCCTCTTCAATTTTTTTCTGAATTTTGCTTTTCAAACGATGAGTGCCTGCTTGTTCCAGCCGAACAAGGAGCTGCAAAAATTCACTTTCTGTTTCACTGAGCAGCATTTCCTCTGAAAGTGCATCGGCAAGTTCGGCGGTCAAAAGCCGTTTACCAGACAGAATCTGGCTGAGGAGACTTGGATGAACCGAATACTTTTCGGCCCAAGCTCGGAGCAGACCTCGACCCTTCTTAGGCTGGGAATTGAGCCAAGCTCGAAGAAAGTCTTGATAGGCAGCGAATTCAAAAATTTCCACTTTTTGCCTCCCCGCTAGGCCGGACAAACCTCATGAAGTTCTAGTAAGATAGGTCTATTATAGTTACAAAATGTCACCAATACGAAGATAAATTTACCAATTAAGTCTTTAGAATTGCAGCAACTGCCTGTACATACTGTGCCTGTTGAGAGTTCTAATGCGAGGTGTTACGCTCCGTGTTTTCAATGATTTAGGGCAGTATTACCGAAGAATTCGAGGCCGAATTTATGAAAGTGGTTAGGTGAATTTATGAAATGGAAATTCGAAACAAAGAGAATGTCGAGCCTAAGGCTTCTTCCCCAGTTTTTGGCACTGGTCATTGCGGGTCTCCAGCCTGCATTTTCTGATGCTGGTACTCTGGATATCGGTGGTGGAGGCTCAGGAGACGTTTGCAGAGACAGCAATCATCGGGTGATTTCTGCAGAACTTTTGGATCTCTCTGAGGCTCCTGATGTTCACGGCTTTGAAATTACAGAATCGACAATTAAATACGAAGAGCAAGCCCGACGAATATTATCGCGTCTTGATTTTATCTACGCCGGGACAGCTGTACCTAAAATGCATCTTCAGGCGGTTCTGCAAACGATGTTTGAAGTTTCCGTGAGCTTAAATCCGAATCGAGTCATTGAGCGACCTTTAGACCTGGGCCGCGAAAAAGTGGTTTTGAGCAAGCCAGGTTGTAAAATTGAAGGGATTGGCTATCGCCAGCACAATGGCACGAAAGTAGAGCTAAAAATTGCACCACAAGTTTTTGCTGCTCTTAGTGAAACACATCGAGCCGCCTTTTATGTTCATGAGGCGATCTATTCTTTTTATCAGGTGAATCTGAAGCGCAGAATTAGTCTAGATCGGGGCACCTATGATGTTCGTAAGCTTGTGGCTGTTTTGTTTTCGAAGAATTCAAGCCTCAGCGATCTTGTCGAAGCTTCAAGATTTTTAGTTCTAGCTGAGCAAGCTGTGATTCTTGTGGCCGAATCCTCGGCAAAATCTTCAGCTGAGGTGATCCGTTTGATGAACTACGATTTTCAAGAAGACGAGCTAGCTCCATTTACGCCGATGGAGGCTCAGAAGTTCTATTGCAAGGGTAATTTGGCAGATGCTTTAGAAGTTCGGCAGAACAGTGAGCTGGTTCAGCCAAAAAAATTAGGAATTTCGAATAGTTTAAGAATTAAGAATTTAAAAAACTGCACAGAACTTTACCTTGGGGGAATCGATGGTCAGCTCAAAATCAATTCCAGAAGTGTTCTAGACATTTCTGGTTTGGCAAGAGCAAAGCTACGCTTCCTCGAGGAAGTGATGCCAGAATCCCAGCTAAAGCTTACGGCGAGATATCCGCTGTAAGCACTGGCTGGGATGAAAATAACATTAACCTCATTTTTTGAAAGGAATTTTTATGCTCTCTTCAGTTGTTCGACTCTCCAGTTTGTTCTTATTGTCCTCAGCTTTTACGCTGGCTTTTTCTACCGCTATAGCGGCTCCCGCAGCCAGCGAATCTTTACCACAATCGCCTGTGGTTGCCTCGAGGATATCGGAAATTAAAAAAGCGGATTTGGCTCTGATAAAAATGGGCGAAGCTCCCGCTGATGTGGAGAAATTCTATCCCGCTATGCTTTGGAAAAAGTCTTCTGAGAAAAATTTCTGGACTGCACAACTTCTCACCTCAATTCGCCAAGATTTTGAAAAATTAGAGAAAGCTTACGACATCGCTGACTATTGTCCTGGTTATCGTGAGGCCAGCAAGTTTCATCAAGAAGTCTGCTGGATGAGGCTCATGAGCGGCATCATGCGGTATGAGTCAGGCTTTAGCGCAAAGACTGAATTTCTTGAAACCGATGTTGGCTCCCTTTCCATTGGACTCTTTTCACTTTCCGCCGGGGAATGTGAATTGACTGCAAGAGAATTGACGGAGGGAGCGAAGAACATCGCTTGTGGAGTCAAAATCTTCGCAGAGCTTACAGCTGTCGCTCAAGGAATTGATGTCCAAGAGAAAGGTCAGCGCGAAGGGGCTGCAGCTTATTGGTCAGTGCTGCGAGAAGCCTACGAAATTCACGGATATATTCTGGGAAAAAGAAAAGAAATTCAGGCTCTAACTGCGAAATACTTGCGTTTCTAAATTGGCGAAAGATTTCTGAGGCTATTGAAAACCGAGGACCTCAGTTGCGCACGCGGTGAAGTGATTTATTCATCAACCGCGTGGCTGCTGTTTCAAGTGATAGGTAGGCCTGATGTCCCACACTGATTTCTTCTTGCGCTGCTGAGGCGGGATTGTGCCAAGCATGTCGGCCCTTAGTTAAATGTTTCCGATAGAAAAGCTGCACTTTCTGAGAATTTGAATCGATAGCGAGTGCGATCTGCTGGTGAGTTCCAAAACTTCGATCGCTCATGGCTATTTGAGGCATTAAATAATAACCGCGGTCTTTATCAACAGCATCGAAGGGGCGGCGGGGACCTTTAAAAAATAGAGCTTCAAGCATTGCTTTTTCGATCTGCAAAGTCGCTGAATCCAGAGCTGGATCCTTCCGAAGGGCTGCGATCTCGATTCCGTATTTCAATTGCAGGATTGCGAGAATTTCATTGTTGGGGCCGAACATTTCAGCGGGGTAAGATTGCTCATTATCAAGCGCGCGCCTTTTTGCTTTCACTAACAGATTCAAAGCTTCAGAGCAGCCCTTAGGAGCTAGCTGTTTTTCACAGAAATCATTTTTTGCAGAAACCAAATTGCTGCCTCGAAATTCTTTTATTTCAAGCTGCGAGCTCAGCTCAGAAATTTTGAAGCCCTGCCAAGAGAAGTTTTGAAGAAGAGACTGAATGTCCTCGGCAGCCAGTGCGCGAGTTTTTTCGAAGACATCAGAGGCTTCTGAAGCCGTCGAGAGATATTTTTCGGTCAAGGCGGGGCTATGGACTGCGGCGGAAGAAAAGTTTCCTGCGAGTGAAATCAGCTGTATCAGTGTGAGGCAAAGTTTGATTTTGAGACCCATGCGACACCCCCAGTGTTTTTGGTTATTGCAGCTTAGGGGCCAGTGAAGCTCGTTTCAGTTCCATTTTATGAGGAAGTCAGCTTCGTTCGGTCGTCCAGACTGTCAGAATTCTGTCAGCTGAATGGAATTCGGCATGAAAACTGAATTGTGATTCATCTAGAGATTTGCAGAGAGGGCCAAATTGCCAATGGGTGCACTTGGAAGCCACTAAGTTGTGAATGGGCTGCCGTTATTTGCAATTCGGCGACTCACAGCGCAGCCCCTGTCAAACTGTTCGACATAAGCATTTGAGCAGAGCACGAGGAAGAGGTGTCCATGAAATCTACTACATCTGAATCTGAAAAAAGCTTCGGAATTTATCCTCTAAAAATCCTAGCTGCGTTTGCCTTCAGTTTTTGTGCTTCGATGAGCTTGGCGGAGCCGCAGACACTGAACGACGCCAAACTAATCACACTGAATCGCTGCTTGCAGCAGGGAATCCAGCAAGTTCAGCGGCTAGATCTTAGAAAGCTCAGGGCGAAGATACTGGAAATTCCCTTTGTAGCGGTGCAAAGCTTAGAAGATTCTTCGGACCCGGCGAGACGCCATGCTTACTATCAATCTGGAGTGGTGTTCTATAGCGATAAAATCTTGGCTCAATCGAAGGGTGCCTTGGAGCTGTTGGCCCTTCATGAAGGGCTAGGGTCGCTTGGCTATTTGGACAATGATTATCAAATCTCGATTTTGCTGCATTCTCTTTGCAATATGAAATCGAAGGATGAACAGCGCGAGCTGATGAATTCTAGTCTCCTACGATGGCATCTTGGAGCCACGCAACTCGCCGGTGGCACGAAGGTGGGCGGCGGTGGAGACTGGGAAGCTGCAGTTTTAAAATTGGAAATTATGAAAACAATTCCTGCTGGCAAAGCCTCTGTGAGTCACAGTATTTTAATTTCTGAACTGAGTGTGGAGCCAACTTCCTCGATTTCTTCGAATGTCGAAATCGTCGCGAGTCTTGCAAAGCCACACAAGGGCCTGACTCAGTGGTTAGTCAAAGCCGGGCGGCCAATTGTTCTGTTTCCGCGACTAGCAATTCGATTTTCCAAGACTGGCGTCTCTGAAGCGATGAAAGTTGAATTGGCTGATTTCTTTAAAAAATATTTTCAGTTGATTGAGATATTAGAGCTGAACGGTTATTCCAACCTACCACCGGATTGGGATGAGCTTGTGCAACTGGCGAAGTGCGAGAAAATGTATTTTTTCACTTCCTTGAGCCTTAAGAAATCAAACCTATGGACCAAGATTTTGGAAGCCGAAATCAAAAAAAATTTCGCCGGGCAATGTTGGGAAATGCTCAGGCATCAAGAAAGAGTCAAACCAAATGAGCGATCAAAAAGTTTGATGGATTGAATCGAGTCTAAGGTGAAAATGTACATCTATAACCAAGCAACGCATGAGAATAGTATTCTGAAATTACATCTTCTGAAGCGGCAAAAATCCCAGCCCCAGATGTGGCTGAATAAGAGCCCCCTCGATTGTAAGCGCCAGTACTTGATGCGCTATAAAATTTTCCGATCCCCTTTGATGAGTCTGCCGTTGCATCGGCAGAGCCAAAAATAGTTCTGTTCCAAGCGCTCAGGGATGTAAATTGCAGAGGTGAACCAGCTGCACCAATTTCTGGCAAGACACCGATGTCTTGAGGGTTGTCTTTGACCCACTCCCAGATATTGCCTGCAAAGTCCCAGATGATGGATCCGTTTGAAAGGAAATGAGTTCTTCTTTGTAAATGCCAAGAGACGAAACTGCAAGTTTGTCCTGTGGTGATGCAGGGGTTATCGATGGCATTCACTGCCAGAGCATTTGAGGGAGCGTTATCTGAATGACCTGTATTCAGGGAGCCACTTCCGACTGTACCGGTGGACCAATTCGTTCCAAGACTTTCGATATTCCGCGCGATCGATTGCCACTGTTTATTGCTGATAAGATCATATCCGGGACCCAAGTTACGACACTTCAAAGCTGCCGTCGGTCGATCTAAATTTGTATGAGGAGCACCTGTCGGTGAGGATACGGCTGTGCCGCCTGAGTCTTTCATCTCAAACTGAGCCACGCAAAATGCCGAAGATGTATAGGGCTCAAGCTTTGGAACCAGTACAAAGTTTGTGGGGCATTTCGGCGGAGCCATTTTATAGTATTTAATTCTCACTTTACCTGAACCGGCAGGCCCGCCGACTCCGACATAGCCGCCGGATCCTCCAGCTCCGCCACCCGGTTGACCGCCAAACCCTCCATAGCCATTTTGCGATCCACCACCGCCTCCACCACCGCCGTGGGTATGGCTGATTCCAGGGCGTCCGTCGTCGTTGCCAGTACCGACTCCGCCGGAACCGCCGGCCCCCGAGCTTGCAGAGCCTCCGCCGTCCGAACCTATGGTGGTAAAAACTGTAAAACTCGCGGGAGTTGCACCCGCGCCAGAAGGAGATCCGGCACCGCCGCCTCCGCCGCCGCCTCCGCCGCCGCCGCCGTAAGTATTAGCCGCGCTTCCGCCATTGCCACCAGAATGTTTCAAACTATCGCCGACTCCGCTGGATTCATTTCCGCCGGCACCGCCAGCGCAGCAGGTTTGTGGAGCTCCGGCTCCACCTTTTGCTAATACTAAGGTCGTCGTGCTCCGCTTGACCCAAGAGTCACTTCCATTCGATCCGACTCTTGAAATGGTCTTTCCGCCTTCACCAGCTGCATAGTCAAGAGTTTCTCCAGGCGTCACTGGAACATTGGCACTTTTGGAGTAGGCACCTCCGCCTCCGCCGCCATAGCCTCCATTGCCTGTGGTGGGATGAAGACTGGCGCCGCCTCCGCCTCCCCAGACTTCAATGGACTCCAATATTGTCACACCGGCGGGTACTGTCCAACTTCCTGTGGTTGGGTTCGCATGAAATTCTTCAGTGATGAGTTCGCGATATTGCCAAGTGGGCAAAGCTGCAAATTGTGGAAATGCATTCTGAATGAAAAAGAAAAATATAATTCCAATAGTTTGAAAAAACCCTAGCGGCAGCCAGATTATTTTACGGTCGAATCCCATGATCACTCATCGGCAGAACTCGCCAAAAAATGAAGACCTCATTGGCGAATAATTCGTTATTCGAAATTGTTCGTCTAAGCTATTTTTTTCTAATCTTGAGACGCTCCAAATTCAGATTGCTTCAAAATGCGAGGCTTTATTCTTGGGTGGCCTAGACCGAATTAGGTGATAAGATAAAATCAGAGTAAAGGAATCCAGCTGAATCAATTATCGTCCTACTTTTTAAGTCTATCTGCATTGATAAGCATTTTGGTTGCTATGCCCGTCGTTGGCCAAATGGCTGCGCTACCCATGTGGAATCAATGTAAAGAAGCAAATTCAAGCTCATCTGCAGTCAACTTCGGGATCAATGGCGACCAAAATATTGGTTCTTCTGCGCAGGTTTGGACTCCTCCTGCTGGGTGTACTCAGTTCAGATTCAAGATTTGGTCAGGTGGTGGCGGTGGTGGCGGCGGTGGATTGTATGATACAATTCCAAACCCCCTTCCGGCGGACCATGCTCGTGGAGGCGAAGGCGGAGCCGGAGCTTATGCCGAAGTTGTGGTGGCAGTTCCTCCCCATGCCGGGGGCGGAGCTCCGAAATCATTTCAAATTGTAGTCGGAGTTGGCGGTGGCGGAGGCGGCGGCGTTGCATCGGGATCACTTGGCTCCGGCGATGGTGGCGCCGGCGGAAGTCCTTCATATATCCGCTACAATAATGCCACTAACGGAATTGCTTCGGCTTTTGTTGTTGTCGGTGCAGGCGGTGGTGGTGGTGGTGGAGACGATTACGGCACATTAGGTGGCAAAGGCGGAGACGGCGGGGGAGGTACCTCGTTGGTCGGCACAGTAGAAAATGGTGGTAATGGATCTCGCGGAGAAGGCAATCAGACGGATTCTTTCGGTCAAGGCGCGACGTCGATTGCGGGACTTGTGGGATCTGTTGGGCCCCCTCCCACTCCAGATCCGACTCCGGTCAACGCAACAGATGGGGCTACCGATGGAGACAATGGCGGCCTTGGTGGCAGTCAGGCTGGATCTTATGATCCGTCCAGGGAAGGCTATTCCGAAGGTAACAATACGTCTTTGAGTGGCGGTTTTGGAGGAAGAGCAACTTCGATTCGACCAGGAGGAGGCGGAGGCGGTGGAGGCTATCGACGCGGTGGCGGTGGTCTTTCCGGCGTAGCCTCTGCGGCGGGCTCGGGTGGCGGAGGTGGTTCTTCTATTGCCCAAGCCACTTCGGTTCAAATTCTTTCTTTTTACTCTTGCCGATCTCTCAGCCGTGAATCCTGCCGACCCAACTTAAGCTTTGGGCAAGGCGGCTTGGGCGGTGCTGGTTCATCCTCAGGAACGATGTACCCTGGAGGCTCCGGCGGGCACGGCAGAGTCGAAGTGTTTATTGAACGCTGATTCGGGATCCTGCGACCCGAACTAAAATTATTGCTTCTCCGATAAGTTCCAATAAAGCACGCCAACTCCGTTGTCCCAACCCCCCTGTTTCAGGGTAGTTGTCGTGTAACTTAAATAAGCACAGGGGGTTGAGATCAGGATAATGCATGGGAACAATTCCACGATATAATCAGGAATTCAGGGAAGCTGTCGTAAAGAAGCTTC
>Ga0247843_1005875_pt1 | contig 16580 bp, 14 predicted proteins | sample LaCruzMarch2017__FD_192420 | JGI IMG/M metagenome (GOLD analysis project Ga0247843, IMG submission 192420) | Freshwater microbial communities from meromictic Lake La Cruz, Castile-La Mancha, Spain - LaCruzMarch2017_8m | ecosystem: Environmental > Aquatic > Freshwater > Lake | place: Spain... | reverse complement strand
ACCTTTGCTGATAGGTTAATTCAAAAATGTGGCGGTCTTACCGAACGTGAGATGACAACTCAAGTTCTAGACTCAATGGATTTAGAGAAAGAAAGGGGCATTACTATAAAAGCTCAAACAGTTAGATTGAATTATAAATCAAAAAAAGACGGTAAAAATTACATATTAAATATTATTGATACACCAGGCCATGTTGATTTCAGTTATGAAGTAAATAGGTCGCTTGCCTCATGTGAAGGATCATTACTTATCGTAGATAGCACTCAAGGAGTGGAAGCTCAAACTTTAGCAAATGTTTATCAGGCCATGGATAATCATCATGAAATTATAACAGTTTTAAATAAAATAGATTTAGCAGCATCAGATGTTGATAGAGTAAAAAAACAAATTGAGGATGTTATAGGAATTGACACGTCAGATGCTTTAACAGCCTCCGGAAAAACAGGAGAAGGGGTAGACGAAATATTAGAAGCAATCGTTGAAAAGCTTCCTGCTCCAAAAGGAAATAAAGATTTGCCTTTAAAAGCATTATTGGTTGATAGTTGGTACGACAGTTATTTGGGCGTGGTCATATTAGTTAGAATATTAGATGGAGTAATTAAAAAGGGAATGGAGATCTTATTGATGTCGACAAATACAAGACACCCAGTTGAAAGAGTCGGTGTGTTTACTCCAAAAGCAGAAAATAAAGAATATTTAGGATCTGGTGAAATTGGTTTTATTGTAACAGGTATCAAGGATCTTTCTGATACAAAAATTGGAGATACGATAACTGATTATTCAAACCCTATAAAAGAGCCGTTACCAGGATTTAAGCCCAGTAAGCCAGTGGTATTTTGCGGATTATTCCCAGTTGATAGTACAGAATATAATTTATTAAGAGACAGTCTTGCAAAATTAAAACTAAACGACTCTAGCTTTGTTTATGAGCCTGAAAATTCTGCAGCCTTAGGACTAGGTTTTAGATGTGGTTTTTTAGGACTTCTTCATCTTGAAATTATTGTTCAAAGATTAGACCGAGAATACAATTTAAATTTAATTACCACAACGCCAGGCGTTGTTTATAAAATTAGCAAACATGATGGTACAGTTATGGATCTTCAAAATCCTGCTAATATGCCAGAACCAAATTTTATTAAATCTATTAACGAGCCATGGATTAACGCAACAATAATTCTTCCAGAGGAATATCTAGGTTCAATTATGAAATTATGTGAGGAAAAAAGAGGAAAACAAAAAAGCTTAAGTTATTCAGGAAATCGAGCAGTTTTATCTTATGAATTACCATTAAATGAAGTTGTTTTTGATTTTTATGACAAGATAAAATCTATTTCTAGTGGTTATGCCAGTTTTGATTATGAACTGAGTGATTATAGAGAAGGCGATTTAATTAAATTATCCATATTAGTAAATGAAGAGATGGTTGATGCATTATCTATGGTTATTCATAAAGATTTTGCTGTAAGACAAGGAAGATTAATGTGCGAAAGATTAAAAGACTTAATTCCAAGACACCAATTTCAAATACCAATTCAAGCAGCTATTGGTGGAAAAGTTATTGCAAGAGAAACAATATCTGGCTATAGAAAAGATGTTATCAGTAGAATTCACGGTGGAGGGGCGAGAGATAGAAAGAAAAAACTTTTAGAAAAGCAAAAAAAAGGAAAAGCAAGAATGAGACAGTTCGGAAGTGTTGATATTCCCCAAGAAGCTTTCATTGAAGTATTAAAAATAAATAAAAATGAATAGACTGCTGATAAAATTAGAGTTTTTTTTTTATTTTTTCAAATCTAAAGCTTTAAAAAAAAAAATTTTTAATATTGAAAAAAAAAATAGTTTAAATTTTAAAAAAATAATTTCTAAATATAGATTCGAAAATTTTTGGTTTCTAAATAATATAGAAATAATAAATTATTTTTTACCTAAATCTAAAGATATCAAATTTGATTATATGGAGATTGGTTCTCATGAAGGTATGTCTTTATTAAATATTTTAGAACAATATAAAAATGTCAGTGCCACAGCAATAGATTTATGGAGTGACAACAAAATTCAAAAAGTATTTGATGAAAATTTGAAAGATTTTAAAAATTTAGAAAAAATAAATTTGGATTCAATTATTGCTTTACGGAAACTCAAAGATAACAATCGAGAATTTGATTATATATATGTTGATGGCCTTCATGAAGGCGCTCACGTTTTGATTGATGCAATTCAATCATTTAGACTTTTAAAAATAAACGGGATCATTATTTTTGATGATTTTCTGCAATATGATAAAAATTTATTATATCAATCCTACCAAGGTATTTATGCTTTTTTAAAATTATTTAAAAAAGAAATAAAAATTTTATATTTTCAAAATATACTAATCATTAAAAAAATTAGCAAAAATGAATAGGAGAGATGGCCGAGTGGTTTAAGGCGCCCGCTTGGAAAGCGTGTATACTGTTAAAGGTATCAAGGGTTCGAATCCCTTTCTCTCCGCCAATGCAATAATAACTTAAATGCAAAAAGTAATTGATTTTATTTTTCAAAAAATTATAGATTTTTTTTTAAAAAATAATTTGAAGCTAATTTATAGAATTTTTTTTTTAATTTTTAAAAAAATAACAAAAGGACCATTTGTTATAAATTTTAAAGAGTATAAATTTTTAGCATATCCGCAAAAAAAAAGTTTAAGTAGGTGGATGCTTAAAAATTTGAAGCCATGGGATTTATTTCAATTAAAATTAATCTACAAAATAATAGGCAGCGATAAAGCATTATTTGTAGATTGTGGGGCAAATTATGGAGCCTACGCAGTTCCAATTTCAAAAAAATTTATTAATTCAGATATACTGTGTTTCGATGCATCAAAAAAAGTGCTTTCACATTTAAAAAAAAATATTAAATTAAATAATATACGCAATGTTAAATTTTATAATCTTGGTATTTCAAATCAAAACAAATTTGATTTTTTTGATGATAGCGTATCAAATTATAAAAATTCTGGGGAATACTCTTTTAAAAAAAGACATTTATCCTATAAAGTAAGAACAGTTTCTTTAGATAAATTTTTGAATAATATTAATTTTAAAACCTACAAAAAAATAGTTTTTAAATTAGATATTGAAGGATATGAATTTAGCGCCTTATTAGGCATGAAGAAAATTTTAAATGAAAAAAATGTTATAGTTTTTTTAGAGTTGTCGGAAATGCTGGTAAAAAATCCTTTATTTTCATATAATGATTTTAGTGAATTTCTTGTTAAAAAAAATTTAATTATGCTTGATTTGAATTTGAATGTTATGAACTTGAAAAAAACTTTTATGAAAATTTATTTATTAAATAAAAAAAAGACTATTGGAGATTATATTTTAGTTAATAAATTTTATTATAATAAAGAAATTAAATTTATAAATAAAAATGAAAATTTTTAACTTAGAAATTAAAAAAATTAATAAATATAAAGATTCTATTGCAGAAATAAATCCTTACGAGTTAAAATTAATTAATAAATGTTTAGGATATTCTATGACTAATCTTCATAGAATGTGGAGTTTGGTTCAATCTTTTCATTACATTAGACAAAAAAAAATTTCAGGTGAGTTTGTAGAATGTGGAGTTTGGAAAGGCGGAAACTTGATTTTATTAAAAACTTTGCTTCAAAAATATAATTTGAATATAAAAGTTTACGGTTTCGATACTTTTGAAGGAATGCCTAAGCCTAGATCAGTTGATGTAAAATATAATGGTAAATCTGGATTAACAACTTATTATGAGCACAAGAAATTAAATTTAGGCTTTGCTTATTCTGAAATTGCAGAAGTAGAAAATAATTTGAGAGAGAATTGTTCATTAACTAACGTTAAATTAATTAAAGGAAGAGTTGAGGATACTCTGTTGGTTTTAAAAAATTTACCTAAAAAAATAAGTATTCTACGTTTGGATACAGATTTCTATTCAAGTACAAAAGTAGAGTTAAATATTTTGTATCCAAGGTTAGTTAAAGGTGGAGTTTTAATTATTGATGATTATGGATTTTGGAAAGGCGCTAGAAAAGCAGTTGATGAATATTTTAAAAACTTTAGGCCATTTTTTCATTATGTTGATCATTCTTGCAGGTTAATGATTAAGAGTTAAAATTCTATTATGGAATTTAATAAATCCATTTTTTATAATATTTAATATTTTCTTTTAAGTAGGTAGGAAATGTTTTGTCAATTTTCACTTTTTTTAAAATAAATCCTCTATCGAATAAATCTTCCAGACATTCAATTTTTTTTTTAATAAGCTTGATACTATTATACTTTTTAATATTTAAATTCTGATATACCATATCATTTATTTTCATTGAAATATTTTTTGGTGTCATTAAATATGTAAAATGCCATCCGCCCTGTTTTATAAGTTGTATACTTTTTTCTTTATCAAATCTCCAAAATGGGTACTTAAGGTTTTTAATCTTTAGTAATTTTAATTTTGTAAACGAAATTAAATTTTTTTTTTGGCATATTCTTGAACCGGGCCAATTGCCATCACCTTCAGTTTTGCTTTGAATATTAAATTTATAATAATAAGAATTTTGCATGAAAACTCCATATTTGAATTTATTATATAAGAACGTCTTTAAAATTTTAGGATTTACTATTTCATCTTCATCCGAATATATAATTAAATCATTATCATCGGCATTGACTAAACCACGATTTATTTGTTCTGCTTGAAATTGTAACAAGGAATGACCATTTAGATTTTTTGGTATATCAGTTAATTTAATATATATTATTTTATCTTTGTATTTCTTCCATTTTTTATAATTAAATAAAAATTTTTTTCTTCTTCTAGAATGAGTGAGGTTAGATTCGCAAATAACAAAATGATCAACTATATTTTTTAAAGTATGAAATCTTAATTCGAATAAAGTATTGCTGTGATAAAAAGTCGTGCAATCAAAAATTTTCACTGTTGGTTTTAGTTTATTTTTAAATTTTTTTTATTATTTAATATTGGTTAATTATAAATTTAAATAAAATATAATCAATTTCTTACTAATGTAAAATATTATATTAGCAATGTAAAATGTTATAAAATAATACTTGAATTTATATTTTTGTAGACAACAATTCTGATGTTGCTATTCAGTAAAAATCTTAAAATATCGAACTATTAAAAAATTAAACTATTTATTCAATTATTTTAATTGTTTATTTAAAATCTAATTTAGAACAATTAAAAGTTATTTAAGAAATTTTTAATACAAATATATGTTTGATTTTTACTATCTATAATATAGATTTAAATTCTTATAATAAATTTTATATGTTAATTATTTTTTTTATGTTAGCTTAAGATAACATAAAATATCTAGATGTTATTTTTTAAAAAAAAAAAAAAGAGGCATTCCAACTATTTTTTAACAGATAGTTTAAAAGATGAGATTAATAAAAATCTTGCGATTGTAGGAAAATGGTCTTATTCTACTAGTCCTTTAAAAATCTACAGATGGAACGATAGTAAAATTTATATTGGTAAATTTTGTTCTATTGGTCCTGAAGTAAAAATTATTATTGGAGGCAGGCATCGAATCGATTGGGTTTCAACAGCCCAAATTAATGCCGGGACGTTTAATTTTAATGACACTTTTTTAAAGGCACAAAAAATTAAAGATTTTAAAAATTCTATAGAAGATTTGCACATTGAAAATGATGTCTGGATTGGAGCTTTTTCTATTATTTATTCAGGAGTAAAATTAGGTAATGGTTCAGTTGTTGCTGCTGGCTCGGTTGTCACTAAAGATGTCGATCCTTACACGGTTGTCGGGGGTAATCCTGCTAAATTTATTAAAAAAAGATTTGCTAGAAAGCAAATAAATTTTTTAAATGCTAGCAAATGGTGGGAATTAGATGATAAAAAAATTGATACATTATCCAAGTATTTATTAAATGAAAATGTAGATTTATTTATTAAAAAATTTAAAACTTTAAAATACGATAAAAAAAATAAAATTTAATTTTTTTTTATACTTCGATATTATTTTTTATTTTGATTATTTAGATATCTATATAAACTTTTAACTAATTATTTTTTTTAAAAATTTTATAATCAAATATTCTTACCTTTGATATTAGCTCTTTTCCATGATTTAATCCCCATATAAGAATTTAATAAACCTGAAAATCGATTAAAATATTTCTTATATTTTTCATTATTTATGCAATAAAAATAGATAGTTTTAAGGAATGCAGAAATAAAACTTTTGTAAGTTTCAAATATTCCTCTAATAAAGGAAAAGTTTTTTTTATAATAATAAAATTTAGACCACATTAGGTGCCAGTCTCTTATATATTTTATATCTTCGTCGTATTCTTTGTCCGACCCAGTATTGTTTTTATGTTCTATGTAAACTTTATTTAATAATAATATTTTTTTCTTATCTTCTAAACATCTATAGAAAAGATCATTTTCTTCATAGTACAAAAAAAAATTTTCATCATACATTCCTAATTTTTTAATAGTTGGTAAATGAAATAACAAGGCGCAACCCTCAACAAAATTCATTTCCTTTATTTCTTTGGAGGAAGCATTGTTTATAAAAGATTCCTTTTTATATTTTTTTCCTTTTAGATTTGGCGATATAATAGCCCAATCTTTATTTTTGATACCTGCTTTATAGAGTTTATAAATAATACTCTGTGAGATTTTAACATCTATATCTAAGTATAAAGCGAATTTTGTTTTAATATTTTTAATTGCAAGATTGATACCGCCACCATTTCCTAAATTTTTTTTTGGAATTATGACTTTTGTGTTTTTGTAACTTTTTTCTATGTTTTCTTTAAATTTTTTTGATAGAGAATTTTCGATGATTACTATTTTAGTATAATTGTGAATTTTATTTAGTAAATATTTTATTCGATTATCAGAAAAAAAACTTACTAGTATTATTGTAAGTTTATGAGACATAAAAAATTATATTAGTTTAGATAGGTAGTCTGAGTAAGAACATTTTCCATAAAATTTAATTCTTTTTTTCAATTGAAATTTACTTATAAATTTTTTTTTGTATGCAATTTCCTCAATGCAACCAATTTTTAAGTTCTGTCTATTTTCTAATATATTTATATAGTTGCTGGCTTTAAGTATATCTTCGCAATTTCCAGTATCTAGCCAGGAACTTCCTCTTCCCAAAGAGTATATTTTTAATTTTTTATTTTTTAGATACTGATTTATTAAATCAACTATTTCTAATTCGTTCCTTTTTGATTTTTTTAATTTTTTTGAATAATTTGATACATTTTTATCAAAAAAATATAATCCGGTTATAGCATTATTAGATTTAGGTTTTTTTGGTTTTTCTACTAAATAAAATTTATTCTTTTTTTTGTACTCCACGACACCATAATCTTGTGGATTCTTTACAGGGTATGTAAAAATTTGAGCTCCAGAGTTAAATTTTTTAATTTCAAGTTTTAATATTTCTGTAAGACTTTGACCGTGAAAAAAATTATCTCCAAGTATAAGTGCAACATTTTGATTTTTTATAAAAGATTCTCCAAGAATAAAAGCGTCAGGCAGGCCTCTTGGACTTGATTGTATTTCATATTTTATTTCTATGCCAAAGTCAGAACCGTCATTAAGAATTTTTTTATACAACTGAACGTCTTCAGGCCTTGTAATTATTAATATTTTTTTAATATTCATTAACATTAGAATAGATAACGAATAAAATATTATTGGTTTATCAAATAGAGGTATTAATTGTTTGGATACAGATTTAGTAACCGGACCAACTCTTGTTCCATTGCCCCCAGCTAATATAATTCCTTTCTTAATCATTTTTTTAATAGCCCTTGCCTGTTTCCCCTATAAATTTTTTTACAATGTTTTAGCCAATTTTTATTTTGTAAATACCACAATATAGTTTTTTTTAGTCCTTCTTTTAAATTATAATTATTTTTCCAGTCAAATTCATTTCTAACTTTATTAGAATTAATTTGATAAATAAAATCATGACCAGGTCTATCTATAACTTTTTTAATTACTGGGTGATGATTATTATTTAAATTTCTAGATATTATATCTAGTATTATTTTTAAAATATTTGCATTACTAATTCTTTCATTCGATCCTATATTATATGTTTCGCTAATCTTTCCTTTATTCAAAATTTTAAAAATAGCAGCGCAAAAGTCTTCAACATAAATCCATTCTCTAATATTTTTTCCAGAGCCATACAATGGGATTGTTTCTTTATTTATGTATTTTGAGATAATTGTTGGAATAAACTTTTCAGTAAATTGAAATGGTCCAAAATTGTTACAACAATGAATCACTATTATTGGAATTTTATATGTTTTATAAAAAGCTCTACATAAAAAGTCGCAACCAGCTTTAGATGCAGAGTAAGGTGAGTTAGTCTCATATTTATCATTTTCTTTACTTGGAAGTTTATTATCACCTCCAAATACTTCATCAGTTGATATATGTATAAATTTTTTTAATTTTATTTTTTTCTTATTTTTTTTTATGCACTCCAATAAATTTAAACAACTTATTATATTGTTTTTAACGAATCTACCTGGAGCGTCTATTGATCTATCAACATGACTATCTGCAGCTAAGTTTATAATTATTTCTGGTTTAACTTTTAATAAAATTTTCTCTATTTTCTTTATTTTTAATAAGTCGATTTTATAAAAAAAATATTTTTTTTTTGGGAAATTAGTAAATTTATCAGGTATGGAGCAATAACTTACTTTATCTATATTGTGTATTTCAATTTTTTTGCTTATAAGAAATTTTACTAAATTTGTTCCTATAAAACCACTGCCGCCTGTAATAAGAATTTTTTTAGTTGACATTATTTTTTTTTATTAAATAGTAAATATTGTTATTAAATATCCTAAATTAATATGGCTTTCAAAGATCTTTCTTTAATGTCCGACCGTAATAAGAATGTCGTACTATTTTATCCGCATATACCAAAAAGTGCTTTAAATAGTTTAAAAAGAACACTATCTACTAGATGGATTGGTCAAGGCCCAATGGTTGATAAATTTGAAAATAAATTATCAAAGGACTTTTCAAATAATCTTCCGGTAATATCTACCGGTTCAGGCACAGATGCTTTGCATCTTTCTTATTTACTAGCAAATATAAAAAAAGATGACGAAGTAATAGCTCCTGTTTTTACATGCACTGCAACTAATATTCCACTTTTGTATATTGGTGCAAAAATTAAATTTGCTGATTTAGATAAAAAAACTATGAATATTTCTGTGAGTAGCGTTAAAAAATTAATAACAAGAAAAACTAAAGCAATAATTTGCGTCCATTATGGTGGTTTACCATGTGATCTAAAAGAACTTCAAGAATTAGCTGATAAATTTAAAATTCCCCTTATTGAAGATGCGGCACATGCACTTGGTGCAGAATATAATAGTAAAAAAATTGGATCTATAAGTGATTTCACTATTTTTAGCTTTCAAGCGATAAAACATATAACTACAGGAGATGGCGGTGCTTTATGTATTAAAAACAAGAATCTTTTAGAAAAAGCAAAAAGATTAAGATGGTTTGGCATAGATAGAAAGAAAAAACAATTAGGCATTTGGGAGAACGATATAAAGGAGATTGGTTATAAATATCAATTGAGTGACCTTGGGGCCACACTTGGATACGAAAGTCTATTGGAATTCAAAAAAATTTTTAAGCACAGACAAAATATTTATCAGATATATTTAAATGAATTGCAAAAAAATCAAAATATTATTTGTGTGCATGAAGAGTCTAAAATAAAAAAACATGCTGCATGGTTTTTTACAATATTAACTGATAAGAAAGATTTTTTACAAAAAAAATTAAGGTATAAAGGCATAGAAACTAATCAAGTTCATTTCAGAAACGATAAATATTCAATTTTTAAAAAATTTGTAAAAAATAGTAAGTTTCCGAATATGGATTACGTAGAAGATAAATATTTAGTTTTGCCTATACATACTAAAATGTCTTTAAAAGACGCAGTTAGAGTAGCTAAAGAGATCAATAAGATTTTATGATAATTAGAAAATTTCATAAAATTTCTTTAATAACTTTATTATTCTTTGATCTGAAGCCATGGTAGGATTAATTTTATTTGTAGTGTAGGCAACTCCTATTCGCAGTATTGGATCAGCAAAACCTAAAGATCCGCCCCAACCATTGTGACCAAAAGATTCTTTATTTTTTCCAAATAACCATCCTCCACGAAGTATCAAACCAACCTGAGACCATCTAATTGGTAGCATTAAACTTTCATCGATTCTACTAGTGCTCTCAGTTAAGCATTTTTTTATTGATGATTTTGATAATAAAATATTTTTTTCTAATATCAGGTCATTTACAAAAATATCATAAATTTTAGCAATAGATCTCGCATTCCCATGCCCATTCATTGAAGGAACCTCAGCAGTTTGCCAATTTTCTTTATTATAAAAATTTATTTCATGTTCAGGATTGTTAAATGCATTAAATTCCGATGATATTTTATTTTCAGTTTTATCCCCGTAAAGAAAAGCAATATTTGACAGTTGATTTTTTGGGGTTCCAATAAAAAAATCTAAACTCAGTTTTTTTGATAGTAATTCGAAGACTAACTCTCCTAAACTTTTTTTTGTTGTTTTTTTTATAATTTCACCGATTAAAAATCCGTGTGTTTTTGCATGATAATAAGTTTTTTCGCCGCACGGATGATCAGGTTCTTGATTTTCTAAAATAGTTATCATTTTATTCCAATCTAAAAGATCTTCTTGTGTAATCTTTTCCTTAAATCTATATAGTCCAGATTGATGAGACAGGATATGTTTTAGTTTAATTTCTCTTTTGTTACTTTTTTTAAAAGCGTCCCAATAATAAGAAACAGATTTTTCTAAATCTAAAATATTCTGATCAATTAAGATGGAAACAATAATTTCATAAATACCTTTTGTTGCTGAAAATACATTTACGATAGTATTTTCTTCCCAATTTTTATTGTTTTTATTTTTTAAACCACCATGTAGATCTATTAATGCCTTTCCTTCTTTATAAATTGCAAAAGAAGCCCCAATTTCTTCTTGCTTTAAGAAGCAATCTTCAAATATTTTTCTAACAGGAATGTATTTTTCTTCACAATATCCATTTATCATTTTTAAAATGACAAATTAAAAGCAAAATTTTTTCCAAGACTGAGTTTGAGATCTTGACAGAACCTAGCCGCTTCAGCTCCATCAATTATTCTATGGTCATAAGAGAGAGATATAGGCATCATTGCTCTTGCTATAAATTTTCCATCAATAAACACTTGTTTTATCTCTGTTTTTCCGATTCCAATTATTGCTACTTCTGGATTATTAATAATTGGAGTAAAAAAACTTCCTCCAATCCCCCCTAAACTAGAAATTGTCATTGATCCTCCAAAAAATTCTTTTTTATCTATTTTAAGCTCCTTACTTAGTTTACTAATTTTTCTAAGTTCATTACTTAAAGTCAGAAGATCTTTTTGATCAACATTTCTAATTTTCGGAACCATCAAACCATGAGGCGTATCAACTGCAACTCCAATATGAAAATATTTTTTATAAATAATATTTTCACCAGTAGACTCAAGCGAGGAATTAAAGTTTGGGTATTTTATCATGCCATTAACCAATGCTTTCATAATAAAAGCAAGAGGAGTGATAGTAATTTTTTCTTTTGTATTAAGATCTATTAAATTTTTTCTAAAGTGTTCCATATCAGTAACGTCAATTTCATCAAATTGAGTTACATGAGGGATTTCATTCCAGGCTTTGACTAAATGTGGACCTGATAGTCTTTTAATTCTTGGGATTTTTTGTATATCAATCTTCCCAAATTCATCGTGTTCATAGGGAAGCTTTTCTTCTTTTGTTTCTATTTTTTTTATTACCTCTTCTTTGTTAACTTTATTATTTAAAGTGCCTTTAATAAATTTTTTAATATCCTCTTCAAGAACCCTTCCTTTCCTTGCGCTTCCATCAACTAACTGAATATCAACACCCAACTCTCTAGCAAATTTTCGTATTTTTGGACTTGCGCTTTTTATACTTTGATATTCATAATTATCTTGAATGGTTTTTTCTATAATTATTTTTTTTTTTATTTCTGCTTCTAAAGCTTGATTAAGAATTTCCGCAATTGAATCTCCAACCTTAACTTGTTGACCTTTTTTTAGTATTATATTTTTAACAATTCCTGATATTGGCGATGGAATTTCATAAGCACTGTCATCATCCTCAATTAATAATGCTATTTGATCAATTTTAATTGGCTGGTCTTTTTTTAGAAAAATTTCAGAAATGATTAATTTTTTAGTAGTTCCAAGCGGCGGAATTTTTAATAAAGTTGTATCATTTAAAACTTTACTTTCTTTTTGTATTTTAATCTTTTTATCTTCAGATTTTTGTTCTTGGATTGGTTCATCAGAAGTGATTTCTATCTCGCCTATTTTATCACCTTCAGAAATTTTATCTCCAACTTTAACTTTAATAATTTTAATTTTACCTGAAAACTGAGAAGGAACTTCAACACTTGATTTGTCGCTTTCTAAAGTAACGATCCCATCATTTTTTTTTATATTTTGATTTTCTTTTATAAGAACTTCTATAATTTCTACATTTTTAAAATCACCAATATTAGGAACTACTAAATCAACAATTTTAGCCATTTTAAACTATAGTTTTGTTGGAATAGGTTTTTTCGGATCAATATTATATTTTTTCATCGCATCAGTAGCTACTTTTGATGCAATTTTTTGCTCTTTTACTAAAGTGCTTAATGTAGAATAAACAATAAATTCTTTATTAACTTCAAAAAATTTTCTTAAATTTTTTCTAGTGTCGCTTCTTCCAAATCCATCTGTTCCCAAAGTTACATACGTACCAGGAACATAGTTTCTAATTCCCTCAGATAACGTTCTGATATAATCCGTTGCCGATATAAAGGGGCCTGTTCTTTTTTCAAAACATTTTTCTATATAAGTTTTTTCTGGTTTTTTATCTGGGTTTAATAAATTTTTTCTTTCAATTTCTATTGCATCTTTTCTTAATTCGTTAAAGCTTGTCACGCTCCAGATATCAGAATCAATTCCAAAATCAGAACTTAATATCTCCGCTGCTTTAATTACTTCATTTAATATTGCTCCAGATCCAAGCAATTGAACTTTAGTTTTTCCTTTATTATTGATCTCTTTAAATAAATACATACCTTTTAAGATGTCTTCCTTTTTTACACCCTTAGGCATTGCAGGATGTTTATAATTTTCATTTAAAGTTGTTATGTAATAAAAAACATTTTCTTGTTTTTCATGCATTCTTTTCAATCCGTCTTCGAATATTACTGCCAATTCATAAGAAAAAGTCGGATCATAAGTTACGCAGTTTGGAATAGTAGAAGCCAATACTAAGCTATGACCATCTTGGTGCTGCAACCCTTCGCCTGCAAGAGTGGTTCTTCCTGAAGTTGCTCCAATTAAAAAACCTCTACACTGAGCATCGCCAGCTGCCCAAGCAAAGTCACCAATTCTTTGAAAACCAAACATTGAATAAAAAAGATAGATAGGAATCATTTCAATATTATGATTTGAATAAGATGTTCCAGCAGCTATCCAGGAAGACATAGCACCAGCTTCTGTAATTCCTTCTTCTAATACTTGTCCACTTTTATCTTCGCGATAAGAACTTAACTGCTCTGAATCTACAGGTTCATATTTTTGACCTTCATGAGCATAAATTCCAATTTTTTGGAAAAATCCTTCCATTCCAAAAGTTCTTGCTTCATCTGGAATTATTGGAACTAATCTTGAAGAATATTCTTTATCTCTTAACATTTTAGTAAGCATACTAACAAGAGCCATGGTCGTTGAAAGTTCTCTATCACCAGAATCTAAATAAGAAGATTCAAAAATTTCAGCAGCTGGGGTTTTTAAGGCTTTAGTCTTAGTTCTTCTTGCTGGAATAAAACCATCGAGTTGCTTTCTTCTTTCTTTGATGTATTGAATTTCTTCTGATTTTTCATCAGGTTTATAAAACTCTAAATTTTCAACTTGTTTATCTGTAATTGGAATATTAAATCGATCTCTAAAATAATACATGTCATTCACATCCAATTTTTTTTGTTGATGGGTTGTATTGATACTTTCCCCACTTTTGCCCATTCCATAACCTTTAATAGTTTTTGCTAAAATTACCGTAGGAGATCCTTTATGATTTTGAGCAGCATGATACGCGGCATATACTTTATGAGGATCATGACCTCCTCTGTTAAGTTTCCATATGTCCTCATCGGTCATATTTGAAACCAACTCTCTTAATTCTGGATATTTTCCAAAGAAATGACTTCTAACATAAGCTCCACCTTTTGCCTTGAATGCTTGGTATTCTCCATCAACACACTCTTCCATTCTTTTTAATAATAGACCGGTCTTATCTTTTGCAAGAAGAGGATCCCAATAAGATCCCCAAATAACTTTAATTACATTCCAACCCGCTCCTCTAAATAAACCTTCCATTTCTTGAATTATTTTTCCATTACCTCTTACAGGACCATCTAATCTTTGAAGGTTGCAATTGATTACAAATACTAAGTTATCCAATTTTTCTCTTGCTGCTAAACTAATGGCACCTGTTGATTCAGGCTCATCCATTTCTCCATCACCTAAAAAAACCCAAACTTTTCTATTTTGATCTTCTATTAAAGATCTGTTTTGTAAATATTTCATAAATCTTGCCTGATAAATTGCCATAATAGGACCAAGACCCATTGATACTGTTGGAAATTGCCAGTAGTTTGGCATTAACCATGGATGAGGATATGAAGATAATCCTCCACCATCAACTTCTTGTCTAAAATTTTCTAATTGTTTTGTAGTTATTCTTCCTTCAAGAAAAGATCTTGCATAAATACCAGGAGCGCAGTGACCTTGAAAATAAATTAAGTCTCCCAGATTTTTTTCATTTTGGGCTTTCCAAAAATGATTAAAACCAACATCGTATAAAGTTGCGGCAGAGGCAAAAGTTGCAATGTGCCCTCCAAGCTCTGGAAGTTTTTTATTAGCACGCACGACCATACATGCAGCGTTCCATCTAATTAAAGATCTTATTTTGTTCTCTATGACTTGATCTCCAGGAGATTTAGTTTCCATCTCCCTCGGTATTGTATTTATATAAGGTGTTTTTTGATTGTAAGGTAAATTAGAACCAGAGATGTAAGCTTGATTAATTAATTTACCTAAAAGATAACTAGCTCTTTTTGGTCCATCTCTTTCAACAACGCCATTTAACGATTCAATCCATTCCATAGTCTCTTGTGGATCTACATCACCAATATTGTCTTGATCAGAGGAATAGTTTGTAAATTTCTTGTATTCAACTTTTGTTTCAAAATTTTGCTTAGGCTCCTCTTTTATAATTTTTTTCTCATGATCTGTTTTTTTTAAAACTTTCTCAGCTTCTTGAATGATCTTTTCTGTTTCTGGAAGTATAGATTTATTGTCCGCTACTTTTGAAGAACCTTCACCGTTTAAGGTAGCTATTATTGATCCTTTTGAGACTTTGTCCCCAACTTTAACTTTTACACTTGAAATTTTACCATCAAAAGGAGAAGGAACCTCTACGCTCGATTTATCACTTTCTAATGTAAGTATGAGATCATTTTTCTTAATTTGATCACCTTCTTTTATTAATACCTCTATGATTTCAACATTCTTAAAATCCCCTATGTCAGGAACCTTAATTTCTAAATTCATAGAGTTTATTATATTTAAATATTTTTTATAAAACCATTAAAAGTTTGGCTTAAATATTAGGTTAAAATGATATTGTGAACTTTAAAATTTTGGTGCCCACAGCCGGAATCGAACTGGCCACCTCTTCCTTACCATGGAAGTGCTCTACCAACTAAGCTATGTGGGCATTTTGAATTTAAAATTTGTAATTTATAGTTGTTTTCAAATAAACATTTAAAAGTAAATAATTAGCTATTAAAACCAATAAAATTACAAGCTATACGTTAGCAATCTTGACAATGGCCTATTATACCTATTAAACACAAGTCTCACTTTGAATAATAGTATTCAAATTGAACAACATAATAACGAAAGTAAATAAACGTAAGATGAGTAGCATAAAAGGTAAAGTAAAGTGGTTTAACGGTAGCAAAGGCTACGGTTTTATTGAGAGAGACGACAAACAAAAAGACGTATTTGTTCATATGTCAGCTGTTAAAGATGCAGGTATTGACTATCTTGACGAAGGAGATGTTCTTACATTTGATATCGAAGATGGAAAAAAAGGTCCATCAGCTGTAAATTTAAAAAAAGTTTAAAATCTAGATTTTTTTGATGGAGGAGGCTCACCCATGGGTATTCATTATGATTACAAGTCTAAACGTGGAGAAAGAGCTATGCTTAAAGAAGCGAAGAGAAAAGAACGTCTTGCTTTAAAAAAAGCTAAAAGAGCCTCAACCATACCCGCAAAAGAACCAGAACAAGAGATGCACGATATTAATAAGCCTATTACTTTGGATGATTTAACAAATCCAAATAAATAGTTCGCGTTTGA